>Ga0207007_1309_pt1 | contig 10719 bp, 11 predicted proteins | sample Alteio_BWMinCont_85_FD_153487 | JGI IMG/M metagenome (GOLD analysis project Ga0207007, IMG submission 153487) | Enriched cells from forest soil in Barre Woods Harvard Forest LTER site, Petersham, Massachusetts, United States -... | ecosystem: Environmental > Terrestrial > Soil > Temperate forest >...
CTTGGGTGCCGGCTTTATCTTTATTCGCCGCTGGCCGGCCATGCGCGTCTCGGCCCGGGAACTTGTGGCCGCGCAAGGCATGATGCCGCAAGCAGCTCCTCCACCGGAACCTTCCGCTCCGCCTTCATGAGTTGGGGATGCGTTGCTGTAATTTTCTACGCGTACTTAAACTGTCCAACCAGGGTTAAAAGTTCAGACGACAAGCGTTCGAGTTTCTGCGTCGCATTGTTCAGTTCATGCGCCCCTGTGGAAGTGCTCTGGGCTGCCTGGGCCACGCTCGAAATGTTCTGCGCGATCTCGGTCGACACTTTGGCCCCTTCTGAAATGTTCATGGCGATGGAGCCGGTCGCTGTCGATTGCTCGTCGACCGAAGTCGATATCGCGCTCGAATAGTCATTCACCTGATGAATGATCGTGCTGATGGTCGAAATGGCCTTCACCGAGCCTTTGGTATCCGACTGAATGGCTTCGATTCTTGAACGGATGTCTTCGGTGGCGCGGGCCGTCTGCTTGGCGAGTTCTTTCACTTCGTTGGCGACCACGGCAAATCCCTTCCCCGCTTCCCCGGCTCGTGCGGCCTCAATCGTGGCGTTGAGTGCCAGGAGATTGGTCTGCTGGGCGATCGAGGTAATGACTTTGATGACCTGGCCGATTTCCGCGCTGGAATCGCCGAGCTTGGCAATCATTCGGTTGGTGTCCGTCGCAACACCGACGGCTTCCTGCGCCACACTCGCCGCCTTTTCGACGTTGCCGCTAATCTCCCGCAGGCTGGCGCTCATCTGCTCGGTGGCGGCGGAGACGGTCTGCAAGTTGCGGCTTACCTTTTCGGTTGCCGAGGTGACGATATTGGCCTGACTCGTGGTCTGCTCGGCGTTCGTGCTCATCCGCTGACTGACTACCGCCATCTCCGCAGTGGCGGAGGTAACGCTGTTCGCGCTCACCGCAACTCGACCGATCGCAGCGCGAAGTTTTTCGATCGAATCGCCAAACCAGTGGGCGATCTCGCCGAGTTCGTCCTGGCGCGAATCAGCGACCTTTAGGGTCAGATCGCCCGAGGCCAGTTCTTTCAACCATCCGGTGATCACCGCAAGCCGCTTGTTGATGCCGCGCGCGATCTGGAAGGCAATGACAAAAAGCAAGAGCGAGCACGCGAGGCACATGACCACGATTGCGTTTTCCGAGCGGCTAACGACGCGGGCGGCATCAGCCTCGGAGCGCTTCGATTCAGCCTGCAGCTTGTCGTTGGAGTCGTCCATCTGATTGCGCAGATCCTGATATTGCTGCAGGAACCCGCCGAGCAGGGGCATGACGGTTGAAGGGTTCTTCCGCAGAGAGGTAATTTTCGCCGCTTTGCTTAGATAATCCTCGGAAAGCGCCGCCTCCTTCTCCAGCAGCCCCAACAGTTCCGGGCTATGCGTGAAGGAAACAGCGGTGGCAAGCCGGGCTCGAAGCAGTTTCTGGTGATCGTCAAATTCCGACGCGGCAGTGTCCTGTGCGTCACCGGTTGTATTAAACATTTTCGAGGTATCTGCGCGCGTGAGATCGAGAAACGAGCTCGCTTCCATATGCGTGCGGATCGCCGAGGATGTGGCCGCGACGTCCTGAACCCCGCGGCCGACCTGACGGATGCCCCTCCAACCGGTAAACCCGATCGCAACCGCGAAGAAGACGCCGAGGAGCCCAAGGCCGTAAAGCTTTTGACTGATCGTAATCGTCATTGCATTTCACTCCTCTGCGGCCCGCCAATTTATTGAAGTTTGAGCACCGCTTTTACGGAGTCATCTACGTCTTCTTTTTTAACGTAGCCGATCGCCCCGGGATTGCCCGCAACCGCCTGTTTCATTTGCGCCGCGGAAGGGACATCCTTGGGAGGCGCGGACACCTTGCCGGCGAACGCCGCTTGCGTGAAGTATTGCTCGTATTGATCGTCGCTCATCTTGTAAACGTCGCGCAGTACGCGGTCGCGCTCCGGGGAACCCGGGGCCAGCATGAGAACGGTCACACGCTTGCCGCTGGGCCAGTTACTCTTGTCTCCCAAGAAGGCCTTTTTTGCGTCCGCGAGCGATAAGTCGTCCACGGTATTTGCCTTGTTGACGATGATGTCTACCTCCCCGCCGGCTGCGGCGGCTCGGCGGAGCAGGACGACACTGCCAATCACGAGGACCGCTGCAGCAAAGAGCCAGAAATGAACTCGTTTCATCACAGAATTCTCCTCAAAAGGTGAAGTCAAACTGCCCACTTCCTCCATTGGTGGATTTTTCTCCACGCGCTGCCTCGCGGTCATATTGAAGTTTGAAAGCCGTGTGACGGGTGAAGTCGTAGCGCAGTCCGATCGCGGGGCCATTGATACGGCCGACGATGGGTATTTCAGCCGGATTGCCGTAAATCGGATCATTGGCCGGCGCGTTCACGTAGGAGTACCGGAAGTACGGCCTGAAGTGAGCGAATGCCCTGGAAAATTGAGAATAGAATCCGGATGTGTGATACACGGCTCCGCCGGGCAGCGTGTGGCGCACAAGCATTCCTTCGTTCAACCACTCGTACGTGGAGTTTGTAAATATTCCGTAGACCACGGGAATGATTTCGGAAACATGCTGGTTGAGCACGTCGCTCAAATAGTCGTGCCGGATGCTGAAACCGATGACGAGCCCGGGAACCTGCTCGGGCTTTGCGGACAAATTGAAGTTCACTCCTTTGCTGTTGTTGCGATCGCTGGCATTCTGCGCGGGTTCCACATTGGCCCCGTAATCGCGCCCATTGGTCACTTCAAATACGTAGTTAAGCCCGAGTTTGCCGGAAGGGAGCTTCCCGTCGATAGTGATGCCCAAATCCTGCATGGGCAGGAAGCCGCCTTGATCGTCGAATTCAAACATCGCCGGACGCCCAATGGCGGTCTGAAAGTAGTCGCCGCGGTTAAATGCGGTGTTGTAGTAGCCGATTGCCGTGTGGATGCGCCCGATGGATGCCTCGAAGTATTCATTTTGCCGATACTTGAGAAGCAGTCTCTCGATGTCTAAACCGACGGAATTGTCTGAATTTGAAGTGAACAAAATCTCGGCCAATGCCGAGACCCGATCGGACAGCCGTGCGGTCGCGAACATGTCAAACTCGCCGAACTCAAAAGTGCTGGTGGGACCGTAAAAGTGCCCGGCCTGGTAGCCGGTGTCTCCAAATAGAAGAAGCTTCAACCTGTCCGCAACGGCGTTTACGGGGGGTTGTTCGATAACGGGCGCCGGTTCTGGAGCTGCGGCCGGCGGTGACGCCGCCGCAGCGGTCACTGCCGCCAGCTTCGACTGGAGGTCTTTCACATTGGCTTGCAGATCGCGGACTTGCTCCTGAAGTTGTTTCGTTGTTTCATCCTGACTGGCCGGCGCATTTTGATCTTGTGCCGCGGTTCCGGTGGCCAGGCACAAGATCAGGCCTGTTGTTAGACCCAGATTCGTCACTAGTCTGAGGGAAATCTTCGGCATGTAGCATCTCCGGTGCGGCAATAGTTTGGCTTCGGAAGCTCCGACTGCTTACATTCGTGCCTTCGGCAAGGACGAATACAACTTAAGTTAAATTTGAAAACGTGTTGATGGCCTGGTGACTGAGGGGATTAAGAATTTCTTAGGCCGGGGTTTGGGGCGTGGATAACGCGGCGTGCTCACAAGCGCTGATTCGCTGAGAAAAAAATTGCCGCTCCGCCGGATTGCGCGCGAAGGCCAGGGCGCTCTGAAAGTGGCGGCCGGCCGGCTCGAATTTTCCCTGGCGAAACTCAAATTCGCCGAGCGCGGCGTGGTAGAAGGGGTAGCGTGCCAGACGGCTCGCGTCCTCGATGGCGAGAATCTCTTCGATGCCGCGCTGCGGGCCGTCGCGTTCGGCAATCGCGATGGCGCGACTGAGCGCCACGACCGGCGAAGGACGAATGGCTATGAGCTGGTCGTAAAGGGAAACAATTCTGCCCCAGTCCGTCTCCTCGGCCTTCTTCGCCGTGGCGTGAACCCACGCGATCGCGGCCTCCACGTGATATTCGGTCAATTCAGGGCCCGACGCCGAGAGATCGAGCAGTCGCTGCCCTTCGGCAATCAGGCTGGCATCCCATTGCGAGCGGTCCTGGTCGAACAGCGTACGCAAATCGCCCGACGAATCGATGCGGCCGGGCAGCCGCGCGGCGTGCAGGCACATGAGCGCGGCGAGCGCATGCGTTGTGGGCGTTGCGCCGAGGGGATGTTCGCGGAGCAGCGCGGCGAGGCGCATCGCTTCGCGGCACAGATCGGCGCGCACGGCCGATTCGGGCGACGCGCCGTGGTAGCCCTCGTTGAACAGCAAATAGAGCGCTCGAAGGACAACGGGCAGGCGGGCGGAAAAATCCGCCGCGGCAGATACGTCAAAGAGATTTTTCGATCCCGCCAGAACTTTCTTCGCGCGTGAAATTCTTTTTTCGATCGCGGCCTGGCCGCTGACGAACGCGCTGGCAATTTCGCCCACGCTGAATCCGCACAGAATATGAAGCACGAGCGCGACTTGCGCCTCCTCCTGCAGCCGCGGATGGCAGCAGGAGAACATCATCCGGAGCTGGCTGTCCTTGATCGCGCCCGCGCCAAAAACTTCTTCGACCGTCGGCGTGAGCGTCCACTCACTCTCGAGCAGCCGTCCCAATTCGGGTGCGAAGTCGCGGGCCGTGCGCTCACGGCGCAGCACGTCGAGCGCGCGGTTTTTCGCGGTGGCCATCAGCCATGCCGAGGGATTTTCCGGCACGCCGCGGAACTTCCACACTTCCAGGGCGCGGCAGAAGGCGTCTTGCACGACGTCTTCCGCCAGCGCCAGGTTGTGGGGCCCGAAAATGCGGGTCAGTGTGGCGACCATGCGCCCCGCTTCGCGCCGAAACAGATGATCGCTCAGTTCCATTCCACGCTCACATCTTCATGACGGGACGCACTTCGACCGCGCCGTCAACTTCGAGAATCGGGCAGCCCTTGGAAAGCTCGACAGCCTGATCCAGGTCGCGAGCCAGAATCAGGGTATACCCGCCGACGACGTCCTTGGCCTCGGCAAATGGGCCATCCGTAACGGTTTTCTGCTTTCCCTTCACCAGCTTACCCGTGCGATCGAGGGGCTGGCCCTGGTCCTTGATGTGGCCTTTGGCGCCCAGGTCGGACAGCCAGGTCATCCACTTCTGCATCGTCTGCTGCATGGCTTCCGGGGACCGGTCGGGATGGCTCCCGCGATAAAGATAAACGAATTCGCTCATGGTGTTTTCTCCTTGGTTTTGGTGACTGCTAACCTTAATACGTTTGAGGGGCGCGGCGGCGGACATTTATTTTGAGCGCCAAAGCGACGAGGCAGCTTGCGAGAGGCGGCAAGCTACGAATTCAGTGACGGACGTCTGGGCGGACGATTTCTGGTGGACCCGCTAGGATTCGAACCTAGAACCGAGGGATTATGAGTCCCGCGCTCCACCATTGAGCTACGGGTCCACGCGTGTAACTATAAGCGAAAGCTGAGCTAACGCACCATCGGGGAATCGGCTCTCGGGCCTCAATCTCTGGTGTCACTTCGGCGGCGAATTAAGACAGGGAACGGCGCAGAGCGCGACGTTCTACGCGCCACCCTTTCGGTTGCGCCTGCCTTACGGCGCCGAAGAGGTTGCTTGTCCGTTGAACACTGCGTCGATCGCCGCCTGGGCGCATTTCTCACCGTCCGCGCTGGAGACGCCCATCGCGCCAATGACCTGGCCGTTGACGACGATTGGAAGCGCACCTGGTTGTGGGAAGTCGTGCATGAAGGTCGGCGCCAAATTTTCGCCGCTCCGGACCATCTTGTTTGTCTCCGAAGTGGGCCGCCGCCAGCGCAAGGCCGACTTTGCCTTCAGCAGCGCGGTGTCGATCGCATTCATCGGCGCGCCCTCCATCGCGTGGGACTCGATGAGATTGCCACCCCAATCCAGAATCGCCATGGCCACGATTTTCTTGTTCTGCTCGGCCCAAGCGGTACAGGCGTCCGCCAAGGCGCGCGCGCCGGCACTCGATATGACTTTGATATCCCGGGTCGCCTTGAGATCGCTGGGCGCTTGCTTTACCGGCAGCGGGCGCGCCTGCTGTTGAGCTTGCGATTGCGTGGGTAGCAACAGCATCAGTCCTGTGACTGTTCCCGAGAGGATAAGAATTTTTTTCATGGCAAGCCTCCTCAAAGCCGGTACGCACGATCATGTAGGTGTTCGGGCTGCGTTTTTCCCGGTCTTTAACGAGACTCTATTGAGACTGAATCTGCAATGTCAACACGTACTTGCGGGCTGAAAGGGATTCTGTAAGGCACGAGCCATGCCTTCTGGAAAGCGCACATTTCACCGGCGCTCCCACCGGAAAACAATTTGATCGTATAGATCGACTGGGGCCATAATTGGGACCACCCCTCAAGAGTCGTCCGGGAGATGGATTGTCGAAATTTAGACCCACCGACTTGCCGGCTAAGAGCCAGTTTCCGAGAAGGCGACTTCACGGGACTTGGCCGCTTGAACCGCCAAATTTCATAGGCGGCAGTAGAAATACCACGAGCCCAAGAACTCCAACCACCCCGGCCCAAAGTAAGGAAAACAGCTGCAAGTAGGGCAGCGTTTCCCAATTCTCCGGCCCCGCTTCCACCATGAGTCGCGGATGGTGACTGTTCAAATCTCCCGCGTCCCGCAGGATTCTCAGAATTACACTTTGCTGGGCATTCCGACGCCCTTGCAATTCTCCGAAACCGATCTTGGCACCGCTAATACTGAGCGGTGTGTATGATCCTTTTTTGATATCTTCACCCTTATCGGAAACAACCTGCCAGTCGAACTCGACGGTTTGGCCGATGCCTTCACAGTTCAATACGGCACGGGGAAAACGCACACCCATTAGACATTGCTCTCTGTCCAGATCAAGACCGTTCAGTGGATCAGTGGTCAAGCTTAGAAGATACCTGCCATCGAGGTCCGTCCTAAACTCCGGAGACCGAAACTCTCCAGGCTTCACCATGACTTGCACGTCGAGTGGCGTCCAATTGTGGGCGTATTCCTCGTATTCGACAAATATGAACGGGCAGATTCCCACAAGCGCAAGACCAATTCCGATTGAAAGCGACGTTTTCATATCTGATCCTTGTTGCCCCTTCGTCAGGTATTAATGCCGAAGTTTAGCATTCTGGCATCTAGTGCCGCTCTGACATTTCCCAAGTCCCGTGAAACGGGATTATCGGCAACTGGGAATCTGACAATTCCCACATGACGATAAGACTTCAAAGCTCATCGCTATCGCAAGGGAACGAAGTACAACAAAGCACCAATCACTAACGCGGTGACGATGACGGCACTCAGAATAAGAAATCTCCTCTTTGCCTGCTCCATATCACGCTTCTCACACTCGATACGGGGATTGCGAAGCGCCTGGACCAGCATGTTTAAGCTCACCAGAAACGCTAGGACCCACAGGACAAGAAAGGCCCGCCCAACCAAACCTGTGACTGGATTGAAAAGGATCGGCGCGAAGAAATAGGCCACCGCCTTCACAAAAACGGCTGTGCAAACGCCAACCACAAATCGCTCTGAGAAACACCGTAAAACCATGATCGACATGGGCGCATAGACTGCGACTAACAGAATGTAAAACGAAAGCTCAAAAAGGCTGGGACGCGCAATGGGCTTATCCAAGCCCCTCCAACTTACGAACACTTCCACTGCGCAAAGAGCGACAAAAGACCATGCGATGCGCCGATGCGTAAATGCGCAATAGATGCGTTCATGCTTTTGCTCGTTCGATAGTTTCTCGGGCATTGGTTTGGAACTGACGTTTGGCGCGTTGAAAGGGTACGCTTGATAGTCCTCTGCGCCAAGTCCTGTGAAACGGGATTATCGGCAACTGCGATTTGGATTAGATGGTTTTTCTGCGCCCGCTTTTCTTAGGGGCAGCGACGGTCCAGCTGTCAAGATAGTCCGGGTCGCAAACCAGCTCCCCCGTGGCACGATTGCGGTACTCGCCAGGCCGTGCTGGTTCGATTCCTCGCGTGTCTGCCGGAAACCATTTCTCTTCACTTGTTCGATTGTCTCGGATGCATATTCCTTTGGCCCGATCAGCGACGGTCACCAGGCCGAAAATCTGCGAACGCCTTAGCACCTTCCCATCGGAGTCTCTGTGAGTTATCCCAATAAGAAGAGTCTTACCAACGAGGTTCTTGGCCAAAGCATCGTCGAATACGTTATGTGGCGGGCGGTTCTTTTTGGGCATCGGCACAGGTTATCACTATCGGGCCAATGGCCAGGTCCTGACAAACGGGATTCTCGGCAACTGGGAATTTGGCAATTCCCACATGACGATAACGCGACTTTATCAGGCCGTGGTGCAAATTTTCTTTGTTTGTCTTCCGCCTCATGGATGCGTCGCAGCTACCGCAATGGACGTCGGCATTCCGCCCGATGCAATTTGTGATGGTGTGCCCAATGCTCCGGTTGTAGGATTCACCGGATATTCCCAAACGGTGTCGGTGTTCTCGCTGGTTATGTAGGCGGATTGCCCCGAAGGCGTGAAATTAATGGATTTGGAATCCCCGGCGGTCAGAAACGGAGATCCGTTGATCTCCGTGAGGCCGCCGGTGCTCGAGTTTATCGAAAACACCTGGACCTGGGGAGACGATGTGGAGGTGTTGATGACGTAGAGAAACTGGCCGTTGGGGCTAAGGGTAGAGAAAATCGGCTCACCGTCGGCGTGATAAGTTGGTGGAGAAAGAGGCCCGAGGTTACCAGTCGGGCCGATGCCGAATGCATGGACATTCTCGTCGAGCGAGCTCATAACGTAAAGGTACGCACCCGATTTGTCGCTGGTAGCCCACTGAGCACTTACAAAACTAAAGGGCGGGCCTGCTTCGGTCAGCTGTCCAGAAGTGGACCCTACGGAGAAAACGGTGACATTTTCAGGTCCGGGATTAGAGGCAAACGCGAAAGATCCGGCTGAATTCAGCGTGATGCTATTGGGGACCCCGCCCGCATCTGTGAACGGAGATCCGTTGAGTGCCGACAATGCGCCTGTATTGGGGTCTATGTTAAATCCGTAGATGCGACTTCCCGGACCTGCCGTATAGAGCCACTTACCCGACGGGTGAAAAGCGATAGCGAGAACTCCGGGACCGGGCGGCGCAATCCCAAGGCTACTGCCCTCCTTCGTGAGTGCGCCGGTTCGCGCATCGATAGAGTATGCGTCCATCGCGCCGAAACCGGATTCGACGGTGCCAACGTAGAGATATCGGCCTCGTGGGTCGGCAGCAGCGGCGTAGGGCGCACCCCCGATATTGATCGGAGATCCGAGCAGCGGAACCAGCGTACCGCTCGTGTTGATGGTGTAGGCGGTAAGGGTGCCTGCCATTGGGTTCGTAACGTAAGCGAAGAGTTGTGAGGGCTGCACGGAAGAGCTTCCACAAGCCTGAAATACGAATGGCGCAGTTATGGTAACCGCGAAAAAAACGTTTGTAAGCCAAGGGCATCGGGAGCGTTGGTCGCGTTTCGCCATTTGAATTGAGTCCTTTGGAATCTGGATCCAGACTGACGGATTGCGGTTTCCGCCTTCACCCTCTCTAGGCGAGATTTCCGTTTTGACCGTCCAGGTGGCGCAAAGGATACACCAGAGGACATTCTAGTTACATCCGACTTTCAAGTCCTGTGAAACGGGATTATCGCTAAGTGGCTTCGGTTTGCACTGCGGAAGCCCGTTTTCCGTGAGGAGGACTCTTCGGGGACCGACAAGAGGCGCTCAGTGCGAGTAAGTCTGGCTCGCTATCGGGATTCAGACTCACTTGTAGTCCACCGACTTTTGCCCAGCGAGAACAGGAGGTAATCAGTCGCTGCGTCGGCCAGATTGTCAAAACGTTTGACGCACTCGTACCCCCCTTTCCTCGAATACCACCCGACGCTAAACCAGCCATCTCCATTCTCAGAAATGAAAGTCGAGGGAGTGTATCGCTTGTCCTGAGACTCGATGAGCAGACCGTTAGCCATTCCGGGACGTTCGCGAAAATAGTTCGCAATCTCCCGGCCCGAAAGGTGGGAGATGTTCACAGCACTCGTGACTCCGATACGCTGAACCCTGAATCCTTCGGGAAATCCGTCTATCGTCGGTTTTCGTTTCCAGCCCCACATGGCTCATGAATCTTATCACTTCGTGAACAGCACTTTGGCTAAGACTCCCAGTTGACTGATGACTCCTGATAAACGGGATTATCGCCAACTGGAAAATCGCCAATTCCCAGTGGCCGACAATCCAGAGATTATCTTGGCGCCTCGACAGCTATTTGATGAAACAACCTTTGTCGGCGCATGCTCCCGCCGGAACCGTCATTTGTTGACTCGTTGATGGCGCGCCCGTAAGCACCAGCTAAGTCCCGGATTTGGAGTTGCCATATGTTACTGTTACTATCGCCGTCGCCAAAATGAGCTCCAAACCGTACGCATTGGCGAATCCTGTGATGACCAAGCGCTCAGTCTTTTGGAGTCACTATTTTTATTTTTTCATGTCCCTGCTGGTTGCGGCGGTGATCGTCTACGGTTTCAGTCACACAATCGATCAGAACCTGATCCACCCGAAGATTCCACGGCCCCGGTTGCTCTATTTTCATGCAGCGTTATTCACCGGCTGGCTGGTGTTTTTCATCTTGCAGAGCGTACTGGTACGGACGCACAACGTGCGGATTCACCGGACGATCGGATGGTTTGGCGCGGGAACG
>Ga0207007_1246_pt1 | contig 10712 bp, 12 predicted proteins | sample Alteio_BWMinCont_85_FD_153487 | JGI IMG/M metagenome (GOLD analysis project Ga0207007, IMG submission 153487) | Enriched cells from forest soil in Barre Woods Harvard Forest LTER site, Petersham, Massachusetts, United States -... | ecosystem: Environmental > Terrestrial > Soil > Temperate forest >...
CCGGCGGCGACCCGCGCATGGTGATGGCCGCGGCGCTGGCCGCCGGAGAGGAGCGCTGAATGTCCCTCGTCCGCCCCACGGCCATCCTGTTGGAAAAGGAGCTTCGCACCGAATTCCGCTCGCGCGAACTGCTCACCTCCACGTTGGTCTTCGTGCTGATGGTGCTGGTTCTTTTCAGCTTTACCTTCGACCCGACCTCGGGCGAGTCGCGCCGCTTTGGCGCGGGACTTCTCTGGCTGGCCCTGTTGTTTGCCGGTTCCTTGATGTTGCATCCGTCGTTCACGCGCGAGCAGACCAACGACACGCTGTCGGCCCTGCGCATGGCGCCGCTTGAGCCTGTTGCCATCCTGGCCGCGAAGATCCTGGCGAATTTCTGCTTTCTACTGCTGGCCGAGGTGGTTTTGCTGCCGGTCTTCGCCGCGCTCTATAACTTGCACATTGCCGGCGTGCTGGGCCCGCTCTTTCTGGTGATGGCTCTCGGCACACTGGCGCTTTCGACGGTGGGAACGGTGTTTTCGGCCATCTCCTCGCAAGCCAGGATGCGGGAACTGCTCCTGCCGCTGCTGCTGCTCCCGATGATGACGCCGGCGCTTATCGCCGCCGCCGAGGCCACCGCGGGGCTGCTCGAGGATCCGGCGTCGCTCTCCACGGCCTGGACGGCGTTCCTGGTGGCCTTCGACATCATTTTTTTGACGGTGACATGGCTTTTCGGCGAATATCTGCTGGAGGAATGAGCAACGTCACATGATCATGCCCATGATTGGGGATAATGACTGACATGGCCAACGGCACAATGACGCCTGCGGCAAATCTGACCACCGCCAAGCCCGCCGGCGCTCAGGGCTTCGAAACTTTAGTGGTCGCCGTCATGCTTGGCATCGCCGGCTACTGCGCGCTCTTTGTGGCGCCCACCGAACGCACCATGGGCTTGATTCAGCGTATTTTTTATTTCCATATGCCTTTCGGGATCACCGCCTTCGTCGCGTTTTTCATATCGTTCTTCGCCAGCATCGCGTATCTGCGCACCCGCGCCGCCAAATGGGATTGGCTGGCGGTTTAGTCCGCGGAAATCGGCGTTCCGTTTATCAGCGTGATGCTGATTACCGGCTCGATCTGGGCTCACCCGGTGTGGGGCATCTGGTGGACCTGGGATGCGCGCCTGACTTCGACTTTCGTGCTTTGGGTTTTGTACGTCTGCTACCTGCTGCTGCGCACGCTCATCGACGACCCGGAACGCCGCGCCGTGGTTTCGGCGGTCTTCAGCATCTTTGCGGCTTTCGATGTTCCCTTTGTCTACTTCTCGATCTGGTTTTTCAGGACGCAGCACCCGCAGCCGGTGATCGGAGGCGGCGGTTCCCTGGACCCGCGAATGTTTGACGTTCTGGTGGTCTGCTGGGTGGCCACGCTCGGCATGCTGGCGGTTCTATTGCGCCAGCGCTATCGCATGGAAGCGTTGCGGTATGAGGTCGCCCAATTGCAACTGGAAGCGACGCGGCGCGGTGATCCGCAGTAACGGTTTGGAGGGGATGGCGGAATGAAGAACATGAACAGTTTGATGGCCGCGTACCTGGCGGTGTGGGTCATCTTCTCCATCTATCAATATACCGTCTCGCGGCGGCTGGCGCGTCTGCGCGATGAAGTCCAGCGGTTAAAGGACAACCTCAAGCTTTGATCTCCATGAAACTGCCGGCATGACGAATAAGAAGAAACTTGGCGTGGTCTTGTTTCAACTGGGCGGTCCCGACTCTCCGGCCGCCGTCGAGCCCTTTCTCTACAATCTTTTCTGTGATCCGGACATTATCAATTTTTTCGGCGCCTGGTTCGCGCGGCGCCCTCTGGCGCGCTACATTGCGCGCCGCCGTGCGGGTGTGGTCCGCGAACACTACGAAGCCATTGGAGGCCAGTCGCCGATTCGCTTGCTTACCGAGCGCCAGGCCATGAAACTCGCGGCCGCGCTGGCCCCCGAATTTGATGCGCAATGCTTTGTGGCCATGCGCTATTGGCGCCCCCTGACGCAAGAAGCAGCCGCGGCTGTGCGCGATACGCAGTTCGATGAATTGGTCTTGCTGCCGATGTACCCGCAATACTCCTTCGCCACCACGGGCAGTAGCCTCAAAGAGTGGAATCGCCTCTACCGGCCGCGCCAGGGAGCCCCGCAAGCGCGCATCGTGCAAAACTTCCACACCCATCCTCTCTACGCCGCCGCCATTGCCGAAAGGATTTCCACCAGCCTCAGGCATTTCGATCGGCCGGAGGAAGCCCATCTGCTCTTCAGCGCCCATGGATTGCCGCTCAGCTTGATCGAGGCCGGCGATCCCTACCAAAAGCAAATAGAAGAAACCGTGCAGGCGGTGATGGCTTGCGGCAAATGGCCCAACCGGTACACGCTCTGCTACCAAAGCCCCATCTCCTTTGTGACCGAGCATATCGAAACGCTGCACGAGATCAACATCGAGGCGCGCGCGGAAGCTCTGAAATTGGGGATTGCGAAATTTGAAATGATGCCCGCCGTCGGCGATTCTCCGCAATTCGTCGCCGCGCTGGCCGATCTGGTCCGCTCCGCCGTGCTTTGCGACGAGAAGAACGCCAAGCATTCGGCGGCACTCTGAGAGACAACTCTAGGGGAAGCCGCGCCACACGTTCTCGAAATCCCTGCCAAGTGGAAGGCGCGACTCCCGCCAACGGCTTCGTTTCGCAACCTGAGCTAAAATGAGATTGCCCCAAGGGGCGGATTACTCACTAACGGAAAGCACCCTCTTTCCATTTCTGGCTGAACCAACACAGATTGATCCGAGACATACAGGCTGATAAGTGGGATCTATCATCACTAGAGTTGCCGCCTGCTTACTATTATGCGTTTGCTAACAACCCGGCGAAGTACCATTCCCTGCAAGTTCGATCCCCGCGAGCATGAGAATACAAGGGAGCATGATAGTCATAAAGTCAGGAGAAGGTTTTTATGAAACGAACACTATTTGCCGTTGCGCTTTTGATTCTTTGTCCTCTAATGGGCTGCGACCATAAGGCTGAGGACATGCTGGTTGTAGCCTCAAAGGAACGAGACGAGAACAAGCAAGCCTTGGCGAAAGCCCAAGCGCAAATTGTCCAGCTTCAGGCGGAGAACCAGCAACTCAAGCAAACAGCACACTTCTACTTCGATCAGGCCACGAACGAGATGAATAAGGCGGACAGCACCAACACCGACTCGGCCGACCGTGCAGTGATCGCAAAATTCCAAGAAGTAGTCAGCCGTTTCCCAGAAGACCCCCTCGCAGAGTCTGCTGCGGGGAGGATCAAGAACCTAGAAAAACGCATATCTGATCGTGATCTCGCAATCCAGAAAGCGCAATCCGAAGTGTTGAAACTTGTGAAGACTTGCCATGACGCGTCGGCGCAGGTGCGGCGCATTAACAACAGCGACGATTTGCTCATATCTGATCGCTTCAACCGTCTCGCCATCGACACGAACGCTCTTCTCGAGCATACGAGAGAAAGTAGGCCGTACGAAGAAGCGTCAAACAAAGCAAAGGAAAAAGCCCAAACTCTTCTGCAAAACGTACCTGATCCAGATGGGACGTTGGGTCAAAAAGTTGACGGTTGTGATAGCGAAGAGGAGCAATAGCCTGACTGAGCGTGTAATTGGCCAACACCTCGACGCCGTGGCTCATGGGCTTGGGGCTGCGGGAGTTTCATGATCACATCCGAATCGTCCTCAGAGGGCGGGAGCCTTTTGCTGCTGTGATGCGATAGGTCCCGAGAAACGGGCTGGTCTCAATGGGTCGTTGATTCAAGCGCAACCGAGCGTCTAAGACAGAAACAGAACATGTGGACACCATGATCAGTCAGGTGAAATAATGCCGACCGCATGACACTGGATAGATCGGACCAGCACATGATGGCTCGGCGTCGAAAACGGCTGTTGGTATTACTGATGTGCATTGCAATCGGCGCATCAACTCTTCCAGGGTCGGCAATTTCCGCTCTGCGAAGGCCGCGCGCAGTGCCCAGGCCGCAAGGTCAATCTGCAACTGAAAGCACTACGCGAAAGCCCGACGCAACACTGCGGCAGCTAATGCGCGGCATCATGTTTCCCGATTCCAACATCATCTTTGCGGGGCAGCAGGATGTAAGCAAAATTTCACCAGCCATCGCACCTGACAAATCCACCGACCTCCTCACGAGTATGTTTGGCGGATGGCAGGCAGTGGAGAACGCATCGCTAGCTCTCGCCGAATCTTCGGACTTACTGCTCAAGCCAGGGCGCGTTTGCGCGAACGGGAAACCGGTTCCAGTCGAAAGCGCGGATTGGTCCAAATTCGCCGCGCGATTGCATGACGCGGCGATTGGAACTTACAAGGTCGCGCAAGCAAAAAGCGCCGACGACATGCTGGATGCGGCGGATGCGGTCGCCCAATCCTGTCTCGCATGCCACAACGTCTACGGTTCCAATCGACCCGGCCAGGAGCACTGCGTAGCTGCTCCTCCTGTAACGCGGCCCGCGCCGGCTCCGCGCAGCAACTAGCCTTTTCGGGACCCGGCTATTGTTGCGGCCGGTCAAGTAATTACGACGCCCCATCCCGAAGAGCCGCGCCCTGCACCGATCGGTTGTTACCTCGCGGGTACCGGAGCCACCTGAACGTCGTTTGGCCCGAAGACGGTCACATATGTGGACCTGCCCACAACGTGTCCTTCCAATGCCTTCATTACAGCGGCGCGAGTTTCGAATGGTTCGCCCGGCTGCACGTCCACCGTCGTATCCAAAGCTAGAAGCCAAAAAACGTAATGGTGCTGGCGGCCAGGGCCCGCAGGGGCTCGATAGAGTTGACCGCTGGCGCTGATTTGAGAACCGCCGCCCTGCAACGGCCCCATGGGAAGGCCTTCCGGGAGCCCTGTTGCTGTGCCGGGAATATTCCAAACGAACCAGTGAAGCATTCCTTCCGTGGTTTTGTTTCGGGAAAAGTCGTTGTCGTCCATGCTCAGAACGAAGCTCATTGTCCCCTTGGGAACATTGGTCCAATTAATTGCCGGTGACAACATGGCGCCGAGTGCGGAGTTTTTCTGCGGGAGCTGAGCGCCATCGGGAAAGCCCATGGTCATCGTGAAAGGCGCGGCTGCCGGCCGGGCACCACCGCCACCGCCTTGTCCGCCCGGAGCTTGGGCCGCGATCCTTATGGCAATGGCAAGCACCAACATCACCGTAAGAACCGTTAACAATCGAAGAGATCGCATCTGTTTTGCCCTCCAATTTATTCGTTGTGGATTAGAAGCATGATTTCGCACCATCTGCAAGTTGTGACGGCAACCGCGGGTCACGAACGCGTGCGAGCCAACTGCGTTGCGGAAGCCCATAGCCGGGGATTCTAACACGTCCCCCCTGAAACCCCCTGAAACCAATTAATTCTCTCCGGCGCCTCGCAGGTCGAAGCAATTTTTCGCCGTCATACCGGAGACCGGCCTTCTCATCTGATTACCGGACCTATCAGGAGTTGGGACTCTTGTCGAATGGGGTCTCGTTATCCGCTACCAGAAATCACCGCTCAATTCGTATGGACACTTTTCTTGAAAACGCAGGACCGTTCGGCGGAGCTACGCCCGGCTGTGGCGGCGGACCATAAAACGTGTCGTCAATCCGGACTTGAGTGTTCAGCCGCAAGCCGGCGCGCTTTTCGATCTCGGAAACGATCCACCGTGCTTCCTGTCGGCTCTCGATTTCGTCGACTAGGGTGTGGTTCTTTCCAGTGTTGGTTTGCAGGCGTAGCGAATAAAGCGTGCTGCCTGAGGAACTCGCCTGCTGAATGCTGGTGACGGCGAGGATCGAGGCCACGTCGGCAATCTGCATTTGGCGGGTACGGCCGATTCCCAAAACGGAGTGGCGCCAGGAGATGACGCCGTTTCCCACAACGATGCAACTGGAAGTGAGGGCGGTATGGATGGAAGCCAGGGTCATGACGAAAGTTAGCAGGCCGACTATAACCAAAGCAAAGATGGGTGGCCGCTGCGGCATTTGAAGTATGGCGTAGAGAAGCGCCCCACAAACCGCGGCAAGAACCACAAAGATTACGGCCCGGAAGAGGTTGCGTCCTGCGCGGAAATAGAATTCCAGACCCCGAGGGGAGTCGGTTACGGCCACCCGGTGCATCTCTGGTTCGGGGACTTCGGCGCTCGTTTCGGAGGGCGTCGCGGTTTGGCTGCCGCTTGGCATTTCAAATGACGAATTCGCTTGCCCTGCGGGGGCGGGAGCCAGAGCCTCAGGTGATTGCGCATTGCGAAAAACTGGCAGCTCAAACTCGTCGGAGTAGTTCACTCCGGGGACGTCTGCATTCACCAAGAGCGACCATTGGATTTGGTCGTCTGGATTGTCATGGTCGGTCTGGATAGCATCCGATGGAATCGCAAATTCCACCGGAATCATGGTGTCGAGCGGCCCGCGGACGAGGGAGGTTGGGGAAATGTTTTTCGACTCTTCCCAGAGCGGCATCTTGTGCGTTGAACGTTCCTTGCCGGAGCCGGTCACCACGGTACGCGTGCACCATAACTTCAGGTCGACCCCGTGACGGACATCTGTATCGAGGTGAATATGAATGGCGCCGGTCAGGCGGCTTCCTGGCGAAAAAGGCAACGAGGCCATCTCGAAATAGGTTTTACCAAAGCGCTCAAAACGGATGGTTGCGCTAATGGCCCCGAAAAGCGCGAGGAGGCCCATAAGCCCAAGTGCGGCCGGGATGATGTACTTGGGGTCCTGCGTTGAGAGACCTTTGGAGATGCTCCCCAGGGATACGGGCATGAAAAGCATGTTCGCCAGGACCGCAGCGATCCACCAGCCTATGGTGCTCGATTTGTTTTTGCTTTCGACGCGACTAGCAGCCCAATCCTGACGCCAGAGCCAGGGGGACGCAGGATTCGCCGACTCCCGCCGGGCTTGCTCTTTTTGCAGCGAATAGCCGTACAACGATCCGAAAATAATGCCGCCGCCGATCATGGCGAATACGGACGCAAAAATGGCGCCTCCGATCCTGGCCGGCAGAGACTGATCCGCCGCATTCAGGAAGGTGTAAGCGGCGAAAAGGCCCATGCCCATGAAAGGGAGTCCAAAGACACTCAGGAACAGGGGCCCCAGCTTGGATGGCTTAGTCACAAGCCATTTTCGCATGGATTGCGACCGGCGGAATTTGGCATTCAGTAGGGCATCCCAAAAGTAACCTGCGGAGCATGTTCTCAACTCCTGATAGCGGGGTGATCTCGGAAACTGGCCCATCGCCCTCTAGGAAATCCTCGACCTTACCCATTTTTCGCCCGCAAGTTCACCCAACGTACCCAGGCAGCCCGTGCACAAAATAATTATTGGGTTAAGGTCGAGTAGGGAATCGTCTTGACAGCAATCGTCTTGCAGCTTATAAAAGAATGTTTGATGCGGCTATTTTTCATACCATTCATCACCGAGGGAACGCAGTCTTACAATGGCAGATAACGGCGAAGCAAACCCTACAGGTACCACCACCGCAACCGCTAAACCCGCTGCCGCCACGCCGCCAGCGGCTAAACCTGCTGCCAAATCCACTGCCGGCCAACCAGCACCGCCCGACCGGATGCGGCGCCGTCTGATTTGGACGGCCATTGGCGGGTATCTCGGCGTGAATTTGTTGATGTTCCTGCGGTTCTTCTTTCCCCGCGCCCTTTTCGAGCCCAACACCGTTTTCAGCATCGGCTATCCGGCGGATTTCGCCCTGGGCATCGATCTGCGCTTTCAAATTACCAATCGTATCTGGGTGGTGCGCGAGCCCGACCGCATTTTTGTGATCTTTGCCCGCTGCACCCACCTCGGCTGCACGCCGGAGTGGAAGCCCAGCGAGAATAAGTTCAAGTGCCCGTGTCACGGCAGCGGCTATGACGCCGAGGGAGTCAACTTCGAAGGGCCCGCGCCGCGTCCCATGGACCGCGCGCATATCGAAATGGACGCTACCGGGAAGCTCATTGTGGATACCAGCCGGCTCTATGTCCGCGACCCACAGGCGGGGATCGACAATTTCGGTGCGCCCAATGCATATTTGCCCGTATAGTGCAGCTCCTGGCGCGCGGGCCGGGCGCCAACAGAGATCTTAGGGGGGCAGGATGGCGGAAGAAAACGGAGGCAAACGCGCGGGCCTGATTGATCGCGTCCGCGAAGATGCCGAAGACATCAAGAAGCTGGTCCGGGAAAAAGGCAAAGAGGAAATCGAAGCCCTGAAAGATCCCGAAAAGACCCAGCTCTATCGCTCCATCTTCCGTGTCAAGCACGACGAAACCCCCAGGGCGCGCTCGCTGGGCGTCCTGAGCAACGTCTTCCTGCACCTGCACCCCGCCAAGGTCAATCGCGACGCGGTTCGTTACAACTACACATGGGGCATGGGCGGCATTACGTTTTACTTGTTTATTGTGCTCACCTTCACCGGCGTGCTGTTGATGTTCTATTACCACCCCACCAAGGTTCAGGCCTTCCGCGACATTCTGTATCTCGAAAACGATGTGCCCTTCGGCAAGTTGCTGCGCAACATGCATCGCTGGGCCGCGCACTTGATGATCATTGCCGTCTGGCTGCACATGTTCCGCGTCTTTTTGACCGGATCCTACAAGCGCCCGCGCGAATTCAACTGGTGCATCGGCGTGCTCTTGATGGTGCTGACCCTGCTGCTCTCGTTCACCGGCTACCTCCTGCCCGACGATCAGCTTGGTTTCTGGGCGGTGACCGTGGGAACCAATATGGCCCGGGCCACTCCCGGCCTCGGCAATGAGGGCCCCTTCGGCTCGCTGCTGGGCATGACTCCCTATAACGACGTACGCTTTGCCTTGTTGGGCGGCTCCATCGTGGACGCCAACGCCCTGCTGCGCGCCTACATCTGGCATTGCATCGCCATCCCCTTGCTGGCCTCGGTTTTCATGGGTGTGCATTTCTGGCGCGTGCGCAAAGACGGCGGCATTTCCGGGCCCGCTCCGGTGATGCTGGAATCGGAGATCAAGGAAGAAAAGGGACCGCGCCCGGTGATCATGCGCCCCAGCGGTATGACATAGAGAAGTGAAGTAGTGAAGTGAAGTAGTGATGTAAGGATTGCGGAAGGGAAGCGAGAAGTCGGTTTTTCGAGAAGAGGCTTAAGTTATGATCGGCAATTGGCATCAGCTTTGGGAAATCGTAGCGGCGCCGGATAACGTCCCGATCGTAGCGCTGCTGTTTCTGATCCCGTTCTACGTCTGGTACGCGTTTCGACAGGCCCTGGCCAACGACAAGCTTATCTCCCAACTGGAAGCAGACCCTGCGGCAGCCAAGTCGGCGCACCGCAAGACGCAACCGTGGTCTCCGAAGTGGGACCGCGAGGTGCATACCTGGCCTTATCTGATGCGCATCGAGTTCCTGGCAGCCATCCTGGTGACGGTATTGTTGATGGTGTGGTCGCTGACGCTGAGCGCCCCGCTGGAGGAGCCTTCCAACCCCAATGTGACCATGAATCCCGCGAAAGCCCCGTGGTATTTCCTGGGCTTGCAGGAGATGCTGGTCTATTTCGATCCCTGGATGGCCGGTGTGGTGATGCCTACGCTTATCATCGTGGGTTTAATGGCCATACCGTACATTGACGCAAATCCCCTGGGAAATGGCTATTACACCTATAAGCAGCGCAAATTCGCCATCTTGACCTTCAATGCTGGCTTTCTGGGCCTATGGGTTTTGATGATCGTGATAGGAACGTTCATCCGCGGCCCTGGATGGATGTGGTTCTGGCCAACGGCAACATGGGATGCCCAGCGTGTTGAATACACGGTCAACCGTAATCTCGATCAGATCTTCCACGTCGACGGGACCTGGCTGGCCCATCTGCTGCCCGCGGCCAACAAAGCCTTCGCCCCGATCCTGGCGCGGATCATGTTCGGCATTATCCCCATTGTGCTGTACTTCATCGCCGCGGCGTATCTGGTCTATCGCGTGATGAATGCCACCGAATTCGCGCGCAAGATTTTCCGCCGCATGACGCTTTTGCAAATCGTCACGACCGATTTGATTTTGGTTCTCATGATGAGCCTGCCGGTGAAGATCGTGGCCCGGCTGCTGTTCCGTATCAAGTACATCTGGGTGACGCCTTGGTTCAGCATTTAATGCCGCCAGAGCCATCCATGACCAAGGAGGAACGGGGTGTCTGACATCCCGCCACAGGACGATCCTATAACCAGCAGGCCGATGAGCCTGTTGATTTTGATTTCCACTTTCCTGTTGCTGTTGACGGTGGCTTGGTCGCTGTATTCCGAGTTTTTCGGTTTGCGGCCGTGGCGCTCCTACCAGGACCGCTTCCGCCAGGTCTATTCCGCTTTCCTGCAAAAGCAAGTTACGGGTCGCAGGACAGCCGAACAGACCCTCTACAACACCGCTGACTACAAAAAACTAAAGGCGGTGGTGGATGCGGCCATCGCCGCGGCGGCGCCGGCCGATCGGCAAATTCAGACCCAGGTCGATCTCATCGACCGCCAGCGCGCCGCCATGACGCCGGCATTCCAGGACGCGCGCGGCAAAGTCGGCGCGCTTACTTACCAATTGGAACAGACCCCCGAAAGCGATAAGAGTTCTAGGGCCTCCAAACAGAAAGATTTGGACGAGGCCAAGGCTTCCACTTACGACGTGAATTGGCCCACCGAAAATGGCATCGTGTCGCGAAAATTTACTCCCGACCAGTTGAACGAAACCTTTACCGACC
>Ga0207007_1272_pt1 | contig 10687 bp, 13 predicted proteins | sample Alteio_BWMinCont_85_FD_153487 | JGI IMG/M metagenome (GOLD analysis project Ga0207007, IMG submission 153487) | Enriched cells from forest soil in Barre Woods Harvard Forest LTER site, Petersham, Massachusetts, United States -... | ecosystem: Environmental > Terrestrial > Soil > Temperate forest >...
ACCAGAACACCGCTGAGGATGCCTGCGGAGAGTCCCAGAGTTATCGCCACATCAAGCAGCACCGGGTTTCCGAATCTGAAGCCACCGGCAACGGCTCCTGCTGCGCCCAAGAGCGCCGCTCCCAGAAAAACAGCAAGGACGGCCCGGTACTGGGCTTCGCTGGAACTAGCTTCTTTAGCCGGCAAGTCGGAAAGTTCACGCGAGTTCATGCTATGTCTCCCGAGATTCAAGGGCAGCAGACCGCCAAGTCGATACATGCATCAGAAAAATGACCTCTCGGGCCAGCAGGCTCCTGAAGAACGTCTAAAGGAAAAAGTAAAAACCTCTGATCACATTAAAAACAACGAAGGACTTTGCTAGAAGAATTACAGGGTTGGAGGTGCTCTTTCGGATTCAGAGAAGAATGGCAGGGTAATAGCTGCAACTCGAATAATACGCAAATGGGTCCGCTCGATAAGCAGCACCGGAGCATGCGCTACAACGAGGGGCACACTCCCGCCCACACTCAGGACCTGACAAATGTTGCAGTGGTCGCGCGTCTGTTCCACCAAGTGAGTGTGGAACAATGAGATGACAAAGATCGCCAGACAAGCAACCAATAGGAAACTGGCGATCCGCTTCACATTCATAGCCGGTGCTTATACATGGGTAGAGCAGACCCTGTCAAGCAAACCATATTGGTTTTGGTTTGCTTTGTAAGATCTCCGTCGAATGCGACTTGCAGTTGCCCGGGCGATTCAAAGGGAATTTCCTCACTGTGCACTACATTGGGGACTTGTTTTTCAGGACGGGACATTCACGTCGGCTTGCTTTTTGCGTAACAGCATGATAATGCCGCTTTCGATTCGGCGTGGGCGCTGCCCGCGTGCCGGATTGGGGCCCTGCCGTCAGCCTCAAATGGCGGCGGGGTCCTACCCTCATCTTCCCGTAGCTCGCAGAAAGCAGAATTCGAGCGATTCGGCTAGAACGTTGACCACATCAGTCGTGCAAGCACACCAGAGTCCAGACGGGCCAGCCAGACAGTCAGAGCCATTATCAATACTCCGACAATTGTCAGAATGGTGACCGAAGGACTGGGCGAACGCCTGTGCGCCTCTGGCAGCAAGTCTGACGTCGCCGTATAAAGGAAGAACCCGGATGCGAGAGCCAAGAAAACCGCTAACCACTTCGGCGATGGCAAGAATTGCAGGGCGAGAAGGGCGCCGATCACTGGCGCAATGGCGTCCGCTCCGAGAAACAGGAAATCTGTCCACTCTGCCTTTTCGCCCCGAGTGACTAGCATCATTGTGTTGAGGCCGTCACTCATGTCATGCGCGACGATTGCGAGTGCTACCACAATGGCGACGCGCAAATTCACCAGGCTTGCAGCCCCGATTGCGGCACCGTCGAGTGTGCTGTGGGCGATGAGTCCGACGGCACTCAACCGACCAAGGCGCCGATGCGCTTCATTTGCACAATCGCCTTCTGGGCATGAGTGGAGAACCAATACGCGCTCCGCTATATAAAAGCCCAAGAAGCCGATCACCAGCACGAGCAACATCGCTCGGATGGTCCAGCCTTGGGACTGCGCGGCTTCGATGGACTCGGGTAACAGATCAAAGAACGTGGCACCCAGGAGCATTCCGGCCCCCATCCCTAGAAGCAAATGGAGCCGCTTTTGACCACGGACTGCGACCAATCCTCCGCCGATCGTCGAAAGCATCGCGAAGCCGCTGAGAATCACGGCAATAAACCTGATATTGATAGGCCTTATTCCTTTCTGAAGCCCTGTGCTTGAGTACTATACCCCCTTACAGTATAGTGCTCGCATGGCTCACACAACCAAAGACAAAGAGAAACTTCTGACTCGCGTTCGCCGGATTCGGGGTCAGGTCGACGCTATCGAACGCGCTCTTGAATCCGAACAGGAATGTGCTGGTGTGCTTCAACTGATGGCCGCTTGTCGCGGGGCATTGAATGGTTTGATGGCCGAAGTCATGGAGGGGCACGTCCGATTTCACGTGTTAGCCCCCCACAGTGGCAGGAAGTCGCCCCAAGCGCAAGCTGCCGAGGAATTGATTGATGTCGTCCGAGCTTATTTAAAGTAACGACCCGAACCCGCCCCTGTTATGTGAGCAGAGGAAACGGCATGGATCAGACCAATCTGAACGAATCGGATGTAGTGAAGGTTGTTGGGGCACATTCAGAAAATGTCCCATCCCGGCATGCCGAGCACGACGACGATCACGAGCAAGGACACGCGTTAACTTGGCGGGAGATTGACCGCGTCCTCTTCGTCGCTGCGACCGCCGGTGCCATCTGGTTTCTGCGCGGGGTGTCGAACCCCTACATAACTGCCATCGGTGTGATATGCGCTATGGTTGGCGGCTTTCCGATATTTCACGAAGCCTACGAGAACATTACGCAGCGGCGCATGACGATGGAGCTTTCGATGGCCATCGCAATTGTAGCCGCGCTCGTGATTCGCGAAATCTTTACCGCTCTCGTCATCACGCTTTTTGTCCTCGTCGCGGAGATCCTGGAGGGCCTGACGGTCAGTCGAGGTCGCCGAGCGATCCAACACTTGATTGATCTCCTGCCGAGCGCCGCAACGGTGCTCAGGGCTGGACAATGGAAAGACGTGAGTATTCGTGAAATTACTGTTGGTGACCAGGTCCTTGTTCGGCCCGGAGGACGCATCCCAGTTGACGGCCGGGTAGCCGGAGGGCATTCGTTTGTCGACCAATCGCCAATCACGGGCGAATCCATGCCAGTGGAAAAGACGCGTGGCGCCGTCGTTTATGCGGGGACGATCAACCAGTCCGGGGCACTTGAAGTTCGAGTCGAGCGCCTCGGTCGTGATACGACGTTTGGCAAAATCATTGAGGCAGTTGAGCGAGCGGAGAAATCGCGCGCTCCGATTCAAGGAATCGCGGACCGGCTCGCGGGCTATCTCGTGTACTTTGCATTGGCTGCCGCAGCCATCACATTCCTCAGTACACACAACATACGTTCGACCATCTCCGTTGTCATCGTGGCCGGGGCATGTGGAATCGCCGCAGGAACTCCGCTGGCGATACTGGGTGCAATTGGCCGCGTCGCTCAGGACGGCGTAATCATAAAGGGTGGCCTCTATCTCGAAAAACTTGCCGAGGTTGATACGATTCTCCTCGACAAGACAGGCACGCTGACGTACGGGACGCCCGAGGTTATCGAGATCCGGCCAGCTAAGGGCGTCAGCGAGGCATGCCTAATCGAAGCCGCCGCGACCGCTGAGTGTCAATCCGAGCATCCCGTTGCGAGGGCAATTCTAAGTAAAGCATCTCAGATGGGCATTCATGTTCACCACCCTGACAAATTCGACTACACCCCTGGAAGAGGGATCGTTGCTCAAATTAACAGCGAAGAGATCACGGTCGGAAATTGGATGCACCTTGGAGGCGAGGGCGCAGAGGCAATAGAACACCCTTCAGACGGCGCCGTGCTTGTGACACGAGGCGGACACTTTCTCGGATCGATCCGTGTGGCTGATCTGCTTCGCCCCGGAGCAAAAGCTGCGATTCAGAAACTCAAATCAATGGGTCTCAGAACCGTACTACTGACCGGCGATTCAAGAACGGTTGCTGAGGCCATCGGAAAGGGATTGGGAGTAGATGAGATCTCCGCCGAATTACTGCCCGAACAAAAGCTGCAGCGTGTGGAAGAGCTGCTGGCCGCCGGCCGGAAAGTTGTCATGGTCGGAGATGGGGTTAACGATGCACCAGCACTTGCTAAGGCCACAGTCGGAGTGGCGATGGGGTCAGGCACCGACGTAGCACGCGAGAGTTCAGATGTGGTCTTGATTGGCTCCGACCTCACCAAATTTGTGGAAACGATTCGCATCGCGCGGCGTTGCCATCGGACGATCATGCAGAATTTTGTGGGAACCTTAGTCGTTGATAGTATCGGTGTCGGCTTGGCAGCCTTCGGATTCCTGAACCCTCTTCTGGCTGCATTCATTCATGTCTCTTCCGAAATGATCTTCATCCTGAATTCCGCCAGGCTGCTTCCGCCCCTGTCATCGGCCAATCAACTCTTACGAGGATTCCTCTCTCAATCAGCCTCAGCTACAAACTAGACCTTAGTCTGCTGGTGAGGTGCGAGGGGCTCGTCCGAGAGCACGCTAAGCGTCTTGCTGCATTCTGGTGCAACGTGGCAGAGTGGTTCAAATAACTGGTTCAAACCTGGGCACAACTTCGTGCACAAAACCCACCCAGACACGGCGCTAAACCGTCATCCATCCTGCAGGGAAGTGGTAGACAGGCCAACTACATAACATTTCTAGAAACAAGCGTTGGTTCTAGGTTCATTTGTGCACGAGTCACCGCACTCTACCTGGATACACGTGAAATGCAACATTACGTCGCTGCGCACTGGTGGTACGGATTGGTCCAACCCTTTGAAAAAACGCCTACGGCAACCCGCGAATGCAACAGAACCGACATTCTGTTGCGGCCCAGGGACGAAAGCACGGCCAGCCCTTACTTGGTGTCGCTTGTATCAAGCAGGTAACAATAGACTCGTTTCAACTGCTTCACAGTGGATTTATCGAGGATCCTGTCAATGCTGCTGCGCAGAACTTTCTCTTCATCCTCTTCGCGCTCGATTTGAACTAGGGCGTATATGGGTACATCGAGCGCTCTTGCCATGGCAAGTAGTTTGTCGAGCGTTGGACTCTTTTCGGATCGCTTCACTTCTCCCCAATACTTGCCGCTGAGGCCGCCCTTTTCTCCAGCCTTGTCTAGGCTCAGATTGGCCGCTTTTCTTAGTCTCCGTACCCGCTTGGCGAAGAGTGTTCGCTGATTCACGTGCGTCTCCCACACGCAACCTAGCGGGAAGAGCATGGTCGTTCTAGCCGCCATAGCAGGCAATACTTGCACTAGTACCTGCAATAGGGGTATTTGTGTACCGTCCGCACGGTCAGTGACTTGTGTGTAGGCGCTAGGGTCTCCATCGACGACTTCGTCGGAGAGGTGTCCAGTGTTAGACCTACAGTGCCAAGGCCGACTCAGCGACGGGAGTCCTTGCTCGGAAATCTTCCATGCCGGCGAATCGCAAATCGGCAGGAGTGTGCGTTGCCCAGTTTGCGGAACCATCAATAAATTCGTCGAGTCTTCCGTTCCGCTGCGTCCTATCCCCCATGCAACAGTCGAGCGAGTGGCACCTTCCGCACCGGCAGATAGCAAGGTAACGGCGATGAGTCGTCTGCGACAAGGACGGAAGAGGAACGCTGTGATAGCAAGTCTTGGCGCAGCGCTTGTCGCAGGCATCGTCCTGTGGATTGCGTATTCTCTTAAGAAACCATCTGAAATTGCATCTGGAGGATTATCATCCTCCAGCGCAACCTCTAACCCCACAGGACAACCCTCTGCTCCCGACCAGACTGAAGGCTCCTCGGCGGCTGGGTCATCTTCGACGGGTGCTACGCCATCTCAGCTTTCTTCGGGTTCGCGCAGCAATACCTTGCCGCTACGTGCCGACAGCGGCGACGGTCCATTCTCTCCGGCAGTTGAACGAATCGTTCCAGAAGTGCCTTCGTGTGCGCGCGATCAACCCATTGAGCGGCTTCCGACGGGCGCGACAATCGAACCCGCCCGGGGCGCGGGGCCAAGCGACTTGACCGTCGACAATGGAACTGCAACCGACGCTGCAATCCGGCTCGTAAATATCGATTCTGCAATGACCGCGAGATTTGTCTACATTAAAGCCCATGACAGCTATACGCTGGTGGGTATCGAGCCGGGAAGGTACTGGCTTCGCTTCGGTTTGGGCCGCCAATGGGTGGCCTCTTGTCGAGACTTTCTGGATGCAAGCTACAACGAGTTCGAAATGCCGCTCGTCTTCAACGACGACACAATAAGTGTCACCTTGCACGCCGTACCTCTAGGAACTGCTAGGACGCGCACGATAGATAGGAATCGCTTTTTCGAAGGAGATCACGAGTCGGGGTCCGCAATAGGCGGAAGCCTGCAGCGATAGTTGGTAGGGGTCACTTGATGGGACGCGAGTTCATTGGCGAATGTCCTGGCTCGGGAGAAAATCCGGACCTCGACGATCTTGAGACGAAACTGGCGATCAAGTACATAAAGCAGATCTGCGGTGAGCCCCCGCGCGGTGTGGATGTCGAGGTCACCTGGAATGATCACGAACTAGGTAGCTATCCCGTAATCTCAGTTGTTTGGGACGATTACATCGCGGAATATCCTGACGAGTACATCGAGAAGTGCATCGAAGCCTTTGAGCGATTTGATCTCCCCGAAGAGATTCACGAGCGATGGCAAGACTTCTTTGAGATTCTGAAAGAGATAGAGGAATTGAAGGACACAATATCAAGGCGGCACGATTCAAAGTAGTCCTTCGCCCCTCCTGCCTGCGTGGTGCCGGTGCCGGCCCGGACTGTGAGAAACAGATGTTTGCCGAACGCATTCTTGTGCTCCTGGTCGACCCGCTAAATCAACAACTTGTGGGTCCACTAAACCCGGGGTTTTATGAACGCTTATCCGGCAGTTGTCTTCAATCACGATTGTCATAGGAATGTGGTCGCCGCTGACCGACGGCCCGCTTCATGGCCAGTGGCCTCCATACCATCGGTCAATGATCAGAGTAACGCCGCGGCTGTAAAGTCAGGGGACACCGTGAGCCGACCAGAACCGGTCGCAAGCGTCACGGGAGTTTGCAAATCCCTAGAACCGGACTGGGAACGCGGAGACTGCCGGTTCAGGTGGCGGTAGTTGGTCAACTTGCGGGTAGTCCGTCAACCGGGGGGAACCAGTCGTCACAGACCTCGTTGGGCTAGGGCAAGCCCTTTGCCTTTGGGTTCACTACCCGAAGGTCGTTAATCCAAAATTCAGCTCGTGCATCGCTTCAAAAGGCGGACTGCTAGAACGGAACCTCCTCGGGCTGCGCATTGAGCGGCGCTTTTTCCGGCGGCCGCTCCTTTTTAGTCCGGTTGAGCTTACGGATGGAATCCGCCTTCACCTGCCACAGCGTGAGCGGCACGGTGATCTTGCTATTGCCCTTGCCGAGATCCTTCTCGTATGTGCTGCTCACGAGCGTGCCTTCGACGTAGATGTGGTCGCCTTTCCGCAGCTTTGCCGCCGCATATTCGCCGAGCCCGTCCCAAGCGACGATACGATGCCACTCCGCCTTGGAGTGCCATTCTTCATCCGCACCTTTCCAGGATCGCCGAGTCGCCAGCGAAAGAACCGCGCATTCCCGATCTGATGCTCGCACCGACTTGTGCTCCGGGTTCTTGCCGAGATAACCGATTAGATGAACTCTGTTTTGGTACATTTTGTTTCTCCGTTTCTGCCCTTGTAATTGGGGGCACCCAGGAAGCGAGTGGATGCTGCTCCCAAAGCGAGCGTCTGCTTTTTGGGAGGGACACGAGAAATCTTCGGCGGGCCTTTCAGAAGATTTGTTGGGAGGAACCGGAAAAGCAGAAGACGTGAAGCTGCCGGGCGCAGGAATTATCCCGAAGCAGTGCCCAATGAAGCGGGTAGAAAGGGAGAGAAGGTACCAGAACGGGTTTTATCGGCGACCACGAATGAAGAGGCATGGTTAGTGCGAGTGCTCATCAACATCTGCCGGGACCAGTCGCGGAAGGCGTCTATTCGCTACCGCTACAATAAAGCACGATTCGAAGGTAGCCATTTAGCAAGCGGCATCCGAGACCCTGAAGCGGGCCCTAACGAGGTCGTCGTTTTGGTGGAGGGCGGAAGCGACAAGTGAGCCGGCCCCGTTCCGGTTCAATCCAACTCGATGGCATTCTTGGCGGCGTCAATCTGTTCGTCGGAATAAGTTGCGTCGCGATCTCGCGCCTGATCTCGCAATGCCAAAGCTTGGTTGATGAGCACGTACGGACGCATTCTCGTCTCGTAGCGCTCGAAGGCCGCAGCATGACCCTTTTCAGATCCTGAAAGCTCCTGCGCAAGGACGTACGCGCCTACAATAGCCAGGCTGGTCCCTTGCCCCGAGAAGGGCGATGGGCAATAGGCCGCATCTCCGACAAGAGCTACTCTACCTTTGCTCCAATACTCCATACAGATCTGCGCCGCCACCCCGAAATAGAAATCGGTGGCTGCATCCATGTATTTTAGAAGCTTCGGCATCTCCCAGCGAAATCCCACGCAGCGGTCGGCAACCAGAGCTTTCTGCTCGCGGACGCTACCGCGGCGCTCGTCCTCCATAGTTGCCCTAAAACCGACGGCAATCCTTAGCTCAGAATTTTCACGAGCTGTGTAAACGCAATAGCCACCTTGGTCATCACGGAATGCTATCTGCCAATCTCTTAGGCCGAGAATATTGGGCGAACTAAAGACTGCCAACCCGAGATCCAACGATCGCAAGAATTGAGATTCCTCTCCAAAGACTAGGGCGCGGACATTGGAGTGTAGCCCGTCAGCGCCAACAACGAGGTCATAAATCCTCTTGTTACCGTCTTGCATCGTCGCGCAGATCCCTTCGGCCCGCTCATCCAACGATAGAATGCTGGTCCCGTATCGAATGTCAATTACTTGAACTCCTTGAATTCGATCCAGCAGCAGCTTAGCCAAATCGTCGCGCAACAACTCAACATCGCCATTCTCAAAACGTCCACCACTCAACGTACGCTCCTCAGAGCGCCACGTTTCATTTCCATCGGCATCCTGTAACGAAACGCCTTTCATCTGCGTACGAAGTTCCCGAGCACCGCTAAGTACGCCCATACGAGCCAGGATCTCCAGCGCTTTACCGCGAACATCGATGGCTTGTCCGCCAGGCCGGGGACGGGGCGCTTTCTCGATCAACGTTACTTCGAAACCATATTTGTTGAGCCAAAAAGCTAGCACGGGACCAGCGATACTGGCTCCAGAAATAAGAATGCGTTTTGGTTTATTCATATGAGCATACACGCAGATTGACGTTCAAAAGTTGAGTGCCATCCATTGACTCCGCGCTCGCCGCCCATTCCCGGTTCAGGGGAAGAGCTGATCCGCATACCCGCGCGGCCAGCACGAAGAAGCCGACCAAGCTCTCTGTAACCATCGACGTTCCAGCGGACAGGTCGTCAAGGCGCATTGTTTCCGGTCCGCCGTAGCTGTGCGCTTTCAAGCATGCCCTCCCGTGAGGGAGGTCACTTCAACAACGTTAAGGATGCGCTCAATCCTGTAGGACAGCCTCCATCCAGCCTTACTGTATAGACGGCTGAGCGCGCCCAATATTGTACGGCGAGCCGAATTTGTGCGATTCTGTGAGGCCCGCCTCGATCCAGTGAAAAACTCAGCTTCTCGGGTGGGTCCTGGGCTAACCTGTGGATTGCCCGTCATCCATTCTCTATCTTCTGTTTGTTCGGCCACGATCCACACTGGCTCGCCAGAACCCAAACGCGTAGGCTTTTTTAACTGATATCACGGATAGTTATCCAAGGACATTGTCTCGAATCTGTTCCGCGGTCGCATAGTCGGATCTGACAACCCCAAGTTTTCTTTCCTGCGGGCAAGGCGCGCGCCTCCGATCCAGACAGTGAGCAAAATCCGCTAGGATGGGGAGTCTCCCTGCTGAAACCTAGACCTTTAACTTTTTAGAAACCCACTCAAATGACTTGCGTGAAGTCTTGTTCGCCGGAATCAGCATGGCGATCCTGTTTCTAGTCAAGAAAAACTGCAATCGCGCCGATGGGAATGGCAGCGAGGAGACTGGAATTATGTCAAGGGACAACCAGGTCCAGATCTTTCCTTTGTTTTTTATCAACGCCTTTGCGGCCGATTAGCGGCCAGCAATAAAGCGATGCCCGCTGCCACGGCGATACTGCCATAAAACGTCCACCGAATCTGTCCAGTCATGAAAGTGCCAGTAAGCACTTTGATCCCCTGCAAGAACCAAATGGCGCCCGACAAAGCCAAACAACCAGCAACGATATTCAGTCTGATTCTCGTCAGGACACTGCTTCTCCTCGCTGCGCATTACTTGTAACTCTTTGCGAATAACGATCGTCTCGCGGCAGTTCAAAACGATAGCCAAACCGCCTATCCGTCAGAAGGTATTGGGGTGAGCTGGATCGGTCTCGATTTCCTTCCGAAGCATGCTTATTGGCACGTGCAGGTCCAATGGCCGCGGAGTAACGCTGCAAGGAAAACCCGCCCGAGCCGACACAAACACTGCGCCGCCGGCTATTCCGATGAGAGTGTGGGATCAAAGTGACTCTCCGAGGCGCGCCTATTCGTAGTGAAGAGCCTCGATGGGATCGAGGCTCGACGCCTTACGCGCGGGGAATAGCCCAAAACCCACGCCCACCAACCCGCTAAAGCCTACCGCCAAGAGAACTACCATCGGACGGATGGGTATGGTCCAGCCAATCCGCCGCGCCAATATCTGCGTAGTGACGATCCCGAAAATGATCCCGATGGTCCCGCCGGATACCGCCAGCACCAACGATTCGGTCAGGAACTGTGCGAGAATATTGCGCCCTTTTGCGCCGACGGCCATGCGCAGGCCGATCTCCCGCGTCCGCTCGGTGACGCTCACCAGCATGATATTCATGATGCCGATTCCGCCCACCAACAAAGAGACAGCCGCAATAGCAGCTAAAAGCGCCGACAGCGCGCCAGTGGCGGCGGAGAGTGTGCCGGCCACATCGGCCAGGTTGCGAACGCTGAAATCATCGGCGGCGTCCGCCGCGATGTGGTGA
>Ga0207007_1250_pt2 | contig 10613 bp, 10 predicted proteins | sample Alteio_BWMinCont_85_FD_153487 | JGI IMG/M metagenome (GOLD analysis project Ga0207007, IMG submission 153487) | Enriched cells from forest soil in Barre Woods Harvard Forest LTER site, Petersham, Massachusetts, United States -... | ecosystem: Environmental > Terrestrial > Soil > Temperate forest >...
GTCCCGAGGGCGGGCAAACTTCCCTGTTTCTCGACGGCGGCAACTCGAATTACACGAAGGTTCTCGTGGATGGCGTGCCCGCCTGGCTGTCGTTATCGCGAAGGGAAAGGTTTATGCGCGACGTATCCGAAATGCGCCAGCCAAAAAGTCCGGAAAGCGTTCTATTTCGGAATGCGTCATTCAGGCCCTGGCCCGACGTTTCGAGATCCGAAAATCCGGCGGAATAATCGAATCTTCCGAGCAGGCCGGAAAGTTCCGCGCCACCGTGTCCGGTTGAAAAATTGCCGCCATCGGCGAAGGCCGTGAATTCCGGGATGCGCGTTGTGCCGCGATGCGTGAAAATTTGGATCACACCGTCCATCGCATCCGAACCATAGAGCGCGCTTTCGGCGCCGTGGACGACTTCAATTTTGTCGATGTTGTCGAGCGTGAAATTGGAAAAATCGATGAGGCCGCCCGGAGTATTCGCGGGCACGCCATCCACGAGAACCTTCGTGTAATTCGAGTTGCCGCCGTCGAGAAACAGGGAAGTTTGCCCGCCCTCGGGACCCGTGCGCCCAAGGCTGAAACCTGGCTGCGTCTCAAGCAAATCGGGAAGCGAGGTCGCGAGGCGCTGGTCGATTTGTTCGCGCGTGAGGATGGTGACCGGCGCAGGGGAAGAGTCCGCCTCGAGCGGCACGGCTTGCGCGGTGACCACCACTTTTGAGGAGAGCGGTTCAAGAGCGAGACGAACTTGAAGTTCCGGAGCTTGCCCGGCTGCGACCGTAATTTCCTCTTCGGCCGTCGCGAAAGAATCACGCGCAACAGTGACGCGATAGCGCCCCGGAGGAACGGTCAAAACAAATCGGCCATCGCTTCCGGAAACTCCATGCCCCGGCTGGCCGGCAGGAGGAATGGATTGGGCGTTCACTTGAGCGTCCACGATCACCGATTCCTGCGGATCGGTTACCACCCCGGAAATTTTGGCGGTTGGCGTTTGGGCGATGGAACTCGAAGCAACGGACAAGGCAATCAAAAACGCGGCAAAGCAAAAAGGAAACGATAAGCGACTAGAGAAACGCATGTGCAGCCCCCTCTCCCGGCTCGCGCGGGAGGTAAAGGTTGCCGCGTGTCCGGGATCATTTCCGGCTTTCGCGGTTGCGGACTCCGTCGGTCTCCTGGCTCAGCGGAACTGCCCGCGCGGCCTTCCCGCCCCGGAATTCAGGGTAGTGGCTCGCGCGGAAATTCTCTCCGCTTTACAGTCGCGCGGCGGCGACGGTTTTAAACCGTCTTCCCGGGCACGGAGTCTGCGGCAAATGTGGCGGAGCATTCGAATGCTCCGGGTGAATCGTGGCGCATGTTTTAGCTTGCGGGGTTTTCAGCTTTGGCAAGAGCAAAACCCACAAGCGAAAGCATGCGCCACAATTTTCTGCGCTACGTTATATCGTCGCCGCGGCGAGCGCGCAAATTCACGCGCGGCCTGCCGGCGGGGCCGAGTTCAATCTCCAGCGGTGCGTCAAACACTTGCTCCAATAATTCCTTTTGATACACAGCCGCGGGCGTGCCGACGCGCAGACAGCGCCCATGCTGCAGCAATACCACCTGGTCAGCGAATTCCGCCGCCAGGCCGAGCTCGTGCGTCACGACTACGACCGTGTAGCGGTTCTCTTGGGCCAGTTGGCGCAACCGCTCGAGCAATTCCACTTGCGCGCCGATGTCCAGATGAAGTGTCGGCTCGTCCAGCAGAATCAACCGCGGCTGTTGTGCAAGCGCCCGCGCCAGAATCACACGCTGTTTTTCGCCGCCGGAAAGTTCGCCAATTGAGCGTGCCGACAGATGTTCGGCGCCCACTTGCGCGAGGGCATTGCGGGCAATCTCGACGTCATCGGAATTCGCAAATCGAAGCGCCCGTCCGTAGGGAAAGCGGCCCTGCAGAACAAAATCTCCCGCCAGCGCGGGGTACACGATCGGGCTTTCCTGGTGCACAACGGCGATGCGTTGCGCCCGCGTTTTCACATCGAGTCTGCTGGTTTCTTCGCCATCAAGTTCAACACGACCCGATAGCGGCGCGATGGTTCCAGCGATCAGCCGCAGCAGTGTCGATTTACCGCTGGCATTAGGACCGAGAATCGCAACAATCTCCCGCTCGCGCGATTGGAAGCTGGTTGTGCCGAGCGTAAAGGTTGGAGCGGATTGTTCGCTCGCCGAGTAGGCATAGCTGGCTTGCGCGACATTCAGCCGCTTCGTTTTTTCGTGATCAGGGCGTTCCACGCGCCCTCCGGCCGATTGCGCGTAGGTATCAGGCGCGCTCATCGCCATCCTCGCCGGAGCAAATAAATAAACACAGGCGCTCCCGCCATGGCAGTCATAGCGCCGACAGGCAATTCCGTGGGAGACACTACGGTACGCGCGAGCGTGTCCGCCAGAACGAGGGCAATCGCGCCGCACAGCGCCGACGCCGGAATCAGCAATCGGTAATCGGAACCAAAAATCAGCCGCACCGCATGCGGGACGAGCAACCCGACGTAGCCGATGGCTCCGCTGGCGGACACGGCCAATGCAGTCAACAGCGATGCGGAAACGTATACGACGAGTTTTACGCGCGTTACGTCCACACCCAAATGCGTGGCTTCCCTCTCACCGGTAAGCAATAAATTCAAATCCGCCGACGTGCTGTAGATGGCTCCGATGGCTGCGACGAGGCCCACTGTGAAAATCCATTGCATTCCAGCCGACACGGGTGTGGAGAGATCGCCCATCAGCCAGTAGGCCATGCCACGAAGGTCGCGACCGGTGAGCGTCGTCATTAGAAACAGGATGATTGCGGAAAAAAACGACGCACAGATAATCCCGCCGAGCAAGAGCGTGGTGCTGTCAAGCTGCCCCTCGCGGCGGCCCAGAAAATAAACACCCGCAATCGTGGCAATGGCCCCGAGAAATGCGCCGAGCGGTGTGATCAGCGCAACCCCTGGCGCGAGGATAAGAGCAAGAATCGAGCCAAGCGCAGCGCCGCTGGAAACTCCCAGAACATAAGGATCAGCCAGAGGATTACGCAGTAACGCCTGAAAACCCGCGCCCGCTACAGAAAGCGCCGCGCCCACCAATATTCCGAGCAAAATGCGAGGCAGCCGCAAATCAAATACAATCAGGCGATATTCGGTTGGCAATTCATTTGCCCGGCCCATCGCAATTCGTCCGAGATCCAGGACAAGGTCTGTAACGGAAACAGGCACGGCGCCTAGCTTTAGAGCCAGCAAAATGCTCGCGAGCAGCAGGAGTGAGAGCCCTGCACAAGTCCATAACACCCGCTTGATGGTTAGCGGGCGCATGCGCATGCCTCTTCCATAATCGAATTGGAATCGGCGGGGAGCAGCGGCTCCGGGGCGGGCGCACCGAGTGCAGAAAATGCTTCAGGATGAAGCGCGTGCGCGAGGCGCTCGATGGCGTCTACCATTCGCGGGGCCGGCCGATTGATGGCGTCGCTGACGACCACGATTTTTCCATCTTGCATTGCCTTTATATTTTGCCAGCCTGGACGCTTCCGCAGCGCGTCAATTTCGCGCTGGGGGTTTCCTTCATGCGCACTGGCGAAGACTAGGACCTCCGGCTGCAGCCGCACAATTTCCTCAAGGCTGACATGAGGCCACTCGGCTTTCGTGGCAACGACGGAGCGGCCACCCGCGCGGCGCAACGCATCCGCGATGAACGTGTCGCGTCCGACCGAAATCAATGGATTGGTCCAGACAACGAAAAGGACGCGGCGAGCCGAGGCGCCCGCGAGACGACGATCAAGATCGGTGAGTCGTGCGCGCAAATCCTCCGCCAGAACGGCGGCCGATTTTTCCGCTCCGAGTGCCCCTCCGAGATGTTCAACCGACGCGATCATCTCCGCAACCGAATGCGGGTCGGTGACATACACCGGCAAGCCGAGACGATCCAGGGCATTCACAGTTTCGCGCCTGTTAATCGATTTCGTGGCGAGCACAAGATCCGGCCTGAGCGACACGATCTCTTCCATATTCGGATTGACCGGTCCGCCTACATGCGGCTTCCGCACGGCCTCTGCCGGGTAATCGCAAAAATCGGTGTCGCCCGCCAAATGATTTCCCACTCCTAACGCAAAAACAATTTCCGTAAGGTTGGGCGCGATCGAAACAACGCGACCCACTTCGCGCGGAATTTGGACTTTCCGGCCAAGTTCGTCCGTGATTTGGCGCCTCTCCGGAAGCACGGCACTCGAGGCGCTCGTTTGGCGCGCGCTTGACTCAACACACAAAATCAGAATGCACAATACGAGCCCACCGCAATACGCTGCACGCTGGAGCCTTCCGAACACATCTAATCCGCTCGCTACCCGAAATGTGGATTCCAATTTCATCGATTTCGATCTACCTAAAAATAAAAAAGCCTCGCAAGAAACACGAGGCGCGTAAAGCCTCACTCTTTCTCGCGAAGAGTGCCGGCTACGGCGCCCTGGGAGGGTGTCCTGACTTTCGGCGTTTTGCCGATCACAGTGGCGGGACCGTGGCCGAGTTTCACGGCCTTCCCCGCATCCCAAGCGCGCTAAATGTCGAACCGCAGTCTATGTTGCGCCACCTTCGCTGTCAACCCAGTCTGGTGGCCTTCTAGTATTTCATGGGAGCGTCAAGTACGCGAAAAGTCTCGTTCATCCGCCTCCTGCGTCCAGTGAACATCGTCAATCCACCAGCGGCCATCTGAGCGGATCAAAGTGAAACGTGCGCGGTAATCTTTGTCATCAGCGCCATGAAGATAGATTTCCAGGGTGACGCCCGGACCGCTCAACGCCGGCATTTCCGACCGGACGACGTTCGCGTGAAACATCCGCCAATGCCTTACGAACAACTCGTGCCAGGTGTCAAAAGAGACCTGACCGCGGTAGCGGGCCGAAAACATATCGTACGCCGGGCGCAGCTCTCCGCGATCGAGTGCGCGAAGCTGCGCGCGAACGATTTCCTGAGGGCCGCTGAAGAAAAAACCAAGTGGCGCGTCGAGGCGAACCAGAATCCACGCCGTCAGGATGAACGCAGCCAACGCGAGCGAAAGCAACAAAAATAAATTGTGGCGGAAACTGCGTCTGCGCAGCGCAGCATCTTCATATGCGGCAACGGTTGTCCCCCGTATCTCCGCGGCCTGGCGCTGGGGGGCAATGGCCGAAGTCAGCTCCCCCGTCAATTCCATGCGCGGCCCTGGGGGCGGATATCCATGCAGCACCGGTTCAGGCCCGGCACCGGGATCGACGGACTTTTCGGGGGCACTTGCGTCAGGGATGTTTTGAGGATCGTCCATACCGATCTCCCGCGCGGCGGGGAGACGCGTTCAGCGTACCTAACGATTCTTCCACTGCGGCTTGCGTTTTTCAAGCAGCGCGCGCAATCCTTCCTGGGAATCCTCCAGGCGGTAAAGTTCATTCAGAAAAATGTTCATCGAATTGCGCAGGGAATCGCGTAAGGACATTCCCATTCCGGCGAGGACCGCTTTCTTGGCCATGCCCAGAACTGCGCCGGATTGCGCCGTGATTTTTGCGATGAGTTCGTTCACTGCGGTTTGAAGCTGCGCCTCGGGCACGAGCCGATTCACGAGGCCCAGGTCGCGCGCCCGTTCGGCAGTGATGGCCTCGCCTGTCAGAATCAGTTCAAGTGCTCGTTTCGGGCCGACGATGTGGGGAAACATCGTCGAGGCCAGCGGCGGAAACATGCCAATCGTGATTTCCGGCAAGGCAAAACGCACGCGCGGCGTAGCGATCACCAAATCTCCGTAGGCGACCAATTCCGCACCGCCGCCGATTGCCGCGCCATCAACGATCACGAGCACCGGCTGCGGGGCTTCCACCATCGCCATGCATGCGGAATGGAATGCATCCACCATCGAAAATGCGCGCTCGCCCGTGTACTCGCCAATATCCACGCCGGCACAAAATACTTTTCCGCCCGCATCCAGAACGATCAGCTTTACCGCGCCATTCTCGGCGGCGATCCCAATGCCGTCAGCGAGCTCGCGAAGCATCTGCTCATTCAATAAATTATGTTCAGGTCGATGAAGCGTCAGGCGCGTAACCGGGCCATCGGTCTGGTAGCGGATGAATTCAAATTCTCCCGGCGCGCGCCGCGCCGGCTTGTCAAATGGTTCCACGGTTTGGACTCGGTTTGCCATTTTGAGCTCCGATTCATGCTAGCACGGCTCGTCTGTGCCAAAACAGATGCGTGCCCGGACCGAAGTTAAGAGTCAACAGTTGAGATTCGAGGATTGAATGTTTCCGGGAGGGGCAGTCGCTAGATTCGCCATCGTTTCTGAAACTTCTGGCTCATAACTCTCACGCGACGATACTCCTCACGATTTACGAAACGCGAGTCACGAATCTCTTCTCTTCATGTATCCTATCCCGCATGCATGATTTGGGATATTTTCGCGAGCACCTCGAAGAATTTGAACAAATGGCGGCCAACCGCGGCGTCACCATCGATTTCAACCAATTTCGCGCGATCGATCAGGAACGCCGCGAGCGAATTACCGCCACCGAGCGGTTGAAAGCCCTGCGCAACAAGGCCAGCGAGGAAATCCCCCGAAGGAAAAAGACCGGCGAAGATGTCTCCGCATTGCTGGCGGAGATGAAGCAAGTGTCTGAGGAAATCAAACTGGCTGATGCACGCATCGTTGAATTGGACGCGAAGCTTTCGGATTTCATGCTGACCGTTCCGAATCGTCCGCACAGTTCAGTCCCAGTCGGGCACGACGCCTCGGCAAACGTCGAGGCCCGACGCTGGGGCGCGCCGCCAAAATTTGATTTTACTCCCCGCCCGCATTGGGAAATCGCCGAGAGCGCCGGGATTCTCGATTTCCAGCGGGCGGCGAAAATTGCAGGCACACGTTTTGCAATATATCGCGGGCTCGGCGCGCGGCTCGAACGCGCCCTGGCTGCATTCTTCCTTGACACGCATGCGGCAAACGGATACACCGAAATTCTCCCGCCATTCCTCGTGAACACTGCCGCTCTCACCGGCGTCGGCCAGTTGCCGAAATTCGCGGCGGATATGTTTCATCTCGAAGGGACCGATCTGTGGTTGACGCCGACGGCCGAGGTCGAACTCACCAGCATATATCGCGATGAAACGCTCGACGCCGACCTGCTCCCGATTAAGCTCTGCGCGTGGACGGCATGTTTTCGTTCCGAAGCCGGCGCAGCCGGAAAAGACACGCGCGGCCTGAAGCGCCAGCACCAATTTCAAAAAGTTGAAATGTTCAAGTTCACGCGACCCGACCAGAGTTACCTAGAACTGGAATCACTCGTTGCCAATGCGGAACAGATTCTTCAAAAACTTGGCCTGCACTACCGTGTCGTGGGCCTTTCCACGGGAGATATGGGTTTCGCATCTTCCAAAACGTACGACATTGAAGTCTGGCTTCCCTCTGCAAAACAGTTCATGGAGATTTCTTCCTGTTCCAATACGGAATCTTTTCAGGCGCGCCGCTCCGGCATACGTTTCAAGCCCAAGGGCGGCAAAAGCGAATTTGTGCACACCTTAAACGGCTCGGGGCTGGCCGTCGGACGCACCTGGCTTGCAATCATGGAAAATTATCAACAGTCAGATGGTTCGGTTTCGATACCTGAAGCTCTGCGTCCTTATATGGGAACGGACCAAATCCCGGCGAGGCCTTGAATTTGCACTACAGTTTTCAGCAAGTGAGCAGCTTCGACGGGCTAACTACTGTATTTCGTGCAAATTCGTGCATTCCCTGGACCCCTTTCGAGAACTTCCGCCATGAACTCCTTTCCAGCCATTTTCATGCTAAGCCATTTATTATGATTGACTTGCATTTAAATCTGGTAACTGATTTGTTCTGGGGCGTGTTTAGAGAGCATCGAACCCCAAAATATCCCGGTTCTTAGGTTGACACCGCTTTTCCGGGTTGACTACACTCGGGCTATTGCACGGTCCAACAAACCGGGCATTGGACATCGCAGTTAAATTTTCAAGGGGCTTTGACCCGCCTAGTTCTTCGGAAGGCGACAGGGGTTGGCGACCGGAGAAGACGCGCGGCAGGCTGGGCCAAGACGAGCCACTGGGAAGCGTCGACCGCGTGAATTTGCAAGAGCGAATCGATCGGTTGGTGAGTCGGGGGCTGTCATGGCTGATGCGCAAGCTGATCGCTCGGGCCCTCGGAAAGGCCGGACCAGCATCGCCACGACACCCAGTGGACTCGAAGTCCGCGATTGCCTTGCATCGCGATCCCTGGTGCGGCACATACGTCTCACCTGAGATTTCTTTTCCTTTGGAGCAAACAGGCCAGGTGTTGCATTTCTGTTCTGCCGAGTGTCGCGCGCGGTACGAGCGCTCTAGACGGCGGGGCTCTTCCCAGGGGGGGTCTTCGCAGCGCGCGGCGAGTGCGTAGTCCGAATACTCAAGGAGAGAAACGTCCATGGCCACGGTGGCGAAAGCGGTCCCTCAACCCATCCTTCCGCGTATGGCTCCGCGTGAAGACCTGAACCCATTTCGCATCGCGCAAATTCAGTTTGACATGGCGGCGGAATATTTGAAGCTCGATCCAGGCCTGCGTCTTATCCTACGCACGCCTAAGCGTGTCATGGAAGTTTCTGTCCCGGTAAAAATGGATAATGGGCAGACGAAAGTCTTCACCGGATTCCGCGTGCAGCACAATGTGTCGCGCGGCCCGGCCAAGGGCGGCTTGCGCTATCACCCGAATGTCACGCTCGACGAAGTGAAGGCGCTGGCGGCTTGGATGACCTGGAAAACCGCTACGGTAAATCTTCCTTACGGCGGCGCCAAGGGCGGCATCGTTTGCGATCCGAAGCGCATGTCCAAGGGCGAACTCGAGCGCATGACGCGCCGCTATGCCGCGGAAATTCAGCCGATCATCGGACCCGAAGTCGATATCCCCGCGCCCGACGTTTACACCGACGCGCAAACGATGGCGTGGATCATGGATACATACGCCATGACGGTCGGACACGCCTCTCCAGGCGTCGTGACCGGCAAGCCGGTTTCCATCGGCGGCTCCGAGGGCCGCACCGACGCGACGGGACGCGGTGTCCTGTATGTGGTTGAAGAAGCCTGCAAGGTGAAGAAAATTAATTTGCGCGGCGCCTCGGTTGCCATACAAGGTTTCGGCAATGTCGGTTCGGCGGTAGCGCGGCTGTTTTCAGAGAAAAAAGCGAAAATTGTTGCGATCAGCGATTCACGCGGCGGCGTGCACAATCCGCGGGGCATAGATCCTATGCGCGCTTTGCGCTACAAGGAACGTTCGGGCACAGTCGTCGGCATGCCGGGGGCATCGCGTATTTCCAACGACGAACTCCTCGCGCTGAAATGCGATATCCTTGTTCCAGCGGCGCTCGAAAATGTCATCACACTTCACAACGCCGAACAGATCAAAGCCAAAATCGTCGCCGAAGCCGGCAACGGTCCCACCACGCCGCACGCCGATGAAATTCTTTCCCGCAAGGGCGTGTTCGTCATACCGGATATTTTGGCCAATGCCGGAGGCGTCACGGTCAGTTATTTCGAGTGGGCGCAGGATTTGCAGGGATTTTTCTGGCAAGCGCAGGAAGTGAATTCCAAATTGGAATTCGTGATGCGCCGCGCGTTCAACGACGTGCACGAAACCATGCGCAAATTCCACGTTTATCCGCGAGCCGCCGCGTACATTCTCGCCGTTGGCCGCGTCGCCGATGCCACTTTGGTCCGCGGATTATTCCCATAAAATTTAGATTTACCCCCCCCCCGATATATTTGATTCCGCCCGCATCGATCAAATCGGTCTCGCCGGAAGTGGATTTCATCACCGGATCCAGAACGACATTCGCGACTCCGGCGCGGTCCAAAAACTCGGCAACGACAACGGCGTTCCCGCGGTGTCCCAGCATTCCGATTTTAATGGCGGATATTTTGACGTCTTCGAGGAGTGCGTCTAGGCGGGAGTATCATGCACGGATTTGACGCCTTGCGTGGATTGCACGGTCAGCGCCGTCATGGCAGCGACGCAATAGCAATTATGCGCGGCGATGGTCTTGAGGTCCGCCGCAATACCGGCGCCGGCGGATGGATCGAAACCCGCGATCGTCAGCACGATGGGCGGAGCCACATTCACGTGATTGGACAATTCTTCGAGTCCCTCCGCGACAAAAGTCGCCCATAGACAACTGGACCGGCTGCGCAACAACCACGCGCGAGCCGGCAATTTGCAATGTACGCGCGTGCGCGTTCGCACGCAACAACTTTTTTGCCGCGGATAACTGATTTGAGAATTTGTGAGGGCGTGAGAATTATGATGGAACTGTTCTAAGCGGGGAATGGCGGCAATGGACTCGCTCGCTGCTTCTGCAGCATCATCCTAGTGCCATGAAGATCACTCACTTCCGCTGCAATATGTTTGTGCGTCCGGAACCCAGCGCTGGCTTCGCTGCAATTGTACCCGCGTTGCCCGGCTGCGCTACCTATGGGCGCACGTTGAGCGAAGCGAATGAAATCTCGAAAGATGCAATTTGGGGCTGCATCGAGAGCTTGAAAAAGTACAAGGAGCCTAGCGCCACCGACAAGGAAACTTTGCTCGCCTCCCTGGACCTCGAATATGCCCAAATGTCCCGCCGTTAAACGGCT
>Ga0207007_1312_pt1 | contig 10604 bp, 3 predicted proteins | sample Alteio_BWMinCont_85_FD_153487 | JGI IMG/M metagenome (GOLD analysis project Ga0207007, IMG submission 153487) | Enriched cells from forest soil in Barre Woods Harvard Forest LTER site, Petersham, Massachusetts, United States -... | ecosystem: Environmental > Terrestrial > Soil > Temperate forest >...
GACGTCCGGAATTGCGGGAACAACTATCACCGTATCAGGAACCCGATTCGGCTCGACGCAAGGAACCAGCACAATCACTTTCAATGGTTCGCCAGGGAGCCCGAGTAGTTGGAGTGACTCGAGCATCGTCGTGCCGGTACCGACCGGTGCCACATCAGGAGACGTAGTTGTGACCGTGTCTGGAACTCCGAGCAATGCCGTTTGGTTTACGGTGTCCGGTACCTCGGTGACAGGATATCGCTACCGAAACTCGATTACGATCGCTCACACTAAGGTACCCAATACAGACCAAGTCAACTTCCCCGTGCTGATTTCCGGAACGTATTCGTATTTGGCGACGACTGGCAACGGCGGATACGTAACCAGCTCCAACGGCTATGACATCGCTTTTGCGTCAGACCCGGCTGGGTTGAACGCACTCCCGTTCGAGCAAGAAAGCTACAACCCCGCCACTGGAGCCGTGATCTATTGGGTGCAGGTTCCGACGTTATCCCACACCAGCGACACAGTTATCTACATGTTTTCCGACAATCCGGGAATTACCACGTCTCAGGCGAACAGGGCAGTTTGGGACGGCTATTACAAGGCTGTATGGCACTTGGACCAAAACCCGACCGGAACCGCTCCTCAAATGCTCGACTCAACGACAAATGCCAACAATGCCACGGCTCAAGGTACATGGTCCGGTTCTGCCCAAGTCAGCGGCCAAATCGGCGGAAGCCTCATTTTTACAAGCGCGAACAGCGACTATCTTTCAACGGCCAATTCGTTTAACAATCCCGGAACGGAGACGGTACAAGCGTGGTTCAAGTCAACTTCTACCTCCGGAAAAATAATAGGCTTCGAAAACGCTCAAACCGGTACTGGTTCCACAACCGCCGATCGTCACGTTTGGTTAGGTACGGACGGGAAGGTACATGGGGGCTTATCCTGCACATATCCGGGAAGCCTCACGAGCGGTTCCACTTACAATGATGGCAATTGGCATCAAGCCGCCCTGACTCTAGATGTTACTGCCCAACAAGCCAAGTTGTATGTGGACGGGGCGCAAGCAGCGAGCACAAGCTGTTCTGGAGCGCAGAATTTCAACGGCTACTACAGAATTGGTTCGTATCAACTGATTTATTGGAATAATGCTACTTCTGGGTATTTCAACGGTTCCATCGACGAAGCGCGGATTTCTCTCACGGCCCGCTCCGGCGATTGGATCGCGACAGAATATAACAATCAAAGCAGCCCCTCGACCTTCTTCAGTGTTAGCTCGCAGGTCGAGCTAGACAACCCGATCGTCAGCAGCGTGTCGCCAACGGCAGGTGCGGTCGGGGCCTCGATCACAATCAGTGGCGCCGGTTTCGGTTCCAGCCAAGGGACAAGTACGGTCAGCTTCAACGGCACAAATTCAACCGCGACGGCTTGGAGCTCAACCAGCATCACAGTGCCAGTTCCGTCAGGAGCGAGCACAGGAAATCTGGTGGTCACAGTCTCGGCACTCCCAAGCAATCCGACTCTTTTTACGGTCAACGGCGCATTGTCCGGCACTGTGACGAACTACAGTGGCGGAACTCCGATCAGCGGAGCGACAGTTCAAGTTCTTCAGAACCAGAGTGTCGTTGCCACGACAACGACCGCCAGCAATGGGACTTATTCTGTGACGGGCATTGTCACCGGAGAATACGATGTGAAATTCTCCGCGTCGGGATTCGGCACAGTTCTCCAAGCGGCCGAGTCGATTCCAGCCGCCGGGACCACTCTCAATCAAGTTCTTAACAGCAGTTATGGCACGATTTCAGGTCAGATCACGCAATCAAACGGAACTACCGCAATTTCTGGTGCGACCGTTACCGTCCTTCAGAGTAGTGAGATAGTTGGAAGCGCGACTTCCAATGGAAGTGGAAACTATTCAGTTTCGCCATTAGGAGCGGGCTCATACGAAGTGGAAGTATCTGCAGGCGGGTACGTCTCTCAAGGTCAAGAAAGTGTCTCAGTAACCGCGGGATCGACGACAACTGAAAATTTCAGTCTAGATTCTGTCGGTACGCAGCCGATTAGCTACGTGTACGATCAACTCGGAAGGCTAAGCGCGGCTATCGATCAGGCCGGAAACGTTGCGGTGTACTCCTATGATGCCGTAGGAAATATTCTGTCGATTTCGAGGGGTTCGGCACAACAGCTTTCAGTCCTCACATTCAGTCCAAGCAGTGCGGCCGTCGGAAGTACGATCACTATCTATGGCACCGCATTCAGCCCCACGGCCTCACTGGATACGGTGAAATTTAACGGAACTACCGCTACGGTTATCAGCGCGTCCGTGAGTGTGCTGACCGTTACAGTTCCGTCCGGCGCAACGACGGGCGCGATTAGCGTAACAACTTCGGCGGGTACTGTGACTAGCGGCTCGAATTTTACGGTCGTTACTTCTGGAGCTGGCCAGCCTACGATCTCAAGCTTCACTCCATCCATTGGAACGCCAGGCACATCGGTATCGATTAGCGGAACAAATTTTGAAACAACTTCCACGAACGATCGCGTGAAATTCAACACCGGTCTCGTCACACCATCTACGGCTACCGCAACGAGCTTGTCCGTTAGCGTACCGAGTACAGGTACGTCGGGGCATCTCGTAATCACAACACCGGCAGGAACAAACACGAGCACCGGTGATTTCTTTGTTCCGCCGGGATCTATTGCTGCCTCGGCCGTCGGTTACACAAACCGAATGTCCTTGGGCGGCAACCTGACGGTCACTATCAGCACGGCCGGAAATGTTGGCTTAATCGTATTTGACGGGACGGCCGGTCACAGGCTCAGCTTGCTCACTTCGAGCAACACGATGACGAGTTCAGGTGGATCGACCGTCATCTCCGTCTACAGACCCGATGGTTACACCGTAGCGACCCAGACGGTTACAACCAGCGCGCCATTTATCGGACCGCAGAGACTATCGATGACCGGGACCTACACAATCCTCGTGCAGCCTTCGAGTTCAGCCACTGGATCTATCAATGTGGCGATCTACGATGTCCCCGCCGACGTAGTTGGATCAATCACTGTCGGCGGAAGCTCAGTACCCCTCACTGCTACAGCTCCCGGACAGGTTGGCACCCTCATGTTCAATGGGACATTAGGGCAGCAGGTCACGGTCCATGCCACGAGCAACAGCATGGGCAGCGTCACGGTGAGCTTGCTCGATCCGACCGGCAATACGGTAGCGACGCAATCTAGCAGTTCAAGCAGCTTTAATCTATCAAGTGCGACGCTGGCGGGATCAGGAACATTCTCGGTGTCGATATCACCAAGCCAGCCAAACACCGGCAGTATAACGATCGCGCTGACGAGTCCGTGAGCACTACTATCGCTTGCTCGAGGAGCGGAAGATGAAAAGGTATGTTCGCTTCGGCTTGTTTCCCTTTTTCATCGTTGGGCTGATGATGGCTGTTCCGCATACGAGCCGTTCCTTATGGCAGGGCGGAGCTTTACCCAAGGCAGATTCGACCCCGGAGAGTGCCACGATAACTGGGCAGTCGAAAACCTTGATGCCCGATGGCCGGTGGCTACTGCTGGGAGGTGAGAGCGCACATGGCCCGGTCAATTCAGCTTCGTTTGAAGATCCCAGCACCGGCACCATTGTTCTCCTTCCAACCGGTTTGTTACAGCCTCGCGCATGGCATACAGCGACGCTTCTGCCAGACGGAAGAGTTCTAATATTCGGCGGTACAGGTTCCGACGGCAGGGTTGTCACTGAGGCTGAAGTATTTGATCCTCTAACGCAGCAATTCGAGGCGTTTGCCGTCGAGGGTATTACTCCGCGATCCCACCACACCGCCACGCTTTTGATGGACGGAACAGTGCTCTTCGTCGGTGGTGAGTCGGATGACGGAGCGGTTCTCGCGAGTGGCGAATCGTGGAATTCTGAAAACGGAGCAGCCAATGTTTTCTCGAGAGGTCTAAACACAGCGCGATACGATCAGAGCGCCGTCCTGCTTCCGGATGGAGAAGTGCTGTTTTGGGGAGGAAAGAATCGCCAAGGCGCAGTTATCCCCTACGGAGAAATCTTCGATCCAGCGTCGCTCACGTTTCGAATTCAAACTACTCAGCCCCAGAGCAGTCAGGACCCACCTCAGCTTGAGGATTCTATTCCCTCAGATGAGACAGAAAATGTTTCGGCGAGTGGACTGGTTGTGGGACTTCGCTTCTCCAAACCACTACTGGTAACGACCGTGAATGAGACAACCGCGAACCTCTCCGGACCGGCAGGCACGGTTCCAGTGTTGGTTATTCCGGCTGAAAGTGGGATGCTCGCGTTCGTTACGCCAAGGTCACCTCTTCTGTCGGGCACGACCTACACATTAACCCTGTCCGGCCCGACGGACCTTCAAGAGAATTCGTTGCCTGAAACTATTGTCAGTTTCACGACCTCTGGAACGCCTTCGAATAGTAGCGAGACTGGGATCGCTGGCAACAACCCAGGCGGGTCCCAAGAACCTGGCACCAGCACGTCAGCACAGGACTTGCCTCCACTACAAGCTCCACCGGGTGTCACGGCCCTCGCCGGCACGTCTCTTAAACTCAATGCTGCACCGCTGCCAAGGCTGACGATCCAGGACGAGAGCTCCGGAGTGAAGGCGAGAACCGACTCAACGGGTAGATTCTTGCTCGAGCCGCTGAGCGCAGGGCACCATGTCTTGTTCGTCGACGGGCGGACCGCCAGTAGCGGTCGACAGGTCTACGGAACCTATGAGATAGGCGTCGACATCGTCGGCGGAAAGACAAACGTCCTCACGTACGTGATTTGGATGACGGCGCTCGACATGGCTCACGCGGTGAGAATCGCTTCGCCAACCACGGAAGACACAATTGTTGGTAACCCATTGTTGCCTGGTCTTGAACTTCACATCCCGAAAGGCACAGTGATTACGGATCACGACGGAAAAGTTGTGAGAGAGCTGAGCGTCACTCCGATTTCTCTGACTCAACCTCCGTTCCCGCTGCCCGTGGGAGTTCAGGTTCCCATCTACTTTACGATCCAGCCGGGCGCCGCTTACCTCAGCACCAATTGGGGCGTAGGGCTTCAAGGCGCGCAGCTGTATTATCCCAATACCGAGCGGCAACAGCCCGGCACGGCGTTCGATTTTTGGAATTACGATCCGGACATGAGAGGCTGGTACATCTACGGACAAGGAAAAGTAAGCCCTAACGGAACGCAAGTCATTCCAAACCCTGACGTGCGGATATACGAATTGACGGGCGCTATGGTGGGCAGCACCGGTTTTCCGGCCGGGTCAGCTGCTCCCGCCAGCGGAAACGGATCACCTTTGCCTGCTGGCCCTTCTGGTTCACCTTCGGCACCAGGTTCAGACGGTGAACCTGTAGACCTCGCGACAGGACTCTTTAATTACGAAAAGACTGATCTCGTCGTTACTGACGTAATTCCCATATCGCTGACTCGCACGTACCGGCAGAGCGATTCTAGGAGCAGAGCATTTGGCGTTGGCGCCACACACCTCTTCGACATCTTCCTAGTAGGTGATACCACCAATTATTCATACATTGAACTGATTCTTCCGGATGGCGGGCGCATTCGCTATAACCGCACGTCTCCCGGTACCGCTTCACAAACTGCCGTCTATTCTCACTCTACAACGACCACTGGTTTCTATGGCTCGGTGATCGCGTGGAATGGATCTGGATGGAATCTGACACTTAGAAACGGCACGGTTTATCTGTTCCCAGACGGATTCAATGCAAGCTCTCCGCAAAAGTGTGCGCTCATAGGCATTACAGATCGCTACGGAAATCAAGTAGCGATTACTCGAGATTCCAACGCCAATCTGACGAAGATTACGACCGCAAACGGTCGCTGGATTCAGTTCTCCTATGACGGAAGCTACCGGATTACCCAGGCGCAAGATAACATCGGCCGGACCGTTAGTTATTCATACGACTCCAGCGGCCGTTTGTCCACGGTTACCGATGCGAAGGGTGGCACGACGACGTACACCTACGATGCAAACAACAACATGTTGACGATCACAGATCCAAGAAACCTCACATATATCACGAACACGTACGACTCCAACAACCGAGTCATCCAGCAGACGACGGTAGACGGAAGTATCTACCGCTTCGCGTACACTCTCACGGGAAATGCAACGCAAACTTACTTCGTCAATCTCGCAACGGGTTATCTCGGCGCCGGCCCGGACAAGGATATTTCCGGTTTCCGAGCGTGCGCAGGATGTTCCGAGGGATACACCGCTCTCGTCCGGCAAACAGATGTGACCGACCCGCGAGGGTTTATTCGGCGGGTCGTGTTTAACCAGTCCGGATATATGACAACGGATATTCACGCGCTGGATCGGCCGGAGCAACAAACGACGACCTACCAATATTACGCGGACAACCTTCTGAAATTGGTTACCGATCCGTTCGGGCGCACGACAGCATTGGTCTATGACACGGCTACCAACAACATCACGCAGGTCACCAGAATGAGTGGCACGCCCGACGCAGTCACGACAACGTCTACCTACGAGCGCCTCTTCAATCAGCCGCTGACCATTGCCGACCCGCTCAACCACACAACTTCGTTTGCGTACGATTCGACGGGAAATCTCGTCGCGGTGACGAACCCGTTGGGCTTGGGGACTTCTTTCACCTACAATTCTCAGGGACAGCCCTTAACGGTCAGCGATCCTCTAAGCAATACCACTACATTTGCCTACGACACTGGCGATCTGGTGTCGATCACGGACCCACTAAGCCGCACGACCACACGATTCCTCGACAGCGCGGGTCGTTTGGTTACTCTGACCAATGCCCTTGGGCAGAGCACGCGCACGGATTATGATGCGCTGAATGAGATTACCAAGGTCACCGATGCTCTCGGCAACGCTACCACCTTTAGCTACGATGGTAACGGCAACCTACTGAGCGTCACCGACGCGAACAGCCATACAACCAACTATACCTACGACACGATGGACCGGCTCTTGACCGGCACCGATCCACTCACGAACACAGAAAACTATCAGTACGACGCGGCAGGGAATCTCGTTCAATTCACGGATCGGCGTGGAAAAGTCACGAACTACTCCTACGACGCGCTGAACCGCAGGACCTTTGCAGGATTCGGCGCGACGGTAGGCACTCCGAACACGTACGACAGTTCGATCACCTACACATATGATGAGGGCAACCGGCTCGCGAGCGTCGTGGATTCCGGGGCTGGGACGATCACGCCTAAGTTTGACAATCTGGACCGGCTGATTTCGGAGCAGACGCCGCAGGGCACGGTTACTTATGCTTACGACCTTGCAGGGCGGCGAACGCAGATGACGGTGGCGGGCCAGTCGGCGGTCAATTACTCCTACGACAACGCCAACCGGCTGATACAAATCTCGCAGGGGACCTCGAAGGTGTCCATTGTCCATGACGCAGGCAGCCGGCGGACTTCGCTAACCCTGCCAAATGGTATCGTGATGAGCTACTCGTATGACAATTCGTCAGAGCTCACCGGGATCAGCTACATGAATGGGGGCACGAACCTGGGCTCACTGACCTACGGCTACGATCTGGCGGGGCGGCGCACGAGCATGGGCGGCAGTTTGGCGCAAACGGCCCTGCCTCTCCCGGTTAACGAGGCCGAATACAACGCGGACAACCAACTCACCGAATGGGGCACCGCGTCACTCTACTATGACCCGAACGGAAACACGACGAGCGACGGGATTAACTCCTACGCCTGGAACTCGAGGAATCAGCTGGCGTCGATGAATTTCGGGGCAGACAGTTTCCAGTATGACGCCTATGGGCGGCGCACGTCGAAGACGATCTCAAGCACGACGACGAACCTCCTCTACGACGGCGCGAATATCGTGCAGGAGCTCTCAGGCACGACGCCCACGGCGAACCTGTTGACTGGCGGCATCGACGAAGTCTTCACGCGGACGGACTCGTCAGGCTCTGCCGATTTCCTGAGGGATGCTTTGGGCAGCACGCTGGCGCTTACAAATTCGAGTGGATCGACCCTGGCTCAATACGCGTATGAACCGTTCGGGAACACTTTCGTCACCTCGGGTACCTCTGCGAACCCGTACGAGTACACCGGCCGAGAAAACGACGGCACCGGGGTTTACTTCTACAGGGCCAGATACTACAACCCTCAATTCCAAAGATTCGTCAGCCAAGACCCCATAGGATTCGGTGGCGGCTTAAACGTCTATCGGTACGCAGCAGACAGTCCGATCAGTTTCATCGACCCTTTCGGGCTGAATGTTACTGTAACCGTGTACCCTGGTTTAAGTGGCAATCCGTTCGGCCACGCGGGTATCTCCGTTAATGGAGCGCCCCCGGTGGGATTCAACCCGATTTGCGATGTCTGCGCACTTCTTCCGATATTTTCGACGCCGGGCCAGGTACTTCCGATTGATCCCAGTCGGGCTGCGTCACAAACAATAAATATTCCAACGTCGCCGGCACAGGACGAGGCGATACAAAAGTATATTAACAACCGAACAGCAAATCCGGGAAACTACAATGTGGTCGGCAGAAACTGCGCGCAGTTCGTGGGGAGCGCGCTCGGGGCTGGCGGCATACCAATCCCTTGGTCCCCCTTGCCAGGCGATTTGGGATCTTCACTTCCCCTTGGTCCTCCTCCTCCTGATCCCGGATTTCCTCCTTCGTCCCCCACACCTTGTGCAGGATTTAGTTGCCTCGACAACAAGTAACGACGAAGTTGTCAGGAGGAGCTCGCAGAGGATATGACGCGGAAATGGTTCTAACTCACAACGAGCAGGACACAAAAGGGGACTAAGAACAACGCCGGCTATGGGCGATTGGAGTGATGGAAGTGCTCAAGATCCGCAAAGTGAGAAAGATCGATCTGTTAATGGCAACTATTGGAATCGTAATAGGGAGCCTCTTGACCTCATACACATACTATGCCAATTCCCACCAAGCGGCCCCTAGATTGGACGATTGGATTTATCTCGTCCTCTTTCCACCGTCACTTGGTCTAATGACAACCGAAAATGCGTCCAGTTTCCATCAAGCCATCATCATTTCGGCGGTCATAGTAGAGAATGGGCTGTTGTACGGTCTGGCATCGGCGGGGATTCGACGAATCTTGCGCTAACGACATATATGCCCTCTAGCTCCGCGGAGATCATACGACGCGTCCTTACCGATTCGCTTTTCCTGCGTAACAAGCTCCCTGGATAACGAAGGATCGCCGTCGCCGGCGCTGTGGGAAAGTGAAAATCCCGCTGCTTCTATGGAAAAGTCGTTTGTACTTTTCCACAGCTTTTCGCGCCGCCGATTTCACGCTCAACCTCCGCCGGCGTGCGGTATCCCAATGATCGGCCCCCGCAATTCCTAACACACATGGAGAGTTAGTTTTCCGTCAGAATGCTGACCTGAAGAAGGAGGATTTGCCGTGAGGAGAAAGCGTGTTCCAGTAGAGTAAATTGTAGGGTTCTTGGCGCCAGGAATTGGTAACGCTTTCAACACGTCGATGAAATGCAATCGGCGAACGCTTTTTCAGTCCCGGATAATGGTTATATGCCACCAACCGCTTCCTACCTACTTCTTGCGCTCATCGTGATTCTAGCGAATGTGCACCTATTTAAGCTGTATAAGCCGGCTGTTTCGCACGAGGGCCCCCCGGCGCGCAAGTCGTGGGTCCATTGGCTCGAGTTGTCTCCCTCTGACCTCGGAGGATTCTCCTATTGGAAACTCGCTTTGGCGAGCGTTGCCGGACTGTTCCTGGAATTGCTAATGATCCGCTGGATTTCATCGGAGATCCGCGTGTTCGCGTACTTTAAGAACTTCGTCTTGATCGCCTGTTTCCTGGGATTCGGCCTTGGGTGCTATCTGTGTCGCCATAAGATTAGACTCGTGGCGCTGTTGGCCCCATTGATTGTCCTGGCTGTCGTCGTGAACCCCTGGTTTTCCTGGCATGAATTGCTGACTTGGTTGCCATCCATGATCGGTGGTCTTTCGGAAGTGGATGTTCGGGGAGTGCCTTCACTGCCCCGGACATGGACGGAGATTTCCGGTCTGTTGGAGACTATGGCGATCGTGGTGCCGCTGTTCGGGCTGATCGCCTTTGCCTTTCATCCGATCGGTCAACTCGTCGGCTGGTACTTAGAGAGGGCACCTCAAGGAATCAAGGGCTATACGGTCAACATTCTGGGCAGCCTGGCCGGGATCATGCTGTTCACGGGGCTGTCTTTCATGAACCAACCTCCCGCAGCCTGGTTCGCCGCAGCCGGCGTCTTGTTCGTTGGTCTTTTTTGGCGTCCGGTACGGGTGCGGTGGATAACGGCGGCGGTCTTTCTAGCCTGTGTCGGTTTAACGCTCGCCGTGCCAAGCGGCGATTCGCGAATCTATTGGTCGCCCTATCAAAAGCTCACCCTCACTCCCCAATATTCATCCGGCGAACTCATCACTTACCACGTCCGAACCAACGATACGTGGTACCAGCAGATTTTCAATCTCTCGCCGGAGTTCGAAGCCAGTCACCCCGATTTATTCCGGACGGACCCTCCGGCGTGGAATCCCTACAACGTTCCCTACCGTTTCTTCCCGAATCCCGATTCTGTGCT
>Ga0207007_1313_pt1 | contig 10593 bp, 10 predicted proteins | sample Alteio_BWMinCont_85_FD_153487 | JGI IMG/M metagenome (GOLD analysis project Ga0207007, IMG submission 153487) | Enriched cells from forest soil in Barre Woods Harvard Forest LTER site, Petersham, Massachusetts, United States -... | ecosystem: Environmental > Terrestrial > Soil > Temperate forest >...
CGACGAGGCAGCGGTCGATTCGCTTGGTCGGGTAATTTATGCATATTTAGTTAGCGACCCGGATGGACAAACTCAGGTTGACACGACGTATGATTCGAATGGTCGCGTTCACACGGCCAGCAATCCACACCGCAGCAGTTCCGCATCGACGGACGGTATAGAAACCCCAGCCTACGACGGCTTAGACCGCATCACGAGTGTCACCCATGCGGATAGCGACGTGGCGCATACGTATTACGGAGCGGCGGTTAGCGGAGCCGGCGGCGCCACTTCCCAATTGTGTTCCTCCGGCACATACGGCTTGGGCTATCCTACTCTCAGCGTGGACGAGGTAGGTCACAAACGGGAGGTGTGGACGGACGGCTTTGGCCGAACGATCGAAACGGACGAGCCAGATTCGAGCGGAAGCCTAACGGTTTACACCTGCTATCTCTACGACGCGAATAATAACCTGACTCGGGTCAAGGCGTCGGCCACACAGGGGATTTGCGATTCCTCAACCTACAGCCGCTGCTATACGTACGACAAGCTCTCCCGCGTTACGGTTGCAATAGCACCTGAAACCGGCACAACGGACTTCTACTACACAACTTCGGGGGGCGCGCTGTGCAGCGGCTATCCCAGTGCCGTTTGCCGTCGCGCGGACGCCAGAAGTATCACCACGACCTACGCATACGATGCGTTAGGCAGGCTAACCTCGAAGAGCTATTCCGATTCGACGCCGTCGGTCAGCTACTCTTACGACCAGACCAGCTACAACGGCCTTACCATCGCCAATGGCAAGGGCCGTCACACAGGGATGAGCGACAACGGCGGATCTTTAACGGCTTGGAGCTATGACACCGTGGGGAACATTCTTAGCGAGGAGCGGACAATCAAGGGTCAGACCAAGACGACTTCCTACACCTATAACGTGGATGGCTCCATCGCGACCGTCACCTATCCCGGTGGACGTGTAGTCACCTATACCACCGGCAACGCCCAGCGGCCGACCAGTGCGGTGGATAGCACCGATAGCATCACCTACGCACAAACCGCTCAATATGCGCCCCAGGGTGCACTAAGTTCGCTCCTTAACAGCGGTAGCACAATTCTTTCGAGCATCTACTACAACAACCGATTGCAGACCTGTCGCATTGCCGCAAATTCCAGCGGTACCGCACCTGGTTCGTGCAGCGATTCAGCGCACACGGGCAACGTCATAGACCTTCAGTACAGCTATGCCCAGAGCAGTCACAACAACGGCAACATCACGACACAGACCAACAACGTGGATACCGGGAGGACCCAGAGCTACACCTACGACCCTCTGGATCGTCTGCTGACAGCCCAGGCGAGTGCAACCTCGGGCGGCGATTGCTGGGGGCAAAGCTTTGGCAACAACGCGACCCCGCCCACCTTGGCTGCCGACACGCTCGCAAACTTCTTCTATGCCACCTCGACAAAATGTTCGAGTTCTCAACCGCGCTATACTCCGGACTCCGGCAACCACAATCAATTCAGCGACACGGGTATCAGCTACGATTCCGATGGGAACAACACGGCGGACGGGAGCTACTCGTATACTTTCGATGCCGAGAACCGAATCATCACAGTGAGCGGAACGTATTGCTACACTTACGATGGCAATGGGATGCGCGTTGCCAAGGCGCACGTCGCGACAGGGTATACTTGCGCCGATACGGGTGCCCACGCTCCGATTGTGGACATGCTCTCCTGGCGCAATATCACGGGCAGCACCATCGCCGAAACCGACTCCAGCGGCAGCACCTCCAACGCCAGCTACAACGAATACGTGTTCTTTACAGGGCGGCGAGTTGCCCGGTCGAATCCCAATACCAGCACCGTGAATTACTACTTCGGAGACCACCTAGGCAGCACTCGGGTTATGACCACCGCCAGCGGTTCCGTCTGTTTTAAATCGGAGTATTATCCCTATGGGCAGGAATTGAATTACACGTCTACTTGCGGCACGACGTATAAGTTCACCGGCTACGAGCGCGATGCCGAGACCGGCAACGACTATGCCTTCGCGCGCTACTACAGCCCCCGACTCGGCCGCTTCCTCTCCGGCGATCCTTTGGCTGGCGGGACAGATGATCCGCAGAGTCTGAACCGCTACGCCTACGCTCGTAATAACCCCGTCAATTTCACGGATCCTACAGGGAAGTTGTGCATGGGAGGCATTGGAGCCACTGCCACCGAAAATGAGAGTACTCCCACGGGATGTACTAACGACGGCGGATATTGGGATGACAGTGACGGCGGCTGGTTCGATTCCCAATTCAGCGCTGAGAATTCTGGGGGAGCTATGAGCGGGAACGAATTGGCCACCGCGTTTGTGAGTTATCAGACGCAGCAATTCTTCGGCGACAACTTTTACACCTTGCCTGGTCAAGGAGAAACCAATGAAATAGCGGCGGCACAATATGAGGCGATGGTCGGGCGTAAAGTTGAAATCGCGTTCGCCAAGGCAAGAGCAAGTTCTATTCTTGGTGGGTCAAACGCATGTTCTACCTTCCTCGATTCCGCATCTTTTTCGCATTTTGACATGACGGCGAAAAGCGTATTCGACGTATTAGGGCAGAAGGTTCGTTCAGTGGCCCAACTCAGGGGGCGACTACAGCTGGACTTGGGGCGTCAACGATATCTATTAATCCTGACGGTGCATTTTTCAATCTTCAAGCTGGAACTAATTCGGCTGGGCGAACTCTGTACTTCAACATGAGCTCCTATGGTCCTGGGTTTATAGCAGGTTCACAGCGAGCGCAAGTAGCAATTCTGTTCCATGAGCTAGGCCACATCGTCGGGGCACTTGCTGACGACGGTGGTCCTGATGGGGTTACTCAAAGTTTGGCTAACAATGGAATCATCGGTAGCAAGTGCAGTTCTGCGATCGGCAATTGAGGATTGGAGGTACAGACGATGAATAGGCTTCGATTCCCGGCGGCAATCTTGTTTCTTATGCTCTTTACAATTGTCGGAAGTTCCGAACCACAATCTGTCAATGATTTTACCGGTAAACTCGTGGGACAAGTAATGGAAGGCGACAGAACTGGATCGCCTAGTACCTTCATCTATGTCCACTACAATCAGGGAGAAGAGAGTGCAAATCGCTTCGGCCGAATAGGGGACGTTAAGACAAGAGTTGATGCGACAGGACGGTTCGAGGTCAGACTCTCGCCAAGCTTATATGACGTGTTCGTTGTATCGCCCAACCACTTGCCAGATTGCCAAGCGGTTCGAATAAACGCTGGTAAGACTACAGAGATAGCCGTGAACCTCAAACTCGACCTAATTAATACCGATGTTGAAAACATACCTGTTACCACAGAAGATCCGAGACTGCCTTCGAACGGCGGGAAGGCCAAGTGATCTCGAATCCCGTCGGATCTACATCGGCGGGTGGCAGACCCTTTGCCCCCTTGCGCTCAAACAATGCCGTGCCGAAGCGATATGGTGGCCTTGCTACCCGGGGACGCCGCTATAGACGACACCTACCCGCTAAATTATCCCCACTACAAGCGCAAGAGCAACCAACGCCAGCATAACTAGCTCCAAGCCATTGAGAAGTGGCGCGCCCGGAGGGAGTCGAATCCTGGAGTCATGGTGTCGCTGGAAGTTTGTGACACGCCTTGTGCCATAACCCCACCATACTAACTGGTGCAAGTGGCGCAAATGGGTTCCCATCCCTTCCAACGAAGATGGGATTAATTGCGTGCTACCTGATTGCAAGTATGCAACTTGGACTCACTCAACCTCATCTGTTCCCAAGCCAGTTACCGAATTGACACGGTAGAGGTCTGAGGTTCGAGTTCTCTCAAAAAAGAGAGCCAAGAGCCCAGCCCCAGGCCAGTCGTCGATCAGGGGCGTTGAAGTGCGAACCATCCGGCAGCAAGAGCGATTTCGCAAGGCGAAGGAGATTGAGCACAAGATCGCGACGCAACGGCTGTTCGACAAGCGGGACTTGCCACTGCAATTCAATTCCCGTCGAAGCCCGTAGAAGTCCATTCGTGCCCGTCAAAAGTGTTGGCCGTTGCGGTCCAAGCCAATTGGGAAGCAGCCATCCAGACCCAATGTCGAAGAAGGCTGCGGCATTTGTTCGTGGTGCCACTGGCACTCGGTATTCCGTATTTACGGCGGTTAACAGGTCAGCCCCAGCCGGGGTCGCGTGGAACCGCGTGCCCGAGCTATCCGTCAAGTCCTCAACAGCATAGGGAGAGATTTCTCCAGTTCGAAAGCCTCGCAGGAGTTCATCACCAGCGAAATAGCGACTCTGGAGCAGGAGGTCTCCACGGAAACTTGAGACCCCTGCAATATAGCTTCGGAAGGCCCAGGTATTGCGCCCGTTCGTCCAAGGGTCGGATAGTAAACGATCGTACTGAGCGGAAGAACGCACAAGATTCTGATCGCCACCGAGCAAACCACCAGACACGGACGCGGCCGTGTCCCAGTGCTGGTGGCCAGCCGTCCCATTCCAACCAAGGCCAACAGAACGGGTCGATGTGCTTGAACGCATTGAGTCGCTTGTAAGCCCTGTCAGACTTGGAGGCAATTGCAGCGCATATTGTGTGCTCTCACGAGCCAGCGTGTAATTTGCAGACAAGGTTTCATTCGACGTTATTGGATAGCTCCCTCCAAATGTCAGACCTGCACGGCGCGCGGTGAGTAAATGCTGATTGCCAAGAACGCCTGACAGTGGCTGCCGAAAGCGCCCGATCCCCGCTGGCCTATTCTAGTGACAATTTCGTTGTGTCGAGGGTCCGGCAAGACAAGGAGGACCGCGAGACCGTCCTTCCCGGACGGCCCCGTTCCCTTGGTTTTGAGCTCTCGTCCCTCAACGTCCCGTGCGGAACTAAACGAACGGATTTTCGTCCGCGCTTGGGCCGTAAATCGACGGCAGAGGAATATCCAGCAATCGCAAATAGACAGAGAGCTGGCCGCGATGGTGGTACCAGTGGTTCAGCATGATCGAGCGAAGCAGCGCGGCGCGCGGGATGGCGAGAACTTCCTTTGTTCCCATTTTCAGCCGCCAAGTCGCGTTTGCCTTGTCTTGGGTCATTGCCTTCAGGCAATCCTCGGCGGCCCGAACGCTTTCATCGTGCGCCACGAAGATTTCTCCGATGCTTTCCGGCTGCTTCGCGCCGAAGTTTGCCTGTGAAGCGTCGAACTCGTCGGCCTGTGAGATTTTCGCAATGCCGCCGGGCACCCGGGCAATATGCAACGCAAGCTGTCCGATCGTCATCGACTTCTGGTGGGGTCTCCACCCAAGCTTATTTTCGGGGATTCGTTCGAGCACTCGCCTTGTGGTCGCGGCTTCCTGTTGAATCTCGCCCAGCATTGCCTGACACATCGGTATCATTTTGTTTCTCCTTTTTCGTCCGTGATTCCGGCCCACAACGGCCGCTCATGCTAATTACGATCTGGTGTCACGTTTATTTCAGTTCGACAAGTTCTCCCGCATCGTAGCGCGGCCGAAGCCATACATGACACATGAGACTCTCCTTCCGCGTCGCGCGATCAGCGCAGACCATTGCTTTCGGCGGCCTTGGGAACGCGCTCATGAATGCCCTTCCAGCCCGAGTTGAATCCTGCTTTGAAGTTGTCCGGAACGAACCCGAGAGCCAAGTGGTGGAACTTGATCAGAGTTCCGCCTTCCACTTCGCTCAGGCGGTACTGAACGTTTGAATAGACAGGAAACGAAATCATGAGGGGGCCGCAGATCTCGAGTAAGGTAGGACGCTTGATGGCCTGAACGTGTCCCCACAGGTGGCCATTGTTTTCGCCGAGGTCGCGGAACCACCTTCCTCCCGCCCATGCCTCAATCTTCATCGGCATGGGCTTCCCTTCAGCGCCGGTATTTTCGGGGCCCAGCTGTTCGAGCAGTGCCGCGAAGGTCTGGTCCAGCGAAGCGTGGACATGAATTTCTTCTTCGATCCTTAGCGTCAAATCCGAAAGGCTTTGTACTGTTGGTGCTGTAGATGCCATGACGTCTCCTTTATTTAGTTTCGTTTACTGAGATTTTTCAGATTGCTTGGCCTTTTGCTCTGCTCGCTCTTTCACGCTCGCCAGTTGTCGCTGCCAGAAGCGCTCGAACGTACTGCTCCATTCGTGCAGCGGCCGGATCGATTCAGCATTCGTGCGGTAAAACATCTGGCGGCCGTCCCGGCGCACGTGAACCAGACCAACATCCCGCAGCACGCGTAGGTGCTTCGACACGGAGGGCTGCCCCAGGGTTAAAGCTGCCACGATGTCTCCAACGGGACGCTCCTGAAGAGCGAGATAGCTCAGTATTTCGCGGCGGCGTGGTTCGGCCACCGCGTTGAAAACGTCGGACGTTGTTGCGGCTCGCGGCATGGTCACAATATTACATACCCATATGGGAATATGTCAAGGCCAATTTTGCAGATTCGCGGTGCCGAAGGAGCAGGAGCTGTTTCAGCGTTGTCCCCACGGTTCGCATCAAACAAAACCAAAGGCCTGCCGATGATGTGTCGAAATACCCTGCTCTCAAAAACCTGGCTGGAGCATTGCATGCTGACGGGATAGAGTGTACGTTACCGGTCGGCCCGGAAGTCAAAATGGAAATCCCGGCTTAGGAGGTACACATTGATGTCACCTACCCCGCCGCGTATCTTGAGGGCTGATGTTGCGTCCTTTCTCTGGCTCATAATCTTTGGATTTCTGCTCACCCCCGTCCCCGCCTTCGCGCATCACGCGTTCGCAGCCGAGTACGACACTAAGAATTGCACCAATGTCACCGGCATTTTCTCTAGGTTCGAATGGTCAAATCCCCACGGCTATTTCTACGTCGACGCAAAGGATGCGCAAGGCGGCATAGCACCTTGGACCTTCGAAACCGTCTCCGTCTCGTGGTTGAAACGCAGTGGCACCGTGCGGCGTGATTTCATCGAGCTGGTGGGCAAGACCGTCACTGTGCGCGGTTGCCTTGCAAAAAATGGCTCGAAAAACCGGGCTGCGGCAGAGACGATTAAGACTGCGGACGGCCGCACTCTCCGTGTCGGCACTGACTTCGAAGGCGGAGCCAACTGACCGCACTCGGCAACATTCTCCACCACGAAAGGGGAATTTCGCATGAACCGTCGCTTTGGCCAATATCTCGTTTTGCTTGCGGCTGCCGCCTGCTTGCTTGCGCCACCAGCTAGCGCTCAGAACCCAGCTTCGTCGCCTTCTTTCGAACCGAAACTAAAGGCCTTGCCGAAAGGGGGTCCCGCACCCCGCAACAAGGAGGGACACCCGGATCTGTCCGGCGTCTGGTTCCCCGGCACCACTGGCGGGTTCGATGTCTCTGAGCCTGCAGCCCAACGCCAATTCGATCCCAAGGTCACGCCCGAGGAGCGCCCTTCGTTTCAGCCCTGGGCCGCCGAAAAAATCAAGGGAATGACGGAAGTTGATCTTGAGTTGAAACGGGCATCCGTAAATTGCGAACCGCGGGGCGTGCCCGGCATGTTCACCATCAACCCCTATCCCCTGAAGTTCGTCCAAACGGCTACGGAACTCATCCAGCTTAACGAGCTGAATAACAACTGGCGCGTGATTCCCATCGATGGCCGCAAGCACGATCCCGACCCGGACCCTACTTTTAATGGCGACAGCGTTGGCCGCTGGGAAGGCGATACGCTGGTCATTGAAACCATCGCCATCGACGAGCGGACGTGGAACGATTTTGTCGGCTGGTTTCACAGCGATCAGGAACGCGTCATCGAACGCATCTCCCGACCCAGCGAAAATTATCTGATCTATCAGGTCACCATTGAAGATCCGAAAGTTCTCACCAAACCATGGACTTCAGCCACTCGGCAATGGACCCTTTCTCACGACAAGCTCGACGAGTACTACTGCACCAACAACCGCGAACCGGAACAGTACCAGTTGCTTAAGGAACAGCAAGAGCGGCAAGGCAAGTAATTCCCCAACTTCGAGAGATCTGCGGCGAACCATCCCATTATGTGGCGAAGGCCGAACCAAACCTAACTACCGACAGGCAAACCAAGGTGGATGCTCTTTCCCCTCGGCAAGATTGACCACGGTCCTATGATGGAGCCAGCCTGAAAAGGAAGGATTCAGCGCGCGATGAGTCTACGGACCCTACCGCGTACCGTAACACAGCAGCTCCCGGCCATCCGACAACACGACCTTCGTCAGCCGTATATTATTCGTGCCGTCCTTGATGCGATTGCCGATGGCGATAATCTGATCTCCGGGCTTGAGGGTATCTTTGTTCCAGCCGGTGTTGGACATTCGAATTAGACTGGGTCCGCCACCACTCCATGTTTCGACATTGCCCTTGTCGTTCGTCACACTGAAGCTGATCCATACATGCGGATTGGCCCAATCGAATTTCAACACGGATCCTTTCGCTGTGGTCAGTTTCGCCATGTCGTACCCGGACCATGCATGATGCGCGAACGCAGGACCGGAAACCATCAGGAGACCGATAACAAAGCCCCCAAGGGCCAGCAATTTGGTCCTCATAACACCACCTCCCCGACATCACCTATGATTTCGCCGCGTTGGCCGTAGGTCAGGTTCCTCAAATCTGGAATATCAATTCTGAAACGAACTTCGGGTGGCTGGCACATCTGCAGTGATTATGCATCAAAAACGCGCGAGCCTGGTAGCACGCCAGGAGAATGTGGGCCGGAACCATTGCTTTCCAGCGCGTTTAGGTCGATAGCAAACCTCACTTTTTTCCCGAGACGTTGCCGATTTACTGGATCGGCTCGATGAGCCTAGCAGGTCTGACCTCAAGAGCATGAGCCACTAATTAGCCCATGCAAGTACCGCAAAGCGGCCCCATCAAATCCCAATGTCTCCAGAAAGCTAGGTGTCGGTAGTGGTGTCGGTTGGTTCTGCTATTTAGTGTGCTTGGGGCATCCACTACCGCCTTTGAAGGACAGAGCTAACTAGAAACGACACGGACCCGCTACAGATTCCGCTACAGTCTTTGAGCAACTAAAGCGCGCTAGCTGTAAGTTGTTGAGAAGTGGTGCGCCCGCGGTGATTCGAACACCGGACCTTCTGGTTCGTAGCCAGACGCTCTATCCAGCTGAGCTACGGGCGCTTCGTTGTTTCCTGCTCTGTTTCAACAGCTTACAGCAACTTCCCGAACATCGCCAACTGCGATTTTCGGTACATTCGGTACAATTGAGCAGCCTGAAGCCGGGATTTCAAAGCCTAAACCAGCATTTTCGGCAACTGTTTTGCGAAATTCCACATCGTCCTTCAGCTTCGAATAGATGTCTCCCACAGTCTCCGGCGCATGGCCCGTCCAGAAGTTCTCAAGGTCCCTTGGGACCCCGTTCTTTCGGAGCCAAGTAATGCGGAATCTGCGGAAAGCATGACTACCTGCCTTCGGCTGGCCCAGCTTTTCTAACAACGGATGCAGGGAACGCCGGAGGATATTCGATAGCGAAAGTGGCTTTCCGTTCCGAGTACAGAACAGTAAGCCTGATGTACGGTTGCCAATGAACCTGCGAAGCATCTCTGCCACGGAAGGGTGCAGATCGACTTCTCTCGCGCCGTTGTCGGTCTTGAGGAAAGATTGAATCTGGCCCTTCCATGCCTTTTCCCTGACTACGATGGTGGAGCAATCGGGAGAGATATGCTTGCCGATATTGATTCCCAATGCTTCTCCGATCCGAAGTCCGGTTGAAGCACAGAGAACGTAAAGCATTTGGTTCTTTGGCTTTGTGGCAGCGACAATCCTGGTCACGGTCTCGCCTGTGAACACCGGACGGTGCTGCTCCGACTTCTTGACCACGGGCATGTCAAGATACTCGTAATCCCAAACGACAGGATAAAGCCGCTTCCGAGTCTTCCTGTCCTTGGCGCTGCCTACCACGGCCATAACCACTTGAACGTAGTTGCTGATCGACTTGGGCGATAGATTGGCGTCCGTCATTCTGGAGACCAACTCCCTTACGGAATCATTGTCCACAACTGACAACGGCATGTCCCCCAAGTATGGATTCAACCATTTGTTCAAGCAGCTTTGCCACGTTTCGATGGTTGACGGCGCTACAGGCTTCCGCTTTCGCGTCTTCATGTAGGTCAACCATTCATTCGCCTGCTCCTGGAATGTGACCCCGTAGTTTGCAGCTTGAACTTTCTCAAGGTGCCCTACGGAATCCGCTCCGCTGGCCGTGATGACTTCCTTTCTCTTCCGGAGCCGTTCAGTCGCGGACAACGCACCCGGACCGCTGATGGGACATATTCTTACTCGAACAAGCCTTCTGTCCTCTTGGCCCGGGACGTCCATCCAAAACCGAACGACGTACCATTTTCCACTTTTCTCCTCATGTCCTGTTTGACCACTTCGGCGGCTCATGCACTTTCCTCTTCTCCGCTTCAGTGGCGTCGCGACACAAACATTAGCATTGGCCGGCTGCGATGTCACCGGCGGGGTAATCAACAATAATTCCTGCATTTAAACGCTGTCCTAGTCTGCCGACTTTGGACGCAGTTGGTGAAGAGTGGATCGAGCCGGACTATCGCCGGTCGACTAGTTCACTGGTTCGGATTTATCGACGGGTTCGGTAGGTTCGTCTTTGGCTTCGTTCGCGATTTTGT
>Ga0207007_1314_pt1 | contig 10577 bp, 9 predicted proteins | sample Alteio_BWMinCont_85_FD_153487 | JGI IMG/M metagenome (GOLD analysis project Ga0207007, IMG submission 153487) | Enriched cells from forest soil in Barre Woods Harvard Forest LTER site, Petersham, Massachusetts, United States -... | ecosystem: Environmental > Terrestrial > Soil > Temperate forest >...
AGAATGTCGGCTACCGAATGGCCGCCTGCAACCGTACTCGGTCTGGCTGGCCGGTGATTATCCGAAGGTCATGGACGGATTGAGCAAAATTTTATCGCTGGACATGCGCGTCATCGACCCGGCCTGGATCGGTGTCAAACTGAGAAAGCTGCTGACCTTCAGCGAACATCGCGGTGATTTTTTAGCCAAGGTGCCGGGCTCGGAGAAACAGCAGTCCTATCCTTCTACAGTTGCGTATATGGCTACGCTGCTGCTGCATCGATATGAGTTGCTGGGCATATTGAACAAGGATGGCGTGCCGGTTGAGCAAATGGGTGTGTTTTCCAATCCGGCTGCAAAAAAGACAGAGTCGACCCAAGGTCCATCAGTTGGCCAAAAGCAGACATACGTTAAAACGAACAAGAAATGCCCGGAATGTCATGTGTATGCGGTTATAAAAAGAGACGGCTGTGACTTTTGTACAAATTGTTCTGCGATTGGTAGCTGCGGATGATATGCAGTCAAAAGTATCATGGGTTGTGTATGTGGGCCACACCATAACGTGAGACTTGGACAGCATAATGTGAGGCTTTCGACAGCATAATGTGAGACCAAGTAAATCTATGTAATTACATGCCCCAAGGACGACAAATTCTTGGGGCTTTTTTTCGAGCCTGTAAAAAAAATTGGCCCAATTTTCCCAAACCAATCCACCCGCTAATAGTTTCGATCATTTTGGAATGCCTTAACTGGTGTAATAAGTGATCCTGGTAAGGCGATTGACACAGCAGTTGATGTTGGCATATTTTTTTCTTTATTTTATGACCGTGAAAACTCACAGCTTTATGGTTTTAATAAATTGGCAGAACACCGATACATGAAATCGTCAATTCTTAATTGAGTTCTCACACAATTCCAGCACAACTAATTTGCGCCGACCAAAATCCAATTTTTGATAAATAGTTTTTGGATTCCCAGTCGTACGGTCATAGAATAGTTTGCATCCATCTGGGGACACAGCCAGAGATCCGACTTGGCTATCATCTATACGTAGTAATTTCCCGCTTTCGCGAAAATAAAGACCACGCTGTCCCCAACGGTCAGATGTTGTGTAGTAGGTCCAAAATGGACCAATCTTAGTCATTCTAACGGTACCGCTACCATGATATTTTTGCGCCAGCGAAGCAAGAAACGGGTCTGACTCGATATAAGAATATTTACCATCTGACGACAATAAAAACCCCGAATGCTTTGTTTTTTCATTAACAATACCTTCGGAGACGTATTGATTTCTATAACGCAGATAACGCAGCCCAATAGGCATTGCATCAGCGGTTAACTGGATTGTTGCTATCAGTTGACCGACAGGATCATAAAGAGACATAGGGATGGCTTTCAAACTAAATGAAAGATCTTTCGTAATCTCGAGTGTGCCGTGCTCCGGCAATAATTTAAATGTGAGAAATTTTCCCTTCCTATCCATTTCGGAACAGTTCACCCAAATCAAATGCGGTTTTTGTCCACGCAAAAGGTGCGTCATCGGAGTAAGTTTCTCACCGTATTTCCCGCTGAAATACTCATCGAACGCGCCTGTCTTTGGAGGCACCCCGATAACAATCCTCCCATTATCGACGCACACCAAATCACCCGCTGGATATATAGAGTCCTGAATGGCATTGGATTGAACATCGACAGTGACAATACGCGAAGTAAACAGATGCGGCTCAACTACAGGTGATAAGTCGGTTTTCGGTATCAACATCGTTTCAGTATTCCACCCATCTGGCATTTCGTTCACAGTCATAATCACGTGCTGATTATCAAGCCAAATAGCACCGCCCATTGGAATTAGATTCGGAAGAATTTTTTGAGGAAAGCGATCAAAGGAATCTTGAAATTGCTGTTTCTCATCATCGGTGAAATCGATCGAATCAGATCGAAATATTCCGGCATGGGACAGAACTGGAATAAGCCCAAGAAAAAAGCACAGCAACCATTGGCCTAATTGCTTACTGTAGAACGCGGTGTAAATATCGCTTTGCATTTGCCTCTCCATTTCTTACATCAAATTCGAATTGATTTCAGTTTTCCAAAACTTTCTGATCGGTTCTCAACCCGTGCTGCCTCATCCACGATTATCTTCTTCGACAATGCATCATATAAAGCAACATCGCCGCTTTCGCGCAGCAAAGCGTTCGCTCGTTTCAGAGCCCAGACTAGTGAATTCACTTAAATCATCGTAGGCCTAGATTGAATCTATGCCTCATACAGCCTTTTTCCTGATCTTTGTGATTTAAGGATACTGTGAAGTCTACGCTCAGGGTTAAATTTACCTTCATCGCCTTATCTGACTGCACAACAACGCTACCAATTATGCAAATGTTGACGCGCGCGAATCTCTATAAACGAGCAATCAGCTTTTCCGAAATAAATTTGAATTGTCGAAACGCTTCAACATAATCTGGCGCTGCCTTCCCGTAAATTAATGGCAGCAATCGCTCAGAATAATTTTTGATAAGTTGCTCATCGGTTTCCATTCGCAGCAGCGTTTGGATCAAAGTTGTTTTTGGATTTGTGACAAAGGCTGGATATTGTCGACCGAATTCAACTGCGTCTGTTTCGACTAGTTGTGGAAAGATTTCGCAAGCCGCTGGCAACGCGTCAGGAATTAATTTGATAATTTGTCCCACATCGTAAATATGCCTGACTAATGCAAGATCCATTTCGGCTTCCTGGCCGCCGTACCATTTCCAGGCGCAACGACGTAGCATAGCCAGCACTTTTTCGGCGAGGGTTTCGGCTATAGATATACAGGGTAGCGTTACATTAATGGACGATGTTCGCCCAAGCAAATTATCTAACATATACCCGAAACTAAGCGGAGTCGCAGGTAGCAGTGTATGTCGATGAATTAGCTCCACTTTTATTTCAGCACGCAGTGAGATCAACTCCCTTTGAAACACGGACTGGTAGTCCAAACTTAAATGGAAATATCTATGGTCATCACGAATCTGGGGATTATTGATTTGACGGGCGCTATCTTTTTTATTTTGTTCAGTGTTTTCACTGAAAGTTGCGATAAAACCCTGAGCACAGAGCCGTTCTTCAATTTGTTTATGCAGTTCTTTCAACCTGGCTCTATTGCTAAAGTTTGTTTTACGACCATACCCCGGAGGTACTGGCTCTAACTGTACTTTGATATCAATGTCTTCCGACATTCTTTCAATCAAACCATGCGCCTTGGATAGGCAGGTACCTCCCGCAAAAACCAACGTGCAACCTACCTGAATTTTTAACGGTCTCCGGTCATCTTTCTCTGGTCTTAAAAGAATAAACTCTGCGCTTGGTGACAGGCCGGCTATGACGTTTAATGCGTCCGTTACATGGATATCTTTTTCTAATATTCCCGGAGAAAGTTGAATTACCCCTTCAGCCAAAGCATCAGTAATATTTTGCTTAAGTCCGGTTGAAAGTATTTTCATAAATCAGTGTACATCCGCCAATTTCAATACGTCTAGAAATACGTCGCCTTCCTGTATTGACGACCATCCTTGCCGGAATCTGCGTAGACTTTCCCTGGTTATATTCTTCAGCTAACCGCCCAGGCCATACCTCGACCCCTAATTTGCCTAACGCTTCCGTAGCGACAATTTCAAGCGAGCCAGCCGGAATCACATTGCCCGTTAGAGAACTGATCTTGGTCTTAACGAAAACACCTTTTCCAGCGCGTACCAACCGTCCTTCCTTAACCAAACTGGCCAAGGCTTTGCTCACGTTGGAATAACTGCCAAAACGGTCAAATTCCGCACGTAGCATTACTACCCCGGTTCTGCGGCTTATTGAACGAAGTATGCGTTCTTGAGTTTTCATAAAGGCATCACCAAGTAATTTCTAAAATTAAGTCTATTCACATACGAATAAAAAGTCAATAAATTCTTTTAATAACAATAAGTTATATATACAAATATAGCTCATAAATGAGCCATCTTTGTATAATTGAAAATGACAAACAGAATCGTCTGGTGAGGCGTTTTCGGATCACGCAACCCATCACGCATTACTCGTTCATGCGGCTCGATTTTCTTTAAGCATGTTACAGAACAACGCACCCTGTTCAAGCGCATCATCAAGCGCGACATGCGTGTGCGGCATCTTGTCAAACCAGTGCTTCGGCATATTTTTCTTTGTACTGTCTCGATAATTTTTTTTCAAAACAGCCATGGCAAATGACTTTACATCAAGTGCAGAATGACTGAACGGGCTTTCGCCAACAAACCGAATTAGGTACCAATATACAAATAGGAAATCAAATCCAGCGGGGTATGCCACAAAAACCGGACGCCCTTGCAGTGACTTTACCCAAGTTAGATAACGTGACATTGCCATTGCCGGCGCTTCTAAATTTTTCCGACACACCTCCCAGGCCTCTGGCTGCGTCAACCACCACTCCGCTGTTTTTGGATGTGCTGTGGCCCCATCCAATGTTTCAAGGTTTGCGCTGAATGTCGAAATAAGTTCTTTATTGCCCGTATAAGCAGCAGACCCAAAACTCAACATGGAGTGCGGCCCGGGAATCGGACCATCTGTTTCAACATCGGTACTTATATAAATTTCTATCATTCTCCACACTCCGTTGAATTCATTCATTAGACGCCAATTTGCTTTAGAATAGCCGACTTGCAGCTGGACGCACTAATGTAGCTCCCAAGAACGTCACAGGCCATTTATTAATCCGAGACAGGGCGTTGCACCACATGGCGAGTCCCACGGCACTCTAGTAAAACCGCCAAATCAGGCTACTATGAAATTATCTATCGAGATTTTTCATTCTGCAGCCCAAAAATAATAACAATATGTTCATCCATATTTTTTTATACGACTAAAAACAATAACAATATGCTCATGCATATTTTTTATCCAAGACGGTGATTTTTGACGAAATGTCGAACAAACGACTTTACCTGGCCTATTTAAGCCTCATCTATTTTATTCGAGGCATGTCACTGCGCACCGCGATTATTGCGGCGGTATTTTTTGGACTGATCGGTTCTGCGGTCGTCCTTATTCCGTACAACATCAGCTCAATCGATGCCAGCGCGCGCCAAAATCAGGCGGACGACCATCAACGTCTGGTGGATATTTTAGCGGTGATACAAAGCGAGCCGCTATGGCAGATCACACCGGAAATTGCCCGCACTTCCAGTGAAGTGGTCTATTCCGATCCGCGCATCGCGGCGATCGAAGTATTCAGCCTGCCGGATCACAAGAAGTTTCTGTCGCTGTCGCGCAAAAATCAGCAAAAAGGGCCGTTTTATTCCATCATCCGCCCTATCAAACACGATGACAAAATCATCGGACTGGTTGAACTGACGATATCCGACGATTTACTGATTGCCCAGGAACACACCGCTTTCATACGCTATTCCATCACCGCGATCTTCTCGTTCATCATCGCAGTGGTACTGATTATTTTTGTTTTGCAAAAGCGGCTGGTCGTTCCGATCAAAGGCCTGGTCAAAGAATCTGAACGCCTGTCGAACGGCGTGTTGTCTCACCCTATCATGTTGAATCGCAGCGATGAAATCGGTCATCTGGCGGAAACCATGGAGGCCACCCGGCAAGCTCTGGCGCGCACTTTTTCTGAACTGGAAATCAAAAACGATCAGTTGACGGATTATTCGAATACGCTGGAAACCAAAGTCAAACTGCGCACCACGGAACTGGAATCGGCATTAAAAAATGTGAATCACGCGCATCAGGAATTGACGCGGATCGAACGCATGGCCTCACTGGGTTCGATGGTCGCGGGTGTGGCGCACGAATTGAATACGCCGATAGGCAACTGTCTGCTGGTGGCCAGCACGCTGGAAGCCGAGGTTCACCGGTTTTCCGCCGCGTTTAAAAGTGCCGCGATGCGCAAATCCGATCTGGAAAAATTTCTTCATGTCGCCAATGAATCCAGTACCTTGCTGCTACGTGGATTAAATCAGGCCGCACATCTGGTCGGCGACTTTAAACAGGTGGCGGTTGATCAGTCCAGCGCGCAGCGCCGTCAGTTCGATTTGCATACCATGATGCTGGAACTGACTTCACTGCTAATGCCCGGCCTGTCGAAAACGCCGTATATTCTGGTGCTGGATATCCCCACCGATATTCAATTGGACAGTTTTCCCGGCCCGCTCGGCCAGGTATTTACCAACCTGATCAACAACTCGGTGACGCATGGCTTCGACGATCGCAACTACGGCAATATGCGCATCAGTGCCGAGCTGTTATCCGATAAAGTCAAAATGACGTTTACGGATGACGGTATCGGCATTCCCCCCGAGATTTTGCACCGTATTTATGAACCGTTTTTCACGACCCGATTTGGCAAAGGCGGTAGCGGACTGGGCTTAAGCATTACGTACAATATTGTCACCAATGTACTCGGTGGTGAAATCACCGCGCACAGCGCACCGAATGAAGGCTGCTGCTTTACCATCATCATTCCGCTGGCGACACCCAACATGGAAGAAAATCTGCAATCCGCGCTGAACTTTGCCATTTAATCATCTGATACGGCCCACTAGTTGCATGTAATGCATCGAGAAAATAATTGTGCTGCGCGGTGGGGCTGGGAACGCCAAAAAAAACGCCGCTAATTTATCTGCCCCATTCATCTATATAAACCGATGCTGTACAATCGCGCTTTGCCCAACAAACGGCACAGCGCTTCATCTCATCAATTCATATCAGCAAAATCAGCCCATGCAACAATATCTTGATTTAATGCGTCACGTTCAGCAGCACGGCACGGTCAAAACAGATCGTACCGGCACGGGCACGCAGTCGGTGTTTGGTTATCAGATGCGCTTTGATCTTGCAAAGGGGTTTCCTCTGGTGACGACCAAGAAACTGCATCTGAAGTCGATCATTCACGAATTGATCTGGTTTTTAAACGGCTCGACCAATATCGCCTATCTGAAAGAAAACGGCGTGTCGATCTGGGACGACTGGGCGGATGAAAACGGCAATTTAGGTCCAATCTACGGTTACCAATGGCGCAGCTGGCCTGCGCCGAATGGCGGGCATATCGACCAGATCAGCCAGGTGATGGAGCAGATCAAACATAATCCGGATTCGCGCCGCATGATAGTCTCGGCCTGGAATGTGGCGGATATTCCGAATATGAAACTGCCGCCCTGCCACGCTTTCTTTCAGTTCTATGTCGCTGACGGCAAACTCTCGTGCCAGCTGTATCAGCGTAGTGCCGACATATTTTTGGGCGTGCCGTTTAACATCGCCTCGTATGCTTTGCTCACCCACATGATGGCGCAGCAGGCCAATCTGGAAGTTGGTGACTTTGTCTGGAGCGGCGGAGACTGCCATCTGTATTCCAATCATATGGAGCAGGTCAATTTACAGCTCTCGCGTGAGCCGTTTCCATTACCTGAACTGGTCATTCACCGCAAACCTGATTCCATCTTCGGCTATCGGTACGATGACTTCGAAATCATGGGATACAAATCCCATCCGCACATTAAAGCCCCCGTTGCTGTGTGACCTTACACCTCACCATCCATGACTGAACTCACCATCATCGTCGCCGTCGACGCAAAACTCGGTATTGGTGTCAACAATACCCTGGCCTGGCATTTACCGGAAGATTTGATCCGTTTTAAACAGATTACGACCGGACACACGATCATCATGGGCCGTAAAACCTATGAGTCGATAGGAAGACCGCTGCCCAATCGACGCAATATCGTCTTGACGCGTCAAGCCGGCTGGCAGGCGAGCGGTGTTGAAGTCGTACATACGTTGCAGCAGGCAATGGCACTGGCCCGGGAAAGCGACAACGACGCACAAGCGTACGTCATCGGTGGCGCAGATATTTATGCGCAGGCCCTGCCTTTGTGCAGCAAATTACTGGTCACCGAGATACACCACGACGTGCATTGCGATACGTTCTTTCCTGCCATTGATAAAAACATCTGGCATGAAGTTGAACGGGTCACCCAGCATTCTGAAAAAAATGCGTTTGACTATGCATTTGTTACGTACAAAAAAATAGGAACCTGATATGGCAGAAGAATTCGAAGTACATGGCCCGCATGATCATGAATTGGAACATGCTGCACATGGCGGGCACGATAATTTTTCCAGCAGAATCGCGGTGATGACGGCGATCATGGCCACTGCCGGAGCGATCTTCGGTTTTCAGGCCGGATCAACTCAAAACGATGCGGCCATGTTTAAAAACGAAGCGGCTATCGTTAAAACCGAGGCAGCCGATCAGTGGAATTTTTATCAATCTAAATCGAATAAACAGAATCTGGCTGAATTGGCGCTGGTACTGCCCGGGATAGATACGGCCAAATATCAGGCCGACATTGCCCGGTATAAAACTGAAAAAGACGACATTAAAAAACATGCAGAAGAGCTGGAGAAATCATCCAAAGAATGGGATGACAAATCAGCGGAACTTCTGCATCAGCATCATCGTTGGGCGCAAGCCATGACTGCCCTGCAGGTCGCAATCGCACTGGCTGCGATCACCCTGCTCACCCGCAAAAGCTGGATGCAATTCGCCTCCTACGGCGTAGCCGGTATCGGTGTGCTGTTGGCCGTCTGCGCCTGGTTTCAAATTTAACTTTCCTTCATCTTTTACCGTACCTTATGAAAAACCTATACGCTTTTTTAAAACCGGCCTCATGTGCCATCCTATTTGCCATCTCATGCGCCATTACCCTCAACGCGCAGGCACAAACATCAGACTTCGTCGAACTGATTCCTACTCCTTATCTGCAAAAAGATCTGACTGCTATCGCCGGGGTAGGCATCGTTTCGCTGCCCAAATATGCGGACGGCAGTAAACAGGAAATTTTGCCTCTGCCTATTCTGGATCTGGAATGGAAAAGCGGCGTTTTCTTCAGCACCGTATCCGGTTTCGGCTATAACTTTTCTCAGAACCCCAGCTGGCAATACGGTGTACGTCTGGGCTTGCTGTCCAATCAGGATCAATCGGAAAAGGACAGCAAAACCGGACCGGGAAATATTCCCACCGACTTGTCGCCTGCCCTGTTTGGCAACTACCTGATCGATCAACATTTCTCCGTGTTGAGTTCAGTACAAACCGGCGCCGGCCTGGCCAAGCAGCATGATGGTTTTTTGGTCAGTCTGGGTGGCCGCTATATCGATGTGATCAATGAGAATAATCGTGTCTACGGCATTTTAAGCACCACCTGGGCCAGCTGGCACTATATGGAAGACTATTACGGCGTGACGCAGCAACAGGCGGCTCAATATAACTTTCCTGAATTCGAGACCCAGGCCGGCATGTTAAAAATTAAACTGGCCGCAGGCTGGAATATGACCATTAACAAACAATGGTCGCTGATCACCGGTGGCTCCCTCACTCATCCGCTCGGTGACTCCGCCACCAGTCCGGTTGCGTCGAGTAAAACCCAGGTGCTCGCCTACACTGGCGTCTACTACAAGTTTTAATAATTCATACGCAGGTAACACGCTATTTGCTATAGTGGGTATGGTCTATCTTTCGCAGGTTGGGCTTTTCTTCGCAGGTTGGGCTTTTCTTCGTAGGTTGGGCTACGCCTTATCAGCCCAACGTTGGTTGATGCCCAGACATGTTGTTATAAACTGATCCTGCTAATAGCACAGGTTTTTAGTTATTGTCGCGCGGAGTGTTGGGCTGATAAGACGTAGCCCAACCTACGAAACTACAAATAGCGCAGATTTTTAGTATTTTTGACGCGGAGTGTTGGGCTGATAAAGCGTAGCCCAACCTACGCACCACGGCCCAACCTACGAGCCACGCTCCAATCAACGAGCTTCGCTCCAACGTACGGACCACAGTCCGGCCTACGAACCAGAGCTCAACCCGCTCACCGCTCAACCAAGGAATTTAGAACCATGAAATTTCGCTTCCCCATCGTCATCATCGACGAAGACTTCAGATCTGAAAACACTTCCGGACTAGGCATACGCGCTCTGGCGCAGGCCATGGAAGCGGAAGGGATGGAAATCCTGGGCGTCACCAGTTATGTCGATCTGGCCCAGTTCGCGCAGCAGCAGTCGCGCGCGTCGGCATTTATTCTGTCTATCGATGACGAAGAATTCGGCGGCGGCAGCCCGGAAGAGATCGATTTTGCGTTAGTGTCACTGCGCGCTTTTGTCGAAGAAATCCGCTATAAAAATTCCGACATTCCGATTTATCTGTACGGCGAAACGCGCACCTCACGCCATATTCCGAATGACATACTGCGCGAATTGCACGGCTTCATCCACATGTTTGAAGACACCCCGGAATTTGTCGCGCGCCATATTATTCGCGAAGCGAAATCGTATCTGGACGGATTGGCGCCGCCGTTTTTCCGCGCGCTGGTACATTACGCCAATGACGGTTCCTACTCGTGGCACTGTCCTGGTCACTCGGGCGGCGTGGCATTTTTGAAATCGCCTATCGGTCAGATGTTCCACCAGTTTTTCGGTGAAAATCTGCTGCGCGCCGACGTGTGCAATGCGGTGGAAGAACTGGGCCAATTATTGGATCATACCGGTCCGGTCGCTGCTTCAGAACGAAATGCGGCGCGAAT
>Ga0207007_1316_pt1 | contig 10525 bp, 8 predicted proteins | sample Alteio_BWMinCont_85_FD_153487 | JGI IMG/M metagenome (GOLD analysis project Ga0207007, IMG submission 153487) | Enriched cells from forest soil in Barre Woods Harvard Forest LTER site, Petersham, Massachusetts, United States -... | ecosystem: Environmental > Terrestrial > Soil > Temperate forest >...
GCATTGCCTGGGCATCGGCTGCCTGTGCGTTGGCGCGGGTCAGGGAGATCTGCTGAGGTGCGGTCTCCGCAGTCTGCAAATCATTTCGGGCTTGCAGGAGTTTCCCTTGAGCTTGCTGCACGGCTTCTTCGGCCGCGTGCACTCCGGCCTGTTCCGACGCAACTGCGGCTCGATTTGCTGTTGCGGTGGCAACCGCCTGGTCGTATTGCAGGTGAGAGATGTCCTCTTTCGCGATGAGTTGCGTGGCACGCTGCAGGTCTGCATCGCTCTTTGCAGCGTTGGCCTGAGCCTGGACGAGGGCGGCTTTGGCGGATTCGTAGTTCTGTTCAGACGCTCTAACTGCAGCCTCTGAGTTGAGCACCGCGGTTTTCGCCGAATCTAAATTACTCTGAACTGTTACGGAAGTAATCGGCACCTTCCAGTGGGAACTCGCTGCTGTAGCTTCCGCATCGGCCAGATTCGCTTGGGCCTGCGCCTCCGCGATCTTGTAGTCCTGAGGATCGAGGGTTACCAGTACGTCGCCGGCATGAACGAGCTGCCCCTCAACGACGTACACGTCTTTGATTTGTCCGTTAATTCGCGTACTCAGCTGCATAACGTGGCCGTCGATTTGCGCATCGTCGGTGTCTTCGTAGCGGAACGCATTCCACGCGAAATAACCGCCTGCGACGGCAACCACCATCGCGGCCGAGATCGCGAGGACTGTCTTGCGGTAGGGTGATGAGTGTTTGTCTGGCCTCTGCTTCGATGGCGAACCAGGCGTTTCGTCATCCACAAGTGTGGCTGTTTGCTTTTGATCAGCGTCGATGGTTTGAGTCCCATTCTGATTCCGCATTACTTTCCTCCTAGGTACTGTTCGTAATTTGTGCGTGCTACCCCGAGAGCGCGAGCCAGCGAAAGCTTGGCGAGGTTGTGGTCGTACAGACTGGTGATGTATTGATCGTTCGCGCTGGCGAGAGACTGTTCGGCTTGAACCACCTCGACGCTATCGGTCACCCCGGAAGTGAAGCGGTCCTTTGAACGAGCGAGGTTTTCGTTCGCAAGGTCGACATTCTGCTTTGCGACCACGACTTGTTCTTTGGCAGCATTGAGATTGAGAAAGGCCGCTCGCACGTCGTAGTCAACCTGACCGCGAATGTTTTCGGCTTCGGCCTTGCGCTGCTGTAATTCAGCCTCCGCTTTCGTGACGTCACCTTTAATCCGTCCGCCGGTGAAGATCGGAACGTCAATCCCAGCCTGAAACGTGAAATCTCCATGCGAGCGACCGAGCGTGGACCCGAGATCCCCGTAGGCGCCATTCACAGCCACCACCGGGTAACGCTCACCTCGCGCAGCCGACAGCGTCTGGGCGGCAGACTTTTCGGAATCAAGAGCTGACCGGAAATCGCTGCGCGATTTGTAAGCGACGTTCAGCGCATCTTCGACGGTGGGTGGATTGATTTCCGAGTAGGGAAGTTGGTCGGCAAGTTCGAATTCTTGCCCGAGCGGCAGTCCGATGGCGCGTCCAAGAACGAGCTTTGCGACTTCAAAATTGTTGTGCGTGACGCTGAGGTTGTACTCTTCAGTGTGCAATTGAACTTCCGTTCGTGTCGCCTCGATTCGCGGAGATGTCCCCGCCTGCACTTCATCGAGGGCCTGACCGTAAAGAGCCTTTGCATTTCGCACCTGCGCCTCTTGGGCCTGAATGCGCGAATCAGCCTCAATCACTCGTAGATAGGTATTGCCGACTGTGAGCGTGACCGCATCGAGGATGTCCTGGTAAGTGAGTTGCGCCGCCTGTTCGGCAGTGCGCGCCGCCCGAAAACGCTGAATCGATTCGAAGCTAAAGAGCGTTTGGCTGACGGTGCCGTCGACAGAGGTGTAACTGAACGGCCCTACGATGTTCGGAATGCCCTGTATCTGCTGTAACCCGAAAGTTGCGAGGCTTAATTGCTCAACATTCTCTGAAAGTACGGCACTGACCTGCGGCAGCAGCTTGCTGAGCGCGATCAGTCGCTGACCGCGCGCGATCTGTGCGTTTTGTCCGCCCTCAATCGTTGCCAGGTTGTAGCGGAGAGCGCGAGTGATTGCCTCACGCAGCGTCAGACGCAAAGCCTCATTGCTCGCGGGACCGCTCGGAACACTTCCCAAGAGTGCGCCCGCCTGGCCCGCCCCAGAGCTTGCGGCGGGATATTGGCCGGCAGCCGGGATTACACAGCATAGGGTGAATGAGATCGCCAAAATCGCGCGGCGGGGCAACAAACTGGGTTGAGTTGGCCGATACTGAACATCCGCGGTCATTTCTTTTCCTCCTGAACATTTCTGCGAATCTTGCGGGCGAGACGTTTCAGGACCTGCTTGGTGAAAACACCGGAGCGAAACCTGGCCCCTTCTTTCATTAGCTCCAGAAGCACGTTTTCTCCGTCCTCTGTGACGGCAGTAAGCCCCTTCACATCCACCACCAGCTCACGACCATTAAGGTCTGCCGCCGCCTTCCGCCACTCGTTCTTCAACTCGGCAGCCCATGGGGCGATGAGCTTGCCCTCTATCACTAGGCGGCGGCGATTTGGGGTATCGACAATGGAGATTTTCAACATTGCTTTTGCCCGCACTCGCAATAGGGCAAGGCCCGCGCCAAACTTGCAGAAACGTAAGTCGCTGAGTTTCCAGGAGAAGAACGCCGGATGTCGAAAATGCTGAAGTTGAAAAAGCTGAAAGAGTCGAAAGTGTCGAGTTCAGCAGGTCGGACCAGGGCAACGTGTCCGTAGCTGTACCAAAGCGAGAGACTTGTGACTCGCTAAATTTTCAGAATTGAATTCAGATCACTGGCGTCGGAGAGAAGAAAGCGATGAGGCGAGCGGGGGCCTAATTCATCGCCTCCAGCTCGCATGAAAGTCGGCGCTTGCGACTTCGGTACTAAATCGATCATAGTTTGGGGTGCAGGTTTTCGCCCAGTAAGGTCGCTGTGCCCTGCATACGGCCATGATCACAGAAGAGGAACTTCAGCGTCAAAACGAGCGGCTTGAATTGCTGCTCAATCTAACGACCCGAATCACGTCCAGCCTCGACCTGCGGGAGGTCCTGCGCGCGATTGCGGCGAATATACGCGAAGTCATACACGCTGATGCCGTAGTCGTTTCGCTGCCCGACGTAGCGTCGGGGAAATACAGGGCATTTGCCGTGGATTTTCCGCACGGCAAGGGGATCATCAAGGAAGAGTTGCTCGTTACGCCGAGCGCCGCCGCCAAGAAGGCGATGGACACGTTGAAACCGGTAGTCATTGACAAGCGGGAACGCGACGAACTTTCATCCGAGGCCCGTGACGTCGTGGCGGCGGAGGAGATAGAGGCCTTTTGCAACATTCCACTTGTAAATCACGGCCGGGCCCTCGGAATTCTCTCGATATTACGCACAACAAATATTCCGTTTTCACCGGAGGACGTGGAGTTCCTCACCCGGGCTTCAGGACAGATAGCCATTGCAGTTGAAAACGCGCTGGCGTACCGGGAGATTTCCGAACTCAAGGACAAACTCGCCCAGGAGAAGGTCTATCTGGAAGAAGAGTTTCGCAGCGAGATGGGTTTCGAGCAGATCATTGGGAACAGCTCGGGGTTGAAACACGTTCTGCAACTCGTTGAAACCGTTGCCCCGAGCGATTCTACAGTTCTGCTCCTTGGTGAAACGGGAACCGGGAAAGAGTTGATTGCGCGTGCCATTCACGACCGAAGCCGTCGCAAACAGCGAACGTTTGTGAAGCTGAACTGTGCTGCAATCCCGACTGGGTTGGTGGAAAGCGAACTGTTCGGCCACGAAAAGGGCGCCTTCACGGGCGCCGTAAGCCAAAAGATCGGGCGGCTGGAACTCGCGGACCAAGGCACTCTCTTTTTGGATGAAGTCGGCGATATCTCGATTGAGATTCAGCCGAAGCTGTTGCGAGCTTTGCAGGAGCGGGAATTTGAACGTCTTGGCAGCACGCACACACGGAAGGTGAATGTCCGTATGGTGGCGGCAACGAATCGCGATCTTGAAGAAATGGTCGCGAACAAGGAGTTTCGCAGTGATCTGTATTACCGGTTGAATGTCTTTCCCATTCGTATTCCCCCGCTCAGGGAGCGCAGAGAAGATATTCCTCTGCTTGTCAGCTATTTCGTGCAAAAGTTTGCCAAGGAAATGCAGAGGTGTATCGAAGCGGTTCCTGCGGCTGCCATGAAGGCACTGACGGGGTGGGGCTGGCCCGGCAACATTCGTGAACTCGAGAATTTCATTGAGCGAGCCGTTCTGTTGACAAGGGGCAAGTCGCTCGATGTGCCGCTTGCCGAACTCCGAAAAACAACAAAGGTAGAAGGCTCCCTGGATACCAACCAGCTTCAAGTTAGGCAACCCGCTGGAGAAAGAACAAATTTGCAAAGCGACAAAACCCGCGTCGCTGACGAATATACAAGGAAGCAGCGCGATCAAATCGTACAGGCGCTTGCTGCATGCAAGGGACGCGTGGGTGGTGCCGATGGTGCTGCGGTGCGCCTGGGAATGAATCGCACCACTCTCCTGTCGCGAATGAAAAAACTCGGCGTTTACGCAAAACAGTATGCTTGATCCGCAGCCTCGCTCTTGCCATAGCGCTCACCCGGTGGCCTAGACAGTTTCAACCCTTTCAACTTCTTCAACTTCGACTTTTTCAACTTTCTCGGGTTGTCTGCTAAAATTTGGCCACTTACGGCTGTGCACGTTTGGCACGGGCCTTGCCTCCCTTGTCCAACTGGAGTCTGGCTATGGCTAACACACAAAAACTCGATACCCACCACAAAGCGCTCACCCTGAATCTCGATCCATCAATCTTCGGCTCCTTCGCGGAGATCGGTGCCGGCCAGGAAGTCGCTCGCTGGTTCCTTCTTGTGGGAGGTGCTTCCGGCACCGTCGCCAAAGCGATCTCCGCCTACGATAAGGCAGTGAGCGACGATCTCTACGGCGCGGGCACGCGATATGTCTCGAAACAACGCCTTCAGGCGATGCTGGATAAAGAATGGGCCGAATTGCAAATACAGCTAGGCAAAACTCGCGGCCCGCAGACTCGTTTTTTCTCTTTCGCCGATACCGTCACGGCGCGCAACTATGCCGGGACGAATGATGCTAATGGCTGGATGGGGCTTCGGTTTCAGCGCCAGCCAGGCGGTCCCCCTCACGACGTTTTCCTGCACATAAATCTGCGAGATCCTGCGAATGTCCTGCAGCAGGAGGCGATTGGTGTTCTTGGCGTGAATCTCATCTTCGCTGCCTTCTACCAATTGGAGACGAAGGAATCTTTTCTCGAGGGACTCGCGCAAGATGTTGTCAGGGACCGAATAGAAGTCGATTTCGTGGAGCTTCGGGGGCCGGCCTTCTCCGGCTGGGATCATCAAACTCTCCTGGCGCACCTGGTGCAGTCGGGTTATGCGGAAGCTGTTTGGTTCACGGCCAAAGGTGAAGCCGGTCCCCCTTCCGAGCTTCTGCACAACAGACCTGTCGTGCTCGCGCCGGGATACTTCGGCCACGTCGACTCCGCTCATGCCCAAATTCATAGCCAGATGATCGCTGCGGCCATTCAGGAGCTTCTCAAGGAGTTGGGAGAGGCTGGTGCTGCGCCAGTTGGCATCTTCTGCCTCACGGCTACTTCTCTTGGGACCGGGACCCCGAATCCGGATATTCCCGACCTGCTGCGTCGGATTGGGCCACTTCTCGAGCGCGGCGGTGATGTGCTTCTTTTCCGGGAACGGGAGCTGTACGCCATGACCGGGCTGGTGAACCGCTACACCAAAGCACCCCTGCGATTTGTCGCGGGGCTTTCGCTTCTGATCCGAGCGTTCGTAGATCCCTATGGCAATTTGGAAGGCAGGCGGTTTGAAGCCCTCGCGCGTCTTTTCGGCCAAAATGCGCGCGTTTACGCCTATCCGATGGCCGCGAGGGATTTGCAGGAATGGATAGAGAGTAATTCCGTCACTGGCTGGGAATGGAGCGAGACGAATGGCTGGGTCTCCGCCGAACAGTTGCGCCACATTCCTCCTCTTGGCCACCTCTACGCCTATCTTCTCGCAAACAATTTCTTCGTTTCGATGAAAAATCCTACGGACGCAACCGCCCCGCCTGCGAGTGTTTACATGCTCGACTGAAAGGATCTGGGCTGATATTTCCATCCTTTTCTGGAATCGAAACGGGGCCTGATTTGGACTACAACGATGCCGCCTACTTGACACACAGGCGGCCCCCTCCCTCTCCCAATTTTTCCATGAGTTTAAGCGGCGCTTCCACGCCGTTTTGCCTCGCCAATTTTTCGTTCTGTTCCCAACTGGCACCACGATGCAGCAGTGCCAAAATTGGGCTTCTGTAACTTGGTGGGTGAAAAAGATTTGGTCGGGGCGCGCGGATTTGAACCGCGGACCTCCTGCGCCCAAGTCAGGCGCGCTATCTCTTGGAAGTCCTTCCTTTTCAATCTTGGTTTTGAAAATAAAAGAGTTAGAAAAATATTTGGTAGTGGCACCATGTGCGGAAATGTGCCTCCCCATGCATGGAGTCCCCCGAATTTTCCCCATAGCGAAATATCAGCGAAAGTGCTCCGATCGGTTCCAACTTCTTGATAAGAACCCACGCTTCGGCTTGGGCCGATGAGTCGCATTGACTACTCGGTAGTCACACCAGACTAGAGCGTCTGCTTAGAAGCCGACCGACCGCTTTTGCCAAATCTTGCCAGAGGAGGCGCTACCGGCGCGGTTTCAGCAAGTTCGGGCAATTCTCCGCAACGCACTTTCTCCTTCGTTTTCCCCGATTCTCTTACCTTTTGCCGTTGTTTTCCGCAACTTGCGTTACGTTTTCGTGACAGTGCTTTCCCACATCACAACGAATTCTTTAGGTCCCCTGATTTGTATTGTCCCCGGGTTCTTCAATTCTCTAGCCGGGACCTTTCTGGCAGATCTACCCGAGCTTGTCGGGATAGTTCTTACGTATCCAACCCTCGACGTCTTTCCGCATACGCACAGCCATCTTGCCGCAGGCATCGGCTTCCCCTTGTGAGACTAACCCGTAGTCGTCATAAGAGCCGACGTTGCGCTTTCTGCGGAGCTTATCGAGCGTCGGAATGATTTTCCGCTCCGGGTCTATCGAAAATTCCAAGGCCTCGATCGTGCGGTAGTGCTCATTATTGCCTCGGATTACGCGGTATCCCGCAGCACGCAATGCCGCTGTCCCGCATACTCGAATCGCGTCATACGCCAAGCCCAACTGCACGTCAGGAGAAAGCTTCGCTGTGACCACTTTCTCGTAGTCCGCGAGGCGCCCGTCAGCCAGTGCGAGCAAACGCGCAATTTCTGCAGCGTCGGACTGCAGTCGTTCGAGCCAGCTATTTTTCACCCAGCTGTCGAAGGACATTTTCATCGCCTATGATGAAGAGTTTTTTCTCTGCCAGTACGTTCTTCAAAAAATTGCTCCGGAGTTTCGACTGAAACTCTTTGACGGAATAAACCGTAGGGTTGATCTCACGATTCAGGGCTTTCTGAGCCTTTGCCACCTTCGATACGACAGTACTGAAATCGACTTTACCGACCACCATTAGGTCAACATCGCTCCGTGCTGTTTCGCCCGACCGCGCAACGGAACCGTAGACGAAAGCGAGATTGATCTTCCTCCGCAACTCTTCTAGCGCCGAACTCAAAACGTCGTGCATCCCGATGGTTTTCGTTATCACGCTCTTAATCTCGGCGAAAACCGGGCTGTCCTGATTCGCACTATAGAGGGTCCGTGTCGCCTCGATTCTTCGAGTGACCAGACCAGCATCGACCAATTGCCGGACCTCGCGTTGTACCGGACCAAGGCTCTTGCCTGTAAGTCGCGCGAGCTGCCGCAGATAGAAGGATTCACCGACGTGACCGTACAAGACCGACAGCACAGCGCCGCGGGTGCGACCAAACAAAGTATCGGATAAGATAGTCGCCGTACCCATTCTGGGGTCAAGTGTACCCTTTCAGGGTACAATATTCAACGGGAAACAATACAGCCCAGTCAGCAGGGAACCTCCGGCCGCTACGCACTGCTCCGGCGAGAGCCGCTCGCACTATCAGACGCTCAACACAGGACAAGGAGCGTCACGCACCACCGCGTAGCTGAGATCCCGCAAGCGGCCCGAGACGCCGGACTGCGGACTTCTTCCGATCACTAGCACATCCGCCCGCAACCTGCGCGCCTCCTCGGTCACCATGTCTTTGATCGCGCCGATGCCGATGCTGACCCGAGCGCTCGAACCAGCGGTGCTTTGCAACTCCTCGATGCGGCGACTTGCTGCTTCTCTTTTTTCTGACTGCAGGCGCTCCTCCAAATCCAATTGGACAAGCAGATCGGCCCCGCTCGCGAGAATCACATGAACTAGGGTGAGATTCGCATGGACATCCTTCGCAGCTTGGCCAGCAAACCGAAGGACCCTTTCCGAATCGGCGTCCAAGCCAATGGCGCAGACCCATTCCCGATGTTCGAGCTGTCTCGGTGAAATTGTCTCCGCGTGCTGAGTGGTCAATACCGGGCAATCTGTATCGTTCAATACTTTCGCGGTCGTGGAACCAAGCAACGTCCTGCGGAAGACACCGGCGTGCGTGGGCATGATGATGAGGTCGAATCTGTCGGTCCGGGCAAGAGGGGCGATTTGTGTTGCTGCGTCACCCGATAACAAGATTCTCGGGCACTCGCCGACGGGAAACTCAGACTTCAGGAACGAGTCGAGTTTGTGCCGGGCAAGGATCTCCTGTTCTTCGGCAACCTCGGAGGGTGGCCGCACGTAGAGTTGGAACGCGTCGTGACTGTAAAGATCGAAGACGTGAACAAGCGTAACCCCGGCCCCGAAAATAGACGCCGCCCTCTTTACGAAGGCGGCCATAGCAACACAGGAGGGCGAGAAGTCCACAGGGAACAGAATGTTCTGGATAGTCCTCATGGGTTCATTTCGCAAAGTCGTGCTTGCTTGGATCTTCGTCATCTCGTTAGTTCGACGCTAAGAGGTTTTGCGTCGCGTCAAGGCGCTGGCAGAACGGATTAAGCTTTTATGGCACTGACTGAACTCCAGAGCGCACCTCGATTGCCCCAATCAGGGTAGAGCGTCAGCATTTGGTCATATAGTTCCCGCGCGGTTGTCGTCTGCATTGCAAGGTGCTCAAAATCGCGGATATATTTCCACGTTTCGCCGAGGATATTAGGGCTGTCATCATTCCCCACGCGCTTGTGTCCGGCAATTACTGCGCGTGGCTTAAGCGAGTCCATTTTATCGAGAGCAGCAATCCACTGTTGGCGCTTCTGCTGATCAGGGGACTCTGACAGATGTAGGTGAACGCCGTTGTAGGCGGCATCTCCCGCGACGATCAAACCGATTGACGGAACGTGAAGGCAGGTCGTGTCATCAGTATCGGTGAATCCAAGCGGCACACTGACTAAATCGTGGCCTTCCAGGTTAATGACGTTTCCGGATAGCTCTTCGGCGATTGCAAGATGGCTGGAAATCTGGTCGGGAAATCGCGGATTCCAAAACGTAGCGAGAGACTCTGGCGATGCTTGCTGGCCCATGACCTTAATCACTTCAGGCCGCGCGACGAAATGGGCATTTGGAAATCGCTCCAGAACTGTACTGGTGCCAAAGAAATGATCGCCGTGGCCATGGCTGGCGTAGATCGTCGTCAGATTCTTTCCACTCGCCGCAACCCAATTCGCCAGTGCTCGCGCCTGCTCGACGGTAATAGGGGTGTCGACCAGCACAGCGTCCCGCTCCCCAGAGATAAGGGTTGACGAAATCGGCGGCCACGGCCGCTGATTTTCGCCTGGAGGCAAATCGCTCGTGACGGCAGGTATGCTGGGGGCCAAGAATACGTCCCATCTCAGGGATGTTGTTCGAGTTGTTCGTCCGGCTCTGGACCTACTGGTATTGGATTGCCCCTGCGTTGAACGGGCTTGGTCAGCTCGTATCGGCCAAGTCGTGGCCGATACGAAAGCGATTCCGAAGGCATTCGATAGGAACTTACGTCCTGAAGTCATTATGGTCTCCTTTCGGTTAGATCTGGGCTCTGCCGCCGTCAACGAACAGTTCGATGCCAGTGACGAAACTGGAATCATCCGAAGCCAGAAACAACGCCACCTTAGCAACTTCCTCGGGTTCCCCCATCCGTCCCATTGGGATGGTGGACACAATCCGCGCAATCACTTCTGGAGATTGCCGGCTCGCCAGCGGCGTATTGATCGGACCCGGACTAACAACGTTTGAGCGAATACGACGATCCTTCAGATCCGTAGTCCAGGTTCGCACGAAAGAGCGGATGGCAGCCTTACTTGCGGCGTAGACGCCGAAGGCGGCGGTACCCTTAACACTCGCGACAGAGCCGTTGAGAATGACAGAGCCACCGTCATTCAGTAGCGGTAAGGCCTTTTGCACCGTGAACAGCGTTCCCCTCACATTGATGTTGAATAGTTTGTCGAAATGCTCTTCGGTGACGGCGCCAAAGGGAACAAATTCGCCAACGCCGGCGTTGGCGAAAACAATATCGATTCG
>Ga0207007_1227_pt1 | contig 10505 bp, 10 predicted proteins | sample Alteio_BWMinCont_85_FD_153487 | JGI IMG/M metagenome (GOLD analysis project Ga0207007, IMG submission 153487) | Enriched cells from forest soil in Barre Woods Harvard Forest LTER site, Petersham, Massachusetts, United States -... | ecosystem: Environmental > Terrestrial > Soil > Temperate forest >...
CAGACGGGGGAGCGAGTGGAGCTTCACAAATCATCTGGTCGATCCACCGAGAGCGGTCGACTTCCCAGTCGCTGGGCACGTCGAGGGGACTGGCGGTAAATAGTGCGACCTGCTCGCCGGGACTGACCAGGCGTCGTAAATTAGCGAATGCGTCATTCGCGGGATGAAGCAAGCCTGCGAGCGGTGAAACATCCGGCGGATATCGTCGCGCAAGGCCGTGCGAGCGGGCAAGAAGCCGGTGTTCTGTCGTCAATGCGAACCAGACCGGGTTGTCGAGAGGCTCTAACATCCGCGGGGAGACTCCCGCAAAGCAATGCAATTCTGTGCGACTGTTGCAAAACTCTCCGCTTCGGCCATTTGCCCGAATAGCAAGCTTGTCGTCTTCATCGTCATTCCTTGTTCGGTTGACTCCTTCGGATCTCCGCGTTGTTCGATCGCTCGATCGCGGAGAAGGTGCAAAACGGATTGAGTGGTCGTCGTCATGATGAAGTCGAACTGCGTTTAGGTGGGGCTTACGGTACGCAGGAATTTCACGAGCTGCTCACTGACTTCGACAGAGGCTTCGTGTTGTACCCAGTGGCCCACATTGTCGAGCTGGAGACTCCCTACAATACCTGGAAGGCCGGCGCGGAGTTCTTCGACAGGTGGATAGAGCGCTCCCAAGCCATCCGCCTTTCCCGCAATGTAAAACGAAGGTTGGGTGATTTTCGCGCCTTTCCAAGCGCCAGATAGATAGAAATATGGTTCGGCGGCGCGGTAGTAATTCAGGGCGCCGTGAAAGCCGGTACGATTAAATTCCGCCACGTTATGAGCGACGTAATCCCGCTCCGCCCAGGATGGCAACGGCCCTGGAGCTGGACGATGAAGGCTTCGTGCAGGATCCATAGGACTCCACCGCTTATCAGCTGGCGCAGAACCCGATGCCCAATAGAGAACCCCAGGAATGGTGACAGCGGCGTCGGCCCAAATTTGATCGGCTTCCAGTTTTATCTGTTCGAACATGTAGAAATCGTTTCCGTGGCCGGTTTTCCGCATACGCTCGAAGACGCTGACATCACCGCGTGGAACATAAGGCACGCTTAGGCAGAACACCGCTTTAAATCGATCTGGACGCATTATCGCGGCGTTCCACGCATGAGCTGCGCCCCAGTCATGACCCACGATGACAACGCTGGAGATATTCAGCGCATCGAGCAGACTAACCAGGTCACCAGCCGTATGCAGCGGGGTGTATAAGCTTGCATCGGCCGGGGCTGAGCTGCGTCCGTAGCCGCGCATATCCGGAGCAATCGCGCGATATCCAGCCGAAGCAACGGCCTTCATTTGTCGGCGCCAGGTATAGGAAGTGTCCGGAAAGCCGTGACAGAAAAGAACCGCAGGCCCTTCCCCTTGCTGAGTGACGTGCAAGGTGATGCCATTCGTATCGATGTCGGACTCCTTGAGCGCGGGGCCGTCGACCCCTGCGAGACCTGCCGCTCCAGCCATCCGCCCTAGCAACAGGCTTGCACCTACAGCAGTCCCACCGGCGAGGAAACCGCGGCGTGGAATAACTGGCGTAGGAATCACGTTTCTTTTTATGATTTCGGAAGGATTTTGTTCGAAGCCGATTTCTGAATTTGTTTCATTGCTGTCCATAAAGGTCACCTCATCATTTTCTGTGATGCAATCGGCGAAACCGTTTTTCTCTTTGAGGCGCGCGATCCTCTTTCATGACATCGCCTTCCGTCATCAAAGTTCTTCTTCTCAAATACCTTCCGAGGCATTTGCTCAGAGAAACGAGACTTCGCTGATATCGATGGACGCCATCAACTTCTCACGGATCGCTCTGTTCTCTATGTCGCGGCTGATGGAAGCAACCAACGATTCGGGTACCGTAACTTCCGTTGCTTTGTGTGCAGCCGTCAGTTGTACGAACCTCTCATTCGTATTTCATTCTGGCTGAACGACAAATGCATAACATCGTCACTGCTTATCGGCTTGGTGAATAGGTATGACCAAAAACCATTTATTGGCTTGGTCAGGGCCGGGCAAATGTATGATGTATGTGCCGTCCCGCCCACCGCGAGTGAAACCCTGCAGATCTTCTGGATGAGGAGTTAGCACCATAATGTGGGGTCCCACATGAAACTCCCCACCGGACGCGCCCGGCACCCATTGACCCATGTACATGTAGGAAACGCCAAGTCTATCGATGTGCTGCGGCCGTCCGGCAAGGCCATCCTTTATCCACTGAAAGAAAACTCTATCGAAACATCCCGGGTCGTCATGCTTGGAGCCGGGTGGTGGACCCGGTAGGCAGGTCCATTCATTCGTACCCTGACGGAGAATTCGAAATTCGCCGCCCTTGGTGGCCGGATGATCCACGATCGTCGCGCCATCAGTTATGAAGTTTGGTGCGGCCCTCAGTGCATCCGCAATTTTCTCAGCGTCTGTTATAGGCAAGTGTTCCGTCGTGCTCTGAGCGCCCGCCGCGAGTGCAGCACAAAGGCAAAGTACGGTTAGGTTCATTTCGAACCTCGGGAAGAATTCTTTGCGATGCGGCCTCCAGGTCAACGTCGCCCACCATTGAAGCAACTTTCCTCTGGCGCGGCGCCAGCCGTCGTCACCTTCACAGGCGTTCTTTTCATGTTTCGCTGGATCTTTCATGTATTTCCTCTCTTTCAGCCTTCACCCCAGTTGATCGGCACACTCTGCACGCCTGACTGAGAAGCATCCGCGCAGAGGCTTGTTGGAAAGCTAACGTACCTGGCTCGTGAGCACCTTCTCGAACGGAGTGGCCCGTCGCGCCTCAAGATTCTCCGGGTTTAGTCCCGGGTACGTCCACGCAACTGGAATCACCGGAATATCGATATTCGGGAAGATATCCGTAGGCGTGTGGAGAATCACCTCCGGGCTCAAGATGACAATCAGGAGCGCCAAGACAATGAATGTATAGGGTCGATGGAGAGTTAATCTGACGATCCACATCACCTAGCCTTTATTCACGAATTTAGGACAGAAGCGCGCCTCGGTGCGCCTCAAGGTATTCAGGAAGGCCGATTGGTCGTTGTCCTCCGATCTTCTCGACCAGATCGTTTGTTCCAGCAAACACTCCATTCTGGTGGTCTTTCGCAATCTCCTCTAAGTGCTGCCAGAGTGTATCGGTAACGACTTGTGCTCGACCTTCGTAATTTCGACGTGGGTTGTCGGCAGCCAACTTCTTTAGCGTCCAGGCGTCCACTTGCTCATAGCCCACGGGTTTGCCCATGACCTTACCGATCTCGGCAGCAATTTCGGGGAAGCTGTACTCTTTCTCTCCATAGAGCGGGTACACTTTTCCCCTGTGCTCTTGCGGGGTGAGCAGGATTTTCGCTATCACCCGGGCCTGATCCTCAGCCGCGATCGGCGCATGCTTTCCAGTTCCGAAGGGCAACCGTAAGGTTCCCGTCTTGATTAGTTCGGTCCAATACAGAGCCCACTCCGCGAAGAGGGTGGGGCGAAGATGCGTCGTAGGCACGCCGGACCAGTTAAAGACCTGTTCCGAAATCCAGTGATCCTGGGCAGCGTGACTTTTCGCTTCCCGGCGCGCTGAAATCTGGGACATGTTCACAACGATCTTGATGCCAGCCTCCTTCGCTGCCTGAGCGAAGTAGGCCGATGCCTGCACAATGCCGGGCCTAATCGGGTAAACAAAATACCCGCCCTGAGCTCCTTCGAGTGCGGAGCGGACGGCTTCGAAATCCAGCAGATCGCCCCTCACAACGTCGGCACCCTGGGCGGCCAAAGCCGCCGAACGTTCATCCTCGCTGTGAACGAATGCTCGCACGCGGGCTCCTGCATCGAGCAAGAATTTGACGGTTTTGCTTCCCGTCGATCCGGTCGATCCCGTCACTAAAAAGATTTTTGACATGGTACTTCTCCTTTTGCGCTTCGATTCGTGGCGTGCCCTATTTTAGGTGTCTGTCATACGTGCCTTCCTATGCAGCGATCTCCTGGAAGAATTTTGTCAGCTTTTCGTTGAGCAGCGCGGGCACGGACGACGGCTTCATCTCTGGGAATTTGCTGAAAAATGACAACTGATCGTCCATATCGATCCGTGTCTGCTCTCCGTCCCGCTGGGAAACGCAGATGCGCACGGGAGCGCCCAGACCGGATGCACCGCTGTGCTCGAACAGGCCACGCGCGATGACAGCGTTCCCGATGAGGTAGAACTTCGACTCGATGGGAATCCCAGCAAGGCGCATTGTGGAGCCCTGTTCAAAATCCCAGAAGATTGAGAAAGGCTGGGAAGTGGAGTCGACGTATGCTTCGACACCCGCGCGATCTCCGTGCGTCACATATTCCATCAGCTTGGGGATGTGGAAGCGCGGCAGGGCCATCTCAATCGCCTGCGTAACTTCGAAGAAGGACTTACGCGAGCGTATGGTGAGGAGGACCCCATCGAATTTCGTACTCGTCGTCTGTGCAGAAACACCTACTGTTTTGTCTGTTTTCATTTGGATATGCCTCTCCTTTGGTTTTCAATTTGCCTTGCTATGTTGTTGCCATTCACCCCTTTTCTCTTTCCATCCATTCGCGAATATAGGGTGTGCAGTTTTCAAGCTTCACGCCATGCGCTTCACAACAAATGAAAAAGCGCATTACGTCGCGATCGATCACACCTACGTCTTTCAGATCTAAAACGATGTCGTGATAGTCCGTTTGGAGTTCGAAAAGGCTCCTCAACTCGGCTATTGCGTGTTTTTCGATTCGCCCACACAGAGTGAATACCGTGCCCCTCCCTCGCGCTGCTGTCTCAATCCTAAAGGTCATCGATCAGGCCATTTTGGCGCACCGTACAGCCAGCAAGATGACGTGCTTCGAGAAAGCCGCAATCGAAACCAGAAACTATGTGTTCGCGTTCGCCCGGTCTTTCGAAAGGAGCAAATGAAGCGGGGTCAGCGGACTGAGCTCGATGTATTCGAATTCCATGAGCTTAGCTTGGCCCAACGGGAGCTTCTCAAGGATGGTACGTGCTTGTTCAACGGACGCTAGATTCAGCAGGAAGACAGGACCTTTTTGATCCTGGCGAGCCCACCATTGGTCGATCTTTCCAGCGAGGTAAAGACGAAGTGTATCTGGCACTTCCTTTCGGAATATCGTTTTGACTTGGTAAGCCGTCGGCGGAGACGTGAATCGGCCTAATGCCAGAATCTTTGTAGTTCGTACCACAGGGAAAGGCCGTTTGGGCTTTTTTGTATTCTCCGCTGCTGTTTCTCGACTCTGACCCATGTGAAGCTCCAATCTTTGAGATAGGAAAGCTATTTGACTGCAGGCCCAAGCGAACTGCTGTCTGAGTACCTCACTTGCGCCTTCCTGTTGGCGGCGCTCCCAGGTCTATACAGTTGCGGCCAAACCGCGCTCCGCCGTTTCCTGAGATTCTGCTGCCCTGGGCCTGATCTTCATCCCCACTCCGCGCTCATAAGCGAACGCGTAGCGTTCTGAACATTTTCCGCAGAGCCAAAAATGCTCCACGCCGTGGTGTTCTGCGGGAGACCTTGCATCTCGCGAGCAGAATCGAATCAGCCGGCCTTCCCGGTAGTCAAAAGGCAAACCGCAGTCGGGATTTGAACATTTTTCGAACATACCCTTCCGTTTAGTTTCTCAAGAGCCGACCCTCGTCGCGGCCGACAAGCCTGGCTGCTGCAGCGATGGTTGCTCGGCGCCAATCAATAACCGCGGCTTCACCTGGCCAATCCGTCCGTTCCAACTCCTCCATCCAGTTGTCTGCCGCCTGCTGCGCCTTCTCGGCGTCGAACAACTCATTAACCGCAGCAACAAACGCGGACAACTCCCTCTCCGCCGAGGCGAGAAGCCGAGCCATCGATCGAACGCGTCCGAGGTCTTGATCAGCTGCGCTGATCATTTCGCTGCCAATCAGGACTTTTTCCGATCACAGTTACAGCTCCTTGCGCCGCTGCCTCAATACTGGGGTCATCCATCGGGCCCCGCGCCAGTGTGTGCTGTGCTGCACTCCATTTCTTCATTTGAGGCACAGATCTGTAGCAGTGCAAACGAGTGCCCAATTGGATCTCACTGAAAACAGGGCGTTGAAAAAGAAATTGGAGTGACGGAATTACGGGAACTCCCCGATTTCGGGGAGTTGATAGGCGGGCGTACTAAGTTTCAGAAATAAATTTGTATTTCTTTATCTTGAGCTGCTTAATTTTCCCGTCGAGCGTCGAGCGCGGAATTCCGAGCTTGGCTGCCGCGCCATCTGGCCCCGCCACTTTTCCATTGCTTTCGGCCAAAGCGGCTTCGATCATTTCCTTTTCCTGACCCCGGAGGATCTCTGTCAATGGACCCAAGATCTCCGGCTGGGACGGCTCTTGACTTGAAAGCCACGCGGGATCGACCCAAAGAGTGTCGCCGCTACAGAGGATCACGGATCTCTCGACGATATTTTGGAGCTCGCGAATATTGCCCGGCCAAGGATAGGACTCGCATAGCTTGAGGGTATTTTTGTCGATCTTGTTGATTTGCTTTCGTGCCTTCTCCGCGTAGCGCTTCACGAAGTACTCGACCAGCATCGGAATGTCTTCCTTTCGGTTCCGAAGAGGCGGCACTTGGATTGGAAAAACATTCAGGCGGTAGAAAAGGTCAGCGCGAAATGTTCCAGAAGCAATGGCGGCCGTCAAATCGCGGTTGGTAGCGGCGATGATTCGAACATCAATGGGAATGACGCGCGTCCCCCCCACACGTTCAAATTGACGCTCCTGGAGCACTCGCAACAACGCAATCTGAGTCTCCCAAGGAAGCTCACCGATTTCATCCAGAAAAATCGTGCCCGAGTGCGCCAGTTCAAAACGCCCTTGGCGGCGCTGCAAGGCGCCGGTGAAGGCACCTTTCTCGTGGCCGAACAATTCTGAGGCGATGAGCGAAGAAGGAATCGAGGCGCAATTCACGGTGATAAAAGCCTGGCCAGCACGCTGCGAACCTTTATGGATGGCGCGCGCAATCAGTTCCTTCCCAGTTCCTGTTTCGCCCGTAATCAGCACCGTGGAGTCGGTAGGAGCGACTTTCACGATGCTGGAGAGAACCGTTTTCAAGGCGGGCGAAGAGCCAACGATCTCATCAAACATCAAGACCTGATCGATTTGCTCTCGAAGCGCAACGTTCTCTTGCCGCGTTCTTTCCTCCGCCTGTTTGCGATCGTCTATGTCGGTACCGGTGGCATACCAGCGGATGACCGCTCCTCGGTCGTCCCGCAGCGGATTGTATTGGACCAGGAACCAGCGAAAATGACCCTCCTTGCGGCGCACTCGTCGTTCGTACGCGAATGGAACGCCTCGCGAGATTGCCGCCTCGCGTTGTTCGCGCAATCTCTCGCTATCCCCCGAATGAAAAACTTCACCAAACCTTTCCGACTTCACGTCTTCCTTCGCCAGGCCGGTGTACTCCAGTATTGCCTGATTCGCGGACAGTAATTTACCGTCCGCCCCAAGCGCTACGATAAGCTGAGGTATTGCATCGATGATGGTTCGAAGTTCCGCTTCGGATTTGGCTATTTTTTCGAAAGCCTTTCCTAATTCGCCCTCAGCGCGCTTGCGCTCGTCGATATCCGTCACCAAGTTATACCAACGGACAATGCGACCTTCGGTGTCACGCTGCGGACGACCGCGCGCGTGGAACCAACGGTATACGCCATCGACACCACGGCTCCGATGTTCCAGTTCAATCGGCTCCCCCGTTTCGATCGCGCGCCTCCAGGCATCGATCACGCGAGGAAGGTCATCCGGATGGATGGCATCGCTGGTGTCCCAATTCTTCATTTCCTCTGCGCTCTTGCCGGTATATTCTAAGATTTGACGGTTTTGTAGTTCGACCTTGCCCGCCGCATTCATGATAGATACAAAGCCAGGAATGCTGTCGACGATCAGGCGCAGGCTCTGCTCATTCGACCGGAGGGAATCCTCAGCACGTTTCCGCTCTTCAAGATCAGTGTTCGTTCCATACCATTTCACAACCTTTCCCGAATCGTTGCGCAAGGGACTCGCACGGAACAGGAACCAGCGATATTCTCCGTCGAAACGGCGCAGGCGCGCTTCAATTTCGCCGGCCTCCCCAGAAGCCAGTAGGTGCAGCCAATAATCCATGAGCCTAACCCGGTCTTCCGAGTGAAGCGCGACAGTCCAACCCCAATCCGCAGCCTCTTCCGCAGTGAGGCCGGCATAATCGAGCCAGCGCTGATTGAAGAATTCGGCCGAGCCATCGGGACGGGCAGACCAAGCCAGCGCCGGTATCGTGTCGATGATGGTTCGCAGTTTGGTTTCTGAGTTCTTAATTTCGACGAGAGCCTCTTCGAGGGCTTGATGTGATCGTTGGCGTTCAATCGCGATCAGTGCAATGTCCCCTGCGCCCTCGATGAGTTCGATTTCGGTGTCCGTGGGTATCCGCGGCTCGGAGGAGTATAGGGCAAAAGTACCAAGCACCTCGCCATCCTTCGTCACAATCGGCTCGGACCACGCCGCGCGAATCCCATTCTTGATGGCGAGGTCTCGATACTCATCAAGCCAATTTATGTCTGTTGCAACGTCAGCGACGATGACTCGCTCTTTCAAAAAAGCGGCGGCGCCGCAGGAACCTGCGTGCGGAGCGATGGCAAGCGGGCTGATGACTGGGAGCCAGTCGACGGGGACAAGCGTGCCGGCAGTATGCCAAAGGCGTCCTCCGTCCGGATCCATCAACAAGACCGAAGATATTACCGGCGAAGCCTCAACATCGATGGAAGAGCACAGATCGTTCAGTATTTCGTTAAGGCTCGCGCCATCGGCGATCATCTCTAGCGTTCGCTTCTTCGCAGCTAGTAAGGATTCCGCCTGCAATGCGATTCTGGCATTCGGCGCTTCTTTGGATGCAGAGCCGTCCGGCTGTGCCAGGCCCGCGGTGTAACGGAGTTGTATCTTGTCTTCCGGCTCGGGTCGCGATTCCGCGGAACTCATGACATTCTCCGTCCTGGGTCCCGGCATATGACCCGTTGGTCATAACATACCCTTAAAGAATGACGCGCGCCATTGCTGCGGGCCCAATCCCGTTCGATGATCAACTTGGGATCATCAGGACCGGCCCTTCGCTCAACAACTCCATCGTCTTTTGCTAGGATGTACTTCGAGCTTTATCCTGTTGCGCCCGTAGCTTAGATAGAAAGAGCAGCTGGCTTCCGAGGACGAAGGCAGAAAATCTAGATACTTTGCTGGGGGTCGCTTACGCAGCGGTGCCACTTGCCTGGCGACTGTCGTCAGTCCCCGGTACAAGTTCGGTGCGGGCTCTATCTTCCGAAATCCGGGCTTCAGTTACTCATGAGGTAGATAGGCCTCTAAATGTTCCCCAGGCGTGTTGAAATCGAACTAGTTGATCGGCCGGAAAGTCAGGACTTTTCAAATCCACAACGGCTTTCGCAACTGCAACGCCGTCACTCTGCAAGGGCAATGGGTGCAATGACGCTTGCCTTAGGCCGCTCTTGCGGGAAGTCGTTGGGGTTTAGCGTGACGATGAAATCCGCGATGGCTTCTTCGGTACAGAGGCAGAACGGATCGTCTTTGGGATCGGGGGAGATTTCGAAGGACGCGTGAACATCAACCTGTTCTGCTCGCTCACGAGTAAGATTCATTACACTGCCGATTAAATTTGATCGCACACCTAACCGCTTCAAGACTTGCTTGTACTCATCCAGAATATCTTCCGTTACAAGTCACACGAAGTCGCTCTTCCGAGCCCAGCTGTGAAGCAAATCGGCGCTAGGGTTCTTGCTTCGGACATAGGGCTTTCGGAACCGAGAGATCCCCCAGGACTAGAACGCTCGTCAGCACTTGCTTCAAAGACGCGCCTGCGAGAATCATTCTCAAGATTTCAAGAATATCCTCACTGGCGAGGCTTTTCGCCAATGTGCCATCCGGCTGCGGCTCGGTTGAGCGGACAGGCTGGTGGGAACCATGTTCTCCGGATGCCATCGGCGGATCATAGTCCAACCGGCGATTCCAAGCCTTCTTGGAACTTATGCATACGCGAGTCAAGCCTTTGAATAGCTAAACCGGGCATACGCCCAGCGTGATGGCGGACTCGACGACATTAAAGTGGACCCTCTGCTAAGAAGCCTGCACGAGGACCGGCGGTACGCCGCATTGTTGGAGAAGATGCGCCTACCAAAATGAAATCCACTTTACTCGATTGCACCCGTGGACGCGTCAGTGTGGCAATAGAAATTGTCTCACCAAGGGGTTCACTTGCTTCCGAGCAGGTGACAAACCGCTCGCGACTAATTCGATCTAAGATGCCGCCGCATCGCCGGCGAAGGCTCGAACCTGCTTCGGCTGAGGACGTAGCAGCAAATAGAATGCGACAACGTGCGTGATCATCAGTACGGGCACGTAGATGATCGGGATTGCGTAGGTGGCGCCCAACTGCCCCGCCATCGCAGGAAGGCCAACCTGGACGGCGTGGTAATAGTCGAGGATGATATCAATCGCCCCAACGAGATTGAAGACGAC
>Ga0207007_1303_pt2 | contig 10460 bp, 9 predicted proteins | sample Alteio_BWMinCont_85_FD_153487 | JGI IMG/M metagenome (GOLD analysis project Ga0207007, IMG submission 153487) | Enriched cells from forest soil in Barre Woods Harvard Forest LTER site, Petersham, Massachusetts, United States -... | ecosystem: Environmental > Terrestrial > Soil > Temperate forest >...
GTGGAAAATACGCCTTACGAAAGCAATTTCCGCCCTTCAACACTAGAGCGTCCTTAAGTGAACTCACACCGTAAATGCCTGCGAGCGCCGTTGAACGCGATAATGTATTTTATCGGGTTTAAAAGTCAAGCAGGGGGCTCACGCCACACCCGATCCAAAAAGTCCAACTTCCAATTCGCACCGTAAATGCGCGTTCCCTACATTTTGCACCGTCTAGCTGTTAACATGAAAGTAGTTGACGATCTGTGGCATGCTCCCGAATGGAAATCCGGTGATCACCAAGGATGAGATCGAAGCAAAAAGTGCTGAATTTGGGCTCCACGCTGCGAATATAGAGCGTGACTACGTGTTTGGCTGGCTGCTCGCAGGCATTTACGGTGTGAGTTCACTTAAGGACGCTCTAGTGTTGAAGGGCGGAAATTGCTTTCGTAAGGCGTATTTTCCACACACGCGTTTCTCCAACGATCTGGATTTTTCCAGTACAACCCTAATCCAAGAAGCCAACCTAGCATCCGAGCTGAACAAGGTTTGTGATTTCGTCCAAGAGCAGACGGGACTGATCTTTGAAAAAGATCGAAATTGGGCGAGAGAAAAAGGCAATTCCGACAAAGACCGCCGAATTGTAGAAGCGCGCCTATACTTCAAAGACTTCTATGGCAATCCCCACACGACGACTATTAGCGTGCACTTGGACGTAACTGAATACGACAGGATATTTCTGCCAGTTCAAAGCCGGTTTCTGATTCACCCATATTCAGACGCCGCCAAGTGCACCGCGACCATTCGATGTCACAAGCTAGAGGAGCTCCTCGCGGCAAAGCTCAAATGTTTGTTGCAGCGCCGCCATTCTTTTGACCTCTATGACTACGTCTATAGTGTTTTCATCAATCAGGATCTTGAGATAAACCGCGGCGACCTACTTCGCACTTTCCTGAAAAAGACCATATTTGAGCCCAGCCCCGCCGTAGCCAAAGGGCTTCTGCTTGATCTTCCCTTAGAAACTTTCCGGGCCATTTGGCACAAGTACCTAGTCTGCCCGGTACAAAGTCTCTTCGACTTTGACACGGCCCTTAGTCGCTTTAAGGAGAACATCGAGGCGCTCTTCGCCGGTCTCCGCGTCGACCATTATGGCCAGATCGCATTCTACCCTTCACGCTTTCGCAATATCATCATGGAAGCCGCGAGCAATTTGATGATGCTTGATGTCACTTATGACGGCCACCGGCGGCTCGTCGAACCTTACTCGCTCGTCTTCAAGCGACGGAAGGACGGATTCGGCCAGGAATACTTCTATGCTTTTGATCGAACTGGAGGACGGACATCAGGGCCGGGCATGAAGACGTTCCTTCATCCTAAAATTCAATCTTTAGCTAGCACAGATCAGCGCTTTGAACCGCGTTTCCCAATGGAACTGGGAAAGGCCGGCGAATTTGCTGGGAAGAGTTATTTCGGATCGGGATTCCGCACGAGCTCTGTAAGGCACGCGCCGGTGAGGCGGAGCACCGCACGTGTCTATCTCGTGGAATGTTCCTACTGCGGCAAACGCTTCCCCCGTAAGCGTTACAGCACTAGACTGCGCCGCCACAAGGACCAGTACGGGAATTCCTGTTACGGACGGTCCGGCTATATCGCATACTAAGCGAAATTCCTATGCGCCCACTCCGAGTCCAGAAATTGACCGACCCTGAAAAAGGGGAAATTGGCCCGACGCTCGTTTTTTATCGCGCCGCAAGTGAAGGCATTCGCTACCCCGACGACGTTGTCAACATGTTGAACGGCGAAGGCGTTCAAACCGGCAGGCTCACCGGCCGCAACCCGATCACCCATGATCAATGGTGGATTCCAGTCACGGCGCTGGCGGCCGCCGGAGCGCCATACGCGAAAGCACTGGTCTCCGTCATTCAGACTTGGCTCAAAGAAGGGAAAGGCCGACAAGTCCGATTGGAGAACGGAAGATCGAGAGTTACCGCGAACACAGCAGCCGAGGCTGAACGTCTGCTAGCGGCCCTGACCAAGCACGAGAACCAACTGGGGGGCTTGCAAGTCACCAAGGCTCGGAAGCAGCCAACAAGGAAGGCTCGCGCGAACCGGAAAAAGAAGTGATGAAAACCGCATCTCCCTTCCCCACGCCCAATTCGCGAATGATGACTGCAAATCTGTTAGTCACACTGACTTTTCTGTTTCCGCGACTGTCATTCCTTGTCCCAGAATGAAAGCATATATTTTCTGCCTTTCCATTCTTTCCCTTTGCTCACGAACCCAAACCTCGTCAGCGTTCTCTTCATGTAGTCGCTAGAAGTGGTCGCAAAGAGCCGCCCCGTGTGCTGATTGAGAAGCGCCCTCACAATACAGTGCGATAGATTATGCCCTCGGTGGTCAGGCGAAACTGCAACATATCCGAGTTCCAGAGTTTCTGACGGAAACTCAACGCCACTCTTCTTTGCGATGTCGGCCGCATATTCGCGGCGCTCGCGTTTGATAGCTCCGACGCCGACTATCTGCTTGTCTTTCCAGGCAATCGCGAGCGCGGTTGCACACGGCAGTTCTTCCTTCGCCGATTTCCAATTGACCGCATCGCCTGTCTTGACGATAGCGACGCAAGTATCGAAGTCTGACGATTCCAGGGCTTTGGGGGAGGGTGTTTTAACCTCGTACCCATCACATTCAAAGGCGTCGAGAGCATCCGCTATCGCTTCACGTAATTGTTTGTGTCCCTCCGGGAATGTCTTCCCCGTGCGCTCTTCCGTGCATATTTGCCTGCACTGGCGGGCGTTGCGCAGGGATTCGGATTGCAAATGTCTCAGTCGGTTCAGGGTTGCAAACCGGATCAATACCCAGTACAGCCGGGCTGCCACCTCGACTATCTTTATGTCGCGCAGGTAACGGCACGCATCCCAGGTTATTTCAAATGCCGCATGCTCCATCCTATTGAGTAGCTTCTGATCCTCTTCAGAAAATTCCTCTCTGGCCGGATGATGGAGGCCGCCACTTTTGATCGGCATCACTTCCATCAGTACCGTATCCACTGACTGGGCTACGTCGAGAGGTATTCCTTGCCGCGTCCTCCCCGTAACGATCATCACTGCGTCCAGGACTTCGTGTTTCACGATATGATCGAATTCTTGTGCGTAGGGAACCAGCTTTTGCAGATGGCTCTCGATCGCGCCCCATTCCAGGGTCGCTTCCATCTCAAAGCGAATCTTCCTCACTTCAAACGCGGGCCCGCTTTGATGCTCCAACTTCTTATTTCTTGTCTTGAGGGGATCGGTCGCTTCCTCGATTTGTTGGTCGAGAATATCTCGCAGCCGGACATGAATCGCCTCCCCGCTTAGTTCAACTTTGCGATCTGACTTCCTCCCCCAGCACTGGCCCGGGTATAACAGGGACTGGCCCTTCTCATCCAAAAGTCGCTTGCTCACAACATAGAGGAATTCTGCCTTCGGCCTGACAATCAAGACGCCGACGTGAGGACGAGCGTTATTTCCGTACTCTTCATACGCAGTGTCAACCGGAGGGTATATATAGGCGTCGAGAATCTGACCAAATGTGGCCCCGTCATAGTGTTCGTTTCTACTGTCGTGATGCTTGCCATTCTTAAAGCCGATAACGAGATGGCCGTCCTCGCGGGGATTTTCTCCTTCCGAATTAGCCAAAGCGATGACGTCTCGGATAAATTCCGCCTTCGCACCCGGCGTGCCCAGATCAATTTTCAGCTTGAATTCCAGGCGGCGATTTTCTCTCTTATTCTTCTTGATCCAGAGCCGGATTAGGTTCTCTAAGTCTGCTTTGACGGGTTTGACCATTTGAAGAGCATATTCCAGTGACTTCCATGAAGCCATGGCCACTGTGAATGCTAACGTCCTTTCTATTTGACGCCCTCTGGTCCTCAAATATCCCTGTACCGCCGCTCATTGTGAGCCTTGTATCTCAGCTGCCGATCACAGCCTTTAGATTTCCCCGGATCCTTGTGACCATTTCATCTGCTGGTATATTGAGTAGTTTTGCCATCGCCTTTATAGCAATAAATACATCCGAGGGACGGGTTGGTCGGCCCTCAACTTGCGTAAATGGTGCGTCCGTTTCCGTCAGAAGCCGGTCAGAGGGCAGACTACCGACAAGCTCACGTCCTTTATCGTTTTGCACCATCCTCGCATTAATTGAAAAGTAGCAGCCCAGGTCAACCGCTCGGCGAGCCTCTGATTTTTACCCTGTGAACCAGTGAAGCACCACTTGACCATTCTCAGTGGGAAAATATTTTTCAATCAGATCGAGAACGATCGTCGCTGAACGAACGCTATGCACGGTCAAGACTTTCCCGCCCGCCGCCGCGCAATGCTGCAGGATGCGCTCGAACACCTGTTTCTGTAAGTCCAATGAGCGGTAATAGCGAGGCCCTGCGTCGATTCCCACTTCACCGATGTACCGCGCTTGCGGCAAGTATTGTTCCCAGAGGGAAACTTCGTCCGACCGTTCCATGACAAGCTGGGGATGCAGACCGAGGGCTGCTCGGACGTGTTTCGTTGACTTCGTCAATTCAAGGTTGCGGGGCCAAGCTTTCGGTGTCGTTGTTACCGTGAGCGTGTACACTCCCGCTTGTTCGGCGTCATTGATCGCAGACACAGGGTCAGGAAAGAGATCTAAGTGACAGTGAAAATCGACAAGACCAGAATTCATGGGACCTTATTTTGGTTCAGAACGGACACTGGCGAGAAGAGCGGCTATCTCACCGATGCCGCGACTATAAACGTCAGCGAGAGCAACTTGACGGGCTGGTGTTTCGTCGGAAAGCGGGCCCGGCTTGTGAATCAGAAGTGAAGCCAATTGTGGTTTTTGCCTTAATCGCTCAATCGCATACTGGAAGGACCGAACCTGCTGGCCTTCCGCTTGATGGGTGTCGAGAACTTTCGCAGCCAAGTTGGAAAGAGTATAAGTCGTCGGATCGGATGCTCCGAGACCGCTGCGGATAGCGGCGCGGCGGATCAGACAAGGTAAGCAAAATCCGCAATGCTGGATGCCGTGCCCCAGCCATCGGGCCTTTGTAGGTGAAGCACAAGACAATGTGCTAGCGATAAGACGGCTAAGCAAAGTCCGATTTGCGCAATTCGCTATCATCTCGCCTTTAGTTTTGTCCCAATAAGGATTTTCGATGCGTCCTGAAATGCCGAGGGCATTGAGAAATTCGTTCCATCGAGCTATGTAAAAAGGATGCGTTGTTCGGGTACTGAGAGCCCCGAGCCGGAGCGGATCAAGCGGGACATTGAGAGCGATCAGCCCGTTTTCCGGCACGCGAAGAACGAAAGCACGATTTAGCCCAGTGCCTGCAAAAACGCCTGTAGCGAAAAATAGGAAGGAGCGGCCACGGGTTGTCCTCTCCACTGCGACATTGCGCACCAGTCCATCGGGAAAATTCATCCAAATTCGCAAGCGGCCAAACGGCCGTCCCGAATAGTGTTTTTGCAATCCTTTGAAGACAGTGTTTTGAGAATCGCTTGTCGCCCCCTCGCCCGCATGACTGATAAAGAGCGGCGTCCGACCTTGTTCGAGTCCGTCGATCGCACCTATGAGGCTGTCGAGTCCGCCCGAAAATAGCGCGAGATCGTCGAACGGAGATGTATTGGGCTCAGCTGGCCTCTGTTGAACCGCACTTTCAAACTTACGCGGGCGAGCCCTGAAATCAATCGTCCACAGATCACCAGTCAGGAAGTTCAGTAGTCGCACGAGCACGGTGGTTGCGCTCGTCCACCGCGTAACGTCGCTGACGGGGACAACGAGCCGAATTTCGCGAGTCCAGTTATCCTGGGATTCGCTGGTCCGGGATATGCGAGTATCAGCCGCGTGCACATGGGCGGCGAGGAGGAGGAGATCGAGACCGATTTCAGTCGGGAAAACTCCTAGCTTAGTGAGATCGTCGAGCGCATCGCCAATCCCATGATCAAAACGTCTCGCAGCCGTTACGAATTCCAGTCTCGTGACAGTTTCGCCACTCGCCGTCGGAATGGAAATCCTGTCACCCGACCCGAATCTTCCTATGATGACGTGGCGTCTCATTCTGCATCCGCCTCGGCTTCGCCCATACTTTGGAGAATGGCGAAAGCCTGTTCATACACCTTAGTCACAAAACCCATAACCAAGCTAGGTGTCAGCGCTTGGATTCCAGCCCGTGCTGAGGTGAGCGCATCCGCTACGCTACGCCGGATAAAATCGAGCAGCTGTGTTTGAACATTCGAGGCATCACCGACGCTCGCCGGAAGAGTTATGGCCTTTGCGCCAATGTCATTACACAATCGCGCCTCTATCGCGTGCGTGGCATAAAGTTCGAAAATGGTTTGCAATTGATCGATAGTCAGAGCGTCGAAATTGGTGATCCCGTTGTCGGCGAGATCCGCGATGGTCTCGATGAATGCTTCCCGCGCAATACCATCGTCGATCGTGCCGCCTTCAGGACACACGTATTCAATTAGCCCCATAAAAACTTCCTCAACCGGGCGACCTGCAAGATGTTCCAGTTTGAGAGTGCGCAGGGCCTCTCGCGGACCGTTCGCCACAGCGCCGGAAAGGAAATTAACGAGCTGAGAGCCTGCCCGCCGAGATGCACCCATGCGTTGAGCTGCAGTGCTCCCGCCACCTGATGAAGTCGAGACATAATGCGAGACCGCCCGACCCAGGCTTGCCCGATCACGCCCGCCAGAAGTCGCAAAACGTGAAAAATTGTTGCGCGCCGCAGTGAACCGGCTTGGATCGCCGGCCGAAGGAATAGGCAACAGAGTGGGCGGCATAGGCACAGGAGGTGGTATGCCATTCGGTGGAGGTGACGCTTGTGGGATCGCCGGTGGTGCAGCCGGCACTCCGTCATCGGAAAGCCAACTGGGGACTAAAGGTTTAGTCCCGTCGGAGCCACCAAAGGCGTTCGATGTACCCATTCCCGAATTACCTGGCCTTCCTCGTCCGAAGCGTAGCTCCGGCCGCCGCCTTCAAGAAATCTGCCCCATCTCGACTCCATCGTTCGAGCAATTGATCGAAGCGACGAACCATCTCAACATCCTTGATTGCACCTTCCCAGCCAGCGCAGGCCCACGCGCCCGTTCGGTTGTGTGGTATTGCTTCCAAGAAATCGAGCAAGCTGCTCTGCAGAATTGGCTGTGCTTTTGCCAGGACCGCGAGGCCCGCTGCCCCCGAGGGCTCTGTGTCAAAAGTGTCAGCAGCGATGATCCGTGCTCGTACGACATCGAATACTTGCGCGGCTTCGGGAGCAGCAAGCCTACGCAATTCGGCGTCGTGAGCCTGGACGGCCAATTTCGAGCCCATCAGCTTCTCTGCAACATTTGCGATTTGACCAAGTACGGTAGCTGCACCAAAGAAATCCTTCCGATCTCTCGTGACGAAAAGGTATGGTCGAAGATCAATCCCGCCGATGGGCGGTTGCAGCCGTGCCCAATCCAGAGTAGCCGGAGATGCGAGCCACTCAGTTAGCAGGGCGCTCTCTGCAGCCCTCACCATTTCCAGGTTAGTGCCACCCTTTTTCGGTTTGGACTCGCCATCCATAGCCATTTTAGATGCAGGCTTCTTTTTCTCCTCGCTTGCTGCGGTTTCCAATGCGGCCAGGTCCGTGCAAATCCCGTTCTGCGACGACGCAGCGGAAGCCGCGACTTGATCGAATACCCGTGTCAGGAAACGCTCCGCAAGCATCAATTTCGCAAGCACCGGTAGTTTTACGTCATCGCCGAATCCCCTGGCCTCAGCGGAGGCTTGACGCAGTAAGAGCGTATTGAGAAACCGTTTAATCTGACGCGGATTTCCCCTCGTCCCGCTGGCAAGGATCGGCGCAATTTGAGCACTGAGTATCAAGGCATTGTTCGCGCGCCCCTCTTTCTCACCTAGAGCGGTCTTTACCGTCGCCGCGTCAAGAACAGCACCACTCCACGGGCGCTTCAGCCGTTCACGAGCAGCGACGATAAGTCTTGCAAAGGCTGGGTCGTTTTCCCCGAGCTCTGCCCCTACGAAGAGGAGCGTGACGTATATACGAGTTTCTGCGTCTCCCAATGCCGGGATGCGAAACGGTATCTGAATGAGCTTTTCGAGATAGTTCCGTGCGTAGGATTGTGGGCCGGTCGTGTCCGGCAGATCCGGGAAATGCTTGCGAACCGCATACTCTATCATCGCCTCGTCGGCCGCCACCACAAACGCAGTGCGCGACGTGAACACCAACAGGCGGACAGCCTCCAGCGTTTCGATCGCCGTATCAGGCAGACAGCGATCCAGATCGTCGATGAGTACAATCAGCTGCTCGATGCCAGCTTTCTCGAGCAGCATATCGAAAGCCTTTCGGAAACCCGCGATCTCTTCGGGCACATTGCTCGTTTCGGACTTGGGCTTGAGAAGGTCCTTTGCACCGGCTATCGCAGACTCAACATTCGCGGTTGTCAACTTGGACGGATCACTAACCATTTGTTCCAGCGAATGGAGGAATGCCGGGATCGCAACTGCCTGAACCCCCATGCTATGAACAGCCGCAAATGCGGTTATTGCCAGGCCACCGATTTTCTTCGCCGTTTTGAGAGCATCGATTCTCTTCAGAACATCCTTCACGGCCTCAGTTGCCTTCGTCATCATCGGGCGCTTTTCAATTAGGCCAGTGACAATCCCTTCAATTAACGCAACTTTAGCATCTTCGAAACCTTGAAAACGCCAGCCATTGAATTTTAGGCACAGAACCTTCTCATCGGCCTTTAGCTGCTCCTCGATCATTTCGAGAACGCTCGATTTTCCTGCGCCCCAATCGCCATGCACGCCGACCGTAACTGGACGCTCGGGTTGCTTCCGTATCAGGGCGATGATGGTCTTTGCGATCGCCTCGTTGTTGAGCAGGTCGATCGTTGTTTCGTTGTCGTGGAGGATCACGAGTTGCGGTTCCTTTTTTCAATAAGGCACATAACGATTGATAAAATGGTCTGCTAAGGATGGGCGGATTATAGCCCTAATCTGAAGCCAAAGCGACCGGCCGCCTGCGATCGGCTCCGTGGTGCTTAGGGAGGGATTGCCACAATAAAGCTATGGAAGATTCGCCTAAGGTGCGAACGTCACCCACTGATGCGTTTTGGGGTAGTTCTCGACTTTCCGCCATCTTTTCAATCGGATATCGACTACTCTTATTCCTGCCCGATTGTCGAATATAATGGCCCGATCCTTGCGACGCAAATCTTGCGATCTTTGCGCTTATGAACTGACTGCCCGTGCCGAAAGGACTCCTGTGCAGCTTAATGTGCTTCATGGGCTTCGGATTATCGAGATCGATACTCCCGAATTCGCGTTTGATCAATGAGAAGATGCATGGTCTCAAGCGTAAATACTTTCCCATCCGTCGCTTGTAACAACCGCCTCATATCTTCACGGCGCACCCTGAAACCGCGTCCAGCGATGCAAGCGATCACATCGTAGTCATTTCCAGCCTGATCGCGGAGAGTTCGCAAACGCTGAACACGAGCCACCTTGTCGCGCGCCGTGCCATCGTCCTCCGATAATTTTGCCTCGATAAGTGCCACAGGATGGAATTCATCCGGGATGATGAAATCCGGCGCTTGGTCGAAGCCTTCGATCCGTTCAGCCCGCTTAGTTTCCCGGAAGCTGACCTTCGCGGCGGTCAACACATCTTTGATTGCTCCCTCGACCACTTCGCCGACCAGGCCGCTTACCGAATCCCGATGCGACGCAAAAGGCCGTCCTAGGAAACGTTCATAGAGAAGCACAGGATACGGTGCTCCGAGATCCGCCACGGGCTCAATGCTTTTGATCCCTTCCTTCGTATCCACCTTGTCGAGACGATGCAAAATCGTCGGAACGGCGGTACTTACGCCCTTCTCAAGCGTGCTGACCCCTGCTCCGATCATCGCGCGCATCCTTTGATCCGTAAGCGTCACTCCGAACGCGCGCGCCGTAAGCGCATTCACTCGCACATTCCGATCAATTGAACGCGCAGCCCCTTGATCCACCTCAACGCCAGTCATTTCAGTCGTGACGTAAGCCCACTCTGGAGGTGTGAACCCAAGGATCGCCCGAAAAACAACGAAGGCAATTGGAGTTTCCGCCACGGCTGCTTCAACAGTTGCAACCGTTACCTTGGCAAAGGCGTCTGTCGCTTTCTTTAGAGATTGATATCCCCGCTCGAAGGTTGCGTAATCCACGAAGCCCTCGCCCCGCGGCATCTCCAGGAAGCGGGTCGAACGAAAGCGCGGCATCCTCGTAGTTTGCTTCAAAACGCAACGGCATCGACCAACTCCCTCCCTTGAGGAAAGAGTGTGCCGACGATTGTCGCACGCGGAGCTTTGTCTTTCTCCAGCACCCGCGCCACATCATCCACTGTTGCCAGCGTATTCATTTCATCCTGAAACAATTCAAGTTTTGCTTCCGTCGATAGCCTTGCATCCCACTTCGGCCGGAGCCGCCAAATCGTCATCCGGGTTATA
>Ga0207007_1058_pt1 | contig 10450 bp, 12 predicted proteins | sample Alteio_BWMinCont_85_FD_153487 | JGI IMG/M metagenome (GOLD analysis project Ga0207007, IMG submission 153487) | Enriched cells from forest soil in Barre Woods Harvard Forest LTER site, Petersham, Massachusetts, United States -... | ecosystem: Environmental > Terrestrial > Soil > Temperate forest >...
AAAATTTTATTGCAACTTATCATTATACTTGTCCGAATTGAGCGGGTCAAGACTCTTAAGTAAATCCCGGGCCGTTGTTTTCTTATCAGAAGATGCTGATGCAAAAAGGTCAATCAATTCATTGGTTTTTCCTAGGAAAAATAATTTGATCGTATAAGAACTTGTAAAAGTTTGTCTCAAATCGTTAATTTCCTGGAGGCTGTTTAATATGTTGCCAAGCCCTTTACTGTTGTCTTGTGCCATGATGTCAAGCCCAAGACGATGATATGTGTACACGGCCTCGCGAAATGGTTTGAACCTGTCATCATTTAATTCGTTTGCGAGGTAATAGCGATTGTGATCATCTTTTTCCTGTGAGCCCCAGCCCATCATATTGCTGCTTTGCGCTTGATTAACAATATTCTGTGCTTTCTGAAAATATAATGAGCCGCCATATTTTGAAAACGAATCATAATCATACCCAAACATGATATAGACATAGTAAGAAAGAACAGCAGTTATTTCAGATGTATATGAATTTTCCGAATACTCAAATGGCTGAAATTGAATGTAATTAACATTAAAATTCTTATCAATGCAGTTGAAAAGAGTCGTCGTGTAATTTGTTCCATAAACCGGCCTGCTTGATACTATCTGAATGGTCCCGGAAAAACTTGAACCTGAAACACTACTGATAATAATTGATATGCTGCAGTCTATGCGTTCATTAGATGCGAAATTGTCGTTGGTCCAATGCCTGTTATTTATGAAATCCCTTATCTGGGATTCCATGTTTTTGAATATATCTTTATTCGTCATGGCTATAGTAGGTGCAGATAGCAAGTGTGTTATAGAAGGCAAATTCCCCATTAATGTTTCCCAATTTCAATCCTTCTTCAAAGACAATGATCTTGATTGGGAAGATAATGCCCTTATCAGGAGGGAAATAAGTCCGGGTGGAAAATCCAGGGCATTTATCAATGATACACCCGTTAATCTCAATGTTTTAAAAGAGTTTGGCGAACAATTGGTTGATATTCACAGCCAGTTTCAAACACAAAAACTGGCGGATACACATTTCCAGTTATCTCTTTTGGATGCCGTGGCCGGGCACAAAACTTTATTAAGCCAATATGGTGATAAGTATAGGTCGTATCGCAAGTTGGAGAATGATTTGCAAGGTTTGATTTCAAGAGAGCAAAGCGCCAGGAAAGAATATGATTACTGGACCTTCCAGGTGAATGAACTTGATGAAGCGAATCTGCTTCCGAACGAGACTGACGCACTCGATGAAGAACTGGCATTGTTAAGCAATGCTGAAAAGATCAAACTGGTTTTGCAATCAGCTTTAAACGAAATTTCAGACCAGGACGATAGTGTCAACAACAAAATTGCAGCCAACCAAAAGCAATTTGCTTCAGTTGCTTCCTTAAATACAAGGCTTCAGGCAATATACAAACGCCTGGAAAATATCCTCATCGAGACCAAGGACCTGTCTGGGGAAATAACAGATTTGTACGAATCTATAAATGTTGATGCAGAGCGGCTTGAGCAGGTTAATACTCGGCTGAGAACCATTCACAATCTGCTGGTAAAGCATGGTTATAAAACCGAAACGGAACTGCTTAACTATGCCGATGAACTCCGTGAGAAAATGAGCGGGGCCGAATCATTGTCTGATGAAATAAGGGACATACAAAACAGGCTCGTGGCCATGAAAGCGGAACTGCAAAGCATGGCTGATCAGATATCCAAAAACAGGAAAGAACAAATTTCAGGACTTGAAAAGCAACTGGTTACACTGCTAAAACAAACCGGAATCCCCGAAGCCACCATAGAGATATCCCTTACTGAAACCGAATCCCTGAATGAGTATGGCAAAGACAAAATACAGGTTTTATTCAGCGCCAACAAGGGATCTAAACCTCTTGAAGTAGGCAATGTTGCTTCTGGTGGGGAACTTTCCAGGTTGATGCTTTGCTTTAAATTCATCCTCGCAGATACAATGGTATTACCAACAGTTGTTTTTGATGAGATAGATGCAGGAGTGTCCGGCGAGGTAGCTATCAGGGTAGGGCAGATGATTAAAAAGCTTTCTGCTGGCCGGCAGGTAATCTGTATCACGCATTTACCACAAGTTGCAGCCATGGGTGACCATCAGTATATTGTATATAAAGTAGCAGGCAAAGAACGCACCGCCATCAATATCCGCCAACTCGAAAACAGCGAACGCATTGAAGAAATCGCCAAGATGATTGGTGGCCATGTGCCTGGTGCTGCAGCGGTTGAGAGTGCGAAAGAGTTATTGATGAGGAATTGATGTTTTTTTCAACTAGAACACATACCCTTAATATGTCTCCCCCCAAAACTTAACACACCCCCATTCCCTCTATTCCAAACTTTTCCGCCCTTGTTGGTGTTGTCACCAACAAGCAGCATGTCTATTTGTACAATCCAATCTGTTATATCCCTTTTTTGAACGATTCATTTAAAAATATTTGTTATTTATATAACTTTGATAAAAATTTGAATGTGCGATGAAAGTGGTACTTGACATAAAGGACAATAAAGCAGATTTTATCCTCGATTGGCTAAAGCAATACACTTACGTAAAGATAAAACCAGTAAAAAGGCCCAAGGAAAAGCTTATTTCTGATCTTAAGGAAGCCATTGAAGAAGTGGAACTTATTGAGGCAGGCAAAAAAGAAGGGAAATTATTGAAAGACCTTTTGGATGAGTTATAAGATAGTTGCCACTGAAAGTTTCATTCGCGATTCCAAACATCTTAGCAAAAAGTACGCTTCTTTTAAGAAGGATCTAGCCCATTTGGAAGAGGTTCTGGAGACAAATCCTACTTCTGGCATGTCTCTCGGCAATAATTGTTTCAAAATCAGGCTAGCAATTACTTCAAAAGGCAAAGGTAAATCAGGTGGCGGCCGCGTGATTACTTGTGTTAAAATTATAAAAGAAACAGTATTTCTTCTATCTGTTTATGATAAATCAGAACAAGAGGATTTGTCTGACAAAGAGCTTAATGTTCTCGTTAGCCAGATTCCTGACTGACAACCTCAGCCCAAAACTTAACATACCTCCATTCCCTCTATTCCAAACTTTTGCCTAACTTGCGCCTTTTTATGACCATCCTATCAGAATCGAAAACAGAAATGGCATCATTACTCATTTGCCGGATTATCTCCAGGAAGGACCGAAGACGGTTTTTCCGCTCCAGGATATGATTTATCCATGGGCTGCCCCGGTCGGGAGGCCGGATCCTACTGTTTTATTAATTAATCATTTTTCAATTTTTTTCCTGATAAATCAATGAGCGAAAGCCAGTTTATAGTCCGTTTGGCTACGGACAAAGATATAATTTACGCAAACCAGATCTGTGCCGAGATGGAATCATCTGCAAAAGCACGCGGAACAGGAATTGCCAAGCGATCACCGGAATATGTAAGCCAGAAGATGCAAGAATCAAAGGCAGTTATTGCCCTGCATAAAGATGGTCGCTGGGCTGGGTTTTGTTATATAGAAACCTGGGAAGATGGCAAATATGTGGCCAATTCCGGCTTGATCGTATCTCCCGAGTTCCGAAAAGAAGGCCTTGCCAAACAGATCAAATTCAAGATATTCGAACTTTCACGCACCAAATATCCTGCTGCCAAGATCTTCGGGCTTACAACTGGACTCGCTGTCATGAAAATCAATTCAGAGCTTGGCTATGAACCTGTAACCTATTCTGAACTCACGGATGATGACCAGTTTTGGGCAGGGTGCAAAAGTTGCGTGAACTTTGACATATTAATGAGTAAAGACCGCAAAAATTGTCTTTGTACGGCCATGCTATACGACCCGATTGAGAAAGAGAAAGACAAGGAGAAAGAGAAAGAAAAAGGCAAAAACGGCCAGCACGTTGAAACCATAAAAAACCAAACCACCCATGAGCACTGAAAAGAAAAAAGTAGCGCTGGCCTTCAGCGGAGGACTCGACACTTCCTACTGTGTGAAGTATTTGTCAGAAGTTCTTGATCTGGATGTATATACAGTAACGGTAAATACAGGAGGATTCGATGAAAAAGAGCTTAAAGAGATAGAAGAACGCGCCATAAAACTTGGCTCCAAAGGTCATGAAACGGCGGAAGAAACGGATGACTATTACAAATCCTGCATCCGGTACTTGATATATGGCAATGTCCTTAAAAACGGGACTTACCCGCTTTCTGTAAGCGCGGAAAGGGTTTGCCAGGCGATGGCAGTTGCCAAATTTGCCAAAAAGATCGGGGCTGATTTTGTAGCCCATGGCAGTACAGGTGCCGGCAATGACCAGGTGCGTTTCGACATGATATTCAATATCATGATCCCTGATATTAAGATCATTACCCCCATCAGGGACAATAGATTATCCCGCGAAGAAGAAATTGAATTTCTAAAGAAAAGGGGTGTGGAGTACAGTTATGAAAAGGCTAAATATTCTATTAATAAAGGCCTCTGGGGCACGTCCATTGGAGGGAAGGAGACGTTGACTTCAGACCAGGCATTGCCGGAAGCTGCCTACCCAACGCAACTTACTAAGTATAAGCCTGAAAAAGTGAGCCTGCTTTTTGAGCACGGCGAATTGGTTGGGATAGACTCGCATCGATTTTTTAACCCGGTTGATGCCATCCAAAAACTTTATGAAATTGCTTCACCTTATGCCATTGGCCGTGATATCCATGTGGGGGATACTATTATAGGTATCAAAGGCAGGGTAGGGTTTGAGGCATCCGCGCCCATCATTATTATCAAAGCACATCATGCCCTTGAGAAACATGTACTTACCAAGTGGCAATTGTACTGGAAAGACAATCTCGCTTCCTGGTATGGCAATTGGCTCCATGAGGGACAGTTTTTGGACCCGGTGATGCGCAACATAGAAAAGTTCATGGAAGACACCCAGAAAACCGTGAATGGAAGAGTGGATGTTCTTTTGTCGCCTTATCATTTCTCTATTATAGGAATAGAATCGAGACATGATCTAATGAACTCAGAATTTGGTAATTATGGGGAAATGAACAATGCGTGGACGGGTGAAGATGTCAAAGGGTTTTCTAAAATATTCGGCAACCAGGCCATGATCTATCATAAAGTAAACGCCATCAGAAATATAGAAGGTGATGAATAAGATAAAAGCAGGCATAGTTGGTGGGGCAGGATATACTGGTGGAGAACTTATCCGTATCTTATTGCAGCATCCGGCGGCTGAAATTGTTTTTGTACATAGCAAAACATTTGCAGGAAAGCCTGTTCATGTAGCCCATCCTGATCTGTTTGGTGATACGGATCTGAAGTTTACTGATAGGATAGATTCTGATATTGAGGTTCTTTTTCTCTGCATGGGGCATGGTGAATCCAGGAAATTCTTAGAGTCCAATGATATTCCTAACGAAGTCAAAATCATAGACCTAAGCCAGGATTTCAGGATAGATAGTGCTTTTGGGAATAGGGGGTTTGTTTATGGCATGCCTGAATTACAAAGAGATGTGGTATCTAAAGCCAGTAACATAGCTAATCCGGGCTGTTTTGCAACATGCATTCAATTGGGACTGTATCCATTAGCTAAAAAAGGCTTACTGACTGATGAAGTGCATGTGAGTGGGATAACAGGCTCAACAGGAGCCGGTAAAAGCCTGAGCGAAACCACCCATTTTACCTGGAGGAACAATAATATATCGTCTTATAAAGTATTGGAGCATCAACATTTGGGAGAGATTGTAAATTCTCTTAACTTATTGCAAACCAATGTTCCTGATATTAATTTTATTCCTTATCGTGGTAATTTCAGCCGGGGCATTTTGTGCACAACTTATACGAAATCAGACATAAGCGCTGAAAATGCCAAAGCTGTTTTTGAGGAATATTATAACGAGCATCCTTTTGTGCATATTCTGAATGAAGCGCCAGACCTGAAACAGGTTGTAAATACCAATAAGTGTTTTCTGCATGTCGGGAAAGTGAATAACAGGTTGGTGATTACTTCAGCGATCGATAACCTCTTAAAAGGCGCATCCGGACAAGCTGTTCAGAACATGAACCTGATGTTTGACCTGGATGAAACTACAGGACTACATTTTAAAGCCATTGCATTTTAAAAACTTCTATATATCCATGAAACTATTCGACGTTTATCCTCTTTTTGATATTGAGCCTGTTTCGGCAAAAGGCTCTTATATTATTGATGAAAAAGGTGATACATATCTTGACCTGTATGGTGGTCATGCCGTAATTTCAGTGGGGCACAGCCATCCTTACTATGTTGAAATGCTTACCAATCAATTGAATAAGATCGGTTTTTATTCCAATTCTGTCAAGATTCCTCTGCAGGAAGAACTGGCTGAAAAACTGGGGAAACAAAGCGGATATCCTGATTATGAATTATTTCTTTGTAATTCAGGCGCTGAGGCCAATGAAAATGCCATTAAACTGGCATCATTTCACAATGGCAGAAAACAGGTAGTCGCTTTTTCGGGATCTTTTCATGGGCGTACTTCTGCGGCTGTTGCGGCAACCGACGATCCTTCTATCAATGCCCCGGTAAACCATTCACCTAATTTTGTATTCGCGCCATTTAATGATGAAGAAGCTGCCAAAGAACTGATTACAGATAGTACATGCGCGGTGATTATTGAAGGTATGCAAGGCGTTGGAGGTGTGCAGGTTCCTACAGTTTCTTTCTTAAAATTACTTCGTGAATTATGCGATAAAACAGGTGCATTGCTTATTCTGGATGAGGTTCAGTCAGGATATGGAAGATCAGGAAAGTTTTTCGCACATCAATATGCAGGCATCAAACCTGATCTGATAACAGTAGCCAAAGGCATGGGAAATGGGTTTCCAGTTGGTGCTGTGCTTATTAGCCCCGGAATCAAGCCCCGCCATTCTATGCTGGGGACCACTTTTGGCGGAAACTACCTGGCCTGCGCGGCCGGAATCGCCGTTTTGGATATCATTGAAAAAGAAAACCTGGTAAATAATGCAGCTGAGGCTGGTAAATATCTTGTTGATAAAATATCCTCATTGGAGGGCATAAAAGAAGTGAGAGGGCAGGGTTTAATGGTCGGTATAGAACTTGAATATCCCTGTGCCGAAACCCGCAAACAACTTTTATTTAATCATAAGATATTCACGGGTTCATCATCTAATAAGAATACTTTGCGCATCTTGCCACCGCTTAATATCAAGACTTCTGAACTGGATGTCTTTGTTGATGCATTTGCTCACATGTTAGAAAAATCCCTGGCAAAATGAAACATTTCACTAGCGTACACGATGTAGAAGACATCAATGCATTGGTACAAGATGCCATTGCGTTAAAGAGTAATCCCTATGCTTTTGAAAACCGGGGCAAGCATAAAACCCTGGGATTGATATTCCTGAATCCAAGTCTGCGAACCCGTCTCAGCACTCAGAAAGCTGCTGCAAGCCTCGGAATGCACGTCATGGTGATGAACCTGGACAAAGAGGGCTGGGCGCTTGAAACTGAAGACGGTATGATGATGAACGGTAATAAGGTGGAACATATCCGTGAAGCAGCCGCAGTCCTTGGTCAATATTGTGATATCATTGGTTTAAGATCATTCCCTCAGCTTCATGACCGGGAAGAAGATTATAGCGAGAACATTCTCAAGAAGATGATCAGTTTTTCCGGACGGCCTATTTTGAGCCTTGAAACGGCAACCCGGCATCCTTTACAAAGTCTTGCTGATCTGATGACTATTAAAGAATTAACACCAGAATTCCTGAACCGCAAGCCAAAAGTGGTTCTAACCTGGGCTCCTCATATCAAACCTCTGCCACAGGCGGTACCAAACTCCTTTGCCGAATGGATGATCAAAGCCGAAGTCGATTTTGTGATCACACATCCTGAAGGTTATGAACTGGCTGAAGAATTTACGCAAGGTGCTAATATCGTTTATGATCAGGATACCGCATTGCAGGACGCTGATTTTGTGTATGTTAAAAACTGGTCATCTTATTCAAATTATGGCAAAATACTAAGCACAGATAAAAACTGGATGCTTAATAACCGGAAACTCTATAAGACTTCGAATGCCAGGGTGATGCATTGTCTCCCCGTTCGAAGGGATGTGGAACTGGCCGCTGAGGTACTTGACGGACAAAACAGTATTGTTATTCACGAAGCTGGAAACCGGGTATTTGCCGCACAGGCAGTGCTTAAAAAAATGTTGCAGGATAACTTCTAAGAATGGATAAATCCAAACTATACATCCTGAAAATAGGTGGCAATGTCATTGACGATCCAAAGCAATTGGAATCGTTTTTGAGTTCTTTTGCCAAAATCGAGGGAGCTAAAATCCTTGTGCATGGGGGTGGTAAAATAGCCAGTAGCATCAGCAAAGAGCTGGGTATTGTGCCAAATATGGTGGATGGCAGACGCATTACAGATGCTGAAACGTTGAAGGTAGTTACCATGGTTTATGGTGGGCTGGTCAATAAAAACATCGTTGCCTTACTTCAATCTTATGGCTGTAATGCGATAGGATTGACCGGTGCTGATGCCAATATCCTGCCTGCTCAAAAAAGGCCGGTAAAAGAAATTGATTATGGCTTTGTGGGTGATATTGACGAAGATAAGGTGAATGATAAGATTCTTTCTTCTTTTTTAGAGAATGGTTTGTGTACTGTTATTGCGCCCTTAACCCATGATAATCATGGTAGTTTATTGAATACCAATGCGGATACAATTGCAAGTGTGCTGGCAGTGTCATTAAGTGCAAATTATGATGTTTCTTTGACATATTGTTTCGAAAAATCGGGTGTTTTACGAGATGTAAATGACGAGAAAAGCCTGATAAATAGCATCTCATCCATAGAATATGAAGATTTGAAAAAGGAAGGTATTATCAATCAGGGCATGATCCCGAAACTGGACAATGCATTTGATGCTTTGCAAAAGGGTGTTCAATCGGTACAAATCATTCATGCTGATGAGATAGCCTGCCTGATAAATCAAACCAAACCAAAAGGAACTGAATTATATGCCTGATAAAGAATCTATTTCTCGTTTGACAACAGATGCTATTGATCTGCTTCAGCAATTGATATCCATCCAATCTTTCAGCAAAGAAGAGGATGGAACTGCAAACGCAATAAGCCAGTTTTTATCAAGTCATAACATTGATTTTCGTCGAAAAGGAAATAATATCTGGGCATATAACAAGAATTTTGATCCTGCAAAACCAACCATCCTTCTTAACTCACATCATGATACTGTAAAGCCAAATCCGGGCTGGACAAAAGACCCTTTCAAGCCTGAAATACAGGATGGTAAATTGTATGGACTTGGTAGCAATGACGCAGGTGGGTGCCTCGTGTCGTTAATAGCAACTTTTAGATATTTTTATGACAAAAACGACCTTCCTTATAATATCGCAGTTGCTGCTACTGCCGAAGAAGAGAATTCAGGCTTTAATGGGATAGAATCTATCTTAGAAGATCTGGGAAACATTGATTTAGTGATAGTTGGAGAACCTACCAAAATGCAAATGGCTATTGCTGAGAAAGGATTGTTGGTATTGGATTGCGTTGCACATGGCAAAACTGGCCATGCCGCCCGTGAAGAAGGTGATAATGCTATTTATAAAGCTCTGAAAGACATAGAATGGTTCCGGGATTATAGATTTGAAAAGGTATCGCAGTTTTTAGGACCTGTAAAAATGACCGTTACGGTTATTAAAGCCGGTGAACAGCATAATGTGGTTCCTAATGAATGTCATTTTGTAGTTGACATCAGGCTTACAGATCAATATAACCATCAGGAGGTAATAGGTATTATTCGTCAGCATGTTCAGTCTGAAATAAAACCAAGATCTACCAGGCTAAAACCTTCATTTATAAGCCCGGAACATCCTATTGTTAAGGCAGGACTCGAAATGGGTTTAACGACTTATGGGTCCCCAACCAGCTCAGACCAGTCTGTGATTCCTTATACAAGCATCAAAATTGGCCCCGGAGATTCTGCCCGTTCCCATACTGCAGATGAGTTTATCTACCTCAAAGAAACAGAAGATGGAGTAGGGAAGTATGTGGAGATTTTGGAGAGGATGATGGGACTCCAGATTTGACAATTTTTTAAAGTTGCCAAATCTATTTCTTCGCCAATTCCACAATATCTTTCACTTCCAGGATTGGGTTTTCAGGGCCTTTATGCGCGGTATTTATCATCGCAACGCCAATTTCTTTTAGGGTGCATACAACATTAGGGAAAGCAGCCCTGAGTATGGGATACATCCACGTAAAAGCGTAATATAATTTGTTGGTATTTTTCATTCCTTTGGTGGGATGTATATATCCCGGCCGGAACATATATGCCTTTTTAAAGGGCAGTTTCATCAGGTCGTTTTCGGTTTTGGTTTTTACCCGTACCCACATCCCGAATTTGCCACCCATTCTTTTTTCATTACCTGTTCCTGCA
>Ga0207007_1319_pt1 | contig 10367 bp, 3 predicted proteins | sample Alteio_BWMinCont_85_FD_153487 | JGI IMG/M metagenome (GOLD analysis project Ga0207007, IMG submission 153487) | Enriched cells from forest soil in Barre Woods Harvard Forest LTER site, Petersham, Massachusetts, United States -... | ecosystem: Environmental > Terrestrial > Soil > Temperate forest >...
GGCACGGTGGTGGTGGGGACCCTGAACCTATCGAGCGTCAGCCGCGCGTTCCGCTGGACGCAGCAGTCCGGCATGCAAACAGTCGAAGAATGGCTGACCTCCAACGGAGTGACCGTCGCGCCCACCTTCCAGACCCGGGATGCGCTCGGCGTGAGCCAGGATGGTGCGGTGGTCGTCGGTGAAGATCAACGTTTCAACCCCTTCGTCGCCCGCGCTTCCGGCCTGATCTCGATCGCCGATTTGCAAACGGGCCTCGCCAGCACGGCCAAGGCGCTGGCCTTGACGACTGACGCGGGCGGGCTCGTGCTCGACGGCGCGCACGGCCACCCGCTCGAGCGCCTGGCTGAAACCGGGCACTCCACCGCCTGGGTCGCCGGCGACTTGGGGCAGGACAACCACGGAAGCCGCGACGGCACGATTGCCGTCGGCGAGGCCGGCGCCGGCCACAATTTCGGAACGCTCCAAACCAATCTCGCAGTCGGCGACACCGGTGCCATCCAATACACCGAGTTCGGCGGCGAGACCAAGCTCAGCGGCACCTACCTGATCACCGACTTGATTTTCAAGGTGCCCAACCGGTCATGGTATATCACTGGAACCGCCTTCTACCAATGGAGCGACCTGAACATCCGCCGCGGTTACTTGAACGCCGGCAACCCCGACTCCTCCAAGGCCGACGTCAACGCCAACAGCATTGGCGGCGCGTTGCGGGCCGATTGGCAGGACGCCGCCATCTTCCACGGTGTCTCCTTTTCGCCTTATGCCAAGGTGACCGAGACCCAGACGCGCACGCCGGGGTTTACCGAGACCGGCGGCGGGTTCCCGGCGACCGTGGCCGGCAGTACCACCAACACCAACGATGCGATCCTGGGAGTTAACACCTCCTATGACCTCGCCCAGGGACTCCGGCTGATTGACACGTTCGAAGTGGTGCATCGCTTCCAAGCCCAAGGAGCCTCGACGACGGCCGATTTTGGCACCGGCATCGGCTCGACCACGACCCCCGGCGAGGTTAACCGCCACGACTGGGTGCGCGCTTCGGCCGGCCTCGAATATACATCCGGCAAAGGCATTTTTTCGATCTCGGTCAATGGCACGACACTGGGATCGCAGTCCAACCTTTGGTTGGCCTCGGCCTACCGGATTCTTTTCTGAGGAAGCCGGGGCGGCCCCGCCAGGGACTCCGGGCTTGATTCAATCCGCAGCCTTTCCGACTGCGGACTTTTCTTGGGACGCGCGGGCAGGCGGTACCCAAATTGGTCCAGCCCGCTTATTGACCTGGGCCCTGACCTCCGGGGCCACCAGGCGCGCCGGGGCCGGCAGGAAGGCCGCCTCCTGGTTGATAGACTTGCTGATAGCTTTGGCGGACTTGCTGGTCGCGGGCCTGGAGCTGCTGGTAGTTGGCGTCGCCGAGCGCGGCTTGCAGGGCTTGATTGGCCGGGGCCGAAAGCTGGTCGATTTGCTGCGCGATCTGCGCGGGATTGACGTTGGCAGGATCAAAGCCCCCTTGTTGAAACGCATTCTGAAAGTAGGCTTGGACCGCTTGGGCCCGTTGCGCCATCAAAGCATCAACCTGGGCCCGCTGCTCCGGACTGAGATTCATTTGGGCGAAGAGATCGCCATACATCGCGGCGGTCATCTGCTGCATGTTCTGTTGCATCAACGCCTGAATCTGCGCCGGGTCGATCTGCATCTGGCCGACCGTGTTATCGGCGGGCGGAACATTGGGATTGTATGGCGGTGGCGGCTGGTAGTCCTCGGCTGGCGGCGGAGGACGAACTGCGGCCACCGGTTTCGGCACCGGAGCCTGGTTGTGCCGATACCAGGCATATCCGCCGATTCCGCCGCCCAACAACAGGAGGAGCAGGAGAATGGGCGTGGCCGACGATTTGCGCGGCGGCGGTGTCTTGCGGGACGGGAGGCTGCGAACGGGCGTTTTCATGGCAAGGTGGGTAAGCGCGGCGCGCCCCATCGGCCGGCAACCGCAACATGGTGCCCGAGGGGGGACTCGAACCCCCACGCTTTTAGGCACAGGCTTCTGAGACCTGCGTGTCTACCAATTCCACCACCCGGGCGTTGCAGAGGCGGAAAGAGAGGCTTCTTCCCGAAACATGGCAAGTGGAATCGGAAATCGCTCTTCACTTCACCAAAGTCGCCAGATCGGCGCAGGCCGTTTGCATCTCGGCGAGGATCTTCTGGGCATACAGCAACAAGCGCTCGCCGGCGGGCGTCAGCACGGCCCGCCGACCGAGGCGGTCAAACAAGCGGCAACCCACCTCCACCTCCAGCGCCTTGATCGCATGGCTCACCGCCGACTGGGTGATCGCCAGCTCGCGCGCCGTCAGCGTAAAACTCTTCAACCGGGCGAGCGTCGCAAAGGTGCGGAGCTTGCGGCTGTCGATGATCGGAGAGCTGTTGGTGTTCGGCAACAATCGTGAGTCCACCGAAAGCAAGATTCACGCCATCTTTCCGAACGAATTTGCAACTGCTTACAACCAGCCTGATTCAGAGCGATTTAAGGAATCTATTAACAGAGTTATTGTAACCTGGCTGTCACCCGGTATCCGTCGATTCATGGCGGTCGATTGGCATTTTACTTATTGTCTTCCAATATCTTATGAAATTTCCTAATTTAACGCCCCACTCTTGATGGGGGAAAAGCCCCCAGCTTTCTTGACACGTTATTCACAAGCGGGGAAAATCACCTCTAAAAATGGGCCCGACGACGACGATGAAAGACGCCCGACCCCAGCCTCGTCCACCACGTTCCAAGTTGCGCTGCCGCCAATTCCCCTCTTCATCCTTCGCGCCTGCCGCCAGTTCACCCCGGACAGCAGTCGGGGCCTCGCGGCGGGACGTGTCCTCCGAAGCCTCGGCGAAGGAGGACCCTACCCCAACGCCAGCAATTACCCCACCATCACTCATGCTCCCCTCCCCCCTCCACCGCTCGGCCCGATCCTTCATCCTTCATACCTCAGCCTTCATCCTTTCCGCCGCGGCCGCCCTTCGCGCCCAGGAAGCCCGGCCGCTTTTCCGCGATCCGTCGCAACCCGTCGAGGCGCGCGTGGCCGATGTGCTCAGGCAACTGACACTCGAAGAGAAGGTCTCGATGGTCCACGGCAACTCCAACTGGACTTCCGGCGGCGTCCCCCGGCTGGGCCTGCCCCCGATTTGGATGGATGATGGCCCGCTGGGCGTGCGCGAAGAGAGCGGTGGCGGATACCAATTGACCAACGGCTCGGACGACGCCGCCACCGGCATGCCCGCCACCCTCGGGCTCGCCGCCACCTGGAATCCCAAGCTCGCCTACAGCTACGGCACGGTGATCGGCGCGGAGGCGTTCCGCCGCGGCAAGAACATCATGCTCGGGCCGAGCCTCAACATCCAGCGCACTCCCCTTTGCGGCCGGAACTTTGAGTATATGGGCGAAGATCCGTTCCTCACCTCGCGAATCGCCGTCGGCTATATCCAAGGACAGGCTTCCGAGGGCATCACCGGCACGGCCAAGCACTTCGCGGCCAACAACCAGGAGGTGCAGCGCAACACGGTCGATGCACGGGTGGACGAGCGCACGTTGCGCGAAATCTACTTCCCGGCGTTCAAGGCCGCCGTCCAGGAAGGTGGCGTCCTATCGGTGATGGGCTCTTACAATTTCCTCAACGGCCAACATGCCTGCGAAAGCGATTACCTGTTGAACCAGGTGCTCAAGAAAGATTGGGGCTTCAAGGGTCTCGTCGAGTCGGACTGGGGCGGCGTGCATGACACCACGGAGGCGGCGCTCAATGGAATGGACATCGAGATGCCCGCCGCGCGCGCTGGCGCCCCCCCGAATTTCTTGGCCGATGCCTTCCTGCAAGGTCTTCAGGACGGCACCTACCCGCCATCCACGATCGACGGCAAGGTCAGCCGAATCCTTTACGTCATGATCAAGCTCGGGATGCTCGACACCCCCGCGCGGCGCACGCCCCTGCCGATCGATGCGGCCCACCCACTCAGTACCAAGGAGCACCAGGCGATCGCCCGCCAGGTCGCAGAGGAATCCATTGTTCTCCTGAAAAACGACGGTGGTCTGCTCCCGCTCGACCTGGCCAAATACAATACCATCGCGGTGATCGGCGACAACGCGCAGACCAAGTTCGTCCACAGCGGAGGCTCGGCGCTGATCAAGTCGCCCTACGAAATTACCGCGCTCGATGGCATCCGCAGCCGAGCCGGGGCGGCCGCCGCGATTTCCTACTCCCAAGGCTACCGGATCCCCGCCGCCGTCGGGCGGGGTGCGGCTCCGGCGGCGCCCGCGAACCCGCTCACGCTCGACAGTCTTCAAACCCGCCTGACACTCACGGATACGCAAGCGACCGCGATCGCCCCAATCCTAGACGAAATCAATCAAGGGCAATCCGCGCTCACCGCCGCCCAAACCGCCAACGCGACGCTGCGCCAACAAAGCGTCGACCAAATTGATGCGATCCTGACCGAAGCGCAAAGGGCAGCATTCGCGCGATTCGGCAACCCGAGTCCGCAGCAATTGATCGCCGACGCCGTGGCCACCGCCAAGGCCGCCGACCTGGTTATTTACGTGGGTGGTCTCATCCACGATGGATTCGACAGCGAGGATGCCGACCGGCCAAATCTCAAAATGCCCTTTGGCCAGGACGAGTTGCTGAAGCAAGTGATCGCGGCCAATCCCAAAACAGTGGTGGTGCTCTTGGGCGGAGGCGCGTTGGAGATGCCATGGTTGGACCAGACGCCCGCGCTACTCTACGCGTGGTATCCCGGCCTGGAAGGCGGCAACGCGCTCGCGGAAGTGCTCTTCGGCGACGTGAACCCCTCCGGCAAGCTCCCCTGCACGTTTCCCAAGAAGCTCGAAGACACCCCCACAGCCTCGGGCGGCGAAGAAGCCTACCCCGGCCTCCGCAATCCCGACCTGCCGCCCGTGGCAGCCGGCGGCAGGGGGCCCGGCGGTCGCGGCGGCGGCAACGCGCTCGTGCCGCAGTTGATCGAAACCTACAAGGAAGCGCTCCTCGTCGGCTACCGCTGGTATGACACCAAGAAGATCGAACCGATGTTCCCCTTCGGCTATGGGTTGTCTTACACGAAATTCGCGTATTCGAATCTGCGGATCGTGCCCGGCAACGACCTCGATCCCAAGGGAACCTACGCAACATATGTCGTGTTTGCCCAAGGCCAGGAGCTCGAAATCAATATCCAATTCGACGTGACCAATACCGGCACCCGCGAGGGCTCCGAAATCGCGGAGGTGTATGTGCATCAGAACCGTTCAGCCTTGGATCGCCCGGAAAAAGAACTCAAGGGCTTCGGCAAGGTCACGCTCAAGCCCGGAGAGAAACAGACGGTCACCGTGCCCCTCGTCGCGAGTTCATTTGCCTACTATGACCCCGCCAAGGCCAGCTGGCTGGCCGAAGCCGGCGACTACCAAATCATCGTCGGCGCCTCGTCCCGGGACCCACGTTTGACCAACACCTATCGCCGCGCGCAACCGACGCAGCTTCCGCCTTGAAGGGAACGGCCTTGACGCAACCGTTTCTTCGACAATGTTTTTTCATGCGACAATCCACAGCCATTTTGCATCGGGTTGAACCGGACAAGGGTGGGTCTTGAGCCGCAGGTTTTGAAGTGCCGAGAGCCAACGGACAGAGCGAAACACAGGCGTAGTGCCAGCAAGATTTGCGCCGACAAACGCAAGAAACGCGGCGCGGCAATCCGGCTTTTGCCCTATCATCGGGCCTACGGCGCCGTCTTCTCCAAAACCACCATCAAGGTTCAATGAACCCATTCCTCACGCGTTGGAACCCCAGCAAGGACATGGGGGACCCTCAGGGCTGCACCGCGCCCGCCACGGCTACAGGCGGTAATCCTCCCATATTATTTTTCGCATATTGCTTGCATCGACCCGGTATTCACCCTATTTTCGCAAAAAATTTCCCCCATGCACCTCGCCGCCACGCCTGAGCTGTCTCAACCTTCGCGGGCCGCCGCAGATCTTTGCTCGCTCTGGCGGCAAGCCCAGCCGCGTTTGAACCGGGTGCTCGCTGGCGGGCCGAACGTTGGCCGTCGTTTGGGCGCATTCCGGCGCTTTCTCTTCGCGGTCGGAACCGTTGCCACCTTCCTAGGCCAGGGCGTGGCTGCCTTTGCCGGATCGGGCAGCTCATCTACGACCGGCCTTCCCCCTTCGATTCCGACCTTCCTCGTTTCACCAACCAACAGCACGGTCATCGCCGGGAAACCAGCCACGTTTACCGCCACCGCCACCAATAGCACGGCTTTCCTCTGGCAAAGCGCTCCCGCCGGCTCGACTGTCTTCACCACACTTACGAACAGCGCCACCTTCAGCGGCGTCACCACCACCACCCTGACCGTCAACGCGGTCGGCGCCACCGTCTCGAATTCCGGCCTCCAGTTTGTTTGCAACGCGAGCAACAACACTTTTCCAGTGAGTGTCTCCAGCGGAATCGCAACGCTGACCGTCAATCCGGCTCCCGCCACGGTGACACTTTCCCACCTCACGCAAACCTTCACCGGCAAGGCACTCACGGCGACCGCGACGACCAACCCGGCCGGACTGGCGTTTAACTTGACCTATAATGGAAGCACGATCGCGCCCACCGCGGCGGGCACCTACTCGGTGTCCGCAGTGGTGACGGATCCCAATCACACCGGTTCGGCTTCCGCCAGCTTCTTGATCAAACCAGCCGCAGCCACAGTGACGCTCTCAGGTCTGAAGCAGACCTTCACCGGTTCCCCACTCTCCGTCACGACTACCACCAGTCCGACCGGCCTCGCCGTCGCCGTGCTCTACAATGGCGGCACCGCCCTGCCGACTAATGTCGGCACGTACACGATCGCGGCCAGCATCACCGATCCCAACCATACCGGTACCGCTTCCGGCACCTTGACGATCGCGAAGGCGTCGCAAACGATTTCCTTTGGCACGCTGCCGCTCGAGCCAACCACTGCCGGGTCGGTGCCGCTGACGGCCACGGCCAGTTCCGGCCTCGCGGTCACGTACACCAGCTCCAACCCCACAGTCGCCACGATCACTGGCAGCGCGTTGAATATCATCGGCCAAGGCGCCGCCACCATTACGGCCGCACAAGCGGGCAACGGAAATTTTCTCCCCGCCACGAATGTAGCGCGGGCGTTGAACGTGGATCTGGCTCCCAATTTCACCGCCCCGCCTATCAGCAAGTCGGTATTTTTTGGCCAGGTCGCCACGTTCCCCGTTACTGTCACGGGCAGCGCCCCAATCACCTTCCTATGGCAAAGCGCCTTTCCGGGGCTTGCCTTCGCCAATCTCGCCAACAGCGCCACGTTCAGCGGCGTCACCACGGCGACCCTGACGGTCAATGCGGTCGGCGCCACCCTGGCGAACTCCGGCCTCCAGTTTCGCGTTTTCGCGAACAACGCCCTGGGCACGAACGTCCTGGGCGGCCCTGTGACTATGACGGTCAACCCGGCGCCGGCCACGGTAACGCTTTCAAATCTCACCCAAACTTTTTCGAGCAAAGCGCTGGCTGCCACGGTCACCACCATCCCAACGGGACTGAACGTGTCGATTTCCTACAACGGCAGCCCGGTCGTGCCGACCCTCCCCGGCACCTATGCCGTCGTCGCCACCGTAACTGATCCGAATCACACCGGGTCGGCTTCCGGCACGCTGACGATCAAGCAGGCAGCGGCGACGGTGACGCTCTCGAATTTGAAGCAAACCTTCACTGGCCTCCCACTGTCGGTGACGGCGACGACCAGCCCCTTGGGGTTGAACGTGAGCCTACTCTACAACGGCAGTTCGATCCCGCCCACGAATGCCGGCACCTACACCGTGGCGGCCACGATCAACGACCCCGATCATACCGGATCGGCTTCCGGTACGCTGACAATCGCAAAAGCGGCGCAGACGATCACATTCGGCGCGCTGCACGATCAATTGAACCCGATTGCCCCGCTGCAGAATCCATCGAGCCCGAACGGTGCGCTGCCGCTGACGGCCACGGCGAGTTCCGGCCTTCCGGTGACTTTCACCAGTTCGAATCCTGCCGTGGCATCGATCAGCGCCACCATCGAAGTCTTAGGAGCCATCGGCACGGCCACGATCACCGCTTCCCAAGCCGGCAACGGCAACTTCCTCCCGGCGCCCAACGTGACCCGAACGCAGACCATCGTCGCAGTGCCTGTTTTCACCGCTTCGCCGGCCAACAGCACGGTCATCTTTGGCAAGACGGCGACTTTCAGCGTCACAACCACGGGCACCGCCCCGATCACGTTGCAATGGCAGAGCGCGCCCGCCACTCCCCCCGGCGCGCCACCGGTTTTCACCCCTCTCGCGAACAGCGCCACCTTCAGCGGTGTAACCACGGCGACATTAAGCGTAACCGCCGCCGGCACCACGGTCGCGAACTCCGGCCTCCAATTCCGCTGCGTGGCGAGCAATGTGGCGAGTTCCGGCGTCGATGGCGGCGGCAACGTCGGCCCGGCGATCAGCAACGTGGCGACCCTCACCATCAATCCGGCTCCCGCCACCGTGACGCTCTCGGCCCTCACGCCAATTTTCTCCGGTAAACCCCTGGCCGCGACGGTTACGACTGTCCCAGCCAACCTTGCGGTTACCATCACCTACAGCGGCGACACGACGACCGCGCCCACCGCGCCAGGCACCTACTCCGTGTTGGCGGTGGTGACTGATCCCAACCACACGGGTTCCGCGTCCGGCACGCTGAAGATCGCGCAAGCCGCCGCCACTGTGACGCTTTCGGGCCTCACCCAAACCTTCAGCAACGTGCCGCTCTCGGTTACGGCCACGACCAACCCGCCGAACCTCCCCGTGAGCCTGCTCTACAACGGGAGCGCCACCCTGCCGATCAACGCCGGGACCTATACGGTGGCGGCGACCATCAACGACCCCGACCACACCGGAACGACGACCGGCAAGTTCACGATCGCCAAGGCGACCCAGACGATTTCGTTTTTGCCCCTGCCGGGCCAGCTGACGACGTCCGCTTCGCTGCCGCTGACCGCACGGGCGAGTTCCACCCTGGCGGTCACGTTCACCAGTTCGAACCCAACGGTGGCCTCGATCAGCGGCGCCGTCGCGCTCATCGGCGCGAAGGGCTCAACCACGATCACCGCCGCGCAAGCCGGCAACGGCAATTTCCTCCCGGCGCCCAACGTCGCCCAACCGCTCGTGGTCGTGCAAGTGCCGTCCTTCACCACCCAGCCGGCCAACAGCACGGTTACGTTTGGTAAAACCGCGACCTTCACCGTCGCTACGGCTGGCAGCGCCCCGATCACGCTGCAATGGTTGAGCGCACCCGCCGGATCGACCAGCTTCACCCCTCTCGCCAACAGCGTCAGCTTCAGCGGCGTGACCACGGCCACGCTGACCGTCACCGGCACCACGGTAGCCAATTCCGGGATCCAGTTCCTTTGCGTGGCCAGCAACAGCGCGAGCACCGGGGTGACGAGCAACGTGGCGACCTTGACCGTCACTCCCGCCGCCGCTCCGGTCGCGCTTTCGGGACTCACGCAAACCTTCACGGGCAAACCGCTCTCTGTCACTGTCGCCACCACTCCGGCCGCGCTGGCCAACACCTTGACGTATAACGGCAGCACGACCGCGCCGACCAACTCGGGGACCTACTCGGTGCTGGCGGTCGTGACCGACCCCAACCACACCGGCTCCGCCTCGGGCACGCTCACGATCAACCAAGCGGCGACAACCGTGACGCTCTCCCTTCTCACGCAAACTTTCAGCAACTCTCCCCTGCCGGTCACGGTCTCCACCAGCCCGGCGGGGCTTGCAGTCACCGTGACCTACGGCGGCACCACGACCATCGCGCCGACCAATGCCGGCACCTACTCCGTGCGCGCGGTGGTGACAGATCCCAACCACACCGGATCAGCTTCCGGCACGCTGACGATCGCCAAGGCGGCGCAGACCATCAGCTTTGGCGCCTTGGGGACCGCATCGATTGTCAGCCCTCCCCTCACCTTGGCGGCCTCCGCCAGTTCCGGCCAGGGGTTGACCTTCACGAGTTCCAACCCCGCGGTGGCCAGCGTCAGCGGCGGCGTCCTTTCATTTGTGGCCCAAGGGAGCGCCACCATCACCGCCTTCCAAGCCGGGACGACCAATTTCCTATCCGCAAAAGCCACGCAAACGATCACGGTGACGGCGGTCCCCGCCGTCTCGATCGACTTCCTCAGCGCCATCGGGAGCGGCTCCAATTCGGCCACGGTCACCAGCACCTCCAGCGCGCCAATTTCGTTTGAAATCACGAATTTGACCAAAGGCGCCACGGTGTTGGTCCAGCGTTTCCTCGACGCCAGCAACAGCGGAACTATTTCCAGCACCA
>Ga0207007_1297_pt3 | contig 10345 bp, 10 predicted proteins | sample Alteio_BWMinCont_85_FD_153487 | JGI IMG/M metagenome (GOLD analysis project Ga0207007, IMG submission 153487) | Enriched cells from forest soil in Barre Woods Harvard Forest LTER site, Petersham, Massachusetts, United States -... | ecosystem: Environmental > Terrestrial > Soil > Temperate forest >...
AGATGTAATCCCTGTTCACGTGAGCACGAAAATCTCCAAAAGCCGGTTCTGCGCAGGCGTGCAATGTCTGAAGCGTTTGTATCTGCTCGTCCACGAACCAGAACTCGCGGCTGAGCTAGACGCCGCCAGCGAAGCCATCATGGCGCAGGGACGAGAGGTGGGACTGCTCGCCCGGCAACTATTTCCGAACGGCACCGAGGTCGATGGTTCCCGTGGATTGGATGAGGCGATCCGCGCAACTCGCGAGTTGCTCGCCAACTCGGAAGTTCCGGCGATCTATGAAGCCACTTTCGAGCGCGGCGGCGTGCTCGTGCGCGTAGATATTTTGCATCGTCGCAGGGACGGTCGATGGCGTCTCATCGAGGTGAAATCCACGACCGACGTAAAGGATCACCATCTCGGCGACGTTGCTATCCAGCACCGTGTGGTGCGCCGTTCGGGAATTGATCTGGCGTCGTCGTGCCTAGCTCACGTGAACAGGGATTACATCTATCAGGGCGGTGCAATAGATGTGCATCGCTTCTTCAAGATTAGAAACCTGACCCGGCAAGTTGAGAGCTTACAACCAGAACTTACTGTTCAACTCCGCTCAGAATTTCGTGTTCTTGCCATGCCTGCGGCCCCGAACGTTCACGTTGGAGAGCATTGCAATAACCCATTCACTTGCGAGTTTTTTGATCATTGCAATCCCCCGATTCCTGAAGATCACATCCTGCGTCTTCCCAGAATTCATGCCAGCACTGTCGCAAAGCTTGTTGCCCTCGGCGTCCATTCCATTCACGACATCCCCGAGGACTACCCGCTCACAGGGCGGCTCCGCCGTGCGTGTACCAGTGTGCAGATGGGAGAGCCGCGGTACAGCCCGGAAATCGGAAAAGAGTTAAGCAAACTGAAGTATCCGCTCTACTTCGCTGATTTTGAGACCGTGAATCCTGCCCTGCCACGCTTTGCAGGGATGCGTCCTTACGATCAGATTCCGTTCCAATGGAGTGTGCATGTGCAACGGGAGCCGGGCGCAGCGCCCGAGCATCTCGAATTCTTGGCGACGGACACGAGTGATCCAAGCTCGGCCTTCATCTCGGCGCTGTGCAATACGCTCGGTGATCGCGGTAGCATCGTGGTGTACCACCAGCAATTCGAATCGCAGCGGTTGTCAGACCTTGCCTCGTGGCTGCCGGAATTCTCGTCGCGGATCACGAAGATTCAGCGGCGACTCTGGGACTTGCTACCGATCATCCGCAATCACGTCTACCATCCGGCATTTGGTGGCTCATACTCGCTCAAATCGGTGCTCCCTGCGCTGGTGCCTGAGATGACTTACGAGGGCATGGAAGTGGCGGACGGGCAGGCGGCCGGACTGGCTTGGGAGTCGCTTTTACAAGGTGGATTGGATCAGGGGGATTACGACAAGATTAGGAAGGCGCTGCTGGACTACTGCGGGCAGGACACACTCGGCATGATTGAACTCATCGGTAAGCTTCGGAGCATCTCAGGACTCACTTGCTGAAACGTTCAAGGTTGGCACCGACCGCTGTTGGTCTTAGGTAGAACGCATCTCCGATGTCGCGCTTGAGGGATTCATAAAATGAACAAGGACACGCGAACCATCATGCAGTTACTCGGGGTCAGTGAACAAACTGCCTTGAAGATTCAGGACAAGATGGGCGAAAACGGGCTGGATTTCTCCGAGTGCGATCAGAAGGAGTTCAATGGCGCTGCCCGCACAGCCTACCGTCAGATTCTCCAACCCGACGAATACTGAGTGCTAAGATAAGACAAATTCATTGTCCAAAAAGAGGAGCTTCCGCGTGTCAAAATACGAAAAGGGCGACCACATCAAGTTTGAGGTCAGTGACGAAGAGAAGGGTGAATCCGAGTGGATGTGGCTACTCGTCGAGTCCAGTGACGACGAACAGGAAATCGTGTTCGGGAAACTGGATTCGCAGCCCGTGGTCGCGACGGACATGAGGGTCGGGCAGGAACTCGCGGTCAGCTACGAGAAGGTGCGAGACCACCGTAGATTCACGGACTGAGCATTCAACGGAAAACAAAGTTTTCGAAAGTCTGAAGAGTTTCGACGGTTCGGGTGCCGCTCTCCGATGCTACAATCCGAACCGAAATCTACAGGCCAAAAGGAGCAGCGTTGACGCAGACACTTTCCGTGGTGAGTCTCTTTTCCGGCTCGGTCGGTCTCGACGAACGATTCAAGCAGGGGGGCTTTTCGCCCGTGCTTGCGATGGACATAGACCGCGCCGCTCGCCTGACTTTCGAGCACAACCATCCGGGGGTGCGGGTTCTCAAGAAGGACTTGTCCGAGGCGGTGAACGGCTACGCGGTCGAGCGCCTCTCCGAACTGCCTTTACAATAGCCGATGATGACAGAAAATCGAAATGATTGCAGGACAGTGCGAAAGCTGCGGGCGTTGGAATTGTGCGTTGGCGCTGGTGGACTAGCCCTCGGGACTTCGCTCGCTGGATTGACGGACGTAACAGTCATTGACAACGACTCTCTGGCTTGCGAGACACTTCGTCAAAACAAGAAAAACCAATCTCCGCACGTGCGTGATTGGAGAATCGTCGAAGCGGACATCAGTGAATTGGATTTTTCAGAATACGCGAAACCCGACGTGTTGACGGGCGGGCCGCCCTGTCAACCATTTTCGCGTGGCGGGAAACGAGACGGTCGCGCCGACGAGCGCGAGATGTTTCCAGATTTCATCCGTGCAGTACGTGAATGCTCGCCCCGAGCAGTTGTCATCGAGAACGTAAAGGGGCTACGCGATCCTTCGTTTATCGACTACTTCTCATACATCATCCTCCAGTTGCGATTTCCACAGTTCCAGCGCAAGAAAGGTGAGAAATGGAAAGAGCATAGGGGGAGGCTCGAACGGCTCGCAACGAGCGGTAAGTACGCGGGCGTCCAATATAACGTCATTTGGCAGGTTTTAAACGCCGCGGATTTTGGAGTTGCCCAGCGTCGCGAACGGGTCTTCATTGTTGGAATCCGCGCCGACCTTGGAATTGAATACAGTTTTCCGCTGCCGACCCATACCCGCGAAAGTCTTATCGTTGACCAGTGGATCACAGGCGAATACTGGAGACGCCACGGCATCCCCAAACGGCTGCGGCCAAAGTGTTCCGACGCCTTGAAGAAAATTCTGCCGACACTGACCGAACATAAAACCGCGCACTCGTGGCGAACTGTCCGTGATGCAATCAGCGATTTGCCAAATCCCGGCATTGGACGAACCTCGCACAAGGTAACGAATCATTTTCTCAATCCGGGCGCTCGGCTATACGAAGGACACGACGGTTGCAATATGGACTCAGTCGCCAAGACGGTTAAAGCTGGTCACCATGGCGTGCCGGGCGGGGAAAACATTCTTCGTCTAGACGATGGTCGCGTGCGTTACTTCTCAGTACGTGAATGTGCTCGCTTGCAATCGTTCCCGGACGAGTGGGGCTTCTACGGTTCATGGTGCGGTTGTATGCGGCAAGTTGGCAACGCGGTTCCTGTCGCCTTGGCTGAGGTTGTCGCAGCTCCGCTAGTGAAAGCCTTGCAGTGCTCGCCGCAACTCGTCCAGCCATCCACCGTCCGAGAGGTCGTGCTCCCAAATTCGCAGCATCGTATACCCCTGCACGCGTAAAAGCTGTCCAACCTTCCGATCTCTCTGGCGGTTCGAATGAATCTTTTGCCGCCAGAAGTTACGGCGTGAGTGCGGCAGATTGCGCCGACATCTCGGGCATCCGTGCCAGAAACAACCGTCAACAAACACAGCTACGCGTTCCTGCGTGAAGCAAAAATCCGGGCAGCCGGGAACGTTCCGCGGATGGCGCTTCCATCCGCGAAAGCCTCGTTTGATAAGGTACGCCGCAACGCGCATTTCGGTTGAGCGATTTCTTCTCCCGCGAACTTTTGCCATTTGCGCCGACCGCTGCTCTGGATTGAGCGGGTCGCGTCGCTTGACTTGGCTAGCCATATCGAATACCGTCTGTTCAGGCTTCGAAGGCTCGGCGACCTTGGCCGATTGCGTTCTCAGCATTCCTCCAAAGTCGCAAGCCTAGAGGTACTTTTTCTATTTGCGGTCGCTTCACCTTCCGCAAAAGAGGAGAACTTCATGTCTACCACTGTACCCCCACGTTCCAAAGTTACCACCAACATCCTTGAAATGAAGGTTGCTAACATGACCTTCATGCTCGAACGGCTCGCGCAGGACTGCGCACCGTTGCAGTTTATTCGCGAACTGACGGAGAACGCGATTCAGGGCATAGAGGCGCGAGGTGGGAAGGCAGGCGAAATTCATTGGGACGTGGACTGGACGCGCTACGAACTCGAACCCAAAGAGGGCTACAAGCTCGCTTGCATCGATACTGGCATCGGGATGACAGGGCCGGAAATGGTCGATTACATCAACCAGCTTTCATCGTCGATGCACGCGCAATCCAAACACGGAAACTTCGGGATGGGCGCTAAAATCGCGGCAGCCACGCGGAACACGCTCGGTTTGGTCTACCTCAGTTGGAAAAACGGCCACGGCGCGATGATTCATTTATGGAAAGACCCAGATACAGAAACCTACGGACTTCGGCGGCACTCGAATGGCGAATTTTGGCTGCCCATCTCCGATGACATTAAACCCCAGCCCATCAAAGACCACGGCACGATGGTGATCTTGCTCGGCAAAAAGCCCGGCGAAAATACAATAGATGCCCCGCCCGAAGCACAGATTCCTTCACGCTGGGTCACCCGGTATTTAAACAGTCGCTATTTTCGCTTTCCCGAAGCTATGACTGTGAAGGCTCGCGAGAACTGGACTTCCCCACGGGACGACCAACACAACATGCTCCGCAAAGTCATCGGCATGGAAGGTTGGTTGAAAAAGAACTCAGCCGAATCAGGTTCCGTAGCACTAGAGCAAACTACGGCGCGTTGGTGGATTCTAAAAGAAAAGGTGGACGATTCAGGCAGTCACTTCTCCGGGGGGCACGTCGCCGCGCTATACGATGATGAACTATACGAGATGGCCGTTGGTCGCCCCGGAGTTGCGCGGTTACAGTCGTTCGGCATCATCTTCGGATACAACAGGGTCGTAGTTTACGTTCAGCCGCTTCAAACCGAAAATGGTGGTTTGACCGCGAATACCGCCCGCACTCACTTGCTCATCGAGGGGCAACCCCTTCCGTGGACAGATTGGGCTACTGAGTTCCGGGAAAACATGCCCGACCCCATAGCAAAACTGATGGACGAAGTAGCTGCGGGCGCGGGAAATTCCGAGAACGCATCTTCCATTCGCGAACGCCTGAAGCAAATCCGCGACTTGTTCAAGTTCAGCCGCTATCGTCCTACCCCTGACGGAAAGCACATGATTGAGGATGACTTCACGAACACCGGAGGTAACACGTCGAAGGATGGGGCAACCGGCCAGCAGGCGGGTTCGCGCAAAGGCTCGGGCGGAAATCACGCTGGCGGGCGTGCTGGCGATATTTATGCTTTGTTCGCTGATGTTGGTAATACGCCAGCAGAAGAAGTGGGAAGTTTTTTCGACCCGCAGGTCACATGGGTCTCGGTTCGCGACGGTTCACGAACAGCGGACTTTTTGGAAGACCGTGCGGCCAAGTATTTGCCGCAAGCCAACACCATTCAAGCCAATGCCGACTTTAGGGTGTTCACAGACATGGTCGCACGTTGGCGAAAGTTTTATGGTCATGTGCCGAACGCCGAACCTGTCATCGACTCTGTTGTGAGGGAGTGGTTCCAGCAACAGCTAGTGGAAGCAGTTCTCGGTGCGCTCGCTCTGAGGAGGTCGGGAAATTGGAGCGAGCAAGAAGTGGAACTGCTTTGGTCGGAGGAGGCACTGACTTCCACAGTACTGCCGCGGTACCACGTGGACGAACGTATCAAACGGTCGCTCGGCAGTAAACTCGGCACGTTGAAGGATAAGGAAGCCGCATCCGCGGCTCCTGCCTCGGCGGTCTGACACGTGCTTGGGATGAAGGTCGGACAGCGCTTGGCGAAGAATTTCGGCAGGCACAGTGATCGTGCTACCCCCCCTTTTTCAGTTTCCGATGCGGCGGCCAGGAGGTGACGCCGGAATAAAATGGCAAATGATCATGCTTTGACCTCGCCGCGTAATGGTTCCTCAGCCAAGATTGGGGATTCATACTTCAGACCGTAGTGTTTCGACAGGTACTCCAGCAAGATGCTCAAGCGAATGCGAATGGCGTATGCATCATTCGGGGTTTGAGAGTGTTTATCGAACTCCAACAGGGACAACTCAACTGATGCAGATGTTTCTCCTTTCTCCTCCGCGATCTGCGTGTTCTTGTCTCTGCTCTTTTCGAACTGCGCCAGCATCTCTCGGCTTATCTTGTCAACCTTCTGCGATTTTACGAACCTGAATATATGGAAGTACAGTGTGATCATTCCGACCTGACGCAAGAGCTTGTCGGGCGTACCAAAAACGCTCGTCATTAAAGACAGCGTCTCCTCCGTCTCGTTCACAAGGGCCGTCACCGCACTCGATGCGGCTATCTTTGCTCCTTCCTGTCGCAACTTTTTGAATCTTCGAACGAAGTGGTCGAGGTCAGCCTTCTTCGTATTAACGATTTGCTTCTCGAACTCGATGTATAGAAACTTGGCCGCGAGGTCTCTGTGCCGGTAGCGGTTATCAGGAAAAGGGATGTGTTTGGCAAAGAATGGGTGCCCAGACAGCGTCTGTATAGCGGTCGGCAGCGGACCACCGAGCGCATTTCGCTTTTCAGGTGCGTTCAGTGCGACGGCCTCGTTCAGTCGAGAGAACATATCTTCGATGAGGGAGAGGTCGTCAGTGCGTATGGTGACTATGTCTAAGGGGGTCGAATCGAAACGGCTTTTTAGCTGTGGGTACTTTTCGCCTAGCTGAGCGTATCCTAAGCCGCCTGCCTTGATTGTGTTGTCTCTCAGATATTCAAAGTCCTCGGACAATGAGATATTACCTTCGATGAAGTCCCAAATCGTCATTACTCTCTGTTTCCCATCGATAATCGCGTATCGATATTTCTTTCCGCCAATCTTTTTGGGTGGAACGAACTCATGAAAATACAACTTTGGAACATCGAAGCCATTGATGATCGAGTCGATTAGGAGCTGACGCTTCTCCAACGTCCAAATGCCGCTGATGCGCTGATAGGTAGGATCGAGCTGGATCGCATCCCGTTCAGAGTAGACGATCAATGCTGAGCTTTGGGGATACCTGCCGAGGCTGAATTCATCCTTCATATGGTCTCCGAGCTAGTCTAGCGACGTTATCGAGTTCCGGGAAGACAGTGAGTTCGTCGATTCGCAATGCGATGAGTTGGCGTCTAATGCGAGACTTGGCATTTGCCGGAACGATGTAGCGACCAATGTGTCGCTGATCCCCAAGGGACTCAAGAGGACTCTGATCACGATGTGTGACTGTAAACGTACTAAACTGCGCCTGCATCCGCTTTGAATGGCGAATCGCTATTCCGGCCGCAGGGGTGAGTCGTGTGCCGCTTTCAGATGCGATAACGGAAGGAAGATAATTGTGCAGGCGTTGGTTGTTGTCTTCAAAGATCGGAAGAGCAAGCCGATTCGTTGAGGTGATTCCCGCCTGCTCGTTGAGTTGAGCCGGGAGAAGCAGCCACAGCGCCCCATCTCGTGAGTCGTTTTTAGTGGGATCGTCGATTGAATTGATTGCGAAATAGAGACCAATAAGGGGACTTTCGCTCCAATCAAGCAGTCTTGTGGGAACCGCGTGATGCCGGGCAAGAAACATCCATTCCCACTCGGACTGGGGTCGATCCTGAACGAATTGGATTGCGTTCTGCTTGAACGCGTTTATTAGAGCACTCTCATGTTCCAGCCCAAACGGAGGGCGACCTAGAGAGGGTACGAGGGAGTAGTTTCGATTCGTCGAACCGCGAAACCAGATCGGTGTTCGTCTAGCCCGCGCCCGATGCGACTCTACTGCCGTCAGAAGGTCATTGACGCTGCGAATTCTTTGCTCTGCAAAAAACATCGACCTGCCTTTGAGGAGTTACGGAATCCAATGACGACGCTATTTTCTACTCTGTTCTAACATTTCGCGCAAGTCTGGTGGCTTGGTCGCGGCGACCCGAATTGCAAGAATAATAGCTCCCCGATCCGTCCCGGCTGCATTATTATTCGCACATGCCACTGCTGAGCTTCTGGAAGAGCAGCCGGGACGAAGTTCTGAAGATGACGGTCGAGCAAGTCGTGTCGAGCGCTGGCGACGGTCACTTGCGGGACGGCTCCGAGGCTTCTAAGGAGTTCCGTGGTTATCTTCGTGTCTGTCCGAGCGAATCGCTGTTCAATTACGCAAGGTATTGCTTAGAGAACTCGTTCGAGAAGGGCGGGGTCGTCCTCCAAGACATCGTTAATGAATTGGGTCGCAGGTTGGATTTCGAGGTCGAGGACGGGCTATATCAGGGCAAGAGAACGGTTGTAGGTTTCGACGGCATTTGGCGGTCAAAGAGCGATCCAGACATTTTGGTTGAGGTAAAGACGACAGACTATGTCGCTGTATCGTTGGACAAGATCGCGGAATACAAGGAGCGGCTGTACGCCGAACGTAGGATCGAACCAAATGCTTCCATGCTGGTTGTTGTAGGGCGTGAAGACACAGGAGGGCTTGAGGCTCAAGTCCGGGGTTCCCGGTACGCTTGGGACATGCGTCTCATCAGCGTGGAACGGCTGATCAAGCTCGTTCAGATAAAGGAGAAATCGGACGACCCTACAACGCTTACCCAGATTCGGCAGTTGCTTCGTCCGTTTGAGTACACCAAGATCGACCGGATCATAGACGTCATATTCACAACAGCGGTAGATGTTGAAGAGCAGATAGCCGAGCACCCGCCTGTCGAAGAGGATGACAAGGAACACGGAACTTTCAAACAGGATCGCACGGACCCCGATCTGCTCAGCGCCAAGCGAGCGGAGGCTGTTGAAGCCTTTGCACGGTTTAAGGGGCAAGAGCTAGTTCGATACAGCCGAACGCTGTTCTGGAGTGCAGACAAGACATTTCGAGTCTGCTGCGCCGTCTCCAAACGCTATGAGGGCGACTACCAACCTTACTGGTATGCTTTTCACCCCAACTGGGATCGTTTTCTCAGCGAGGGTAAGGACGGCTATTTTGTTCTCTCCTGCATGGATCGGATAGAAGCCTACGCCGTGCCCTATTCGGTCTTGGAGAAGAACAAGAAGAACCTCAACATGACGGATCGAGGTGATAGGTCGTACTGGCACGTTGCGCTCACCACGATGGAGGACGGCTCCCTCGCGATCAACCTTTCGCGAATCGGGAAGAAGCTGCCACTGAAGCCGCTTGCGTTTGGCTGGTCTGCTGCGGCAAAGGCTTCGTAGGTTGACGCACATCAATCTCCTCCATGATCCGTTCTGCCCATACCCTTTCACTCGAATCATATCCAACTCAATCGCTTTGCGCTGACGCTCACGGATGGTATGCCTTCTAGGGATTAGGTTTGATCTTCCATGTGAATGACTGCATTTTCTCCCGAAGTCGAATTCGGTCTCCGTTAAGCCGATTTCTGTATATCTCTCCCTCGGTAGATGTAGCGAACTGGTCTTGCCCTTCCCAAGTCATAGTGCCATCGCCTGTCCCAAGTGCGGATGATACGGAATGCCCCAGCGATTGAAATTCCTTCAAGTCAGGCCACTTCGCAAGATGCGGTCGGTGCTTCGAACACCACGCTTGCATTTCCCAAACAATGTAGTTGATGCGAATGAGATGCGGGGGGTGGGAAAGATGTCCAACGCTTACTGAATCAAATCGCTTCTGGGGTTCGGTGTGAAAGAACCCGATCACACCCGCTAAAACCAATCGGAGAATGGTTGGTTCAAAATCTCCATCGCTTTCAGTCTTTGCTACCAACCTTGCGAGGGTCTGCCTCGGCTCACCTTTCATCAAATTGTGCAATAACATGTGAACTGCATAACCATCCGCCTCGATTTCAGCGGCATGCCTAGCAAGATTGTCCCCGGACGCTGCGACGCGGTAACCGCTTGATTTTGTAGGTCAGAAATCGCGGAAATTAGTGTTCTGCAACCATCCGTTTCTCGGACAACACAAACGGATAGGGGCTGTGCGGAACTGTTATGCTGGTTTCCTGAGTTCGGGCTAAGGATTGAGTCGATCTACCGGGTGAAGAGTCAAAGATGATTCCTGCCGAAGTCGTTTTCGATAGAGCAGTTCGAAGAGTAAGAAAGCAATATAAAGGCAAGCAAGACTTCCAGAAGCTTCCTGACGGGCTTCGGCTACTTCTTTGCGATTTACATCGACACATCAATGAGACCTATAGCACTC
>Ga0207007_1320_pt1 | contig 10257 bp, 11 predicted proteins | sample Alteio_BWMinCont_85_FD_153487 | JGI IMG/M metagenome (GOLD analysis project Ga0207007, IMG submission 153487) | Enriched cells from forest soil in Barre Woods Harvard Forest LTER site, Petersham, Massachusetts, United States -... | ecosystem: Environmental > Terrestrial > Soil > Temperate forest >...
CTTTGCTTGAAAATCACACCTACGGCATTTGCCGGTTCGATGTGGATGGCCGGTTTCTCGAGGTCAACGAAGCGCTGGTGACAATGCTCGGTTATGGTTCAGATGAGGAATTGAAGGCGGTTAACCTGGCGAGCGAGATTATTCGCGACCCTATCGAGCGCGCGCAATTGTTTGACACCTACCGGCGGACGGGCCACATCGATCTCATTGAAGTCGAATGGAAGCGGAAGGACGGGACGGCCATGAAGGTCCGGCTCAGCGGAAAACGGGTTGGCAGCGAGGAGGGAGCTCCGGAGGGATGCGAGATCATCGTCGAGGACGTTACCGCGCAACGCGCTGAGGAGGATTTCCTCCGCCATCTGGCGGCGACCGACGCGCTGACCGGCCTGGCAAACTACCGCAAACTTAGCGGGGTACTCGAATCGGAGATCAATCGCTCGAATCGCACCGGGCGGCCATTTGCATTGCTCATGTTTGATTTGGACGGCATGAAGCAGATTAACGACCGCCATGGCCATCTGGCCGGAAATCGGGCGCTCTGCCGCCTTGCGGATATCTTTCGATTTGCCTGCCGGTCGATTGACACCTCTGCGCGCTACGGCGGCGACGAGTTCGCGATTGTCCTCCCGGAGACGCTCGCCAAAGATGCCACGCTCGTCGGCAAACGGATCTGCGAGCGATTGAGCAACGATGGGGAGGAGCCTTTGCTATCCCTGAGCATGGGCGTTGCGCATCCTCTGAATGAAATCTGCCGGTGTCTTGACCACATCCGCCGAGATGGCAAATTGCGCCTTCTTGAGTTCTTGGAGGCTATGCTCCACGCCGGCCAAGTCATCGTCAACAATCAAGGCGCGAATCATTCGCCGACGGTGGGTTGGCAAGTTTGGTTGATCAAAGCCTCGACGATCTTTTTGTGCTTCCTCGCGGGAGCCACGCAACATTTGAATATTCCTTCCTGGTTTTCCCGTCGCAGCCAAAGGTTTTTCCTCCCACCGAAACGAGCCGGTGGTGACCCGCCACAGCGGACTTTAGGCCGCATAACGGCTAAAAGAATGTTCAATTTGGAACACTCTGTTGTTATGTATCGATGTGGTTAACAGAGGAGTTTATCGAGTGAGTGAGGTGCAGCAACCATCATACAACTGATTATTCACCCGGATCGGTTGATATTGCCGATGGCCATCCGGGCGGATTCGGGCAGTTCAGAGGCGGCCGAGAAGCAGGAGAATGACGACAATTAAGGCAAGCAGCCCCAGACCGCCCGTGGGCGCATAACCCCATTGCCTGCTGTGCGGCCAGCGCGGCAATGCGCCGACAAGCGCAAGAATCAAAACCACAAGCAAAATCGTTCCAAGCATAATTCGCCTCTTCTTTCTTTTCCCGAGCGAGAACAATTCCGGTACTTGTTAACCTGCCGCTTTCGCAATCCAATTCCGCTGGCTCATTACCCGATGCGAATATGGGAGAAGGAATGAAAAAGCCCGAAGACGTTGAGAATCCACAAGACTACGCCGATTACCACGACCGCATTCAGGATTGACTTGATCGTCCCTTGCATGGGGATGAAGTTGTTGACCAGCCAGAGCAGAACACCAACTACCACGAGAACCATCACAAATTGAACTAAAGGCATCGATTCTTACCTCCTTACTTTCTATGGCGCAACTTTGACCGCTCTGAGGGTTGCGCGAATTGCACACGAATCCGGGAGTTTTGTTTCGCCAGCTCGAATGCTCCAGGGTCCGCCATTTTCAATCATGCTCCGCCGGAAGTGTGCGGCACAATTTGTCAGTCCCGACCGTTTTCCTTTTCCCCTCGCAAGAACATTCTAGAAGCGTCGAGGAGGAATGTCTGTTCACTTATGAACGTTTTCGCGCTTCAATCCGCCGCTTGGGAGGACTTAGTGCCACGGCGGCAAAGTTACGGAATGTCCAAAAGAGAACAGCAGTCCTCCTCCCATGCGTTCATGCTGCCAACGAGGAAATAACGATGAGTCAATTTAAAATTATTGGGACAACGGTCCTTGTAATACTTTTTGGGACGACTGTGTTCGGATACGCGCAGCAAGACCAAAAAGGCGACAAGCAGGAGGCAAAGCCCGACAGGCAAGCAGAGCCCGCGCAACAGAAAGGCCAGCAGGAAAAACAGAGGCCTGCCACCCAGCAACATGCCCAGCAACAAGAAAAGGCAGCGCCGCAACAGCGCGCTCAACAGCAGCAGGCCAGGCCAAACCCGCAGCAACACGCACAGCAACAACAAGAAAAGGCAGCGCCGCAACAGCGCGCTCAACAGCAACAAGCAAAGCCAAGCCCGCAGCAACGCGCCCAGCAGCAAGAAAAACCAGCGCCGCAACAGAACGCGCCGCAGCAACAGCAAAATCAAAACAGGCAACAAGTCCAACAGGGGCAGCAAAACAGGAACCCGCAGCAACGCGCCCAACAGCAGCAGCAAAACAAAAGCACCGAGCAAGCCCGATCCCCGCAGCAAAGCAACGGCAGCCAGCGAATCGACCAGCGGCAATCCCGGCAGCCAGTTCAGCAACAGCGCACGCATGAGCAACAAGTTACGCAGGAAGGCGCACAGCGAGGCGAATGGCAGCAGCGCCGCGCCCGTAGCTTCGAAACCGAGCATCGCACCTGGCAGCAACGCGGCGGATATAACGGCTATCGCATTTCTGACTCCTATTTCAGCAGCTACTACGGCGCGGGCCATTCGTTCCGAGTCTACGGCCTTCCTTTCATGGAGGTTGGCGGGTTCCCGCGTTTCCAGTACGGCGGTTATTGGTTCAGTGTAGTGGATCCGTATCCGGAATTCTGGGGAACCGACTGGTACCAAACCGATGATGTCTACGTCGCCTATAACGACAACGGATATTACTTGTATGATAATAGATACCCGGGCCGCCCGGGAGTTGCCGTCAGCATTTCGTTCTAAGTGTGCTGTAAAGCTATGAAGCTGTCCCCAAGAGAAGCGCCGAGCTCCATGGATCCATAAAGTGCTCGCGGAGCTTGGCGCGCCTCTTTCCACGCTATTTTGACGACGCTTTCAGAAACGGGCCTCCACACGAGTGCGATCTCCTCGCGTCCGAATGTTCGCATTCGGTCCCCTTTATGTCCTTAATTGAACAGACCCACGTTATCCACAATGCTATACACGTTGCTGATTCCCCTGCGAGTCAGAATCTGGTGAAGGGCGAATCTCCCTAAAGCGGAACAATCGTTCTCGTCCAAACCAACGACGGCCGCCTAGCCGAAGCGCCTCGATCTCTGCGTGGCGGTCATGATCATGAAGCCGAAAACTAAAGATGTGTAATGAACGATCGACAAAGGGAGTTCAAAATGGAGGCGTTCAAAGTTGTTGGGCTACTTTGTTCCTTTGCGCTGGTCGCCATGGTTTTCGCGGCGAATGTCCGGGCCGATCCATTTGACAAAAAAACTGTGACTACGTTCAGCGAGCCGTTTGAGGTGCAAGGCCTGGATGCGCAGATCCTTCCGGCTACATTCCCGGCACAGCTATGCCGGGACAGCCTGGACATGTCGCCCTCGCAGGCCATCGAGATACATTTTGCCGGCAGTTGCGCATGTCCGCCCCAACGACGAAATCATCTTGACCGTGCTCGATGGTTCCTATTGTTACGGCGTGGATTGGATTGAAGTGGTCAGGCCCGAAGATACGCAATTGCTGGATCGTACCAGGCGCGATGTGCTGACCCTGGTGGCCTATTACCCATTTTATTACGTGGAGCCTGCGCCCAGAAGATTCATCGTGCCCGGGCAAAGAATATCCCAATGAATCACGACGGCAAGAACCGCCGGGTTTTCCCGCGGGCAAACAAATTTCTGAAGGATGGAAATAAGCTCACTTGAAAATGAGGTCGCTATCGGAAAAATGCTGCACCGCAACGCATTTACTGTAAAAGCTTTTGCCGTGATCGTCGCGCTCGGTTTGATGTTGGGGTGGCCAAGCGAAGCCGCGGCCTACGCTGTCCTGTCGCATGAGGCGATTATTGACAGCGCCTGGGACGCCAATATCCGCCCATTGCTCGTGAAGCGATTTCCGAATTCAACGCCGGAACAGCTTAAAGAAGCGCATGGGTACGCCTATGGCGGAGCGATTATCCAGGACATGGGGTACTACCCCCACGGAAGTTTTTTCTTCAGCGACTTGACGCATTACGTTCGCACCGGTGATTTTGTCCTGGCCCTCATCCGAGATTCCCGGGACCTGGACGGCTACGCGTTTGCGCTTGGCGCGCTCGCTCACTATGCTGCGGATAGCAACGGCCATCCGGTTGGAACCAATCGCGCGGTCCCGCTGCTGTATCCCAAGCTCGCAAAGAAATACGGCAGCACGGTCACCTACGAGGAAGACAAGCTCGCGCACGTCAAGACGGAATTCGGATTCGACGTTCTCGAAGTAGCGCAAGGCCGCTATGCCCCGGAAAATTACCACGACTTCATCGGCTTTGAAGTTTCAGTTCCGCTCCTCGAGCAAGCCTTTCAGGAAACCTACGGATTGGATTTGAAGACCGTTCTTACCAGTGAGGAGAAGGTGCTCGGTTCCTATCGTCACGATGTCAGCCAACTTCTTCCTGAAGCGACGCGGGTGGCCTGGAGCCTGAAGAAAAACGACATCATGAAGGATCAGCCAGGCATAACCAGAAAGAAATTTCTCTATAATCTTTCCCACGCGAGTTACCAAAAAAATTGGGGAAAGCAATATGAGGAGCCCAGTTTACACGAAAGATTTCTAGCGTTTCTTGTTCGGATTTTTCCAAAGGTCGGCCCCCTGAGAGTGCTGCAGCTCAAAATACCCACGCCCGAAACGGAGCGGTTATTCGAAGCCAGCTTCAACGCGAGTTTGGATCGCTACAAAAATTTGCTGAGCCAGGCAGGGGCCGGCCAGCCGGACTTGCCCAACGACAATTTTGATACCGGTGAAATCTCTGCGCCGGGAAAATACCAGCTGGCCGATGAGACACAAGCAAAGCTGCTCGACTCGCTGGCGAAGCAGAATTTCAATGGAGCTTCTCCGGAAGTTCGGGCCGAGCTTCTGGAATTTTTTGGACACCCGGAAGCGCCGTACGCCATGAAGCGAAAGCCAAAAGACTGGGAAAAAGTCCAAGACGAAGTGGAAAAATTGAAGAATGCGGCTCCCCCCGCGGCGACGAGTGCGAAGGATTCAATCGTATCAGGTCATTCGCCCGAGTGAGACCCTTACGGAGCGCGCGTCTGCAGCGACGGACAAACGATACGCGATCTAGCCTCTTCCCGTCAGACGGACTTTGAAACGCAAGCGATCAGAAGGGCGAATGCGTGGCGCCCTTTCTCTCCCACAAGTGCAACGATCCCGAATGCAGTCGGGAACCATCTAAGGCAGCTCGAATATGAGTTAATGCTCGAAATGCCGGTGACAGGCTTCGGTGAAGGTTTTTGGAGCTGCGGCAGCGCAGAGGGACATTCTCACTCTCGGTCATTTAGGCTTTTGCACGGGTTGAATCGCATCTCTATCCTTTTCGCCCTTCCCCTTGGAGAATACCGGGTTATCAATGGTCCCGCCGATTCGGAAAGGAAACTGCAACTTACCGTCAACGAGCGCCGCACCGGAGAGCCGGGCAATTGTGTTGGTGAAGAAACCTTCCTTGGTGGTAATCTCCGCGAGGCCGTGATAGTTCAACTCGTCAGAGCCTGACACGCTGACGGTGCCCGAGCCGTCCACATCAACTCCGTAGCCATCAATGTCGATTACGCGGCTTGAAATCTGTTGGTTGGCCAACTCCAGATCGGTCGTGATCAAGTTGAACGAGGAAGGATCGCTCTTGGCCGGACCCAGGTCGTTGAAGTGCGCCAGCTTCATCAAATTGGCGTTGAGTTTGAGGCTCGGCACCTGGCCGTTGCGCACAGTCACATGTCCGGCCGCGTGGATTCCCGCCAACGGATGGAGCGAATGCGCAATTTCTCCCGCCAACTTTACTTCTCCTTCCAACTTCCCGGTCATCTTTCCTCCGCCATTTGGGAAGGCCGCCAGAAGCTGGGCTACATTGATTCCGCTTACTTTCACGTCGGTCTTAAAGTTTGCGTTCTTCTGAGACAGATCAAAGGAGAGATCGCCAGCGGCGCTTCCGTCGTAGACTTCCGCTTTGGCATCTGTGAAAAAAACATGCCTCGACCCTAACTCCAGTTTGAATTCCAGATCTTTCACCTCGACCGAACCGAAACGCAGAAGGCCGGCCTTAATGCTTCCATGGCCATCCTTAGAGACTGAAGAAGGATTGATAATTCCCGCCAGGTTCACCTCTTCCATGTCGCCCGAGATTTCGCCGGCTTGAAAAAAGACAGGACCCGCCGCGTCCGATGGCAGGAGATTCGACGCGATCAGCTGCCCATGGTTAATTTGCACCCTCGAAATCACTCCGAGAGGCAAGGTATTTACAGAAACCTTCCCTTCGGGGCTCTCAAAATTCCATGGACCGTCGGGGTCCGAAGTCAGATTAATGACCGGATCTTCAAGCACCAGCGACGTGATAGCCACCCGCCGGCGAAGGAGCGCGCCAAGGCCAAGTCTCGCATCAATCCGCCTCACCTTGACGATATAACCAGGCGGAAAGAGCGGGGGGTTTTTCACGCCGAAATCGTCGATCTGAATCGACAAAGGGGAAAGCTTAAGTCCTAGGCGCCCGATTTCGATCTGCTTTCCCGTGATCTCTTGGAGGTAGGAGATCACCTCGGGCCGGTAGCGATTCACTTGAATGAGGGCGGGTCCAACGAAAATAAGTGCGAGCAAGAGTATCCCAGCGATTCCAACTACGATCAGACCGGTTCTGCGGCGGATGGACATAGTGGGCTTCAGAGCACAGTTTTTTCTGGTGCGGCCGGGAGGGCTGTAAGAAAGTAAATTTGCCTCCGCTTCGGACCAATCAAATCGACTCGATCAAGAGAAGCCACCCTTCTCTGATCAAAGAGAACAAAGCGTCTGCTGCCAGGCGCTGGACAAAATTTCCATCGGAGATTTGGCCAGACTGCCATCTTCGACCCCATGGCGGCTAGAGATCCGGACACGGGAGAATCAACATCCTTCCACAGGCTAACGCGTCGAAGCTGGTCCGTCTGCATAAAAAGGAACATTTTTGGCTCAAAGGCCAACCGCAACCGATCTGCGCGGTGTCCTGCGCTACAGGGGATCCTTGCAAGAACTCGTAACTCGGGAGACCTCGCAACAAACAAGTCGGAGATGAATCGATTGCCGCGACTCGGCCCGCTTTCGTGCATTCATCCTGTGATTCTTGCTCCCGGAACGCTCAGACTTTGACGGAACAGCCGCATCTATAGAATTCCCGATGTATTTTGCAAAAGAAAGGGCCGAATGGGGGGTAGTCGGCCCGCTACGGTGAGGTGGGAGGCGCTGCGAGTATGTAGATCTACATCGGCTTAAAATCCTTGTACCCTATTGTGATCGCGGGATGCTGTTCAATTTCGCACATTCATTGGTGGAATGTGCCCTGCATCTTGACTTTGCCGAAGGATTCTATCTTTTCAAGACGGGAGGGCAACCTTCCAGCCCGCGCTGTCGATTTAGTTGTGCTCCGTCTAGTAGCCGCGCTGATTCGTTGACCGGCGATTTCGGAGGTCGAATCCCTTAAGGCAGATTGTGCCTGATCGGTTTGGCTTCCTGTCGAGTGGGTGAGAGACAATAGAAGGAAAAGGCCCCCAACATCTGGAACGACTGTGACCTCAGAGCCATCAACCTTGTTATCGTTTTTGCAGATTTGCTCGTAACGCTCCGCGATCTGGTCATCAATAATCTTGAGTTTTGCGGCTAGGTGGATCTCGTTGGGATTGTCCTCAAATCGCTTCCATAAAACTTTCCTTCTAGCTCTCAATTTTTGCAGTCGTAACTCTTCAGAATAGGGAATGCAAAGTGGCATGACCCCCTCCATTGGACACTCAATTTCTGCGCACAGCTATTCTCAAACCCCTCCCTAGATCGATCTTATTTCAGAAAATATGGAAAAAGTTTCAAAGTGATCGATCCGCCGTTGAGGACGAACTTCGAATGACCTCGGTTCTTCCGTCCATTGGTCGCTTGGCCCTTGTTCGTGCGAAATCGAGATGGTTACTTTTTAATTTCAACTTGTACCGGCCTGGGTTGCAGGCGCAACTGCGGTCTTTCAATCTTCCAGCGTAGACATGTAAGCATTTGCATACGGCACTCGTGGAAAGCGGTGAGGAACATTACCGGTGGCCCAATCGCAACTACCCTTTAGGTGCATAAAGCGGTTACTTGCAGAGAAAGGGTACGCTGCGAGAACGAACCCCTAGGTTAGAGGCCACGAACGGCAATGGTCTTTTGCTTCTCTCCGCGCCTGAGGGCAAAAAATCCGATGCCAGCCAGCCCGATCAAAATGAGCGAAAGGGAACTGGGTTCGGGGACAGTAGCGGGCGTTCCGCTCTTGATTTGGGTCCCGTCGCTATTTCCGTCAAGATCTCCATCTGGTTCTTTCTCCCACGCCTTTCCGGATTCCGAAAACAAGTGTCCGTGCTCGTAGGAGCCAAAGTCGCTGAGCTTGAATGAATGAGCGTCTGCGTCCAACGATGCGGTAGAGACCATGCTTAAAGCCAGGGAAGAACTCGCGTTCCGGCCATCAGCTTCATTCTTCAATGCCGCATTGATTTCAGAGTGAGAAGAGCCATTCGTGTAGTTACAGTCCGACATTCGGTCCGCCAAGACCGGCATCGCAGCAGTCAGAACAATTCCACAAAGCAGCGATATATATCTAAGGTTCATTTATTTTCTCCCGGTTAAAACAATAAGCATTCCGCACATGCAGAATACTAAGGGGTATGAAATAAAACGTCTGTTCAATTCAGAACAGTCCTTTATTTTTCCGCTCAACAAACCCGGCGACGATCGACGCCTTATGGTGGGCCCCGCGTTTTCGTTGAATGTTCACCGAACGCAGGTCTTACTTAGATGCGACGGCTTAGCGGGATCATCTTGCGGTCATTGAAGAGGCGAGCTGTGAGAAGCATGACCGCAGTTCATCGCTTTCCGGAGGTTGGCGATTTCAACCCGGAGGCTTTTAACGAGTCAATTTTATAGGTGTACAAAATTGAACAGCGTTGGTTTGGCTCCGTATATAAAGTTGTGCTTCGCGAATCGCGAAACAGGGGAAACAAAAGCTCGAATCCATGGCTGGGGCGAGTCATGTTTCCCTTTCTCACCGTTCCGAGATTTGACTTCCTCTGAAATGGAAGGGTGGCTGCGATCCACGTTCCCTGATGTCTTGCTGCCAACACTCGAAGTGAAAACGCGCAAGACAGTTTTGCGTCCAGATCAAAAATAGACTTCAATCGAGACGCCAAGTGAAGGCAACCTACACCAAAGCCCCGTTATACCTGATTGCTTGTTCTGGTGAACTTGAGGGGGTGGAAAGTCTTACAGTTATGGTCCCGAGGGAACGACCATGACTATTTTTCTAAAACAAATTTCAAGAGAGAAGAATTGACGTGGAGGCCGCCCTTGTATCCAATGAAGCCCTTTTTTGTAAACTGTTTCATGAAGTAGTTCACTCTGGAACGGGTTATTCCAACCATTTTCGCCAGCGCATCTTGAGCTACCCGGGGGATAAACTTTGTGGGTGGGCCTTTGCCGCCGTAGTTAGCGAGCAACAGAAGTGCGCGGGCCAGCCTCTTTTCGCTGGAATGGAAAAGCTGATCGACCAAATCGCCCTCACTGCGCAAGTTCCGTGAAAGCATGTACGATATGAAACGGTCAGAGCACTCATGGTCGGTGTGGAGCACACGAATCATTTCGCTCTTTTCAATGACGAGTAAAGTCGAAGCTGACATCGCGGTAGCCATTCTCGTCCGAACGGGCTGACCGATTATTCCCCCTTCACCAAAAAAGTCACCTGGTCCAAGCAAGGCTATGACGGCTTCCTTACCGAACCGGTTGACAACAGACAGCCTCACGCGACCTTGCTTTATGTACAACACAGTAGAAGCGGGGTCACCCTGAGAATAAATTTTCTTGGAGGTTCGATATTCCACAGTTCTTCCTGCCATGCCTGAAGAGCCAAGAAATGCTCGGGAATTGACGGCGTTTCTTCCTTCGGGATTTAGTTTTGGTTTCGAATTATGCGAGAGTGTACGTACTTTCATTTTTCTAACTACGTTGTTCGGAGTCTAGCATATCTAGGCGCAAGTGTGTCACTAAATATGTCACAACGAATCATACGTCAGCCCAAAGACAGGGAGG
>Ga0207007_1321_pt1 | contig 10212 bp, 11 predicted proteins | sample Alteio_BWMinCont_85_FD_153487 | JGI IMG/M metagenome (GOLD analysis project Ga0207007, IMG submission 153487) | Enriched cells from forest soil in Barre Woods Harvard Forest LTER site, Petersham, Massachusetts, United States -... | ecosystem: Environmental > Terrestrial > Soil > Temperate forest >...
CGGCTACGCGCATCCGCCAGGATCATCACGCGGCCGGGCTTGCTGCGAATCTGGTCGTCCAGGCCGTACTCGATGCCGCCCAATCCCTTTTCGTCGATGTCCACGTAGCCGAGCACGGCGGCGGCCAGTTGGCGCTTGGGATAGAAGCGCTGGTCCTCCTGCTGAAAATAAATTCCTCGCAGATTCAGCGCGCGGATGCGCGCGGCCGTCCCCGGCGGCAATTTGCGCGCGAGCCACACAAACGAGTGCGACGCCGCCAGCCGGCTTGCAATCTCCTCGGGAGGGGTATCCAGCACCGGGCCCAGCAGCCGCGCCACCAGTTCGGGATCGGAAATTTCCGACGGAACGGCGAAGCAGGAATCCACCGACGCGCTCATGGCCAATTCGCGCAGATTGCGGTCGAAGATGTCGGCGCGCTTGGCGCTGATTTCGACGATGCGCTGCTGCTGCCGCCGGGCCCGCGCCAGATAATCGCTGTAATGGAATAGCTGCAGGTAGGTCAGACGGCCCAGCGCCGCTCCGGTCCAAAGCGTCAGGACCACGGCCACGATTACCAGCCGAGTCAGGGGACCGCGCACGTGCATGCCGGTGCCAGAAGCTCCCATACTGTGTTGCCAATTCTCCAGGGGCGAACAAGCGCCATGACGCGAGCTCAGCGCGGTCGGGCAGCGGCCGGGGCCGCGGCGTTCAGCTCGGCCAATACGGCCTCGCTCGGAGTCTCAAACGGCGCGATCTGCCCGGCCACCGGCACGGTGAGACCCAGTTGGTTGCGGGCAATCTCGTCGATGCGCGAGGGCGAGCGCAGGCCCGCCACTTCCAGTTTCAATTCCTGATTGAGTTCGCCGGCCTGCGTCTGCTCGGTCTTGAGCGATTCCAACTGGTAGCCCAGTTGAATGCAGGCAAAATGCTGCCAGGCGTAGAGCAAGGTGCCGGCGGCGAACAGCGCGCCCAGCGCCACCAGCCGCGCCAGCGCGCGCAGGCGGTCGGGAGCGTTCCCGCGCACCAGACGCGAATTGTCGATCGGCTTGCGGGTGTGAAATTCGGTCATGACGCCAACGGTTCCGCCGGCGACGGCGCCGGCTCGAGTTTTTCGGCCACGCGCATCTTCGCGCTGCGCGCCCGCGGATTGGCGGCAACTTCGGCGCCGGAAGGGCGCACGACTTTGCGCGTCAAAATCCGCATCAGACCCTCGCGCGATCTCTCCTGGAACTGCCTCTTCACCAGGCGGTCTTCGAGCGAGTGATAGCTGAGCACCACCCATCGTCCCCCGGGAGCTAATGTGGCAGGGGCGCGCATAAGAAACTGCCCGAGTTCCTCCAACTCTCGATTCACCGCAATCCGCAGCGCCAGAAACGTTTTTGTCGCGGGATGCAGTTTCTGCCTTCCCCTTGAAGCACGTGCCCCTGCCACAACCTTTGCCAGATGTTCGGTGCCGCGAATGGGCCGCGCCCGAACAATTGCCCTGGCGATCCTGCGGGAGTCGCGCTCTTCACCGAAGTGATAGAGCAGGTCGGCGAGCTCGGACTCCGGCGTCCGATTGACGATCTCCGCCGCCGTCATCTCCCAATCCAAATCCATGCGCATATCCAGCGGTCCCGCGTGGCGGAAGGAAAACCCCCGCGCCGCCGTGTCCAGTTGGAAACTGGAAACGCCCAGATCGGCCAGCAGGCCGTCGGCGGGCCGCAGCTTCAGATTCCGGGCGACTTCGTCGATCTTGGAAAATTGTGCTTGCACCAGAGTCACCCTTTCTCCGTACGGCTTGAGCCGCTCGCGCGCCAACTCCAGGGCTTGCGCGTCACGATCGATACCGACCAGACGACCGGTAGTAAGTTGCCGAGCGATCGCCTCCGCGTGGCCGCCCAGCCCAACGGTGGCGTCCAGGTACGTCCCTTCGGGACGGATTTGCAGCCAGTGCACGGCCTCTTCGGCCATGACCGGCGTGTGCACTGCGTCCAAGACTAGATGCCCAAGTCGCCCAGTGTTTTCTCATCGTCTTCCGTGATCGGATTGGCTTTCATATGCTCGAGGTACCGAGCATGATTCCAAATCTCCAGATGCCTCAACTGGCCGGTGACCACCACGTCGCCCTTGGTCTGCGCCGCATCGCGCAAAATCGTCGGCACCAAAATGCGCCCTTGCGCGTCGAGATCCACCATCTGGCCGTAGTAGTTAGAGCGCGCCAGAAATTTCCGCTTGGTGCGGTTGTGCATCGGAAGCTTGGCCAGCTTCTCCTCGATCTCGTTCCATACCGTCATGGGATACACTTGCGCGAAGTCTCCATTCTCACTGGTCACGAAAAACTTGCTCCCCTGCTCGCGCAGCTCTTCCAAAAAGGCGGCGGGAATCTTCAGCCTGCCCTTGTCGTCGACCTTCGCCGGATAGTTGCCACGAAGCATATTGGAAGCCGCCACACCCTTCAGAACTGGCCTCAGAACTGGAGTTGCTCACCACTTTTTCTCACTGAGCTCCACTTCTTCCCACTTGTGCCCACGATCTTAGTCACGGTTTTTTTCTTGTCAACAGAAAAACGCATTTCTTTTCAAAATTCTTTGAGAATGTTGTGGAAAAAAGTTTGCTCAGCCTTGTGCCAATGCGAGATGACCACAACCAGTGGTGTTGCGGGCTCTATGACAGTGCATAGCTAGGCGGATGTATGCCTTTAGAGGAGAATGTTTCCAATTGAGTAACGAAATAAAAGCGAAAGAGGGTCAGTACGCGCCCGGCGGCGCTCCGGTGACGCGCAGATTGGAGAGATCGCGCAGCATCTGGCGGTCGCCGGGATTCAAGCCGTCGAGAAACGCTTCATCGCTGAGCTTGGCGGCGCGCTCGGAATCGGAAAGGCCGCGCAGGTCGTGCAATTTTGCGAGCATCGCCTGGCGGCGGAACGGCGGCAGATTGCGCCACTGCGGTAGCAGCGTCTGGCGGACGTAGCGCTGCTGCTGGGGAGTCATCTGCTGCCAGACTCGCGCATTGTTGATGACGTCCTGCTTCTGTTCCGGCGTCAGCCCGTTGAAAGCCTGCAGCCGCTGGCGAATCTGCTGCTGCTGTTGCGGCGGCAAATTCAGAAAACGCGCGTTGTTGTTGAGGAATCTCTCCTGCTGCTGGGGAGTCATGCCTTGCAGGCGCTCCGCCATGGCAGGCGGCAGGTCCAGCATGCGGCGCTCCTGCGGCGTGGGCTGGGGCTGCACGCGGTTGGCGCGCGGCGGACGCGGCGGCGGTGGAACCTTGCGCTGCTGCCCGCGTGCCTGCCCCCCGCCCGCCGCGGCCAGAATCACGGCCGCCAGCAGGCATCCGCATGGCAGAAACTTTCGCAGCATGGCTTCGATTCTCAAGTTACCTCTGGGAATTGGCTTGCGGCGCCGGCGTCTGTTGCACGGGCAACTCCGCCAGCGCGTCGAAACTGGCCAGCACGTCGTAATCCTCGAGCACCGGCAAATCCTGGATCATGTTGAACTCCGCTTCAATGCTCTGCGGAGCCGGGACCAGCACCGGCTGCGGCGTCAGCCGCTGCGAGGAAAGCCACACGGAAACCACCAGCAGCGCCGTCACCGCCAGCGCCAGGCGCGGCGAAGGCAGCAGCCAGCCCCACAGTGCGGCGCGGTGCGACTCGGCGGCCACGCGCTGGCGCACCGCGGCGTCGAACGACGGCGAAGGCGAAATCTCCGGCACTTCGTCGAGGACGCTCCACAGCGCGCGAAACTCCATGGCGCGCTCGCGGCATGCGGTGCACGCCGTCAAATGCTGCTCCACCTGGCGGCGCGCGGCGGGAGCGGCCTTGCCGTCAAGGTAAGCGATCAAATCCTGTTCCATTTGTCCGCAGTTCATGGCTACCTCATTTCCCTGCTCCCAGGCTCGCTTTGGCAGCGTGCCCGGGCTCGACCAGCGGGGCCAACTCGGTCCGCAACGTTTCATACGCGCGGAAGAGCAACGACTTCAACGCGCTTTCCGAACACTCCAGAACCCTGGCGATCTCGTCGTAATCCATCTCCTGATACTTGTGCAGCAGCACCGCGGCGCGCTGCTTTTCCGGCAGCGCCTCGACGGCGCGGCGAATCACGGCGGCGCGGTCGCGAGCGATCAGCTCGTGCTCGATGCCGGGATTGCGGTCGGCCACTTCCAACGCCGGGGCATCGTTTTCGCCGCCATCGGCGGGCTGATCGATGGAAACCTCCAGCCGGCGGTGGCGGCCGTCGCGGCGTTCGTTGAGCGCCACGTTGGTGGCGATGCGGAACATCCAGGTGGTGAACTTGGCGCTGGGAGCGTACTGCTTGCGCGCGCGATACACGCGAAGAAAAACTTCCTGCGCCAGATCTTCCGCGGCCCCGGTATCGCCGACCATGCGGTAGAGGAAATTGACCAGCGGACTCCTATACTTCCGGAGCAAGAGGTCGAAGGACGAATCGTCCCCGGCCTTTACGTCCAGCATCAATTGGACGTCGGACCTGGCCATAGCCTCCACAGTCTATACAACCCTCATGCCGTCAAAAAGTTGTGCGCTACGGAAGCGGCAATAGGCCTTCCTGGAACCGCCGTTTCCAGCCCATTTTTGGCCCCCGCCCAGCGCCAGCGATGACCAGCGCGACAAAAATTCGGTCAAATTCCAAACAGCTTGTGCAGCCCAAACAGCAGCGCCACTCCCAGGAACACCAGAATCGATACAGCGGGGCCCGATTCGCGGTTGACCTCCGGAATCAGGTCCGACGCGGCCACGTATAGGGTCACGCCGGCGGAAATCGGCAAGGTGAAGCGCACCGCCGAGTGCAAAAGCCCCGTCAGCAGGACACCAAAAACAGTGGCCGCGCCCAAAATCACCGCGCCATACATGGCGCTGCCGCGGCTGCCGCCTCCGGCCAGCACCACCGACGATATGGTGAACCCCTCGGGCACCTTGTGCAACACGATAGCCAGGAACAGCACCATACCCAGCCAGTTGGAAACCAGAAAGCCCGAGGCGATGGCCACGCCGTCAAAAAACGTATGGATGGCCAGCCCCACCAGCGCGGAAGCCGCGACATGGCGCATGCGCATCTCCTCGGCGTGGGTCTCTTCGCCAAAGTGGAAATGGCCCGACACGGTGTGCTCGAAAAAATGCACGATGAAGTAGCCGACCAGCACCAGGAACAGCGCGTCGTTGCCCAGCAGGCGGATGGCTTCGGGCAGCACGTCGATAAGCGAGGCCGCCAGCATGAATCCCGCGCCCAGCGCCAGAAAATACGAGAGGTAACGGCGCGACCAGTTGCGGCGCACCACAAACAGCCCGCCCAGGACGTTGCCCAGCGCGGCCGCCAGGCCCAGCCCCACCGCCAGCACGATCCGCCATTGCACCGCGGTCATCGGCGCCTACCCGCTGTGGCGGAACAGGATCACATCGCCCTCTTGCACCACGTACTCCTTCCCTTCCAGCCGCACCTGCGCCTTTTCGCGCGCCGCGGGGATGCTGCCGGCGGCCAGCAGGTCTTCGCAGCGCACTACCTCGGCGCGGATAAAATTTCTCTCGATATCGGTGTGGATCGCTCCGGCGGCTTTCACCGCTGTGCTGCCGCGGCGGATGGTCCAGGCGCGCACTTCGGGCTCGCCGGCGGTGAAAAACTGGATCAGTCCGAGCAGATCGTAGGTCGCGCGGATCAGCCGGTCGAGCCCCGACTGCTTGAGCTTGTAGGCCGCCAGCAGTTCGGCGGCGGAGGCGTCGTCAAGCTCGGCCAGCTCCGCTTCGATGCGCCCGCAGATGGCCACCACAGCGCTGCGCGGGCGGCCAGTCAGCTTTTCGAGTTTGTGCCGCGCGATGGCGGTATCCAGTTCGGCGACTTCGTCGTCGCCCAGGTTGAGTACGTAAAGCATGGGGCGCGCGGAGAGAAACATATAGCCGGTGAGCACCTTACTCTCCTCGGGCGTGAACTCCAGCTCGCGCAGCGGCGTCTCCGACTCGATGGCTTTTTGGCAGCGCAGCAGCAGCGCCTGCTCGTTTTCGAGCGCGGGATCTTTCTTTTTCTTGATGTCTTTTCCGAGCCGATCCAGGCGGCGGGTGATCTGGTCGAGGTCGGAGAGCATCAGCTCCAGATCGAGGGTTTCGGCGTCGCGCAGCGGATCCACGCTGCCCGCGGGATGCGGCACGGCGGGATCGTCGAAGACGCGCAGGACGTGCGCCAGCGCGTCGACTTCGCGCAGCGGGGCCAGTAGCGCGGAATCGCGCGCGCGGTCGCGCGTCGCTCCACCCTTCCCCGCGGCCAGGCCTCCGACGTCGACGTATTCCACCGTGGCGTAGGTGATTTTCTTGGGATTGTAGAGCTTGGCGAGCTGCGCCAGGCGCGGCTCCGGCACGCGTGCGACACCCACGTGCGTGGCGCCGCGCGCGCTTTTCTCGTCGACGTGCGTGCGCGTCAAAATGCGGAATAGAGTGGTCTTGCCGACCTGCGGAAGTCCGGTGATTCCCGTTTGCATGGCCCGCGCATACTAGCACACGAGCGCGCCGCGGGGAGCGCGGCCAAAGGTGCACAAATTTACGGCGCGGGTTTGCGGCTGGTGAGCGCCAGCGCGATCAGGCCGCACAGCAGCACGGCTCCTTCGAGGCGCACCGAAAGGACGTGCAGGCGGTCAAAGGAGACGCGCAGCGCGTTGGTCGCCGGCGTTGCGGCGACCGAACCCATCTGCGCGCGCAAAGCTTCCATCGTGCCGGTCACCCAGAATTGCGAAATAAACGTCAGCACGATCATGGCAAAGACCAAGAGCGGCGCGGGGCGCGCCAAAGCCGCGACAGAGCGCTGCTCCACCGCCGTGGCGATCAGGTAGATCGCGCCGGCAACGATTCCCGCCAGATGCAGCCTTCCCAGCGTCAGTCCCACCAGTCCGCCGGCCTGGTCCACGGTAAGCAGCGTGAACGCCGCCGGCGCAACAATAGCGCCGAAATAAAGGATGCTGCCCAGCCAGGCGCCCAGCGAGAAAAACTGCAGGAATCGCATCACCGTCGTCATGGCCGGGAAGTATAGCAAGGAAGTCAGCGATCTCTCCCCAGCGTCCGAGGCTTTCTCGCCTATGACTTCGTTGGCCAAACAGAAAAACTGACAATCGGTCACGCGCCCGACTAAAGATTGGCGAGCAACCAGCCCCGGAGGGACGGAACAGCGTAGCCCAGCGCGGAACCGGGGTCCCCACGATGCGCCGCCTTTGCGCATCGCGGGGTGGTGGAAGCGGTGGGAACAAGCCAATGAGGTAGGATGGAGCCCCGGAGGGGCGGCACAGTGGGCCATACCTTCTCGCGCAACCACATCCACCTGATCTTCAGCACCACGAATCGCCACAAGACGATTGCCAAACCGTTCCAGCCCAAATTGTGGAGTTACCTGGTTGGGATTTGCAAAAATCACGACATGATCGCGCTAGAGATCGGCGGGACAGAAAACCACGTGCACATTCTGCTGCACCTGCCTCCCAAACTGGCCCTGGCGAAGGCGGTCCTGTTTTTGAAATCAAACTCCTCGAGATGGATGGGCGAGCAACAAAAGGATTTTTCCTGGCAGGAAGGATACGCGGCCTTCAGCGTCAGTTCCTCAAATCTCGATCAGGTCGTCCGCTACATCCAGAGTCAAGAGGCGCATCACCGCAAGATCAGTTTCGATGAAGAATTTCGCGCGCTGCTTCGGAAGCACGGTGTGGAGTACGATCCGAAATACGTTTTTGGTTAGCCCTGTGTCGCCCCTACGGGGCTTGAAGCTATCGCCCATATCTTTCCCACCGCTTCCACCACCCCACGATGCGCAAAAGCGGCGCACCGTGGGGACCCCGGTTCCGCGCTGGGCTACGCTGTTTCGTCCCTCCGGGACTCCTATGAGGATTCAAACCATGCGCCGAGGCGCTCCCCCTCGCTGGGAGCAAGCGCGGAGTTGGGTTGCAGTCAGCTTTAGTCAGGGTCAGTCAGGTCAAGTCAAAAAAATGCGATTTGAGATTTCGTTCGATAATTCTGCGCGGGCAAGAGTGCCTGTTTTGGCAAAAGCTTTGTGTGCGCAAGATCGTGGTCATTGAATGACCTGACTTGACCTGACCAAGGCTGACCAACCCTGACCAAAGCGACTCAACGCCAACTCACCGGCCCCCTGTACGTGGTCAATGAATATATTGCGGGATTTCACCGCAGCGGTCAGAACCCGCAATGGTCGCAGGCTCAACGAGAATGTAGACCCGCCGGCCCCACCGGCCCCGGCTGGGCTGCCTGCGAGCCAATTGCAGCCAGCCGCTAGCGACCAGTTCGCGCTGTGCCGTTTCGCGGCGATCACGTCCCCAGCCGAGCGTCTTCCCCAGATTCTCCGGGCGGACGTAGGCGCGGCCGGTGTGGCCGTCGGCGTAAGCGCCCAGCACGGCGCGCAGCGCCTTGGCGTCGGTGGAGAGCGCGGGGTCTTTCAGCAAGCGCGCGGGGACGCGCACAATGAAATCGGCGGAATGCATATTGTTTGGCATGGAGATTCCTCGGCAACCCATCGTGCTTGTCATTCCGAGGAGGTCGGCTTGGCGACCGACGAGGAATCTTGAGTCGTATTGCGGGCGTGAGCGCAGCGGGAGCCCGCAGACGAAATCCCGAGCGCAGCCGAGGGATCTGCTTCTTCCTGGCGCCAATGCAAAAGCAGATCCCTCGGTCGCGTCGCGACCTCGGGATGACAGCAAGTGAGTTTTTATTGGAGTTGTGGGCCTAAAAAGCAAAGCGCCCGGTCCCGCGAAAGCGGGATCGGGCGCACTTTTCCACGCCCATAATTATACCACGCCGCGCCAAATTTTTCGGGACTCCAGCACCGCATTGCCAGTTTCCGAGGAGACGACTTCGCAGGACTTGGCACTTTCAGACTGAGTGCCGTAGGGACTCGGCTCAAATCCTTGTTTTCAATGTCTTCGCACTTTCGCGCCAGTGGCGAATGCCTGCAGATAACAGAAATAGGGTCCCAACAAGTAGAGGTGTGTAGGCCGCCCCCTGCATGAAGAGCACCCCCAGGGTTATCGAAACCAAAGTGCAACCTTTCACCGATGATGAAGCACGCGGCACCCAAGCCTATTAGAGCGATGCCTAACCAGACTAGTTTTTGTAAGGAGGCTTTTAACGCCCACCCTACAGCCCCGATCACGGTTATGAGGAAGCCCGACAGAGTCGAAAGGACAAGAAGAGGGATCGCAACGATTAGGATTGAATCGATGCCCCCTACGAATTCGCCAAAAAACAGCAAGAACGAGCCTAGCGCAATTGCACCCGCCAGCAACGCTGGGCCGATCCTAAGTAGACGCCGCGAGGAAAACCATGCTGACACGGCGGGATTATACGCCTTCCTAAGCGAGCGTTGCCAAGTACTGAGAGATGGGGATTATCGGAAGGTGGGTGGTTTAGCGGCGTGAAACAAGGCCGATGGCGCCCGCGCCCGCGAAGGCTGCACCGACTAACAACAATCCTATGGTCTGCCCGATGGCCGGAGTACCAAATCGGATGTTGAAAGCCGGAAAGAGGTATGTTCCTGCCCGCATTGCCTCGACGGCACCGAAAACCATATAGCTTCCTAGCACCAGAAAGGCTAATGACACAGGTATTCGTGCCCGGTCGGGTTTCGGCTTGAGTCGAGTCCAATGCGCCCATTTTGCACGGTTGGACATTTCACCTATAGACCCATTAATTGCGGCGGGCAGCATAACACCAAGTCTCGGAAACCGGCACCCTCCACCACTTCTTGGCACATCTTTGGGCACATTTTTTGGACACAGAGGCGCAAGCAATCTTCCAACTCGGCGGGGCAATGATGGCAGAATGGACTTTCTCGTGGGATGATGGTGGGCGATAAAGGACTTGAACCTTTGACCTCTCCCGTGTGAGGGGAGCGCTCTAACCAACTGAGCTAATCGCCCGCGGCCGTTCTTGGCAACCGTTGCACTTTTGTAGCAGAAGCATTCAGGAGCGTCAACTCATCCGAGGCCGCGCATGCAAGCCATAACCAACGAACCCGGCGCGCAAATCGCGCAGCTTCAACAAGCCATCAGCCGCGCCATTCGCGGCAAGGACGACGCCATCGAGCTGGCCCTGGTGGCACTGCTGGCGCGCGGCCACCTGCTCATCGAAGACGTGCCCGGCGTGGGCAAGACCACGCTGGCGCAAGCCCTGGCGCACTCCTTCCACTGCTCCTTTCAGCGCATCCAGTTCACCTCCGACATGCTGCCCAGCGACGTCATCGGCATCAGCGTCTACAACCA
>Ga0207007_1322_pt1 | contig 10183 bp, 8 predicted proteins | sample Alteio_BWMinCont_85_FD_153487 | JGI IMG/M metagenome (GOLD analysis project Ga0207007, IMG submission 153487) | Enriched cells from forest soil in Barre Woods Harvard Forest LTER site, Petersham, Massachusetts, United States -... | ecosystem: Environmental > Terrestrial > Soil > Temperate forest >...
CATGGCGTCGGAAATTTGTTTTGCCCCGACGGATTGGTTCTGCATTCCCTGCTGGACTGTCTCATATCGAGGCGCGATGGATTCGACGCGCTCGATGATTTCGCCAAACTGGCCCTGAATGGTCTCTGCAGCCCCTATGCCACCTTGAACCGCATCAGAAAGCTCGCGCATCTCCGCCACGCCGCTTGCTACGGCCTCTTGCATCTCTTCGACAATCTGCTCGATGTCAAGGGTAGAAATGGCCGACTGGTCAGCCAAGCGGCGGATTTCGCGGGCCACTACCGCAAACCCGGCACCGGCTTCGCCGGCCTTCTCGGCTTCGATGGAGGCGTTCAGCGAAAGCAGGTTTGTCTGGTCGGCCACTTTGGTGATCGCAGTAACAACGGCATTGATGCGGGCTGCCTTGCTGCGAATGGTCGCAAGTTTGGCGGAGATCCCATCGCTGGCGGCGGAGAGAGCCTGTATGGAGGTCTCCATGCCTTTGAGTCCCGTGCGGCCCTCATGGGCGAGGCGAGCGGTTCTTTCTGCGGCATCCGCGATCTCAACCATGGCGCGCAGCAGTTCCTGGGACGTGGCTGAGATCTCCTTGGCCGCTGATGCGATCTGATTGCTCGAGGCCATCAAAGTAGTCACGTTTGCCTGTTGATGAACCGCGCTCGACGAGATCTGTGTGGCGCTTGAAGTCAGATGGATGCTCAAATCGGCGACCGGATTGGTGATCCGTCTGCTTATGAAATAAGCTACTACAGCACCAACCAGAAGCGCGACGAAGCCGCCAAGGAGACTCTGCAACAGCAGTTGATTGAAGTGGGCACGGACCAGGTCCGTCGCGCCCGTATAGTCGCTCGAATCGCCGATCGCAGCGATGACCCAGTCCCACGGCCTGAAGTAGGTGTAATGAACGATGGCCTGGGACCCTGTGATGGGGTTCGTCGCTGTCACAATACCAGATCCGCCATCGACTAGCTTCGGCGCTTTGGAAAGCACCTCGGGCAGCCATTTCGATTCGGTTGACGCACCAATCCCAGTCGGCTCAATCACCACCATGTCGCTCAGGTTCTGGCTGTTCGGTCCGTAATAGACTGCCACAGAACTGTGGTCGCCGCTGTGAGACTGGACCGAGATCGCCTCCCGGAGCAGCGCCATGTCCTCCTGCTTGACACCCACGTAGAACATGCCGATGATGTCGCCTTTAGCATTTTGCAGCGGCTCGTACGCGGTGATGTACCAGGCGTTGACCACGAAGGCCCGGCCGCGGTAAATCTGGCCGGCCAGGACCGTCTTGACTACCGGATTCTTGGAACCGTCCGGCATGATTGCCGGATTGTAGGTACCGATCGCTCGCTGGCCATCGGATGCAGGAACGGTGGAGGCCACGCGGAGCATGTCTCCCTCCGGGTTGACACGCTGAAACAGGGTCACTGTTTCGCCGGTTTGTTTGGTGATGTCATCGATGACTGGGATGTGATGATCGAAGCTACGGTCGGGAGTGAGGGGCGTTCCCTTCAGCGCCCACTGGGGCATGGTCATTGGGGTGCGGGCCTGAGAGAATTGATTCAGGGCGTTCCATGCTGTGGTTTTGCCGGTCATCTGGATGCCGCCCGCCTGCTTGAGAGCCGCATCGCCAAAGCTGAGGCTGGTTTCAACCGCTTTCTGAACAAAGTCCTGCGACAGCTTGCAAATGCTGTAGGTCTTTTCGGCGCTCCGGGCAAGGCGATCCTGCATGATGCCGATGACCTCGTCAGAGACAGACTTGCTTGCGCTGCGCTCGTTGACGAGCACCAGGATGGCCACCGTCACTGTGGCAAGCAGGGCCGACAACGTGCCGAGAGCTGTGATCTGCTGGCGGAGAGAGAGCCTGAAAAGACGCATCACGCGGGGCTTCCATTGAGAGCGGTTTCCCGATCGGGGTAAATATCGAGCATGGGTTGGAACCCGGAGATTAGGATGAGTTCCAGAATGTGAGCAGGAACGGCAAAGATACCCGCGCGCCCGCCGCTGACCGAGGCGGATTTGGCTATCCGCATAATGGAACAAAGGCCGGCGCTACTGATGAAGGACAAGCCGGAGAAATCGAGAAGAATCCGGTGGCGCGCCTCCGCCAGCAACGCGGCGGCTTGTGCATCGAACAGGGGTGCGCTAGTGGTATCCAGCCGGCCCGCGATCAAAATAACGGGAATTCCCCGGACGCACTCGATACGCGCAGGTTCAAATGCGGGGGTGTTCATACAGGAAAGCTACTAAAAACTGGCTCCCCTGGGTAGAGAAAACTTCATCCTTACATTACTCTCGGTCGCCATCTCAACACGGGCTGAGCGCGGCACCGAGAGGATTGGGTCTAACTTGGGGTAAAGCTGAACCCGTCCAAAGAACGAACAACAGAGCCGGTGGCGCGGATTCTCATTGCATTCGTTTGGTGAGCGTAAGCCGGTTAGTGCCGTCCCGGCGCTCGTATTCGATGTGATCGGCCAGTTGCCGCAGAAGGTGAATTCCCAGTCCTCCTGTCGGGCGATCCTGGATGTCAATAGAGAAATCCGGCGGCGGCAACGTGAAAGGGTCAAACGGATGGCCGTCGTCAATCACCTTCATGGTCAGGTTCAACTCATTCATCGACAGAACGATCACGACTGTATGCTCTTCGGAATCGTCGTATCCGTACTGGATGCAGTTGGTGACAAGTTCCTCAATGGCGAGAAGAACAAGGTTCAGAACCTTGGGGGAGGGATGGTACGACTCGAGCCAGCCTTCCGCTTTCGCACTGGCAGGAGCAATCGCATCAGGGGAATTGCGCACCTCTATGGTCAGGCTTTGACCCACGATGTTCTTCACTCCACTTGAGAATTCAGAGATTATAAGCGCTGATCCCATCAGCCCCGGACAGTAAAGTGTGGTTCCCCTGATTCGCCAGCCGAATATCCGCTAGAAGAAAACGGCTTTCGGACAGACCGCAAATTGCGCCATCGCAAACAATAACCGACACAATCACCAAGATGCATCACACTCTCGCGATCGGCCTCTAGAACCTGCTTGCATTGAGGTCAATCTCTGATGTATCTTTCACATTCAGTCCCCTTCGCTTCTGAATCTCATAGTTTGCTGACAGGATGCTCTACATGGTTGCAGTCCTGAAGAAGATCACCCTCGGACTGGCCATGATTATTGGATCCGCGGCCATCCTGCTTTATTCGGATCTGGATTCCCGCAAAGTGAGTGCCGGCAACGGCACGAACAGTTCGCGCCCTCTTCGTGTTGCGCTCGTGCAGCAAACATCCACCCCTCCGCTCGACGACGGGGTAAGCGGAGCCCTCGAGGCGCTGAAAGAGCGCGGATACGCGGATGGCGGCCGGATGGCCCTGCGCGAATACAATGCGCAGGGAGACATCAGCATCGCAAACGCAATTGCAAAGGAAGTCACGAGCGGGGACTTCGATCTCATCTTCTCGGTATCCACGGTTAGTTTGCAAACCATTGCAAACGCCAACCGGTTCGCCACTCCACCGAGGCGGCACGTGTTTGGACTGGTCAGCGATCCATACGCGGTGGGGGTGGGAGTGAGCCGTGAGGACCACGCGATCCATCCGCCCTACATGACCGGGGTGGGGAGCCTGACCCCCGTGGAAGACGTCTTCCGGATGGCCAGACTAATGCTGCCTTCTTTGAAACGGGTGGGACTCGTATGGGATCCGGCCGAGGCTAACTCGGTGGTCACAACCAACCTTGCGCGCTCTGCCTGCGCGTCGCTGGGGATGACGCTGGTGGAGGCCAACGCGGAGTCCTCTACGGCGGTAAGCGAGGCCACCGGTTCGCTACTGGCACGCAATGTTCAGGCGATTTGGATCAGTCCAGACCTTATTGCGTCGAACGGACTTGAACTGATCGTGAGCAAGGCGAAGGTTGCCGGAATCCCGGTGTTTACTTCCATCCCTCGCAGTAAAGTAACCGGGGCGCTGTTTGAGCTTGGCGCGGATTATCCAGCGATCGGCCACGTGGCCGGTGAACTCGCAGCCGATGTCCTCGATGGCCACAATCCCGCGCAGATTCCGGTAGAGAACTTCATGCCAGTTACACTGCAGGTGAATCGCCTGGCATTGAAGAATCTGCGGGAGAAATGGGGATTACCCGATTCGATCGTTCAACGAGCGAATGTGCTTGTGGACGAATCAGGGCGGCACGTCAACAATCACGCGGTCGTGGCTGCAAATCCAAAGACGGATGATGCTCAGCCAGCGAGGGGCGGAGTTGCAAAGTGACATATCTCAAACCAACTTCGCGATTAGCTATATGGTGAGGGCCGGCTAGTGGAGATCACTCAGCATCCCGGAGCAGGGTTGCTCGAATTGCGTCTTACGGGGCGCATCGATGCGACCTGGGCAGAGCATCTGGGCAAGAACATTGAGAGCGCTGTGCGCGCAGGAAGTCATCAGATCGTTTTGAACTTTGCCGGCGTGGACTATATCAGCTCGCTTGGAATCCGCGTGCTGATCATGCAGTACAAACTCCTTAAATCGGTTAAGGGAAACCTCGGGATCAGCCATCCCAACGAGTTTTGCCGGGATATTCTCACCACGGTCGGTCTCGCTGAGCTGCTGGTGCGGGACGATGTCAAAGGACCAGCTGCCGCACCCGAACGCAAACCCAAACAGACCATCAACGGAGCCACCTACGAGGTCTATCCCCAACAGGTCACCCTTCCCCTTTCATGCATGCTGATCGGCGAGCCGGAGCGGCTTGGGTCCTCCGGTTTCGGCAAGGATCATTGCCGTTCGATGACATTCGCTAGCGGGTCGTTTGGGCTGGGGTTAGGCGCGTTCGGAGAAAGCTTCGCGGATTGCGAAGGCCGGTTTGGAGAGTTTCTGGCGGCCGATGGCTGTGCGATCACTCTGCCCACCAACGAGCCACATGCACTGCCCGATTTCGTGGTGGAACAAGGCGGGCTGGTTCCGCGCGTCGAGACGCTCTACGCGATTACGGGCACAGGCGACTTCTCCTCCATGGTGCGGTTCGACGCCCTGCCCGGCGGCCCCGGAATGATTGGCCTTTCGGAGCTGGTGATGTCGCTGATGCAACTGGCGGATTCCGATGCAATCGGCTTTGTGGTGCTGGCTGAAGCGGCGGGGCTGGTGGGCGCGAGCCTGCGGAAATCTCCGGCGGGCCAAGCGGTTTCCCATTCTCTTCCCGATGTGCGCGACTGGCTGTCATTCACATCGGAGCGCACCGCGGAGAAGAGCTTATGCCTGCTGGTGGGAGTGGCCGGCCGCAACCTGCAGGATGGTTCGACGCCGTTTCTGCGGCCCATCAAGAGCGAGTCGCCCGTGAAGTCACACATACACGCAGCTGGGTTTCCTTATCGACCGGTTCCGCGCGGTGAATTGCCTTTTGCAACCACGATCGCCGGCGCGCTTGCCGTATCGACGCCGAATGCAGTGTTGCACCTGATGGCTGATGCGCGTCCATTTGAGGGCGTGGGAGAGACCGATCTGGCTCGCGGCGCCTGCTGGATAGGTCCCCTGAATTCGATCGCACGAGGATGAGGCGCTCATGACGCTGCTTATTGGAGCTTTGACACTGGGGTTGATCCTTGCGCTGCTTGCACTCGGCGTATATGTGAGTTTTCGCATCTTCAATATTCCTGACATGACCGCTGAAGGATCGGTTACGCTGGGCGCCTCGGTCGCCGCGGCTTTCATGGTCCATGGGCAGAATGCAGTGCTCGCCACGGCGGCGGCCGCTGCAGCCGGTACCGTGGCCGGAGCGATCACCGGGATCCTGGCAACCAAGTGTAGAATCAATGCGCTTCTGAGCGGCATCCTGGTTATGACGGGGCTCTACAGCGTGAACCTCCATGTCATGGGCAGGAGCAACCTGCCGTTGCTGGAGGTGAAAACACTGGCCACGTTTGCGGAGGAGTTTGGCACCCGCGTCTTCGGCCCAGCGGATTTCGATGTAGCCGGTTGGGCGGTGAGCGTTCGCGATGCTTCTGTGCTCTTGAGCGTCCTGATCTTCGTAGTTGTGATCTGCCTCCTGCTTTACTTGTTTTTTCGCACCGATATGGGCACTGCGATGCGCGCCACGGGAGACAGCCCAGACATGATCCGCGCGCTCGGTGTCAGCGTGGATCGGGCAACCATCTTCGGCCTTGCGATGTCGAACGGGCTCATCGCTCTTTGCGGCGCAATGATCGCTCAATACCAGGGCTTTGCCGACGTGCAAATGGGAATTGGCATGGTGGTGCTGGGGATTGCCAGCGTGATCATTGGCGAAGCGCTGGTGGGCAGCCGCGCAGTAGGCCTGCTGATCACCGGAACAGTCATGGGCTCCGTTTTGTTTCGCATGCTGGTAGCCATTGCCCTGCGCTGGGGGCTCAGCCCAAACGACCTCAAACTCATTACCGCGGTGTTTGTCTTTGCGGCTCTGGTTTTGCCGAACCTGGCTGGCCGGCTAAAGGCAAACCAGACGCGCCGGCGCGCCCTCGCCAAGGTGGCATGATCCTATGCTCGAGATCCTTCGCATATCGAAGACGTTCAATCCCGGCACTCCGAACGAGGTGAGGGCGCTCACGGATGTTTCGCTAACGCTTCCCGCAGGCTCATTCCTGATCGTCATCGGCACCAATGGGTCCGGCAAGTCGACGCTGCTGAATGCCGTCGCGGGCACTTTCATCGTGGACGCTGGAAGCATATCGATTGCGGGTCAGGCGATTACGAATTGGCCGGAGCACCGCCGCGCCAAGTTGGTTGGCCGCGTCTTTCAGGATCCCTTCAAAGGTACGGCGCCCACCATGTCAATCGCCGAGAACCTGGTATTAGCCTCGCGCCGCGGGAAACCAAGAGGACTCGGCATTGCGGTGAATCGCCGCGTCAAGGCCGAGCTGCGCGACCGCATCCGTCCCCTGAATATGGGCCTGGAAGATCGTCTCGGCAATCCCATCGGCAGCCTCTCGGGAGGGCAGCGACAGGCGCTCACGCTTCTCATGGCTTCGTGGCTCAAGCCGGAACTGTTGCTGCTTGATGAGCACACGGCGGCACTCGACCCCAAGACGGCGGACCAGGTTATCCGCCTTACCCACGAGATCATCCAGCGCGACAGGTTAACGACGCTGATGGTTACGCATTCCATGCAACAGGCAGTGAATCTCGGAAATCGCATTGTGATGATGCACAAGGGCCGGATCCTCCACGATCTGCAAGAGAGCGAGCGAGCCCGCGTGCGGCCCGAGGACCTGTTGAGCCGCTTTGAAGACGTTCGCCGGCGAGAGCAACTGGATGGAGCTGTTGCCGAGATGCTGGCCAGCAATTACGTTTAACGAACAATCACCCCGGAGGAATTCTGATGAAGGTCTCGTCCATTACTCGCCGCAACATGCTCATCCAATCCGCGGCCGCGCTTACCATTGCTGGTTGCAGGAGACTTCCCTCGGGCACCTCGAATTCTGGAGGCGGCGGACATCTCCGCATTGGACTCGTGTACTTCGCACCCGAAGAAGGCGCGGACCTTTGCATGAAAGGTGTCGTCGATGGACTTAAGGAACAGGGCTTTGATAAGGGGCGGAATCTTGAGGTCCTGAGTGCGCATGCGCAGGGAGAGATTGAGAACATTCCCCTGCTAATACAGAACTTCATCAGCCAGAATGTCGATTTGATCATGACCTTGACCACCCCCTGCCTCACAGCCGCGTGCAGCCTGGCAAGGAACAAGCACGTCGTGTTCACCTATTGTTATGATCCCGTCGCCGCCGGCGCCGGCACTTCATTCGCCAGCCACTTACCTAACATCACCGGGGTCGGTTCGTTCCCACCGGTGGCGGATACGGTCGACCTGATCCAGAAGCTGATTCCCGCCGTAAAAGCGGTTGGGACGGTCTACAACACCTCCGAAGCAAACTCGGTGAAGGTCATCAGCGTGGCGCGAGAAGCCTTCAAGAAGAAGGGGATCGCACTTGAGGAGGTCACTGCAACCAACACCAGCGAAGTCTTCCAATCGGCGCAGGTGGCATGTTCGCGAAAGGTCCAGGCTCTGTGGGTAACTGGCGATAACACGGCTCTGCAAAGCTTTGATGCAATCGTGAAGGCGACCAAGAACGCCAAACTTCCCCTCTTCATCAACGATCCGGAGTTCACCTCCCGCGGCGCCGTGGCGTGTGTTGGGCTTGGCTGGTATCCGGCGGGAAGGGCCGGCGGAGCCCTTGCAGCCCGCGTCCTGCGCGGCGAAGATCCGCAGAACATTCCGTTCCAGGAAGTTGCGATGCAAAAGCTCGTATTGAATCAGGATGCCGCTAAGACTGTGGGGATCGTCTTCCCGCCCGAGGTGATCAAGGCGGCTGCGCAGGCTTGACCAGCTATCACTGCCATCGGGGATCGTCTTATCTCGCTGCCACGCGCCCGTTCTTCCGATCAGCCGACGCGCCTTCTGTCATCACGATGGCGACTGCGCTACGCAGGCGCGCTTTCTCGGGATCAGCAGGAACCCGTATCGTAGGGACACCAATCAACGGAAACCTCTGCAATTCCGCATTGATCACCGATGAGGCCAGTGGCCACAGCCGGGTGACTTCCCCCACGATCACGATTTCACTGGGGGCAAGGGGCGGAAACAATCATGTGCATTCCGCGGCCAAGCTCCTGCACATCGTCAGAATCGCAGCCAGAGCGCTCGCATCACTCCTTTCCGCCCGCTTGATGAGGTCATCGAACGAGGGGCGCTGGGCGAAGCGGGATCTCCTGATAGTAACGAATGGCCGAACTGCTGGAAGCCAACGGTCTCCCAATATCCGCGACTTCCGCAGCCACATTGCCGCCCATGCGGATCAACTTGCACATGACCGAAATCCCCCGCAGCTTCACCGCTCCCTCGCAGCAGCCGGTGGTTCGCGAAGATCCCCGTGCCAATGCCCTCCGACGCGTTGATCCCCACAAGGTCCCGTTGTGCATCGATCTAACCGAACGACACTTCATAGCGCGCAAGCACTGGCAACGTTCAACCACTACAAGAAGGCCAACGGATTGTTCGACCTGCGACTTGATATGCGCGATTGGCCAGCCAACGTTCGGCGCAAAGACTGCCTTCTCCAACTGGCGGTTGAAACGGCCGGGAAGGTTGATTCCTATGCCCTGGAATGAAAATCCGGGGTGGTCCGCAATCACCTTTCGTATCGCGGCGACGATTGACGCTATGACCCGTTTCGGATTTGCGGGAAGAGCAACGTGGCTTAGTGACGATATGTTGCCGGACATATCGGCAAGAGCAATGGTGGTCCGCTCCGGGTGTATATAGACCGCGACCACTACTGTCCTAGTGCTGACAACCAGAAGCGTCGGCTTCCGGCCTCGGGGGCTCTCCCCTAATCACGATTCCACGACCCAGCCCTCCGCCAGCAGGCCTTCGACGATCGTTTAAATGGTACTGCGCTCCTCAAGAAAGAGCCGCGATGGCGGAGTCATAATCTTGCAAACCTCCGTGCCGACCCAGCCAGGACCTGGAATCCCCGAAATCTATGCTGCTGCCAATCAGCGGTTAGAGATGCGGCTCCCAACCCTTTTCGTAAGTTCGGTCCCAGCCTTTCATTGCCTCGGCATCATGAAGAATCTTGCCGTCCGCAGTATCGAGATTGAGAACGCGATTGTTCTCCCACGCGATGTTCGAGAGTTGCAACATGGTTACAGCCACGTTGCCCACTTCGATCGGCGCATTCAGTTTTTCGTCCTTCTTGATGGCTGCGATGAAGTTAGCAAAGTGACGGTCAGTCATCGAGTCGCGCCCGGTCAGGTCCGACGACGAGGTCTGTTCCTTCCCTGCGCGAAACTCGCCGGTCTTGTTGCCCTTCAAATCGTATGTCTCGTATCCGTCGCGGTCTACAAGCACTGAACCGGTGGTTCCCATGATAACGGAACCTCGATCTCGCCCATAGAGCTTCATCCCTTCGCAACACTTGCATTCCCAGCTCAGCGTTTTGTCGGGGTAAACGTAATTGGTGTTCAGCGTGTCGTAGAACTGCCAGTCGTCTTTGAAGTGATAGCGTCCACCGGCGGCGCTTACGCTGGACGGATAGTCGACTCCGAGCGCCCAGCGGCACACATCCACTTCGTGGGTACCATTGTTCAGAGTCTCCCCGGTGCCCCACACGCGGAACCAGTGCCAGTTGTATGGCTCGACATTATCCTTGTACTCCTGGCGCGGCGCAGGGCCT
>Ga0207007_1323_pt1 | contig 10139 bp, 7 predicted proteins | sample Alteio_BWMinCont_85_FD_153487 | JGI IMG/M metagenome (GOLD analysis project Ga0207007, IMG submission 153487) | Enriched cells from forest soil in Barre Woods Harvard Forest LTER site, Petersham, Massachusetts, United States -... | ecosystem: Environmental > Terrestrial > Soil > Temperate forest >...
TATCCATTAAATAAAAAAACATGTCCTGGTAATTTATAAGGGCTGCGCGAACCAGAAAGGATGAACTGCTACTAAAACTTCCTTTTAATCCACCAAAGAGTTCAAATTTGTCATTCGTGTTTCTCAGATCAGGCGTTGAAATAATAAAGGGGTTCTCGTAAGCCAGTTGCCTGAAGGTGTTCTTTTCCATATCCCCCGTTATCCCTCCAAAAACAGATAGATATTTCTCTACGATATCAGCTTCAATATTCAGATCGGGGTAAAAATGAAAACTATTTGTACTCGAATCGCCTTGAGCCGCCGTATTAAAGCCGAGATATGCCCTGAGTATTCCTGTCTTAAACCGATATCCTGCATCAATCTTTAGTAATGACCGGGTTATATTCGATTCGGTTTTATAACTCATATTATCATAGGTTGCATTAAGCAAAATATCATTGCTATTCAAAGGCTCATCCGCCATAAGGGTTGCTGTGATATCACTCTCACTGGTTTTATAATAGTCCTGGAAACCATCGTATCCAATTCCTAAATTATACCTGAGTTTTCCGGTATCCGCACCCGTATTTGCAAAATGAACTTTGGCATGAAAGTCATCAAAAGCCTGGTAGTTAGAAGCATTGGATGGTTCTAAACTATCTGGTATTGTTGCATAAAAATGGTTTGCAGTCCGCTCGAAGCCAACATCAATACCCAAATCATATTTAGCATTAATAATATGGCTTCCGTAAAGATCAACCAGGTTATCACTAAACCCCGAATTCTTTACTGGTCCGTCCCCTGAAAAATGTTTTAGGTCAACGCTGAAAAGGTCCGTCCGGTTTCGGACAGTATTGTAGAATGCTTCACCATATAAATTTGAGTAATTACCAAAAGCACCTTCTACGAAGCATTTATGCAACTCCGGCAAGGGGGCACTTTTAATAAATGCAGGTTGCATCTTTGATTTATAAATAGGTGTTGGCATCAGGTAAGACTCTGTGGTATAGGTCATTTCAGGCTTCTTTACCGCAATATTTTCCTGCACAGGTATTACATCAATCTTGACAGCGTCCGCCAATTTGGGTTTTATTTCGTTAATTTCAGTGACAACACCGGTAAGACCAGTATTGTCCTTGGTCTGTGCATTTGAATTGAGACAGGAGAATAAAATCAATCCTGCAGATATAAGACGCATTGTATTTTTCATACTATTTCCCATCCTGAATGTCCTCCTTTTGTGGGTTATTGGTACTGTCTTTGGGTTGGGTCAGGTTGTTATTACCGCTGGGGATCTTTGATTCTTTATCAATGATCTCCTGAAGCTTTTGCTGTGCGATCTTTTTCAGGTCCTCGCCTTCATAATTGTCAATGATTGACTTTAATGTGCTTTTTGCCTGGAAGTTATCTCCTGTTTTTTCGGAAATATCTGCCGACAAAATAAATGCTTTAGCTTTCCAGTAATCATATATATCATACCTGTCTTTCAAGGCGTAGATCAAATCCTGTGCATCCTTGTATTTGCCCTGTTGAAAATCTATATAAGCGACATCATACATAGATTCAGCCCCGATCTCTGATTTATCATTTTTATAAACGGCATCGAAATTGGGCAATGCCAGGTCTAACTGGTTTAACGCCAATTGACTTTTTGCTATATAATACTGTGCAGAATGTTTGCTATCCGCATCCGCATAAGCAAGGTTTAAAATTTTGTTCCCGGTTTCAATTGTCTGGTCATTCATATTGAGGTTAAAACCAGCCCTTAGTTCTCCGTTCATTGCCAACAATACATTCTCCTTCTGGTTGGCGATTTCCTCAAGTTGTTTGTACCGCTGATAGGCTAGTTGATAATTCTTTTCGTTGTAACAAAGTGCTGCATCATTCTTTAATGATTGCTCCATATACGAGTTAGGGCTATTGGCAATCACGAAATTATAATCATCAATGGCTTGTGCATTCTGTGAATTTTTAAACTCGCAATCTGCTGAATAGTAGTGTGCATCCACTGAAAAGAAACCTTTGGGATATCTGTCAAGATATTTCCGGAATGATCTGACTGCAGCATCGCAATCTCCATTTGCAATATTGCTGAATGCTGATGCATATAAAATAGAATCCTGCTCTGTGTTCTTTTGGCCTCCGTTTGGCAAAGAGCCATAAAAACTTTCAAGACTGTCCGTTAAGCCCCTGGAGATATAACTGTTCTGGATATTTTTGAGTGCCTGTCTGGCTTGAGAGGAATGAGGATATTGTTGCAGAATATTTTTGAAAATGGCGACTGCCTTATTATCCTGATTCATATTGATATAAACCTGCCCGATATTCAATTCTGCAGATATATAATAAGGGTTTTTAGGATAGTTGTAATTCAGGCTCTTGTATTCGCCGATCGCCTTATCATAGTTTTCATTGTTTTTATACGTTTCTGCTATTTCAAACATGGCATCATCGGCCAGAGGGGATGTTTTTGGCACGAGTTCAAGGGTAGCTATTTTCTCGTTGTCCTTATTCTGTAGCCCAAGGATCAACCCTTTCTGATAAATAGCATAATCACTTTCAGGTGCGTGACCGTCAATGATATCATTATATCCATTTAATGCCTGGGCATAGTCTTTTAGTGCAAAATTGCAATCAGCCTTTCTCAAAATAGCATCTATATATCTTGGTACTTTGCCGTTATCTTTATCAGCATCAAGGTATTTATCAAAATAAGTCCGCGAATTGATGTAGTTCTCACTTTTAAAATAACAATAGCCGATATTGTAATAAGCAAGGCTATAGTAAGGCGTCTCCTGCGATTCATCAATTGACAGAAAAGTTTTGTAATTCGTCAGCGCCTTGTCAATTTCGCCGGTTTTATATCTCGATTCCCCGGCCCAGAAATAAGCGAGCGCCTTTATCTTTTTATTGATAGGATATTGCAGGCTCTTGGAAAAATAATCAAGCGCCTGGGCATATTGATGATTGCTGAACAAACTTTCACCATACATATATAGAATCCGTTGGTACGCTTCATTAAGCCTGCTGCTGCGGTTATGAATACCTTCAAGTATGTCGAGGGCCTCTTTTGGTGATTCTGATGACACAAGTATTTGAGCCAGTATCTCTTTGGCTTCATCGCCATGTGTGGATTCAGGATAATCATTCAGGAATTTCTTGAAGGCATCAATTGATTCTTTCGGAAAATTGAGTTCGTAGCTTAGTTTCGCATAATCATACAAGGATATCTCTTTGATGGCCGGTACAAAACTAAGACCTGCAGCAAATTGAAATGCAGCCCTGGCTTTTTCTTTATCCCCTGTTTTCAGGCTTGCATTCCCGACCATGTAGCTCACATTTTGTCCAAGTGAATCCTCATTGATCGCTACACCATTAAAACTCTGCAAAGCATCTGCATACTGTTCCAATTGCATTTGTGAATAACCAAGCTCATACCAGTGATGCTCTGTAAGCGTTCCGGTATAACTCTTATAATATTCTATAGCCCTGTCGTATTTTTTCTGGTTGAAATATGCCTCGGCGATATATAGCTTAATCTCTTCATATTTATCTGTTTTGGTATCCTTTAGCGCCTGCTCTCCCATTGATATGACTTTATCATAATCTCCTTGCAGCAGGTATATCTGCATAATATAAACTGGTACCACCGTTTTAAACTTCTTATCCCCCTTTATCTTTTCAAATTCAAACAGGGCGCCTTTGTAATCCCCATCCATATATAAAATATTGCCATAATAATAAGAAGCAATGGCCATATTATCACCCGGAATGTCTTTCACTTTGGCAAAATAGCTTTTGGCTTTTTTATAGTCTTTCTTCCTGAAATAAGAATAACCGATCATAAAGTTGAACTCTCCCAATTCGTTATCGCTCAAGTCGGCTGGGTCAACTTTTTCAAAAGCCTCAAGGGCTTTGTCATAATTTTTCTCACGGTATTGAAATTTGCCCATGTAATAATTGGCAAGCCTCGCTTTCGGGTTTACCGGGTATTCATGGGTAAAACGATTCAGTAACGCTTCAGCATTGTCCTGAAAAAGCTCCATAGCCGATATAGCTATATAATATTCGGCATTGGCCTTGAGTTCGCTGTTATTATCCTTTGAATCAAGATAATCGTTGAATGCCTGCTCAGCAGCGCCATAGAAACGATTGTCAAACAGCTCCTTGCCTTTCTTGTATTTCGACAGTGGGTCACTGTCTTTAAGAGTTTGCTGCCCGAAGGTAACTGATTGAATAAGAATAAAAAGAATAAAAATATAACCTGACTTAAAACCTTTCTCCATAATTGTATAACGCATCAGTGAACAAACTGGTATGAAAATTTGCCGGATTTTTCTTAATTCAAAATTAGGCCTTATGTATATAGGCCTCCAAAGCGTTTATGCACCGACATGTGCAAAACCGACCCTAATTAAAGATCGAATTATATAAATCGGTGGATAAGTACGGGAGTGCGTGGCTTCTCCTTTCCAAACAACAACAACACCAAATAAATGTTAACCCATAGAATACATAGTTTATATAAATTTGCAGTCGGGGTTAAAACATTAGTAATTTAAAGCTATGAAAATTTATAATTCGTTGCGTAACGTCTTTTTGGCTGCAATATTTGGGGTTCTGTTTTGTACAAATGCCTTTGCACAATTGACCTTAGGCGCTGGCGTTGCCGGTATGAAATATTATGGGGTTGCCAATGAGAGACCATTGACGGTTGGATTTAACGGGAACCTCGCCATTGAACTTTCAGCCAAAACAAGGCTGGTACTTGAACCGACTTTTTTCTTTCCTGTTAGCTATTCTTACAACCAAACATTGAATACCGGCAACGTGCCTTCTGTAAAAACCACTGAAGTGTTCAGCACAACAGAAGCGGCAGCCTTGTATCAGTTTGATCTTATTGGCAATAATAAGGGTGGTGCGGTAATTTACTTAGCGGCAGGACCTTCCGTAATGTTATATAACACAAATGTGACCCGTCAAAATGTTACGAACTATAATTATTCCGGCAGTTTTCATGATTACATGTTCGATGCGCGGGCCGGTGTTGAAGTTCCATTCCTGTTGTTTTTAAAATTTTATGCTGAGGTGGAACTTGAACCAAAAATTGCAAGCGATTTCAAATCAAACAATGTAAACTACACTCCCAATGCCAGTTCGTTAATGGCTGCCACCATAGGGGTTAGGATACATATTTGATGTGTTTCCGAAGCCATATTTCTCATTATATCCAGCTAAATCTTTTTGTTGGCTTCAACAATTTGCTACCTTTATACCTTAGTTCCACAGTTTGAAACATAAAATTTTGAGCTATGAAAAGGTTATGTATCTCAGTTTGGCTTGCTTTCATTTTATTTTCATGCAAGGATACCCCAATTATTGGTGTTACTGTATCAAAATACAAGCCTGTATTAATTGCCAGGAGCAGTTTACCTTATTCAGTTTTTGTTCAGTCCCCTTCCAATATTTCAAACCCTGGCAAATACCTTGTCAACAACAATTATTTATATGTCGTTGAAAAATATAAGGGCGTCCATATTTTCAACAATACCGATCCTAAAAGCCCTCAGAATCTTGCCTTTGTAGCTGTTCCCGGCATTGAAACGATATCCATTTTGAATAATACGTTATATGTAGATAATTCGACAGACATTGTAGCCCTTGACCTTAGCAATCCAGCAAACCCAACGATTACTTCCAGAATACAGAATGTCTTACCTCAACCCGGACCACCAGATGGACTGCCTCTGGATTCACAGGTGAATCAAACTACATGGCCTCACAATTCAGTTGTTGTTAACTGGCTTAAAATACTCGGATGATATTGTTATGAGATATATCCTGATAATATTATTGACCACATACGTTGCGTGTTCCTCGGGCTGCAGAAAAAATATATATCCGGAAACACCTTTGCAATTTGATTCGTTGGATGAATCCGGAAGGGACCTTGCAAGGTTTACCATACTGGGGAATTATTTATGTGCCGTGAACGGGGGAGCCATAAAAGTTTATAATATCCAGGCTCCGGCAAATCCAATGCAAGTAGGTAATATGGGGCCTGGGGCAACTATTCTATCACTACGTACTCTCCATGATAGCCTACTTATTATTGGAACGCTTAACGGCACTTATTCACCTTATTCCTTAGGAGTTTATAGCTTTAAAAGTAATCAATCACTTCAGCTATTAGGCACACTTGACTCTTCCCAGGCTTATGATCCTTTTACTTACAGACAAAATTACCTTTTGACATCCGAGCATGCAGGTGCCAGTACTTCGTACTATGTGCCTTACAGTGAAATATCTGCGTATAATATTAAAAAACTGAACGCTCCTTTTTCCCCTGATTATAAAATCAGAAAAAACATCTATTTACCATCAGATTTATTTGCTGATGGGAATAACCTTTTTCTATGCGATAGCGGTTTAAAAGTATTTGATATCACAGATGTGTCAAAAATTAAGTTGAAAAAACATTTTAATATTGAAGCTCAGAATGTTTTGAGTAATAATGGGAATCTTACGGTACTTGGCAACTCTGGCCTTTTTCAATACCAATATGCGAGTGATACCATCAACTTATTGAGTAAAATTAATATCGTCCATACACCATGAACCAGCCCCCGCAGGTGCGAAATATAATAGTGATTTTCTTGATTTGCGTCCCGGCCTGGGTACACGGCTCAGCAAAAGGGGATAGTGCAACCTGGTGCATTTCATTTACCCCTCAGTATCTGTTGGTGAATTGCGCCAGAACTGATGTTGAAAAAAGGCTCTCCCGCAACAATTGGATTGACCTGGGAGAGGAATTTTACTTCGGTAATAACCTAAACTGGGATAATTCTGCCTTTGGGCCTACCTCAACTGCGAAGCGATATCATACGCCCATTGCAAACGATATTTTATCAGGTGCTGGAATTGTAGTTTCAGATAAAATTTTCCTTCGACCGCGATACAACGGATACAATGATTTTTATTTCAGTTATGGATTATCGTATTCACAAGAAAATATTGGTTTCCAGGATAATGGATGGACTACCTCCTATCAGTCAAATGGGGTCATATTTTATAATTACACCGTCACGAATGGTAACCTGAATATCAAAAATTATACCGGGTTTATGAACTTTGGAATCGCCACCGAAGCCGATGGCGTTTTTCACTTTAACATCAATATTGGCGGAGCATATCAATATACAAAGACTTCCGCATCAGGCTTGCCGGCAAGCGATAGGAACTACAATCGTAATATATTTGACTATGCGTATAATGGGCTCTACCCATTACTTACCTTTCAGTTTGCATTTTCCTTTTAAAAAAAATGGGGACCATTTTGTGATCCCCATCCTGTTTAATGTATAAACCTGGTCCTTCAAATCAAGGCCAGATACCCATCAGTTCATAAGAAACAGCTATTTTCTGGATACCGCTCACAAATGCTGCCGTACGGAGATCAGGGATATTTTTGCTGCGTTTGATCTCATTTACTTCATTAAAGGCAGAAACCATTGCTTCTTCAAGCCCGCTGCGCACGAGGTCAACTTCTTCTGCACCGTGAATGATCAATTGCCTTTGTGCAGGGCTCAGGCCTTTGCCTGTCTGGCTTTCTATAGCTTCTACAATCCTTCTGTAGTTCAATTCTTCAAGCCTCTTTCCCATACGTCCGAAACGTACGTGAGAAAGATTTTTCAACCACTCAAAGTATGATACAGTAACACCGCCTGAATTGAGGTATAAATCTGGAATAATAAGAATGTTACGTGCCAATAAAATTTCTTCTGCTTCTTTGGTTGTTGGCCCATTTGCACCCTCTGCAACCACTTTGGCTTTTATTTTACCGGCATTGCCAGCATGTATCTGGTTTTCCAATGCCGCGGGAATCAAAATATCGCAGGCAAGTTCTAAAACCTCGTTGCCGTGCTCATAATTTTTCGCCCCGGTATAATTCAATATAGAACCTGTTTCATTTCTGTGTTTAAAAACAGCTTCGGTATCAAGACCATTCTCATTATAGATACCACCTTCACGCTCTGCGATACCTACGATAATCCCTCCACCTTGCTGACAGAATAATGCGGAATGATAACCGACGTTACCAAGCCCTTGAACGATAAACCTTTTACCTTCGATTCCTGTAGAAAGCCCAAGTGAATCAGTAATCGATTTATCGCAAAGCGCTTCCCTGATACCGAAAAAGACACCAAGGCCAGTAGCTTCTTTACGGCCACGAATACCGCCTTGCCCAACAGGTTTGCCGGTAACACAAGCCAATGCGTCAGCTTCTTCATATTTAATAGCCGCATAAGTATCTGCGATCCATGCCATTTCACGCGGGCCAGTGCCATAATCAGGCGCTGGAACATCAATCCCGGGACCGATCAGGTTTTTCCTGATAAGCTCTGTGGTATATCTACGGGTTATTCTTTCAAGTTCATCAACCTTGTACAGGTTCGGGTTGATTCTAACCCCGCCTTTTGCACCACCAAATGGAACATCAACAACTGCGCATTTGAAAGTCATAAGGGTAGCCAGCGCCTTCACCTCATCCTCGTCAACTGTTTCAGCGAAGCGGATACCACCTTTGGTAGGCTGTTTGTGATGGCTGTGCTGAACACGGATGCCTTCGATTACTTCTATTTTGTCCCCTATTTTTACAGGGAATTTCATCTTATATACGCTATTAGATACTTTGATCTGCGTAAGGAGGCCTTCGCTCAATTTTGTGTACGAGGCAGCCTTGTCGAAATAGTAATGAACGTCGGCAAGGAACTTAGAGCCGTGACTTTCAACTGAATCCATAATTTATTTTTATTGTTGTTAAATTAGGCGGCAAAATTAGTCATTGTGCCGGAAAAATACAGGCTAAGGGTCATATTTTTGACTGATTCGTGTCAGTGCTCCCAAATGGCCGTTTTACAGAGAAATTATATACTATCTGTAAATGCCGGCTTCTTTGTGGGGGTATATTTTTTTATAAGCCTCGTTGACCATTTCAAACAATTTGGCCCTGAGCTTATCCATGTTGATATTTAATGCTGCAGAGATAAAAACGGCTTGTTCACCTTTTGACAAATAGGAGGATTCAAGGTATTTTACTTTGTCTTTTATATCTGAAATCATTTCATTTTCTTCACCCTTGATTAAATAGAGGTCCACTTTGTTATAAACCATTAAAGTTGGCTTATCACTGGCACCCAGTTCTTCAAGTGTTTTTTGTACTACCTGAACCTGGTTCTCGTATTGCGGGTGCGAAATGTCCACCACATGAACCAGGATATCCGATTCTTTTACTTCATCAAGGGTGGATTTAAAACTTTCAATAAGCGAATGCGGCAGTTTCCTGATAAAGCCCACCGTATCTGACAATAAAAAAGGAGTAGTTTCAATCACCACTTTGCGGACGGTTGTATCCAGCGTAGCAAACAACTTATTTTCAGCAAGCACGGTAGCATTGCTAAGCGAATTCATGATTGTGGACTTACCCGCATTGGTATAACCCACCAATGAAACCCTCACTTTTTCATCCCTGGATTTTCTACGAGTAATATTCTGCTTGTCAATTAGTTCTAGTTTGTCTCTGAGCAACCTTATTTTATCGCGCACTATCCGCCGGTCGGTTTCTATTTCCCTTTCGCCTGGTCCTTTCATCCCGATACCTCCCTTTTGCCTGCTCAAGTGACTCCACATTTTGGTAAGCCTTGGCAACATGTATTCGTATTGGGCAAGCTCTACCTGGGTTTTAGCCTGGGCAGTTTGCGCCCTGGTTGCAAATATGTCAAGGATAAGATTGTTGCGGTCTAATATCTTGCAATTCAGTACGTTTTCTATGTTCCTGATCTGGGCAGGCGTTAGCTCATCATCAAAAATAACCATATCAACCTCATGCTCAACTACATATTTTGCGACCTCATCCAGCTTTCCCGGACCAACGAAAAATTTAGGGTTTCTGGTAGGTAGGTTTTGTGTGAAGCGCTTTAAAGCAATGGCTCCTGCAGTTTGCGCCAGAAATTCCAGTTCATCGAGATGTTCATGCAAAGGTTAAATCAAAAAACAGTGCAATTTTACGCAAGTAAGCGGGATAAAATGCAAAATGGTAAGAAGTAAGAAGTGAAAAATTGAGAGAGTGTTAAGAAGTGAAAGGTAAGAAGTGAGTAGTG
>Ga0207007_1324_pt1 | contig 10077 bp, 9 predicted proteins | sample Alteio_BWMinCont_85_FD_153487 | JGI IMG/M metagenome (GOLD analysis project Ga0207007, IMG submission 153487) | Enriched cells from forest soil in Barre Woods Harvard Forest LTER site, Petersham, Massachusetts, United States -... | ecosystem: Environmental > Terrestrial > Soil > Temperate forest >...
GTCGCGAGCGAGACCATCCGTCACCGTCGGATCCCAATAATCCATGGTGCCAATGTAGTGCTGGCTAAAGACGAGCGGCACTCCTCCGGTCTTGCCGAATCGGCGATAGGCAAAGCGGATTCCGTTAGTCTCTACGAACTGTGTCGGCGCAGTCTGGTGAGTATGAATCATTGTCGCTCCCTTATCATTTTTTCGGGATGGCCGTGCCGGCATTGTTCACAAGCACATCAAGTTGGCCGAAGGTCGCAACGGCCTTCTCGACCGCAGCTTTCACAGCTTCGACATCGGCAGCGTCCGCTTGGATCGCGATCGCCTTTCCGTCATCAAGTTCAATCGCTTTGACCTCGGCCGAAGCCGCGCTGGCGTCCTTCGCGTATGTGACGGACACGCTAGCTCCGTAGACATTGTTTTTCTCCTATTCCTTTAATCTCGCTCTTTGCCGATCCAGTCGCGTATGTAGGGCGAGCAGTTGAGGAGCGTGTCGCCTCGTGCTTCACGATTCCCAAGGAAGCGAACAATCTCCACATCGACTAAGGTCACTTCCTCCAGGTCCAATGTGATTGCCGGTCCGCTCTCACGAATCTGCTTCTCTAACTCCTCCAGATACTCCGCCCGCATCCGGCCTATCAGTCGAATAGTCGTTCTGTTCCCATCGGAGCACTTTTCTATCTTCAACGTCATATTCGACCCGTCGGACGATTCACGCGTACAGAGATAGCAATCCCAATGCCACTCGTAATCAATTGAGTTATTGGTCTTTAGCTTTTGAAGTCAGGCCGCAATTTCAGCATGCGCTGAAAATTCAGCATCACGCCCCTGGGATCGCGGAAGAAGTTGTGTACGCTCGGTGAAGTCAGGCCGCACTAGAAGAGCGGGCCGGTCCTAAGCGTGGTGCCTGCTATTGAAGAAATGTTGGCAAGACTAATTGGGAACTACGGGGTCTTGAGATGATGCCGGTCGATTCCCAGTTTCCTAATCTTTGATTCGAGCGTCTGTCTCGGGAGCCCCAGTTTAGCAGCGGCGCCTGTCGGACCAGAGATCAGGGCGCCCGACTCACGCAGTGCAGCTTCGATCATCACTTTCTCTCGCTCGGCAAGATCGTCGACCAATGGGACACTCGACGCAGCTGTCTTGGTAGCCGCCGGGGTAAGCCAACTGGCATCAACGGAAAGGATTTCCCCGTCGCATAGGATCACTGCCCGCTCGACCACATTCTGCAATTCGCGAATGTTACCGGGCCAGTCATAGTTCTGGAATAGACTGAGCGTGTCTTTGTTTATACCGCGAATTCTCTTACCAGCCCTCTTGGCGTACCGATCAACCAGGTATTCCACCAACAACGGGATGTCATCAACTCGATGGCGAAGTGCCGGCATTTGAACTGGGAAAACGTTGAGGCGATAGAACAAATCCTTGCGGAACGAACCCCCAGCGACCGCCGCACTCAGATCTTTATTGGTGGCCGTCACCACTCGTACATCAACCGAGATCGACTGATTGCCGCCGACACGCTCAAATTCCTGCTCTTGCAGAACTCGCAGCAGGGCCACTTGTGTCTCTGGAGGTAATTCGCCGACTTCATCGAGAAAAAGCGTCCCCCCATCTGCCGATTCGAAGCGTCCCAGGCGTCGCTGCAGCGCTCCGGTGAAGGAACCTTTTTCGTGTCCGAATAGTTCGGAAGCAATCAGTGAAGGCGGAATCGCAGCGCAGTTGACGCGAATGAAAGCGCGGTTCGCCCGCTTGGACCGATTATGAATTGCACGGGCAATCAGTTCTTTGCCGGTTCCGGTCTCACCCTGGATGAGAACCGTCGAATCCGTGGGAGCTACTCTCGAAACTTCCGCCAACACTTTGCGCAGCGACTCGGAGGAACCAACAATTTCCTCGAACATTGACGAGCGCACGATTTCCTCGCGCAACGCGACGGTCTCGTTGACCATACGATCTTCAGCGCGTTTGCGATCGTCGATGTCCGTTCCTGTTGCATACCAACGAATAACTTCTCCGCTCTCGTCCAGTAAGGGGTTGTGCCGGATCAGGAACCACCGATACTTACCATCCTTTCCCAGAGCCCGTTGTTCGTTTTCGAATGGAGCGGTGCCGGAGAAGGTCTTGTGACATTCCTCGCGAAGTCTCTGAACGTCGTCGGAATGGAAGACGCGCGCCCGAAAATCGTCGGCTAGCACTTCGTCTAGAGACAGTCCCGTGTACTCGAGCGCTACGCGATTTGCGTAAATGGCTTTCCCATCCGGATTGAAGACAATGATGGTTTGTGGAATAGCATCGGTCATGCGTCGAAGCTCTTCTTCATCTTGACGTAGCTTAGCTTCCGCGCGCTTCAGGTCCTCAATGTCAGTATCTGTTCCGTACCAGTTGACAATGTTGCCCGATTCGTCGCGCAATGGCTCAGCCCGAAACAAGAACCATCGATACACTCCGTCGAATCGACGCAGCCTTCCCTCGACTTCGCCAGGCTGGCCAGAGGCCAGGAATCCGAGCCACTTATCTGTTATTTCCTTCAAGTCTTCGGGGTGAATGGCATCCTGCCATCCCCAGCCGCGAACCGCCTCAGGCGTTAGGCCGGTATATTCGTGCCATCGCGAGTTCCAAAATTCTCCTGTCCCATCCGGCGAGCTACACCACGCGAGTGTCGGGATAGCGTCTATGATCTTCCGGAGTCTCGCTTCCGAGTTCCGGATCTCCAGAAAGGCGCTTCTTAATGCTTCCTGCGATCGCTCCCCCTCGATGGCGATTACGGCGATATGACCCGCGCCTTCGATTAATCGCAGATCAGTCTCGTTAGGCGTACGAGGCTCCGTATAGGACACGCAGAAGGTGCCAAGGACTTCCTGATTTTTGGAGAGTAGCGGTTGAGACCACGCGGCGCGTAACCCGTAACTCAAAGCAAGCTCCTGATAGGAAGCCCATAAGGGGTCTCTTGCAATGTCGGAAACGATCACCCGCTGCTTCAGAGATGCGGCAGTACCACATGAGCCTACACAAGGGCCAATCTTTAGTGGAGTGATGGCCTCAACCCAGCCCTTGGGAAGTCGGGGACCGGCTGCGGGCCGAAGGTGCATACCGTCCGCGTCCATCAGCATTACCGCCGACTTGATGTTACTTGCCTGAGCATCGATGACTTCGCACAACCTTTCCAGGATATCTGCCAGGCAAGCTCCGCTGGCAATCATTTCCAAGGTCCGTTTTTCGGCGGCTAGTAGTGCCTCGGCGCGCTTACGATCCTCAATATCCGTATTCGCGCCATACCATTTGAAGATGTCGCCGTGATTGTCGCGCACGGGCTCTACTCGGAACAGGAACCACCGATAGTCTCCGTCGTGCCGGCGCAGGCGCGCTTCAATCTCACCGGCCTCGCCAGAATCCAGTAGGTGCCGCCAAAAATCCATGAGCCTGTCGCGGTCTTCTGTGTGAAGAGCCGCAGCCCAGCCCCAATCCGATGCCTCTTCTGCAGAAAGGCCGGTGTAATCCAGCCAGCGCCGATTGAGGAATTCAGCCGAGCCGTCGGGACGAGCGGACCACGCCAGCGCAGGAATCGCGTCGACGTCTTGCGCCTGCCGAGCCTGCCCGGTACTTTGTCCCGCGGATGTCATTCGCGAATTATAGTCCCACTGCCTGATTCTATTTACTTCAAGATCTACCGCAAAGGTTGAGCGAATGCGCGCATCATGTTCGGACGATTGCGAGCGGATCACGGCGCACTCGCAAGTTATGTAGCCGCTCCTGTCACGCGTTGTTTTTCGGTGGACGTGTCAGTGTTCCAGTGACCTAATAAAACTGGCTCACTAAGGAGTTCACCCTCGGCTGCCCTAACTCATGCACTGTGCACGAACTGTGCACGAATCAAACGTTTTCATGCTAATCGGGTTAGCTTTGAGCGAAAAGCAGCTTCCCCGATTTATTGGAAACGTTAGTGGTAAGAAATAACGGACGGAGCTGTTGGAATCGGGTTCGGTGCGCCCAAGGCGGGCTCTTACGTACCAAGTAGGACCCCGGCGCGATATGAGTGCTGTGCTGGATGTAATGCGGTGACCAATACTTCTCGGCGGCGGCAAAGTCGCGCTTGTTGAACAGGAGGTCAAACGCCTGCAAAACCAAAGTCTTGTTTCGCTCCCGAATCGATTGAGTCATGCTGCCTGCTTTCTGGTTTTAGGATGTAAATCTGCACTGCGTCACAACGCTCCCCGTTAATTCATTACACATTTCTCCACGCAATTGGTTCTTCCACGATCTTCCTGTCGAGTTCGAAGGAACCTTATGGAGATCTCCGCACACTTGTAACAGAATTGGCCGAATTGAAACTCAAGTCATTAAAGGTGAGTGGTCCGCCGATTTGCTGCTGGTCGTAGTGATGCTCGTACACTACGCGCGACCCATGCCATTTGCGAAGGACGCGCCACTTCAGAGTGCAGGTCGTAGCGGACACCCCGACCAACTCCAAGGTCCATGCAGAATGCGTCTCGACGGCAACATCTCCAGGAATCGCGGTCTGTCGAATGGATACCAATAGGCCGCCGATTTCGGCCATTACGTGAAACGGCATCAGGAAATTCAACAGAAAAGGACGTATTCTCGCCTTTCCGCGAATTATCTCCTGCGAATCTTCGCTGCTGACCTCGACATCGTCTGCGTAAAATCTCTCAAGGATGTCTAAAAACTCTTCGTAGCTCCTGTCGATTTCGGCGCGCAGGATCGCCGCATTCAGGGTCAGCTCTGCGGTCTGGGAGCTTTTGTACGCGTTGATCTCAGACTGGCTAACGGTTACAGGATCATTTTCATGAATCATCCGGATCTCCCTTCAGGCTTGCGAGGTTTCGTCAGATCTTGCGCCGTTCAAGAAAAAAAGCATCGTGACGGGCCTGGTGCCTTTGTTTCGCCATGCGTGGCGTGTACCGTTTTGCACGACCACGTCGCCGCGCTTTAAATGCAGAATCTCGCCATCGTCCAACTCCAGCCAAATCTCTCCGTCGTACACCACGGAGTAGTCAACGGTATTTGTCTTGTGCATCGCCGGATCATCTTTTTCAAAGTGATCGGCTAAACCTCTGAGGCGAAGGAGAGCCTCGCTGCGCGCAACTTCACCGTCAAACGATGGGTCCGCAAAAACCGAGCCCGGCGGAAACGTAACAAAGTGAAGACTAGTGCCGCCAGGTCCCGGAACGACGGAGTCGGGATAGCGGTCAAACCTTTGCTCCTCGCGAAGGTCCGGGGTGGTCGCGTTTACCCAGACAAGCGTGTGCTCGTAGTTGCGTACGCTCTTGAACTGATATGCCGGCAATTGTTCATCACTTTGAACGATCGATTTGCCGTCTGCATTTCCGGTGACGATGCGGCGGTAAGTACTCGGTTGCTTACTGCGCTTGGGCAACTCTCTTTTCTTTGAGGCCGTTCTAATCATGACAAGATCTCCGCATTGGCAATTTTCGGAAGCTGATTCCCGAAGTTCTTGACTGCAATCAGGCGCATCAAGGCAAGCGGGACCATCAGGGGATGATGCGCATGTCGCGAAGTCTGGTGAGCTGCCCCCTAAAGCTCTGGTGCGTGTCGATGCAATCCGCAAAGCCTGCCTGACGAATCTTGATTGTGTTCAGGATTGTCTCTTCGCGGAAATTGAGCATCCAGTCCACGAACGCCCAATTTGCAATCTGGTCGTAGGGCGTGGCGTGCAGGCCATAGCGGGCAACCATTGAATTCCACAATGGAGCCTTCTCGCTCATCTCAGAAACGGTAGACATCGCAAGCGGCTCTGCGATGGGAAGGTCGTAGAAGGCGGCGAGTTCATTCCACAGTTGCCTCCAGCGATAGACATCTCCGTTCGATACGTTGAAGATTTCATTGCGCGCTTTGTCTTCACCTAGAGCCCACAAAGTCGCGCGGCCGAACAATTCTGCGTCAGTTGTCTCCTGGAGAGTGTTCCATCCCTCCTTGGTCCCAGGAAAGCGTAAGGGCAGCCCGAGTTCGCGGGTCATCGCAGCGTAGGTCGCGAGACTGGTAACCAGGTTCATTGGCGAGTTTAGGCTCGGTCCCATGACCAGATGGGGACGTAAGACTGTCCAGCTGGCTCCGTTCTTGGCGGCCCATTCAGCGAGAATGTCTTCTTGCTGGTGGTAGTGGATCGGCGCAATGAGACGTGGCTCGGTCTCCTTGGCCGGGGCGTTGAACGCCCCAAGACTGAAGCCGTACGACTTGGCGCCGCCGGCAAGGACGATTCGTTGAAGAGGCACATTGCGCGCGGCAAGAGCTTCGAGCGTGTTTTTCAACATTCTGGCATTTGGCTCAACGGTTTCAGCCATCGTGGGTTTCTCGACGTAGGCAGCGAAGACCAGATCGGTCACCTTATCGAGAGATGAAAAAGCCTTTGTCGTGCCCTCGCGGTCCATGAGATCGACGCTGACGTGAGGGGGCGCGGCCTGCGCCCGGTACGTCGGCACGGGACGCCGCGCGGCTGTGGTGATCCCCCATTTTGGGTTCTCTGCGACGGCGTCGACGACTCCGGTACCAAGAACGCCATAGGGTCCAACAAGCAGGATCTGACGTTCCTTGGCGGATGTTTCAGAACTAACGGACATGACAAATTCTCCTATCTAATCTGGCTATGGGTAAGTTCAACAGCACGGGGCGCAATCAAACACAGCAGAACACAGGGAACTTTGGCGAGTGGACTCCGGCGCGATGTCTATCGGAATGCTCAGGTGACCAGCGGTATCAGTACGTGGCACGCTGGCAATCCAGGAGTCATAGTCACTTGTGTAACCCACGCGTTCCTGAAGGACGCGAATGCGCTGCTCGAGCGCCACGATTTCGAGGTATGACAGCCGCGGCATGACGCGGATTCGATCGTGAACAGCCTGCGCTTGCGCAGCACCTCGGGCTTCAGCGCCCGCATAGAACCGCGTGGACGGCGCGTCCTCATCTCCGGCGCCAATGTAGTTTTCGATGAGTTGGGTAGTGACTTCCTGGCTGTGTAACAGTGACGAACGAATATTGCCTTGCCCGGTGACGACATTCCCGACTCCGAATACGTGGTCGGATCCGACGTAGCGTGGCAGAGTTTCATCGTCGAAATCGTAATATTCGCCCTTCATGGAGACGCCCGGAATCTGCTCGGGCACTGACCCGATTGACGAAATCACCATTGGCGCCCGGAGTTCGTACTCCGAACCAGCGACGGGCTCTGCTTTTCGGCCTTCCACTTTGGTCTCGGCCACTTTCAAGCCGACCAGCCGCCCATTCTCTACAAGCAGCTCTGTCGGCACCCTGCGATCCTGAACCCGAAACAAGTATTTCTCCTGCGCCAAACGAACCATCTTCAGACGGGTCGTTTCTGTCTTCGCAACCTGATCGGGCGTGGCATTTTCTGGCGGCTGAGCCAGCGGCATGTCTTGCGCGCGGCGGCGATAGATCAGGAGGCATCCTTTAACGCCTAGATCGTCAGGCGCGATGCCGTGCAATTTGCAAACGACGGGGATGCCTTTCTTTTCCAGCTCATACACCTCCGTTTGAACACCGCGCGCTCGAAGAGCACGCTCATAGTTTTCGAGTTGCAGGATCTTGACGACGTCCATCGACGCAAGCCCGCCGCCTACGACCAACGCCTCGTCAGGAGTTTGGTAATACGGGCCGGTGTAGCGCTCTTCGTTCTTGTGGTTATACCAATAGATAAAAGGATTCTGGTAAGCCAGACCTTTGCCAATGAATTTTTCCGCCCCCGCGATTCCCAGTTCTCTGTCCCGCCACGCTCCGTTTGCGAGCAGCACCGCGGAGAAACCCCAGTTGTCGCAGAGATCCTGAAAATCCATGTCACGGCCAAGCTTGGTGGATGGAAGGAAGAAAACTCCCGGTTTCTTCAGACGAGCATCGATGCGGATGTACTCCTGTTTGCGCTGCTCCCGGTGCCAGCGCGGCAGGCCGTCTTCAATCTTCCCGTAAGGTCTTTCGTTCTGTTCGATGACGACCACGCGAATCCCTTGGTCCGCCAATATTTCTGCGGCAACTGAGCCCGCGATTGCTCCTCCAACAATGGCCACAAAGTGATACGGTCTCTCTGTCATCGTGATTCCCCATCGCACTCTTCGAGGTGCTCAAGCACCGCAGCGAAGTTGCTGATAACGTGGATCGGGCAATGAGCCCTCGCGTTGGTGCTCATAGAACGGATAATCGGTGTAGCCGCGAGCGTCGAAAGTGTAAAAAGTATCGCGGTCGTAGGCATTCAGAGACAGCCCGAGCCGGATGCGCTTTGGCAAGTCGGGATTAGCAACGAAATGCCGTCCGAAGGCCACCAAATCCGCATCGCCGTCTCGAACCGCAGCCTCGGCGGTGCCCGGTTCAAAACCTCCCGCCGCAATGATCTTTCCCGCGAAAATCTTTCGCAGCCTTGCGGCCGCAATGGGCCCTTGACCCTCGGCGATGAGGACGTTCCCCTTGATGCGCGGTTCGATGATGTGCAAGTACGCGAGTCCAAAGCGATTCAGCTGCTGTGCCACGTAGTCGAATAGCGAAATCGGATTGCTATCCGAGACCCCATTCCAAGTTCCACTGGGCGCAATGCGCACCGCGACACGGTTGCCGCCCCACACCGAAACCATTGCGTCTACCACTTGAAGCAGGAAGCGGGATCGATTCTCGATCGAACCACCATACATATCGGTTCGCTTGTTGATGCCATCCTGGAGAAATTGATCGGGCAGGTAGCCGTTACCCGCGTGAAGCTCAACGCCATCAAAACCTGCGGCTTTTGCGCGCTCGGCGGCTTTGCGATAATCCTCAACGATCTTCGGGATTTCTCTGATTTCCAGCGCGCGGTGAGGCGAAGGCTGCTGCCATCCCTGAGGCGTAGATTCCAGTATTGTTGGATCCTGCCAATACTCAGGGTTAACCGAAGAGCTGACCGGGGTTATGTTCGTCGTGTCCACATGCGAGGCACGCCCCGTGTGCCAGAGTTGGGAGAACATGTACCCACGTTTCTCATGAACTGCGTTCGTGATTCTTCTCCAACCCGCGACCTGTTCGTCCGAATACAGGCCGGGCGCCCCGAACCATCCGCCGCCCGCAATCGAAATCGGAGTCGCTTCAGAAACTATGAGCCCACCCTCCGATGCCCGCTGCGTGTAGTACTCGAGCATCAGATCTCCTGGAATGGCCCCAGGCAGAACGGACCGCGAACGTGTGAGCGGAGCCATTACGACGCGGTGCTCCAATTCCATGGATCCGACTCGGACTGATGTGAATAGCTTGTTTGCCCTTAATGTTTTCATGAACCCTGCTCCCTCAGACTTTCACTGCTAATCTGAGGCCAGGCGTCAGCTTTGCAAGCGACGCTCCTGCCACCTGGCCTCGCCCTGTTCAACGTCCCGCGTGGGTCGGTTCAGGCGTTCATTCCGCCGTCCACGGTAAGATTCGCCCCGGTAATGTACGAGGACTCCGGTCCGGCGACAAACGCCACCATCGCGGCGATCTCATCCACACGCCCGTAACGATCAAGCGCCGTGGCGGCCTTCTGCGGCACTGCCCAATCACCCGAGGCGGGATTCAATTCCGTGTCGATCGGACCCGGCTGCACGTTGTTGACCGTGATGCCCCGGCTCCCGATCTCTCGGGCCAGCGCCTGAGTGAACATCTTGACGGCACCCTTCGTGCCCGCGTATGGCACAAGCCCGGGCGCCGCGACACGTTCACCCACGGCCGAACCGATCATGATGACGCGACCGCCACTCTTCATGTGCTTCAGCGCGGCCTGCGTCGCGACGAAGACACCACGGACGTTGATGTCGAGCACGCGATCCATCTCTTCCAGCGTCGCCTCCTCGAACGGTTTCGGAATGGCCGTGCCGGCGTTGTTCACCAGCACATCCAGTCGGCCGAATGTTGCGAACGTCTTTTCGACTGCGGCTTTAACCGCGTTGGCATCGGCGGCATCCGCCTGAATTGCGATCGCCTTTCGGCCACCGCGTTCAATCTCCTTGACGACTGACGCGGCCGCATCGGCACCTTTCGTGTAGGTGATAGCCACGTTCGCTCCGTCCGCAGCCAGACGCTTGGCGATTGCTGCACCAATACCGC
>Ga0207007_1327_pt1 | contig 9934 bp, 5 predicted proteins | sample Alteio_BWMinCont_85_FD_153487 | JGI IMG/M metagenome (GOLD analysis project Ga0207007, IMG submission 153487) | Enriched cells from forest soil in Barre Woods Harvard Forest LTER site, Petersham, Massachusetts, United States -... | ecosystem: Environmental > Terrestrial > Soil > Temperate forest >...
ATGACAGCCACGATTGCCTTAGGTTTTAAAGTAAGATATTTTAGCATATTTTATTACGTAAATTACTTGTAATTACCATCTTACAATTTATTTTTAAAGCTGGATCTATATTTCAACCCGTAAGATTTAATTATTTCTTTAATTGATGGATGGGTAAAATCTTCATACATTGCGTTATGTAAGTCTGGGTATAAAACTGGTGCACTTTAAATATTAATTGGCCATGAAACGATTCCCGTCCTTTATGTTAACCATTGCGGTATGCCTTTGGGGAACTTTTCATTCTTCAAAAGGCTATGCAGGAGGTACTGACACGATACCACCTGTGATAAAGCTTTATGGGCCATTGCATGACAGTGTTCCTATATATACTGTTTATACGGATCGCGGATATGAGGTTTCTGATACCTATTACCCAATCGTCAAGGTAGATACAAGTGGAACATTTGTATCTACCTTCAACGATAACTTTGCGAACAAGTTGGGTACTTATACCCTCATTTATACTGCTATAGATGGTTCCGGGAATAAAGCCAGTGCAACACGATATATAAAAGTTTATGAAAATATTCCTCCATCAACAGGTGTATTAAGATTAATTGGTCCTATGGATGTCAATATTTGTCGGTTTGGTGTCTATAAGGATCTGGGGTATGCTGTTGACACTCCTTATTATTCAAGTATTAAAGTTGATACCAGCGGATCTTTTTTTTCAAATGGCACATCTAAGACCGGATTATGTTATCTAACCTATACTGCGAAAGATACTTTTGGAAATAGCGTTTCAGTAACCAGGATGATAAATGTTGAGCCTTCAGGTTCCTATGGATGTAATTCATCAATCATAAATGTTTCAAGCGATCTTAAAGATATTAAGTTCTACCCAAACCCGGCATCAGATAATATTTTTATAGATGCAGGCGGCCAGGAAATATCAGGAATTCAGATTGTTGATGAACTCGGCAAACAGGTATTTTCACAAATATCCTATCAGAAAGGAATTATTGAAATCCCAGTATCCGGTTTAAGTTCTGGGATATATACTGTGATTATAAGTTCCGAAAACGGAACGGTTGTAAAGCAGGTTTTAAAAAATTAATCTTTTCATATTATTATGTTATTGTTCAAACCGCTCTTTAGAAATAAGGAGCGGTTTGCTGTTTAAAATATAAATTAAAAATCAAGCATAATCAAAAAAATGATTAAATTCGGTTTTTAATAATGTGGTTAAGATGCCATTAGCTTCACTCGCTAATAAATTGATTCCTTTTGTATTTGCAAGCTTGTTTCTAGGCCCAAGCATCTTATTTGGGCATTCATTGGGAAATTCTATTAATAAATTCAACACTTCTGGTACATTTTCCTTCAAAGAAAACAAGGGTCAGTTTAAAGACAGGGCTGGCAATAAAAGACCGGATATTCTATTTGTTGGTTCAAAAGGAAATTCTAAAGTTTTCCTGCGAAAAACGGGAATGTCTTATGTATTTAGTGAGCATCCCCATATTGTACCTCGCAAATACCGGTTTAATAAAATACTGACTCCTTCTGATACCCCCGGAACTGTTTATAAAGGATACAGGCTTGATGTTGAATTTTTAAATTCCAATTCGAATACCAAAATAATTACTGAAAACCCTGAAAGTAGTTATACCGATTATTATTTACCGGCCTGTCCCGACGGCTTATTAAATGTAAGGTCATATCAGAGAATAATTTATCAGGATATCTATCCAAATATTGACCTGGTTTTTTATACAAATGAAAATGGGTTGGAATATGATTTCAACATCAGAAAAGGGGGCAATCCCAATGATATTAAACTTAAATACAACGGAGCAGATAAACTAAGTCTCTCTGATGAAGGAAACTTAAATATTACATTCCCATTGGGAAATATTATAGAAAATGCGCCAAAAGTTTATGATGGAAATTTAAAACAGTTAAAGTCTTCATTCAGTATAAATTCTGAAAAGGAAACTGTTTCGTTTCATGTTCAGGGGTTTCGTAACCAGGCGATAACAATTGATCCATCAGTACAATGGAGTACATATATCGGTGGCAGTGGAGATGAATATCTCCCGACACTGGCCGTAGATAAGGATAGCAATGTGTATGGAGTGACCACTACAAATAGTCCTGATTTCCCAGTTACAACAGGGGCTTTCCAGGCCGCACTTGGAGACCCTAAAGCCACCAATCTTGGTATATTTAAATTCAGTTCCAGTGGCAAACTGCTTTGGAGTACTTACTATGGAGGCTCAGGCGATGACGCAGGTGGATTTAGTATAGGCTCATCTGGAAATAATGGCCCGGGCATCGCCGTGGATAGTCTTGATAATATTGTAGTTGTATCAGGAACAACAAGCAAAGATTTACCAGTGACCATCGGTGCATACCAAACAAGCTTTTTAGGTGAGGGAGATGCTCTTATTGCAAAATTTAATACCAATGGGAAACGCGTTTGGGCAACGTATTATGGTGATGCAAATAATGGGACAATTGGTGAAGTTGTGGCTATTGACCATGCCAATAATATTTACATAACGGGGCTGGTTGGAGGACCTGGGAATTTGAATGGGAGTAACCAAAAATATGGGTACACAATTACAAGTGCGGCTCCGGATAATGAAGAAACTTTCGTTACAAAATTCAATGCAGGTGGAACGCGTTCATGGTCATTGATATATGGGGGCAATAAGGGTATGGGTTCTGGGTATGATTTTCCTACTGACATCTGTGTTGACGATAGTAATAATGTAATTGTTGTTGGAAATTACTATTCATCGAATTTTCCTCTGTCACGAAATACGGGTTATTTCGTTGGAGTTGGAATGGGAATTCTTTATATTCTAAAATTTGATTCCAGTGGGACACGTAAGTGGGCCATTTCAGGAGGCACATTTGCAACCATGGTAAATGTCGCTGCCGATAAGCACAACAATATATATTTCACTGGGATTGGTATGGGGTTTCTGCCCTTAAAAGACCCATATCAACCTCTTTTTGGTGGAGGGAATACAGATGCGTTTTTGGCAAAATTGGATAATTCAGGGAATTTAATGTGGGGGACATATTTTGGTGGTTCAGGAACCGATGGCGGATTTGGGGTAACGGCAGATTCCAACGAAAATGTTTCAATTACTGGTATTACTTCCAGTACAGATTTCCCAATAAAGAATGCCATTCAAAGCACATACGGCGGGGGGGCTTATGATGGATTTGTTGCAAAGTTTGATGAATCTGGTGGACTTGTGTGGAGTACCTATTTAGGTGGAAATGGTCTCGATAATCCAACCGATATTGAAAGAGATTTGAGAGGAAACCTTTATTTAGGTGGTGTCAATTATAGCGGGGGCTATCCCGTTAAAAATGCGTTTCAGAATAATTCGAATGGAGGAGAAGAGGGTTTTATTACAAAAATACTTGACTGCACCAATCTTTATGCTAATGTTGCTGTTACGGCAAAGAATCCATGTGTAGGTGACACAGTGACTCTAACGGCAGATGGAGGGTTTAGTTCATACAAATGGAACAATGGAGAAACAACGCAAAGCATAAAGGTAACCAAATCTGGATCATATTCTGCCGTAATAGCCTTAAATGCAGGTTGCAATGGTTTGACACAAATAATAACATTAAATTTTACGAATCCACCAGCATCATCCATTCAGGCTGATGGCCCACTTAATTTCTGTCCTGGTGGTTCAGTGTCTCTTGAAGCAACTGGTGTTTATCCAAAATATTTATGGTCAACAGGTGATACCGCATATAAAATTGTCGTCAAAAATCCGGGGAAGTATATACTAACAACTTTTAATTCGGCGGGTTGCAGTGTTTCAGATTCTGTGAATGTCGCTTTTTCAAAACGACCATCACCAATAATCAAAGGATCAAATAATTTCTCTCTTTGCATCTCGGGCACAGTTGTGCTTGATGCCGGACCTGGGTACACTAAGTACAAATGGAATACGGGTGACACAGTTGAAAAAATTTCGGCAAACAAAATTGACAGTTTCCAGGTTACGGTTGACTCTGCTACTTATGCGTGTAGTGGAACTTCACCATGGGTACATACTTATAATATAAAGATCAATATCCAATCCAGCTTTTCACCTTATTTGTGTGGCGATAGTATAATTTTAGATGCGGGTGCTGGATTTGATAGTTATCTCTGGAATACAGGAGAAACTACGGAACGAATCACCGTAAAAAAAACAGGCAAATATCAGGTTACAGTCCATATTGCCAATGGGTGTTCCGATTCTTCTAAACCATTCGTTGTAACAATATTTCCAGCCCCGGCAAAGCCATTGATTACAAGTGATGGAGATACATTATTGACTGGTACTGGGAAAGGCTTTCACTACCAATGGTTTAAAAATGGGAATCCTTTGATTGGCGAAATTAAAAATAAATTGTACCCTGTACAAGCAGGAACTTACGCGGTTGAAATAACAGATAGCAACGGTTGTCTGATCAGTTCAGATTCTTTCGTCATTGCGAATCCTTATTTTAAAGTATATCCCAATCCTACAACCGCATTCCTGAATGTAGAAGCTGAGACCAATGAACCCGCTGATTATAAATATGAGCTTTTTGACATGCTCGGCAGAGTTCTGATCAAATATGATGATGGCGTTCATGCAGGCGCTTATAAAAAGACAATATCCCTTGAACCTTATGCGGCAGCTATGTATATACTCGTAGTAAAGGTTGGCAGTACAGTGTATACAAATAAGATCATGAAAGGCCAGAGATATTGAGTTGATTTTTTCCTAACCTATAAATTTCTAAAACCTTATAGATTGTTGGATGTTGTCATATTGCTTTTTATAATCTTTTTATTGACCTGTAACTAAAGCCATTCATTACCCGTTGAATCCTTATTTTTGCACTTTTAAAAGAATCTGATACATGATTACAGCCGCACCTGATCTCCAGGAACTGAACGAAAAAATTGCTGAAGCAAGCGCTTTTGCCGACGTGCTGACTGCTGAAATTGAAAAAAATATCATAGGGCAGAAAAGCATGCTCAACAGCCTTTTGATAGGTTTGCTTGCAAACGGGCATATCCTGCTGGAAGGTGTACCGGGGCTTGCTAAAACCCTTGCCATAAAAACGCTGGCATCTGCCATTCATGCCAAGTTCAATCGCATCCAGTTCACGCCAGACCTGCTGCCCGCCGACCTTGTAGGGACGATGGTTTACAACATGCCCATGAATAAGTTTGAGGTAAAAAAAGGGCCGATATTTTCTAACCTTATCCTCGCCGATGAAATAAACCGTGCTCCTGCAAAAGTACAGAGCGCGCTGCTCGAGGCGATGCAGGAAAGGCAGATAACCATTGGCGATCAAAGCTATAAGCTTGATGACCCGTTCCTGGTGCTTGCTACACAAAACCCTTTGGAACAGGAAGGTACGTATCCATTACCCGAAGCCCAGGTTGACAGGTTCCTGATGAAGATCATTATTACCTATCCAAGCCCTGAAGAAGAAAAACTGATCCTTCGCAAGGCGGTAAACAACGATTTTGTTGATATAAAACCTGTTGTAAAACCCGAAACAATCATCAAAGCAAGAGAAATGATGCGCCAGGTATATATGGATGAAAAGATAGAGCAATACATTGTGGACCTTGTATTTGCCAGCCGCACCCCTGAAAATTACCGCCTTTCAGATCTGAAGCCGTTTATTAACTATGGCGGCTCTCCAAGGGCAAGCATCAGTCTTGCACAATCTGCTAAGGCACTGGCATTTATCAAGCACCGCGGTTTTGTGATACCGGAAGACGTACGGGCAGTTGCGCAGAATGTGATGAGGCACCGCATTGGTCTTACATACGAAGCTGAAGCCGAAAACATTACACCCGAACACATCATCCAGGAGATATTGAACCATGTGGAAGTACCATGAAAAATTATTTGGGAATTTGAAAATTTGGGAATTTGAAAATTGGCTGACGCCTCCATGTTGCTGTCATTTCGACGATAGGAGAAATCTGCCCTACTCATTTGCAGATTAAATCATGAAAATAAAAAAGTCAGATGATGCTTTATCCGAGCTTTTCAAAAAAGTAAGGCGGGTAGAGATCAAAAGCAAACATGTAAGCCGCCAGCTTTTTTCTGGGGAATACCATAGCGCCTTTAAGGGGAAAGGTATGTCGTTTGCTGAAGTGCGTCCGTATCAATACGGCGATGATATCCGGTTTATCGAATGGAATGTAACAGCCAGGTATCGTGAACCTTATGTAAAAGTATTTGAGGAAGAAAGAGAACTTACCATTATCCTGATGATAGATATGAGCCGCTCTGATATTTTCGGGACGGTAAAAATGACGAAAAGAGAGCTGGTAACAGAACTTTCTGCAGTGCTTGCCATTTCGGCAAATACAAATAATGATAAAGTAGGTGCCATTTTTTTTACGTATAAAATAGAACGCTTTGTGCCAGCCCGCAAAGGGCGCAGCCATGTGTTGCGGATTATAAGGGAACTGATTGATTTCGAGCCGGAAAGCAAGGGCACTGATATTGCCGGGGCTTTGGATTTTATTTCAATGGCCGTGAAAAGAAAATCCATTGTTTTTTTGATATCCGATTTCCTGGACCTGAATTATGAAAAGGAACTCGGTATGGCTGCCCGTAAACATGACCTGATCGGTGTGCATATATATGACCAGGCTGAAATGGATCTGCCGGATGCCGGACTAGTCCTTGTCAAAAATCCTGAAACGGGTGACACCAACTGGATGGACACCTCATCAACCAGGACCAAAGCGGCTTATAAAGCTGCCTTCATTCGCAAAAAGCGTTATTTTGAACAGGCATTTCAAAAAACCGGGGCTGATAGTATGGAGGTCCGAACAGATCAGCCTTATTTGCCGGTTTTACATGAATTATTTAAAAAGCGGGGATAGAAATATATGAATGGCATCTCAAAATGCTTTGGATTGATCGTTTCATTATTTCTGTTTAATGTATTGACCGCCAATGCCCAGGAAATATCAGCGGAATCTTTCGCGAAAGTCAAGGATTATCTTGTCGGTGACCGGATCAATGTAACCTTGATCGTAAAACGTCCTGAAAATTTTTCCGTGGAATGGAAAAGACAAAACCCCGATCCAACCAGGCTTGAACTGGTGGATAGTATCGTAAAAGATTCTGCAAAGGAAAATGGTTTTGAAAAGATAGATATCCTCCTTCCCATGGCAGGATTTGATTCAGGTACCGCTGTCTATCCAGCCCAGCTTTTTGTATTTCGCAAACATGGTGACACATCATCATTTACACTTAAAACCAAGCCCATTACTTTTCATATTAGTTCAATAACTGTTGACTTGAAGAAGGATATAAAACCCATTGTTGACCCAATTGAACCAGGTCCTGACTGGAAAATTATTATTTTATATATTATTGCAGGACTGGTTGTTATAGCCTTATTGGTTGTTGGATACCTGCTTTGGAAAAAGTACAAAATGCGACCCAAAGAACCCGAGATAGCACAACCCCAAATAAAAAGACCATCCTGGGAATTGGCAGTAGAGCGCCTGGCCCAGCTACAAAAGGATGATCTGCCCGCAAAAGGCCAGGTAAAAGAATATTATATAAGCCTTTCCCATATTTTAAAAGAGTTCGTTTCGGACAGATTGAGTATTGATGCATTGGAGCTTACCACTGATGAATTGACTGACATATTTAAAGTTAGAATGATAGATGGCGCAGCTAAAGAAATGCTGTTAAATGTTCTTGAACTTTCAGATTCAGTGAAGTTTGCAAAATATATTCCGGATACATCAGACCATGATAAATCTATGAAAATGGCTTATGCATTTGTAGAAGCAATGCGGGATGAGGTGTAGGTATTGTAATTTTATACAAAATCTTCTTAAATTTACCCCTTTCAACGATTAAGATTATGAAAACGATACTACTATACATTGCATTTGTATGTTTCAGCATGTCAATATACGCCAAACCGGTTGATGAGGCTACTGCGAACAAAACAGGCCTAAATTTCCTGATTAACAATACAAAAAATGCATTCAAGACTAATTATACGCTATATCTTGCATACAAATCTACATCTAACTCAAACGGGTCAGGTACAGTATATTATTATGTATTTAATGCCGACCATGGATTTGTAATGGTTGCCGGAGACGACCAGGCTATGCCCATCCTCGGTTATTCTGATGAAGGAACTTTTAGTTCTTCAAATATCCCTGTTCATGTGGCCGAATGGCTCAATGGTTATAACAGCCAGATGAAACTTATTATTGAAAATAATATTGCTGCCACCCCTGAAATCAGCGGGAAGTGGAATGCCCTCATTAATAACAGCGAAGCAGCGCCGCAACAGACAACCTCAGGCACACCTTTAACTACCTCTCTTTGGAACCAGTTGCCTTATTATAATGATCTATGTCCCTATGATAATGGTGCCCAGAGACATGCTGTAACAGGCTGTGTGGCAACGGCTATGGCACAGGTGATGAAATTCTGGGCTTATCCTGCAACAGGTATCGGGCACCATTCTTACAGCGATCCAACGTATGGAACTCAGACTGCCAACTTTGATGGAACCAACTTTGTATGGTCAGGGATGCCGAATAGCATAAATAGTGCCAACACATCCATCGCAACTGTGATGTACGAATGCGGGGTTAGTGTGAATATGACCTATGGTGTTGAAGAAAGTGATGCTTATGTATTGGCTTCTCAAAGTCCGGGACCAAACTGCGCTGAAAATGCACTTAAAACTTATTTCGGTTACGACCCGACCTTGCACGGGGTACTCAGGTCAAATTACAGCGATGCTGCCTGGACCAATGCAATGGAAGCAGAAATAGATGCCGGAAGGCCTGTGATCTATACCGGTACAGGTAATGGTGGTGGGCACTGCTTTATTTGTGATGGTTACGACAACAATAATAACCTGCATTTCAACTGGGGATGGGGTGGTATTTATAACGGGTATTTTCCAATAAACGGACTAAACCCTGGTACTGGCGGGGCAGGTTCAGGCAGTGGTACTTTCAATAGTGACCAGCAGGCGATCATAGGTATTAAGCCATCTGCGGCACTCCAATCGTACCATATAGGATTAAACAGTAATATCAATCTTTCAGCTACCTCCGTTCAGTACCAGGATAGCTTTTCTCTGAGTGTAAGTTTCGTTAATCTGTTAAGCGCTTCTCATAATTTTAGCGGTGATTTTGCCGCTAATATTTTTGACAGTACTGGTAACCTGGTTGATTCTGTTATAGTTACTCCAAATACACTTAATGTAGGACAGACTTCTTCTCCAATCAAATTCACAGACTTAGGTAACGCCTCTTTATTACCTGGTACTTATATCATCCAGATGTATTTAAGGCCAAGTGGGGGCAATTGGACAATAATTGCAGATAATGTTTATACAAACAGTGCTAAGATCAAGGTATTTTGGGCAAACACTTTAGAACTGTCAGCTCCCATCACCGTTACGCCGGCTACACCAATGCAGACCAAATCCATTTCTGTTCATCTGAATGTCGCCAATACAAGTGCATCACAGTTCAACGGTTATTTTTATGCATATCTATATAACCTGAATGGTACCGCGGATTTCCTGATCCAAAGAGATACAGGGAATTTAAATCCGAATTCAAGTTTTTCAAGTGGATTGACTTTTGCCAATTCAACCGATACCGTATCACCGGGGACTTATTTGCTGGTCATTTATTATTCCCCTGATGGACATCAGTTCAACTTGATGGGCTCTACGAGTTATGGGAATCCTATAAGAGTTACCATAGCTGCACCACCTTTGCCGCCAGACCAATACGAACCTGATAATGAGATAGATTCTGCGTATGATATGACGCCGAATTTCGCCATGGATTCAGCAGAAGTGAAAACGGTTGGGGCCAATATAAATTCGGGTTCTGACGTGGATT
>Ga0207007_1328_pt1 | contig 9882 bp, 18 predicted proteins | sample Alteio_BWMinCont_85_FD_153487 | JGI IMG/M metagenome (GOLD analysis project Ga0207007, IMG submission 153487) | Enriched cells from forest soil in Barre Woods Harvard Forest LTER site, Petersham, Massachusetts, United States -... | ecosystem: Environmental > Terrestrial > Soil > Temperate forest >...
TGCTTCCGAATTGTGCCGTCTTGCATGACGTGAATGTAACGTAACGCTGCGAAATAAATCAAGCAGCGGTCTGGACCCTCGAATTAGAGGTATGGACGGACGCCACGGTTTTGACGGCTTATGATGTTTGTCCTACGTGCCGAAAGAACCTTGTGAATCGCGGGAGTACTCTATCGTTGATAAAATTGTATATGCTTTCCAGCCCTTCAATGTCACATTCGACTCCCTCAACGACATCGCCAAAAATTATGTTGAAGGAAGCGTCTTTCTGTATTCGCATATAGCTTTCTAGATGCAACGGCACACTCACCGTGCCTTCATTATCGATTTTCAACAAACGCCCAAACTTTCGCGGAAAGTCAGGAAAGTAAGCCATGCTGACATCGCTATGGATTGGGATTCTCCTGTGTTTATCAATGTTACAAAGTTTGTTGAGCTTCCAGAGAAGATGATTTTTGACTGTGTTTTGCCCACCATTGTACGGCTGAAAAGATTCAATAATGTGTCTTGCGTCTATGGGCATCCCTTTTGTGTCACTCAGAAACTTCTTTTCATTCCGGTTTTCGAGAATTGGGAATTGAGTCCCACGGGGATAAGGCTTGTTGAGTTTGGCGAGCGACCAAACAAGCTGGTCCATGGAAGACCGCATACAGTAAAGGAAGTCACCAACAATCAGGTAAAGCCCATCGGGAATATTTGCAATCTTAAAGTGAACTAAAAACTGCTTATTTGTAGTGTCTCTCTCCCTGGTAACTCGATGGGGTTTAGAGTCTCTGAAGATTGCCACTTCGTTCCGCAATGATTCCAGGTGTACTTTCGCCCGGGTGGTTTTACGGAAGGCATCTGCCAGAGTGACGCTCATGCGCAAATGATAGCAGCTTTGAAGCAGCATTGGCGAACAAAATACGAAGATGCTAGACTCCGCATTGCGGGGTTTTCATGTTCACTGACCTGTTCCATCTAATCCATTCACTCGAACACGACTTCAAAGAAGAAAATGGCAAGCAAGTCCATGCATACGGATGCCGTCGCTGTGCGCTAACTGTTCGATTAAACGGATTCAAGGGTCAGATTCTGAAACTTCTGCGAGATATCGAATTCGCCATCGGCGAACCAATTGACAAAAACAAACGGTCTTGACCTCGGCCGGTTGGAGGTAAAATCTGCGAATGGCTAACGAAAAGATTGCAGAGAAGCCCTTCACCGGAACGATTGAAGAGATGCTCGAACACCTGCAGAAGTCCGTCGGATCATGGAACCCAGTTGAGAAGGCGATTTTTCGGGCCTCCCTGACCGGCAAACTTGGCCCTACTTCGGAGCGAATCCAGTAATCGAGTGCCCGAAGCGTGGAAAGATCGCGCCCAAGACTGCGTCCCGCGCCCAGACAATACCCGCCAAAACGCCGTCATTTCTTAATGGAAAAAATAAAGTGTTGCTCACCGTGTCGAACGTTCATGTAATACAGTGGGTCGCTGGGGTTCGTGTGACTGAATGGAGGATTGCTGCTAAAAACCGCTGGAAACTCTTTTGCGATTTCTGTCGCCTCTTCATTTGATATTGAGTAGATCCGGATTCCGCCGTAACCGTAAACATGTTCTCTGTTTTCAAAATCTTTTGGGTACTCGTGTTTCATAACGTTCCTTTCCAATTTGAGTTCAACAACTGGCCCGGAAATCCCGTTGTTCCCGCCCATTGGTTTTCAATCATACGCAGTTAGAGGATTCGGTCAATCCTTGGGACGGAGAAATCAAAAATCCGGGGGCTGGCTGAAGTGGTTGCGGCTTAGCGTATAATTGCACGACCATGACCGGTGTATTTGACCCCAGCAAAGTAATTATCGACGATCACACGGTGCCGAACGTCATGAAGTGTCTTGAGGAGTACAAATGGAGGCGCGAGGAAATCGAGGCCCGGTTATGTTTACCAAACGCTATCGAGGTATTCTCGACTCACGAGGCCGGGCACATAATCTATTTCAAACTAGCAAACCTTCCTGCGCCGATTTTATTTGGTCCCACAATCGAATACGACGGAAAGCGGTTTTCCCATTGTACAGTCGGCGTTAAGCCTCCGGACCTAGAGAATAACGTTGGGTACTTTACAGGTAAATTTATGATTAGGTTGGCAAGAGCGGCGGTCGCTGGCGGAGTTTTCTTAGAAGCGTTAATGGGTTATTCTGAGAAAGACAATGGAGACGCAGATGATTGGGATCTGTTTGAGAGATACTGCAAGACTGTACAGAGGTACGACACAACCCGCGATTACAACCCGCCGAAGCGTTGGCGGAAAGCCCGGGCTAAGGTTAAGAGAGACCTAGACACCAACATAATCACGATGACCGAAATTCAGAATGCAAAGGCGGAATTTAGGGCTCAAGTATTTCCTTCTCTTTGATACCGCCGCCTTGGGGCAGCTCTTTCCCGCACAATTCATCAAACCAACGAATGTCAGCCCTAAATATTTCAGTCATGAAATCCAATGCGTCTCGATATAGCAACCGCTCAATGTCTTTACCGGCGGGGTTCGGCCGCCTGTCCGGCTGCAGTGGTTTACGGCGTGATGGCATGCGAGGACGTGTCATGACTTACCGAGACCGAGCCTACGCGCATGATAGGCAAGTTGGGTTTTAAGCATCCCGACAATAAGTTTGTTGCGGGCGCATCGATAAAACTGATTTAGTCTTCGCATAAAAGTCAGGGCGACCACTCATGAAGTCGCCCTGGAATTATTCCTTGACGCCCCAAGAATTGTCCGTTCTGGCCTTCGGACTCGACGACGTGCCGTTTATTTCATCTGAACGAAGCTGCTTATCAATCGCGGCTCTTGCGGCACCGTCGACCTCGACTGCGTCACGGACTGGTTCGGGATTGGCCTGTCGGCGTGCGCCGATGCTTTGCGAAGTTTCGTATTTGTGTGACTTCACGGCAACGTGAGTGTTCGGTGCTGAAATTGGCCCGCCGCGTCTTACGTTCTTGTGGGCCTCAATTTCTGATTTCGTCCTGGCACCACCTGCGATTGGCACGATATTTATTTTGTCGGGGTGTTGTTCGTGTGCCGGTGAACTCAAACGAATCGGATTCGCGTTAAGTTTATCAATCGGACCGGGCGCACGCTTTTGCGTATTCTTTCTGCCAAATGTACCGGAATTCGGAGCAGATTCGTATTCGCCGTTCTTTTCTGGGTGCCGAAGTTCATCGATGGAGGTTCCATAAGGAATCTCGGTATGATTACTGGTACCTTGGTAAAGCTTCTTATACTTTTCAGCATCGTTCTGTGGATCAATTTGCTTTCTTTTCATATAGACTCCTCCGCTCTAGGCGGACAACAAATATAGCGGCCAACCTCGGCCGATGTTTCCCACTATTTATTTCCATTGGTTTACTGCTGGGCTTTGATTGCCGAGGCTGTCTCGACGGTCTGTCTCGCCTGCTCTATTGAGACATCCCACCGGACCGACATAATTAGGGCCAGACAAGCGGGGTCGCAATGCGTGTCAAGAAGACCGAGCGTTTCTTCCAGGCAGCTATTAAGCCGGTCCTCCAGTTCTGTATCGACGGCGGGTGAATCACTTCGCATCGCCCTTCCCCTCGCGCAGGGCTCCCACGGCGAGAATGTAGAGAAGTTTTTCCAGCTTCTCCGACACCCCTTCATCCAATAGCCCCGCTTCCAATTCTGATTTCTCTTCCTTTTTCTGCTCTGGTTTTGTTTTGTCCACGTCAATCTCCTAAATTTGGTTCTTTAAATTTTCATAGGCATCTGCCGCCTTATTTCTAGCTTGCAGGGTGCGGGCTTCATCAAGCTTTCCGTTTGTATAAATCAAGATCTTACGGATCTCGGCGGTCTTGCCAGGGTCGACCTTTCCTCTACGATTTTGGACTACGATTGCATCGGCCTCCGCCATGATTGGCGACGATGTCACGCCCTTTCGACGGAGTTCCTCTTGTGCCATGAATTTTATTAGGTCCTGAGGGGATTTTAAATTTCCGTCATTTTTGGCGTGGCTGGGGCGCTCCATTTCCGGCGGCAGCATTCCACCTTCGCGCTTCGCTTTTTCCGACAAACGATTTGAAAGTATCTCCTGTCGACTCGGCGGCGCTGGCTGATTCCTGAGCACGACATCTTCCGAAGCCCGTGAGAACCAGTCGAGCGCAGGCCCGAGAGTTGCCACGGCATCCGATAGCAGTCGTGGAGTCAGGATTAGCTCTTTACCTGACAGCGCACGTTTAATGAAGGCAATCACTTTATCTTGCGTGGTGCCGTACAAGTCGCCGTTCACGATCAACCCTAGCGGACATTCGTCCCTGAGCCACTTCACGATTGTCGCCTGATTATGAGCGTCAATCTGTTCGGCTCGCTGCTTCGCCGCGGCCTCTGCCATTTGTTGTGCGGCGTTTTTCTTTTGTTCATCGGTTGCAACTCCGAGGCCAATCAAATTGTTTTGTAAAGAACGAACGGCTTCCGTCACTTTGTCGGGCTCCCAGTGACCGTGATGAACCGCCTCGATGTAAGTAGCTATTTTCCGTCCATTTTTGACACCGTCGTCTCCGTCGACAACCAGGTCGGGAAATTGAGTGGGCCTTATGTATTGAATCCAGAACTCCACTACACTTTGCCTTTCTTCTGCTGTTGATATCGTTTGCATTATTCTTCTCCCTGCCTTTCGGCTTTAGTTTTTAGATTTAGTTGCCAATACGGCGTTTACGGCATCAATGCCTGAAACCCTTAAAAGACGACGGATTTCAGCCGGTGACGCCGATAAAATCGCTTCCCTGCTTTGATAAAGGGGCTCGATGGGTTTGAACTGAGCCTGTAACGGCGTACGCGCCAGCACGCGAAGTTCGTCTTTTGGTAGGTCTTTCAAAGCCTTTCGACGCCCGAGTTCATCACGCTGGACGATGATTTCCTCTATGGTTTTATATCTCAACTGCGATACGACGTGATTCTTGGACTCAGGTGAACCGGGTGCCAGCGTATAGATCTCTTTAGCCAAGTTTGCTCGAACGTCTGTGTCTGATTCTCGTTGCGCCAAGGACTTCTTAAAGTTCGGATGGTTATCCCACGAATCCTCTAGCGCTTCCTCGGTGATGTCATCGCCGTGGAAATACTGGTTAACGATTGACCGATTTGCATCGCACACAATCAAGCCCTCCGATTCATGGCGCAGAAGGAATTTTTCGACTTCTCTGGCGTTACTGGCGGACTGCTCTTGATTTTTTCCGAGTTGTTCCAAATACTCTGCGCGTTCCTGATACTTGCTCATAACTTTTCTCCTTGATTTTGAAATTCGTCTCGATATATTTCTATATTTCTGCCATCAAAACTTTTGTTAAAACCCGGCGACGGTTGTGCGACCTGACTGCGAATAAAACTTCCGACATGGATTTCACCGGTCGTGATTACGTCACGCTCTCGGATATAAAGGCTGCCACGCCTTTCATGCTTAGGCAGAATGAAGCAATAGCCAACTCCGCTAGAGGGTCCGATGCTGTGCCAATTCGAGACCTCGCAATCTACGGTCTCGCCGACTTCAGCCTTGATTTCTTTCGTCCTAAAGTCCTGCGTGATATCTTGGCCGGGTTTCCTCGTGGGCTCGCAGTGACGCCACTTTTTGACGCGATACGGCAGATTCACGGGAAAATTATTTTCGTTGCTCATAAAAACGCTCCTTTATTAAAGTTTGCGGACACTCGAGGATTGGCGTCTGCGTTCAGTGGCGTTTTATTGCCGGATTCCTGTTCAGGAGATGACTCAGCGGGAAATCAAAAAGAAAAGCAGCCCGGGAACTCAAGGCTGCTTCATATAACGTCAATTCAACTTAAGAATTCAGTTATCCGCGGCAAAAGCACACGTCGTTTACTAAACGAACATTAATGCGTCTGTTCGGATATGTCCGGGAACAGTTGAGCGACCCGATAACTGAGCTCCAACAATTTGAGTTGTGCAGCCTCACGGCGATCACTTATGACATCCAACTCTCGTAAAGCAGGTCCAAGTTGGTCTGATCCGGGAGGCAAGGCGGTCAACTCTTCGAGAGTTTTCGATGGTTTTAAATTGGCTTCTATCGCCAATGTTTTGAGATTCGGATCGCCGAGTAGGAGGAGGGATCTTAATGCAACAGTGAACTCCTCTCCGTAATCATCAGTACATACCTGACGAAGTTTTGCCCTCTGCCACTTAAGTAAGATGCTCTCATCGATTGTCAACTTGCGTATGGTCATTTATTTTCCTCTTACGGTGATGGATACCATTTTCACCAAGCGAGATCTAATTCCGGCGGCGTAGCGTACCATTGCCCGCCCGGAAGAACGGATTAGATTCTCGCTCTTCCTGCTGGGTAGGTTCCGGCGATCTATGAACGGGCTCGTTGCCGAAATACCGTGCATACATCGCCCGGCGATTCGCGTCTGCAATGGCCACAGCTTCCGCGGCCTTTTGGTCTTCACTCTTCTCAACTGGCTTACCCTCAAACTTGTACGGGAAATAAGTCTGGATTCCGGTCGCGAGACTGTCTGGAAAATCATCGTGTCGGCTGGCGCTACTTCGGGTTACACCGTCGAACTTGCGAAGCTGCTCAAGACAAACATCAGTCCAATGCGCCTGGATGAACCACAACTGATCGTTCGCGAGCAAAGGCTCAAGAGCCTTGACTCGCTTTGCTTTCTGTAGCGGTGACATTCCGCCAGCCGCAGGTTCACGCCAATAAACGTGCGGCAAAATGACATTGCGGATTGCTGCGTGCTTGACAATCTAGCGGTGTAACGTCATCCACGTTCTGTCTTTTTCTATAACTACGCCGCCAGTCGGATTATGTTTCTGGATTGCCAAAACGATATGCAGCGCCAAATCTGAATATGGCCAGCGGTTCATGTCGACATCCCAAACAACGGCACAGTCTTTTTCTTCGTGCCTCAAAATCTTGATTGTTGTTAGGCAACTAAAATCAGCCGTATGAGCGACACTGAAAGCTGTATCAACGGATAAGACTGTCTTGACAACCGGCGAAGTCAGGAAAAAAGAAATCGGCTTGACGTGTTCCCTTAGCCGGACCTCATCGAACGTGCAGCGGATCTCGGAGTCCTCGTCGCGGGGGAAAATACATAGATTCTGGCTGGCAAAGAACGCCGGGTTAGCACGAAGCTCAGCCTGCAGGAACTTCCAACTCAATCGCTCCGGAAACAGCAAATCCACCATTTGTTCACGGATTTCGCGCAGACCTCGGGGTTTACCCTCGTCATTCAACGCAAACTCTGGCTTGAGAATCCAAGCTGGATCAATTCTGTGAGCGAGCGGCTTATCCTCGTCTTCTTCGTTACGGCGGAGAAGTTCCGCGCCTAGATCCGCTTCGTGCCACGGTGTCATCAGGACTACGGACAGACCACCCACTTCGCGGAGTTTTTTCAAAGCGTCGTGCTTCTTAATGCTGGCAAGACGTTGTGTTTCGTTTCCGACTGTTTTATCGGAGATTGGATCATCAAAGACGATGACGTCGGCGCGGTTTCCAGCGGTGCTGCTGTCCATACTCGTGCTGCCGATTGACTGCGGGAGTCGTAGATGTTTCATCGGCACCTCTAGGGACAGGGTGCTGCCATCGTCAACAGGAATCACAAATTCAGGAAATAATTGTTGGAAGCGTGAGTTTTTATCGGTCTCGAAGTAGCCGCGGATCGCTCCGATGAAGTCTTTTGATAACGGTTTCGTTTCGCTGACTAGCAGAATTCTGACGTCTGGCAGGCAGAGGATCAGCGTCAGAAGCCAGATATGATTGAACGAACTCTTGAAACTGTTACGTGATGCCATCAAGAAAAAATCTTTCTTGACACTCTGGCTGTCGAGCCACTGGATCATCTGCCGTTGGGTGTAGTCGCGTGGGAGCGTCGAGGGATCAAACTTCGGGAAGAAGTCGCTCCAGACCTTATGGCAGGCCGCGAAATCCTTCTGAAGCACCTCTTTGCCGAGATAGAAGCAGTCGCGCTTACAGTTCTGACGGACCTGCAGGAATTCTTCGAAAGAGATTTCTTCTCGCCACGCTATGCTGGCGTCGTAAAGAGCGAATAATTCAGATCGTGTCAGCAATTCACCAACGACGGGGTCTACGGTCTCGGTGATTGCCTGCGGCTGTTTTTCCTGTAGTGACTTCAGCGTGGCCTGGATGCCGTTCTGAAATATGTAACAGTTGGCCGGGATGCCCATCTCCTCTGCGGCTTGCAGTAGCAGGTCATAAACTGTGTCAAGGACATGGGTGTTTTGGATTCTTGCTTCAAGAATCTTCTTGGCTTCCGCCTTCGATGGTTCAATTTGACTGTCGTATTTGTATGCCGCGGTAAGTTTCTTTTTCTTCTGATTCACCCGGTATCGTTCGACCCGCTCGTTAGCGGTTAGTGGCTTTGTGCCGATAAGTTTTCGGCCCGGCTTGGACGCTGGTTCTAATGGCGCAGCGGGTTGAGACACTTCGACGGTTGCGCCCTGCGGCGCTCTTACTTCCTCTTGGTTGTTCATGAATTCCTATATTGAAAATGGATATATCGGGTCCATACTGATGCGGTGAAAAGAGCGGCGGTGGTTCTTACTGACGATCTAATCAGACGACTGAGCAATGCCGCTAAAAAGAAGAGCATCAATGTCGCCCAACTGATTCGAACTTACCTGTCAGCGATGCTCGACAAGGAAAAACTATGAACTACACGACGCTTGCTATCGGAACAAAGATAAGAAACGACGAAGTTAATGCCTGCCCGTATTGCGGAAGAATCGGCTTAATCCAAATCCGAAACGAAAAAATCTACGTGATTCATCTGCTTTTTCCCACCGTGCAAACAGTAGACGGAAAAGAAATCGTGGAAATAGTGGAGGATGATTGCCCGAAACAAGGGCAAGTTACGAAGACGGTTGTAAAAGAAACCTCATCTGCCCAACAGACCTAAGCGTGAAAGCGCCGCCTTGCTCATCCAGGACAACAAACTCTTCGTCATCGGGGCGACCATCAATGAACGCTTGCATCTCTTTTGGATCAAAAGTCCAGTGTTTCAGGCCGCGCTCATCAATTCGTGTAGTCAACGGCTTAAATTCGCGCATTTTGATCTTCCTCTGATCAGGCATGATTGCTGCCAACTGATTTCCTTGAGTGTGCATTTTATTTATCCTTGCGGGTGTTGCCGCGGCGAATCCTGATCGCTACCAATGCCGGTCTCAGGATTGCCATTTCTTCAAAACTGTAATTGTCCGATTTCGTCTCGTTGCACTCTGGGCAGCATGGGCAGATATTCCAACTGTTGTGTTTCCCGGGCTTGCCGTTCTCGTCGTTCCTAATTCTGTCGAGGCAAATCCCGGTATAGCGCGTGAGATCGTCACCACAGTAGGTGCAACCGGCGGCTAGAATGGCTTCGATAAAGTTCTCGCTGTACATCAGGCGGTCATCGCGTTCATAGACTCGCTCGGCCTCGGTGACTCGTCTCAGGATAGTCATTTTTGCCGAGATCCCGCGTTGGCGTTCTTTGGCGAATTCCTCCCGGCAGTCATCGCTGCAGTACTTCAGTCGGCCGGGTTTTATATACGCCCCGCAATTTGGATTGCGGCAATAATCGAATTCCACGCTTCCTCTCTACCGCCAGGTGACGGTCATTTTTTCGCTAGGTTTTTCCAACTGCCGTCGATCTTTATGAGCAATGTCTTCAGGATCTCTTTCTCTCCAATCCGGACAGGTCTGCAGATTGAGCAGACATCGTTATCGGTTCCGCCGGATGTGTGTGTCGTGAAAACCGAGTGAACACACCTCGGCAAACTACCCTTGAGTGAAACCATAAATTCTCCTTAGATTTTTAGGCTGCTGACTTTCTGGCGGCACGTTCCGGACTTCAGGAAACGGTCCAAGTTGCTACATCACAC
>Ga0207007_1329_pt1 | contig 9844 bp, 6 predicted proteins | sample Alteio_BWMinCont_85_FD_153487 | JGI IMG/M metagenome (GOLD analysis project Ga0207007, IMG submission 153487) | Enriched cells from forest soil in Barre Woods Harvard Forest LTER site, Petersham, Massachusetts, United States -... | ecosystem: Environmental > Terrestrial > Soil > Temperate forest >...
AACAATCTCCCTGTCAGTTTCCGTTGTCTTTGCCGGACGGCGGCAATTGCCGCCGGATCCTATATTCGCGTTCATTCGCGTCCATTCGCGGTACGGATCGACTCCGGCTGCTTGAGCTGCAAGAAATTAGATTACGCCCAACCCGCTCCTGCCGTTTCATTCGCGGGCCTCTGTCCGCCGTCGCGAACGCCGCACCACCACCGCCACGGCAAGCGCCAGACCCCCGACAAACAAGGCCGTGGTACCCGGTTCCGGAATCACGATGTCCAAGTCAAAGCCTACGGCATCCAAAACCGTCAACTCTGGAACCCCAAGATTGGGGGTCGCTCCGTTCACCAAAAAGGCGTCCTGCACCAGTGCCGAGAGGGTCCCGGTTGGAGTCAACCAATCGCCAAAATCTCCGCTCGGATCCTGGTTGTATTGGGCCACGTCTGTCGTGCCGTTGAGGGAGAAAAAGGCATTCCCCGAGGTGGTGAACGTGCGGGCACCAGCGGAATTGTAGCGCCAAAGGTCCGCCGGATTGATTCCGCCAGTACCCAAGCCGGAGGAGGTGCCCAGCACTTCGTCGATCTCGTGCTCGGTCACGGCCAAGAGATCCCATTTCGACGAGTTGGTGCTGGACCGGCTCAGGTTCATGACGGAGGTGTTCAAACTGACCGAGCCATCAGAGTTCGTGAATGTCTTAAGGCCCAGGGCTTTGGACAGGGCTGTTGAGACACTCAACGTGGTCTGATTATCCACCGGATCGGTAGAGGTATTAGGCAACGACGCCACGGCCAGGGCGTCGATGTTATTGGTGTTGGATTCATGGGTCTTAAGCGCGGCCAGATACGACGAATAGCTTATGTTGAAGAAAAAGGTGTTACTTTCGCCCAAGTCGATGGTTTGATCTTCTTGAAAGGTGATTTTCACTGTGATCGGATCGCTGAAGTCGGCCTCGAAGGTTTGAATGGCCGTGTTGATTGTCGCTTCGATGGTGGCGGCGTTGGGATCACTGGCGATGGTCGTGGAAGTGGTAGTGCCGTCGGTCGAGGTGAAAGTCGGGATGATCGTAAGGGCGCGGACCGGCGCAGCCGCCATGAGGCCAACCGCGAAAGCCACCAACCACCATTTCGCCCGTGAGGATCGGGCGAACGGAACATGGAACAAGAAGCCAAAGAATTTGGTCATGCGGTGACGTCCTCGACCGCAGTCGGATGTTTGGGAAGGCAGTTCATGAGCGAAACGATTCAGCATTTCACGCGCCAGTTTGGGCATCGGCCAAGAACCGTCAAGCGTCAAACGCCACGAAATTGCAACAATTACGAGAACCTGTTGCATGTTTCCGACTGACCCCGATTTGTCGCGCCCCAAGGCGCGGGTGCCCGCTTGGCACTTGGCCACTTGGCACTTGCTACTTGGCGCGATCCTGCGCCCCCGGCGAATTCTTCGCCAAGATCGCCGAGCGATAGGATTCGATGGCTTGCTCTGGATTCCGGGCCGATGCCTTCAAGTCGTGCAGCAAGCCGTCCTTCAAGCCGTAGATCCAACCGTGCACGGAGAGCGGTTGCGTGCGCGACCAGGCGTCCTGCACGATCGTCGTGGAGCAGACGTTGGCCACCTGCTCGATGACGTTGAGCTCGCACAGACGCGCCAGCCGGGCGGTGTCATCGGGCAACGCGCCCAAGGCATCGTTGTGCTTTTTTCTGACATCCTGCACGTGGTGCAGCCAGTTGTCGACGAGCCCCACCCGCTCGCGCTTGAAGACCGCCTGGATGCCGCCACAGCCGTAGTGGCCCACGACCATGATGTGCTTCACCCGCAGCAGATCGACGGCATATTGGATGACCGACAGGCAGTTCAGGTCGGTGTGGACGACCACGTTGGCAACATTGCGATGGACGAAAAGCTCGCCCGGCAGCAGGCCGACGATGTCGTTGGCCGGCACGCGGCTATCGGCGCAACCGATCCAAAGGTATTCAGGGGCCTGCTGGTTCGCCAGTTTGCGAAAGAAGTCCGGGTGGTTGCGTTGGGTAGTTTCCGCCCATAAGCGGTTTTGTGCGAACAGTTGTGGCAGCATCGGGGATTGGGAGTGGCGCGCAACTTAACCGGCCCGCCACCGCAAGGGAAGCCCATCTTTGATCGGGGGGCGGCGATCGGGCGCATCGCCGAAGGCTCGGGTAAAGGACCTTCCCTTTTCCCCTACCCAACCGTTGGGCAACGCGCCTTTGCGCTCTGCACCCAGACGGTGGTGACTGCCTGGCGGAGCGCGCTCAACGCGCTCGAATCTTGCTCGGCTGGGGCCTTCCGATCTTGCAATTCCTGCAAGATCGAATCTCTTCGTGCCATGGCTCACGAAGCTCCAACGGTCCCCGTTCTGGCCCCCGATCACCAGGAACCATCACTGAAACCACAATTAGAGCTAGTTAACGTGAGCACCACCCGAAATCTTCCGCTAATCCAGGCCGCCAGCGGACTCGTGGAGGAAATCTACGAAGGGAAATGGCGACACGTCACGGAATTGGAGACAAAACCTGCGCAAGATTGCGATGAGATCGTTGCGGAACTCCGCTCGCGATGTTCAGGCTTTACGCGCGATGAGTATCAAACCGCGATTGCCAACGGACTTTTAGCGCCGCGCCCGCAGGCTAATCGCAGTTCACTCTCAACCTGGTTCTATTGGGCTATGGCCTTCACTTTTATTTGGGCATTTTTCGTGGCCAATTTGGGCTTCAGGAAGTTCTTCGGATGGAATGAGTGGGTTGCAGTTTATGGTTATCCTGCAATGTGCGGAGCCGCGACCTTTTATCTCCTAAAGGTGAAGAGAAGTGGTAACATTGCTTTTGCACTTGTGAATGCCGGGTGCGGTATGGCTTGGATAGTTTCTGTGATCTGGGCGCTTAGAGCCTTTGCGGCCAACTTCTGGAAATGAGCCAGAACCTCCAAGTCAAATCCATGGCAAGACGCCGGTCGGGTAGCGTCCGGAATCTTGCGCACATTTCTTGCGAGAGGTCTATTGCTGAGCGGAAGCCCCCGACGTCGGGGCAGGCGGCGGCGGCCAGTTGACCCGCGAGGGATTCGTCTTGAGTTGGGCACACTCCCAAAAAAGCAAGCTGCATGAAACCAAAAGGAGTGCGATGAACGCCGTACGAAAGGCGCGATCGTTACGCAGGCGTTTTTTCATGGGAATTCATCCATTAAAATCGGTGTACCGTTTAGCCTCCCCGGCCCCCGCCGCCTCCTGACGGCGCTTCAACCGCCTTGTCGGGTTGCGTGCCTTCTAAATCGATATTCAGGAGTAGGACATTGACCCGGGACTCACCAAAGACGCCGAAATCCCGGCCTTCGGTGCGCTGGGCAACCAACGCCTTGACTTGCTCCAGCGGCAGCCCGCGCGCCTTGGCCACCCGCGCGGCCTGGAATAGTGCATTGGCGACAGAAATGTGCGGGTCGAGCCCGCTGCCGGACGAAGTGACGGCATCGGCCGGGACCTCGGTATCGGCCGCGAGGCCGTTGGCGGTGCGATAGGCGGCCACGGCGGCCTTGACGCTGTCGGCCAGCTTTTGGCTGGTGGGGCCGAAATTGGTCCCGCCGGAATTGGTGGTATCGTAGCCCGTGCCGGCGGCGGAGGGCCGGGGCTGGAACCACTTGGCCGAGGTGAAACTCTGGGCGAGCAGGCTCGAACCGCGCACAGTCCCGGATTTATCCATCATGAGGCTGCCGTTGGCCTGATCCTTAAAGAGGAGCTGGGCGCCGCCCCAAACCACCACGGGATACACGCCGCACAACAGCACGGCGAACAGGAGGGTGAGCAGAAGGGAGGTCGTGAGTTCGCGAAGGAGGGTTTTCATGGCCGAAGGTTACACAAGGTGAACAGCGTTGATCAGAATATCGATGAGCTTGATGCCGACAAAGGGGATGACGATACCGCCCAGCCCATAGACGAGCAGGTTGCGGCGGAGCATGGCGGCGGCGCCGACCGGACGATAAGCGACCCCGCGCAGCGCGAGCGGGATGAGCGCGACGATCACCAGGGCATTGAAAATCACGGCGCTGAGGATCGCGCTTTGGGGCGAGACCAGACCCATGATGTTCAGCGGCTTGATCGCGGGAAACGCGACGACGAGCATCGCGGGGATGATGGCGAAGTATTTCGCCACGTCGTTGGCGATGCTGAAGGTGGTGAGGGAGCCCCGGGTGATCAGCATCTGTTTCCCGATCTCGACGATGTCGAGCAGCTTGGTGGGGTTGCTGTCGAGATCGACCATGTTGCCCGCTTCCTTGGCGGCCTGGGTCCCCGTGTTCATCGCCACCCCGACATCGGCCTGCGCCAGCGCGGGGGCATCGTTGGTGCCGTCGCCAGTCATGGCGACGAGGTGGCCCTTGGACTGCTCGTCGCGGATGCGGGCGAGCTTCATCTCGGGCGTGGCCTGGGCGAGAAAATCGTCCACCCCGGCCTCGGCCGCGATCGCGGCGGCGGTCACAGGATTGTCGCCAGTGATCATCACGGTGCGAATGCCCATCGTGCGAAGCTGCGCGAAGCGCTCCTTGATGCCGCCCTTGACGACATCCTTGAGGTGGACCACGCCGAGCGTCTCGCGGCCATCAGCCACGACCAGGGGAGTGCCGCCGGAGCGGGAGATGGAGTTGACGGCCTCCGTGACCGCAGCCGGATAAGCTCCGCCCTGCTCCTCGACCCACGCCTGCACATTGGAGGCAGCGCCTTTGCGGATGCGGCGGGCGGGCTGGCCGCCCTCCACAGCAAAATCAACGCCGCTCATGCGGGTCTGCGCGGTGAAGGGCACAAACGTCGCCCGGGTGGCGTCCATCGCCTGGCCGCGCAGGTTGAACTTCGCCTTGGCAAGGACGACAATGCTACGACCCTCCGGAGTGTCGTCGGCCATCGAGGCTAGTTGCGCCGCCTCGGCCAGCCGGTCGCGGGTGACTCCCGGCGCGGGCACGAAATCGGCGGCCTGCCGGTTGCCCAGGGTGATCGTGCCCGTCTTGTCGAGCAGCAGCACATCGATGTCGCCGGCAGCCTCGACCGCGCGGCCGGAGGTGGCGAGCACATTGCGCTGGAGCAGGCGATCCATCCCGGCGATGCCGATCGCGCTGAGCAACCCACCAATCGTGGTGGGGATCAGGCAGACGAGCAGCGCAATGAGCGTGGTGATCGAAAACGCGACCGCGGCGTAGTCGCCGAACGGCTTCAGCGTGAGAATGACGAAGAGAAAGATGATCGTGAGCGCGGACAACAGGATCGTGAGGGCGATCTCGTTGGGCGTCTTCTGGCGCGACGCGCCCTCGACCATCGCGATCATGCGGTCGATGAACGTCTGGCCGGGCTCCGAAGTGATCTTGATGACGACACGGTCGCTGAGCACGCGGGTTCCGCCGGTGACGGCGCAGCGGTCGCCGCCGCTTTCGCGCACGACCGGCGCGGATTCGCCAGTGATCGCAGACTCGTCCACCGAAGCGATGCCCTCGATGATGTCGCCATCGGCCGGAATCACATCCCCCGTCTCGCAGACGACGGTGTCGCCCCGGCGCAGATCGGTGGCGGAAACCCTGGACTCGACGCCATCGCGCAGCAGGCGGCCGAAGGTCTGGGTGCGGGCGCGCTTGAGGGTGTCGGCCTGGGCCTTCCCCCGGCCCTCGGCGACGGCTTCGGCAAAATTGGCGAAAAGCACCGTGAACAAGAGCCAGAGCGCGATTTGAAGGACGTAACGCCGAGGTTCGGACGAGGTGAACAACTGCTCAAACGTGAGCAGCGCCCCGATCAACGTGACGAACATGACCGGGTTCTTCAGTTGCGCGCGCGGGTCGAGTTTCAACACGGAATCGATTGCGGCCTGCCGCATGATTTTACGGTCGAAGAGGGAAACGGCTTTGGTGCTCATGGGGAAGAAAAGGTGGGAAGGGCTGAAAGGCTGAAGGGCTGAAGGCGGCAGGCGGAGAGGCGCGGGAGTTAAAAGAGGGTGCCGGTGCCCATGAGGAAGTGTTCGACCACGGGGCCCATCGCGAGCGCCGGGAGGAAGGTGAGGGCGCCGACCAGTACGACCACCCCGATGAGCAGCGCGACAAAGGTGAAGCCTTCCACCTTGAAGGTGCCGGCGCTGGCCGGAACGAGCTTCTTGGAGGCGAGATTGCCCGCAAGCGCCATGATCGGAACGATCATGAGAAAACGGCCGATGAGCATCGCAATCGCGAGAGTGGTGTCCCAATGCGGATTGCCGTCGGTGGGATTGGCCGTGAGGCCGGCGAAGGCGCTCCCGTTGTTGCCGACGGATGAGCTGTAAGCGTAGAGGATCTCACTGAAGCCGTGCGGACCGGCATTGTTGAGCCCAGCCTTCCCCCAATCGGTGACACCGGCCCACGCCGTGCCGCCCAGGATGGTCGCGGAAAGCACCACCAGCACGAGCACCACCAGTTTCACGTCGTAAGCCTGGATCTTCTTGCCGAGATACTCCGGCGTGCGCCCGACCATCAGGCCGGCAATGAACACCGCGAGAACGACAAAGATGAGCATGCCGTAAAGACCGGCCCCGACGCCGCCGAAAATCACCTCCCCGGTCTCGATGTTAAAAAGCGGCACCAAGCCGCCGAGCGGTGTGAACGAATCGTGCATCGCATTGACGGCGCCACAGGAAGCATCGGTGGTGATGGTGGCGAACAAGGCGGAATCGAAGATGCCGAAACGCACCTCTTTGCCCTCCAGGTTGCCATCGGCCGCGGCGACGCCGAGTTTTTGGTGGATGGGGTTGCCATTGGCCTCGGCCTGCCAACAGAAGAGCGCACCGCCGACAAACATCGCGAACATCGCTCCCCACACCGCCCAGCCGTGCCGCTGGTTCCCGACCATGCGGCCGAGGAACCACGTGAGCGCGCTCGGGATCGCGAAGATCGAGAGCATTTGGAAGAAATTGGAGAGCGGCGTCGGGTTCTCGAAGGGGTGCGCGGCATTGGCGTTGGTGTAGCCGCCGCCGTTGGTCCCGAGCATCTTGATCGCGATTTGCGAGGCCATGGGGCCCTGTGGGATCGTCTGGGAATCGACCGCCTGATCGACCATCACGGGGGTCTTGCCATCGGCCGCCATGACCGGTTTGCCGTCCTTGTCGGTCTTCGGCACTTGGATGGTGTAGGCCTCGTAGGTCTTGGCGGTCGTGTAGGGCTTGAAGTTTTGGATCATCCCCTGCGACACGAGGAAGAGCGCAAAAACGACGCAGATCGGGACGAGCAGGTAATAAGTGACCCGCACCGTGTCGGTCCAGAAATTGCCGAGCGTCTCGGCGGACTGCCGCGCGATCCCGCGCACCAAGGCGGCGGCGATCGCGATGCCGACGGCGGCCGAGGTGAAATTGTGGATGGCGAGGGCCACCATCTGGGAGAAATACGACATGGTCGACTCCCCGCCGTAGCTCTGCCAGTTGGTGTTGGTCGTAAAGCTCGCGGCAGTGTTGAAGGCCAGGTGCGGAACCAATCCCGCAAACCCCTGGGGGTTGAGCAGCGCTTGGAACGGCAGCTTATCCTGGAACCGCAGGATGAAATACGTGAACAGCATTCCCACCAAACTGAAGGCCAGCATGGAGAAGGTGTAACCGACCCAGCCCTGCTCCACGGCCGAATCGATGCCGCAAAGGCGATAGGTCAGCCGCTCGACCGGTTTTACGATCGGGTCGAGCCAGGTGCGGCCCTTCGCGTCCAGCACCTGCACCAAGTAGAGCCCGAGGGGCTTGGTGATGAGCAGCAGCGCTGCGACGTAGAGCGCAAATTGAAGCCAGCCATTGGGATTGTTCATTGACGGAGCGCGTTAGAATTTCTCCGGGCGCAAGACGGCCACGACGAGATAGACGAGGAGAAGGAAGGCGATGAAGCAGATGATCTTGATTTCCATGGAAGGGCGGAGGGCGGGGGTCAGGTGTCGGGAGTCAGTCGGAAGGCGGAGGGCGGCCGCGCTCAGCGAACCTTGCCGCAAAAGCAGGCGTAGGCGGCCGCGAGGACAAAAAATGCGACGGTGATGGCGATGCAGGTGAAGTCGTTCATGTAAGATGCGACAATAGCACCGGCAGCCCGGCTGGCCTAATCAATCGGGACGCCAAAGTCATAAAGAAAATATCAAGACGGTTGGCGGAAAGGGCTGAAGGACTGAAAGACTGAAGGGCTGAATCGGCAAAGCGCCTCTGGGCAGGAGGGAGGCCGCGAATGGGTAACTTGGTGCGCGACCGCCCGCGCATCTCGATATTTTGCTGAGTCAAAGGGTTGTCTTCCTGATTCACGTCCATTCGTGTCCATTCGTAGTTCAAATCCGGTGGATCGACTGCCCTTGGGTCCGGCTGACCTTTGACCTCTGGTCTCTGATCTCTGGCGACAACGTCCATTCGGGGTTCAAAACCGGGTTTGGATCCATCTCCGAAATCTGCGGAAATCTGCGTTAATCTGCGGTTAAAACTCCGACTCCGTCTGTCTTCTTCCGAACCCAATCCCCTTCCGAAAAGGCGGCATTGCCGCCTGATCCGTTATTAGCGTTCATTCGCGTCCATTCGCGGTTCGGATCGACTCCGATTTCTTGGTTTGCAGGATATCGAGATGCGACCCCGCGCTTTAATTCTCCCCTTTCGCCTTGAAACGTGTAGCATGATGCATGGAAAAACGTCCGTTCTCCGAACTGGGGCTGTCGCCCGAATCACTCAAAGCCGTTGAAAAAATGGGGTTTGAGGAGGCTTCGCCCATTCAAACCGCAGTCATCCCCACGATCCTCTCCGGTCGCGATGTCGTGGGCCAATCGTCCACCGGCTCGGGCAAGACAGCCGCCTTCGCCCTCCCCGCCATTGAGTGCGTGGACCCCAAAGTACGGGCGGTGCAGGTTCTCATCCTTTGCCCCACCCGGGAACTCGCGGTGCAGGTGGCCGAGGAAACCGGCCAGCTCGCGCTCTTCAAACGCGGAGTGACCGGCGTGCCCATCTATGGTGGCCAAAGCTACGAGCGGCAATTCCGCGCGTTGGCCGCCGGCGCCCAAATCGTCATCGGCACCCCGGGCCGGGTGATGGACCACATGGAGCGCGGCACCCTCAAATTCGACGCCCTCAAGCTTGTCGTGCTCGACGAAACCGACCGAATGCTCGACATGGGTTTCCGCGACGACATCGAGAAAATCCTCAAATCGGTGCCGGAAAAGCGGCAGCTCTTGTTCTTCTCCGCGACGATTCCCCGCATGATTCAGGACCTGATCAAGCGCTACTCGCGCGATCCCGCCTGGATCAAGATCGAATCGGTCGCGCAGAACGCGCCGCAGGTCGAGCAGTTGTGGTTCGAGGTCGAGCGCCGCTCCAAGATCGAGGCGCTCACCCGGCTGATCGACGTGCATGACTTCCGCTACGGCATCATCTTCTGCAGCACCAAAATCATGGTGGACGAGCTCGACAGCCATCTCCATGCGCGCGGCTACGCCACCGACCGGCTGCACGGGGACCTCAGCCAGATGCAGCGGGACCGGGTGATGGACAAGTTCCGCCGCCGGGGTTTCGAGTTCCTCGTCGCCACCGATGTCGCCGCCCGGGGCCTCGACGTGGATGATCTCGAAGTGGTGTTTAACTTCGACCTGCCCAACGACGCGGAAGACTACACCCACCGCATCGGGCGCACGGGCCGCGCCGGTCGCAAGGGCCGCGCGATCACCTTCGTTTCCGGCCAGGAAATCTACAAGCTGCAGAGCATGGTGCGCTGGGCGAAGCTCGACATCCGCCGCGAACGGATCCCCTCGCTCGACGAGGTGGAGGAAGCGCGCACCAACGTGTTTTCGGAAAAGATCCGCGCCACGCTCGAAGCCAAGCAGTTCAAGCCCCACGACCAGATGATCGACCGCCTG
>Ga0207007_1330_pt1 | contig 9820 bp, 11 predicted proteins | sample Alteio_BWMinCont_85_FD_153487 | JGI IMG/M metagenome (GOLD analysis project Ga0207007, IMG submission 153487) | Enriched cells from forest soil in Barre Woods Harvard Forest LTER site, Petersham, Massachusetts, United States -... | ecosystem: Environmental > Terrestrial > Soil > Temperate forest >...
TAAATTGAAAATCTTGAATAGCCTGATAGGTTTGCTGTATTGCCTGCAAAATTACTAAAATTGACCATATTCTGATTATTATGTTTTACTAACACCTAATGACTAACGACTTATACATTATTTCTCAACCAAACCTGCCCGTTATATAGTTCTGCGTGCGTATTTCCTTTGGCTTTGTGAAAATGTTCTGTGTTTCGTCGTATTCAACAAGGTCGCCAAGATAGAAGAAAGCGGTTTTATCGCTCACCCTTGATGCCTGCTGCATGTTGTGGGTTACGATAACGATGGTATAGTAGTTTTTAAGATCAAGCAAAAGTTCTTCAATGTTATGGGTAGATATAGGGTCAAGGGCAGAGGTAGGTTCATCCAGAAGTAATATTTCAGGCTTCATGGCAATGGCCCTTGAAATGCATAGACGCTGCTGTTGGCCGCCGGAAAGAAAAGTACCGCGGCGGTGAAGCGAATCTTTTACCTCGAATAACAATCTTGCCCTGGAGGTATTGCACAACGAAAGGCGTGTGAATGGCTATGAACTCCTAATTGACAGCGAATGCGAGAATATTATTGCCCTGTTAAATCCTGTCGCTATTGATCTGCGCTTTTTACTGGCCACTTTAAAGATCAATTATCACCTGGAACGGATCGCAGACAATACCAAGAATATAGCACAGAATGTTGTGGATATGCACCCAAAATGGGACGAAGCCCTTCTCAACAAGCTTGAGATTGCTAAAGCATTTGACGTGGCTGAAAGCATGCTAAATGATGTTATTGATTCTTTTGAAAAAGAAGATACATCAAAAGCCAATAAAGTATTTGAGAAAGATAAGATCATTGATGCAATAACCGACCGTTGCCTGCCCATTATCGCGGAGTATCTTAAAGGAAGCAGCGAAGACGTTGGCAGGGATATTTATCTCCTCCTGATCCAGAAAAAACTGGAACGAATTGGTGACCTTGTCAAAAACATCGCAGAAGAAATCATCTTCTACATAGAGGCCAAGATCCTCAAGCACCACGCTAAGTCAGAGATTTAGAATTTGTGATTTGAAATTTGAAATTTGGTTTGCAACGAAGACAGATTGAAGCTGTTTTCAACCTTGAGCAGCTACTGGCGGACGTACTGAAATCCCAAAATTCCCTTCCTTCCTGAGAATATGTATAACTTGCCTCGCCTTGTCGGCAGTTTAGTCGTCTTATATGTTAATTCATAATCGAAATAAACTTTAGGAACTATGAAAATGAAATCCTTTTTAGCTCTTGCTACCCTTTGCTTTTCATTTATTTTCGGACTTAGTTTTAGCTCAAATGCCCAAACCCGTCCACTAAAATCCAGATCATCCTCAAGCCGGCCATTCAGCCGGATAGATACTTTAGAGAGGAAAGGGGTCTTTATCAGTTATCCCACAAACTTTATTGCTTCGACCTTGAAAGTTGGGTACGAATTCAAAGTGGCTAATAGCAAAGGACTGAAATTGATAGGTACACTTGGCTCTGCTGAAAATAATTCTGATTGGTATCAATTAAACAAATTTACCGAGATTGGTATGGAAGCGCAGTTAAGGTTTTACGTCCTTAAGGAGAAACCAACCTTAAATGGTTTCTATCTGGCACCGTATGCCTCATATAAATCCATGTCTTACTCCGGGAATTTAATCACATACAACTCGAATACGGGATCATATACTACTGAACAAAACGCGACAGTTTCAGATATTGCTGTAGGATATATAATTGGTTATCAATGGATATTTAATTCAACCTTTACCATTGATGCTTTTATCGGGGGTGGGTATAACAGCATTTCAGGAGATAACACACAAGGAACACTGGGTAGTGATATTTACGCGTACCGCAACGGTATAGGCATTCACACCGGGTTGGGAATTGGCATTGCGTTTTAAATCTTTTAAGTAGTTGGTAGAAGACGTTTTTTCAGATGAATATTTTATGCGCTCGGCACTAAGGCTGGCAGGCGATGCGTATGCCGAAGATGAAATACCAATTGGCGCCGTTATCGTTGCCGGAGGTGAAAAAATAATCGGGAAAGGTTACAATCAGACAGAAAAACTAAATGACGTAACCGCGCATGCCGAAATACTGGCCCTCACTGCTGCCTGTAATCATTTAGGTGCTAAATACCTTACCGATTGTGCCATATACGTCACGGTAGAGCCATGCCCCATGTGTGCGGCTGCACTGGCCTGGGCACAGATACCTGTGGTTGTGTATGGTACCAAAGATCCTAAAAAAGGATATTCAAAATATAAACCTTCACTGCTCCATCCTAAAACCCAGGTAAAAAGCGGAATACTTGCTGATGATTGCGCAGCTATTATGAAGAAGTTTTTTAAAGAAAAAAGGTAATCAACTATTTCACTTTATGGTGTGGAAAATTAGGGCTTAATGGATTGGCCATAATCGTATGGGAAAGGGGATGAAGAACAAGGTCCATATCTTCCATTGGAACTGCGCCTAATAAAGGTTCGCCGCCCAGCACGAGCGCACCAACATAACATACCCTATTATTCCACTCCACTTTGATTGGGCCTACATAAGGAACTTTAAAACTCCTTCCATTTGCTGTACTTATTTCGCGCTGGTTGTTAGGCTCATCTTCAGGTTCGAGCTGAAACCGGTAATGATCAGGAATACATAGCATAGCCGCTCCTGAATCAACAAGCGCTCTTGCTTCAATTGGTTTCAAACCTGGTTTAAGAGGATTACTTAAAAAAAGAGTAGTATATGTAGGCATTACAATTTTTTTAAAACCTTCTCTATCCTTTTAATTTTAGATTCCTGTTCAATGTCTTTCAGCCTTTCTTGCAGCATTTTTCGATAGGTTTCTTTGTCTTTGACTGCTACAACCGAGGCGGTGATTTCAGCGTACATCGGTAATTGGTTCACAGGACTTTTCAGTAATTGCTCCAGGATAAGTGCCGTGCTATCTTCATAATATTTCTGATGCTTTGCAAGGGCCGCCAATATGTAGATCGTATGGTCCCTTGCTATCACAGAGCCGCTATTATCCGCTGTATCCATAATGACCGTGAGATGCTTATATATCTCATCAGGAACCAGGCCTGCTATGGCACTGATAGCTGTCATTGCCCCCCAAATCATCCGACCTTGTTTGCTATTGAGTTGGTTGATAAAATCCTTTGCATATCCTGAAATCATTTCAGGTTTTTTGGTTCCAATTTCATATAGGGTTTTGATGCAGTCAAAGGCGATACTTTTATTTTTATTATTCAGATTATCAACCAGTTCTTCGATTCCTTCCTTATTATTGGTAGCAACGATCTTATGAGCCAGTTCTATATTTGGAACCTCATCTTTATGGCCAAGTGATACTGCGAGTTGATCAATGATTGACGACATGGAGTATTGATTTTTTGAGGCAAATTAGGGAAACTCAATCATTAAAACCTGCTAAGATTAATTAAGATTTTTTAACTTGCCTGCCGTTAAACTATATGATTCAATGCTTCACATAACCTTTAAAACGAATATTGTGATGAAAAATTTACGACTATTATTTTGCGTGTTATTGGCAATTTCATTTGCGAATAGCGTCTTTGCTGGTTCTCCGTTTACGAAAGTAACCACTGTTGGATCAAAAGGACGCACAGGTGCCATCATGTTTGCCATCGGCCCGGATTTTTACATGGGAGGCGGTATTGGCTTTAAAGATTTCTGGGTATATCATTCCGATTCCAACACGATTAGAAAACTGCCGGATATTCCAGGCGATGATACTTCCCGGACCCTGGCTGTTGGGTTCTCTATAGGAAACAAGGGTTATGTTGGGCTTGGTTATGACGGTAGTGGAAAACTAATATTGAAAAATGACCTTTGGCAATTTGATCCAGCTACTACAACGTGGACCCAAAAAGCAAATTTCATTGGAAATGCATGTGAAGCTTCATTTGTTTTTGTTGTCGGGAATGTCGCATATATAGGAGGTGGCTCTAACACTTTAGCATTATACGATAGTTTCTATTCATATAACTCATTGATTGATAAATGGAAACCACTCGGTACCGTTCCGATGGGCAATTCTGTTTTCCAGGCAGCTTTTACGGTCAATTATAGCGGCTATATTAGTACTGGCCAGGTTGGTGGATTTGGAACAGAAACAACTGCCACCTACCAATATGACACTACAAGCAATACGTGGAACCAGAAAGCAGATTTTCCGGGTGGTGCAAGACAGAGTACGACTGCCATGGTTGTGGGCAATATGGCTTATGTAGGACTGGGGCAAACTGCATATACAAACGCTTATAATGATTTCTATTCTTATGATCCCGCTTTGGACCAGTGGGCAAAGATTAATTCGTTTCCGGGAGGTGCGAGATTTGAGTCCTGTGCAGCATCAAATGGCACAGAGGCTTATTTTGCTTTTGGGTTAGACCTGTCCTCTAATATTTATAATGATCTATGGAGATTTGATGCACCATTGGTAACGGGCATTGAACCTATAAAATCTTCAATTGCACATATAAGTATCTATCCGGATCCCGCGGCAGGATATTTATATCTTTCTGTTAATAACGATATACGATTCAACTCATTATCAATAAGAGATGTAAAAGGAAAAATACTGAAAACGATTTATCCTGATGCTTCCCCGGGTCAGTTAAAAATTGATATTTCAGGATTTGCGCAAGGAGTTTATTTTGTAAATGTTAATACAGGACAGGCAATAGAGTCAAGGAAATTTATTGTCTATTAACTCAGGTCTTTGATTAACATATCTCAGGATTGATAAAAAATTGGAGAATTTTTCGATTCTTGAAATTCCCAAATTTTCCTATGTGGTCTTTCGATAATTAATAATTGCCCAGGTATTTAAGACCAGTCCCATAGTAATGAGGATGGTAAACTGGTATGCAACATCATGGAAATGGCTGCCTTTGAGAACGATCATCCGCATTACCTCGATAAAATAGCTTAGAGGGATAAACCTTGTAATGATCTGTGCCCAGTGCGGCATGCTGTCTATGGAAGTAAAGAGCCCGCTCATCAGGTTGAAAATGATCAGGAAAAAGAAGGTTAAAGATTGAGCCTGTACCTGCGTTTCGGAATAAGTGGAAATGAGCAGGCCAAAACCAACAAGTGTGATCAGATAGATTAATGCAAAGAGGTATAACAATAGCATGCTTCCCACGGGGATGATACCATAAACAACCACGGCGATAATCATCCCTAAAGTAAACACAACCAACCCCATAATGATAAACGGGACTAATTTGCCCATGATAAAAATATGTTTTTTAATGGGAGTTACATTGATCTGTTCAATGGTACCTATTTCTTTTTCTTTCACAATGTTGAAGGCAGACAAGTTGCCCCCGATAAGGGTTAATAATAATACCAGTATTCCAGGTACCATAAATACTGCGTAAACAAGATTCGGGTTGTACCAATTTGACGATACTATGTCAATGGTTGGTAATTCATTGAAACGCGAAGGAGGCAGCCATCTCATTCTTATTTCTTTATTGAAATCCATAAGGATACTGCTGAGATAACCATTGCCAATAATAGCCTTGGTGCCGTTAATCGCATTAACAGCTACCAGTAGATCCTGGCTGTTGTTGCGTATCAGTTTTTGTTCGAAATCAACCGGTATCTCAAGAACAATATCTGCTTTGTCTTTTTCAATAAGTTCATATCCCTTGTTATAATCATTATGATATCCAACTAGTTTGAAATATCCTGAAGAAGTGATTTTATTTACTAATTGTTGTGAAACTGTTGAATGGTCATAATCTTCTATTGCGATATTGATATTTTTAATTTCATAATCAGCTGCACGGGGCAATACCAATAATTGTATGACCGGCATAATTAATATAATCCGAAGCATACCCGGATCCCGGAAAATCTGCCGGAATTCTTTCCTTAACAAAAACATTAATGTCCTCATTGCAAACGGATTTTAAAATTTCTAAGACTAACAGTTAAAAAAAACAGCGTCATCCCTGTCAGTACCAAAGTTTCCTTCCATATATATTTTATTCCCAACCCTTTGAGCATAATGGATTTAATAATGATATAAAACCATTTGGCAGGTACGATATTAGATAAGATTCTAAGGAACAGCGGCATGTTTTCAATAGGGAATAAATATCCACTCAATAACATTGTAGGAAGCATGGTAAGCAGAAAAGAAGTATTCATTGCCGTTTGTTGCGTATCAGTGAGCGTTGAAATCAACAATCCCAAGGACAGTGCGCAGGTAATAAATATCAGGCTTTCACCATATAACAGGAGCAGATTGCCTTTGAATGGCAGATCAAGCAAATAAACACTCAGCAAAAGAATAATGGTCAGATTGATCAGGGAAACAACGATATAAGGAACCATCTTGGAAAAAATGACCAGGAAAGGATTAAAAGGCGAGACTAATAAAACCTCAAGTGTACCCATTTCCTTTTCACGTACAATAGACACGGATGTCATTAACACACAAATAAGTAGAAGAACCATTGCTACGACTCCGGGCACAAAATTAGGTGCACCTGCAAGCTCCGGATTGTACAGCATTCTTTGTTGGGTGAGAATGGTGTATGGAGCGCCACCATCCTGCCACAACTGTCCCTGATAATCATTGATAATCGAAGTCATATAATTGGTGAGGGTAGTTGCTGTGTTAGGGTCACTTGCATCTGCAATGATCTGAACCTGGGCAGTATGCAAATGCTGGAGGTCATTGTCGAACCCTTTAGGAATGACTAATGCCAATTTTACTTTACCTGTCTTAAACGCAGCATCCATTTGGTCAGGATTCATAAATATCTGTCCGACGTTAAAATACTTGCTTGCCCTGATCTCGTAGATCAATTTCTGCGATGCATTGTCCATCGCATTATCAACGATAACAATGTTGGAATTTTTTATTTCATTTGTCAGTGCAAAACCAAACAAAACAATTTGTGCAATCGGTACCCCAAAGAGCATCAACAAGCTCTTCGGATCCCGGAGTACATGATAGAACTCCTTTTTGATAAAATTGATAAACTGTTTCATTGTATATTCATCTTATAAACCTTATAGGTTTTGGAAACCTATAAGGTTTTAATTATTCTTATTTAATCCCCCGATCTTGTAGCATTTCGCGCCAGTTGAAAAAACACTTCATTCATATCTTTTGCGTTATAAGTTTTCTTCAAACCTGATGGTGTATCCAGAGCCGATATTTTCCCGTCAACCATGATGCTCACCCTGTCGCAATATTCGGCTTCATCCAGATAATGGGTTGTTACAAAAATGGTAATGCCTTTATCGGCACCCTCATAGATTAATTCCCAGAATTGTTTCCGGTTTGCAGGATCAACTCCGCCGGTTGGTTCATCTAAAAATACAATCTTCGGTTCGTGAATAATGGCCACCGAAAAAGCCAGTTTCTGCTTCCACCCTAATGGCAATCCCCTGACGAGTTTATTTGCCTCTGCCTTGAGGTCGAGCATGTCAATCAATTCTGCTCCTTTATCCTTGATCTGCTTATTGCTGAGTCCATATATGCCTCCATAAAATTCAATATTCTCTTTAATGGTAAGGTCTTCATATAAAGAGAATTTCTGGCTCATATAACCAATGTTTTTCTTGATTTTTTCAGGGTATCGGAAAACATCGAACCCTGCTACGCTCGCTTCTCCCGAGGTCGGTTTAGAAAGGCCGCAAAGCATTCGCATGGCAGTAGTTTTGCCGGCGCCATTGGCTCCGAGAAAACCAAATATTTCCCCTTTGGCCACATCGAAACTAATGGCATCCACGGCGATGAAATTCCCAAAGCGTTTGGTTAATTTGTCTGCTTTTATAACCAGTTCTTTATCCATGGATTTCGGTTTTGGTAAGGCTCAAAAAAACAATCTTCAATATTTGGAATGGTGGAAGTTATTTCAATCTGCTTACACCCTTTATTCTCAAGAAATCCTTTCAGGCCGCCGATAATCTCAGTATCTGATTTTTCGTTTTTCTTAAAACTGATATGTATGGATTCTCCTGAAGCATAAGAACCTACGGCTTCGGTATATGCCATTGTATCCTTTAGCAATTTATGTTTGTTATCTCCTTTTAGCTCAAAAAGTTTTTCAGGATATGAACTGATAATATTGCCTGGTGTGTCCATGCTTAGTATTTTACCATTTTGCATTAAGGCTATGCGGTCGCAGTGTCCTACCTCATCCATATATGCTGTCGAGACAAGTATAGTAATTCCCTGTTTTTTAAGGCGTTTCAGCATTTCCCAGAATTCAAATCTTGATACTGCATCTACACCGGTTGTAGGTTCATCTAAAAACAATACGGAGGGCTTGTGAATGAGCGCACAACATAGTGCCAATTTCTGTTTCATCCCACCGGAAAGCTGGCCCGCATGGCGGTCTTTGAAAGGTTCTAATCGGACATATATGTCTTTGATCAATTCGTAATTCTCTTTGATACTCGTATTGAAAAGAGAAGCAAAAAAATTCAGGTTTTCTTCAACTGATAAATCCTGGTACAATGAAAACCTTCCTGGCATATACCCAACCATGCCACGAATGGCTTTGTATTCTTTTACAACATCTTTTCCACAAACAGTCGCCGTTCCTTTATCCGGCAACAAAAGCGTTGTTAGTATCCTGAAAATGCTTGTCTTACCCGCTCCATCCGGCCCAATCAACCCAAACATTTCACTGTCATTTACGGACAATGAAACATCATCTACCGCAAGTACTTTTCCCTTTTCGTAGGTCTTGGTAATATTTTCGAGGGTGATGGGAAACATGGAGAAGTTATTGAGTTATTGAGTTGTAGAGTTGTTGGAAATTCCTAATTCTTAATTCGTAATTGATTACAGTTTCACTTCCCCGTACATTCCGATTTTCAAAAAGCCATCATTTACTACGCGAACTTTGATGGCATAAACCAGGTCGGCTCTTTCATCTTTGGTCTGGATGGTTTTTGGCGTAAACTCTGCCTTATCTGATATCCAATAGATTGTACCGGTATAATTGCGATAATCCTTATCACCTTTGTCTACGCGAACTTTTACAGACTGGTTCAATTTTGCCTGCGATAATTGGGATCCTGTGAGATATGCACGGAGGATCAATGTATCCGTCTCAGCAATCTTGTACAAAGCTTTTCCCGGCTCAGCTACTTCATGGTCTTCTGCATATTTGGTGAAAACGGTTCCATGGATTGGATTGATGATTTTACATTTTGAAAGCTGGTCATTCATCTGGCCGATCTGCCGTGATAGCGGAGCCACATCGCGGCTAATTGTTTCAGATGTTTTTCCCAGGGAAGAAAGCTGTGCATCAATCTGGTTGTTAATTACTTCCACTTGATTATTAGCGTCATCAAGCTGTTGTTGTGTGGCAGCGCTTGCATTGAAAAGTTTCTGCATACGCATCTGGTTTACTTTAGCCAGGGAAAGTTGAGCCCGCAATGAGGATACCTGTACCGGAATGTTTGGTATCTGGCTCACTGTGGCATCAATCTGCGCCCTGAGCTGCTGCTTTTTCAGGTATAATTGCACACTGTCAATGTAACCCACAAATTGATTCGGTTGTAGCGTCATGCCTTCTTCGACATTAAACTCCATAATGGTTCCGGATGCCTCGGTGGAAACGATGGTTTCTGTGGATTCAAATGCACCCGAAGCATCGTAATCATTGCTGTGATTCTGGCAGGCGATCAATCCGGCCATGATAGGGATGAAATAGAATATTTTTTTCATTTGTTTGTACTGTATATTCGTTTAGTTTCCACTGGTATTCTGATAGTTATATATGGCCTGTATTAATTGCACCTGGTGCACCAA
>Ga0207007_1237_pt1 | contig 9749 bp, 9 predicted proteins | sample Alteio_BWMinCont_85_FD_153487 | JGI IMG/M metagenome (GOLD analysis project Ga0207007, IMG submission 153487) | Enriched cells from forest soil in Barre Woods Harvard Forest LTER site, Petersham, Massachusetts, United States -... | ecosystem: Environmental > Terrestrial > Soil > Temperate forest >...
GCCTTGTCCAAATCGCCCAAAACGCCGACAACCGGCAACCGGCCCACGAATTCGGGGATCAGTCCGTAGCGGATCAGATCGGTCGGCTGCGCCTGGCTCAGCAATTCGATGTTACGCCGCTGCGCGGTAGTGGGTTGCGCATCGGTGTGAAACCCGAGCGACTTCTGGCCAATTCGGCGCTCAATCGTCTTTTCGAGACCCACAAACGCGCCGCCGCAGATGAACAGGATGTTCGTCGTATCGACGGGCGTGAATTCCTGGTGTGGATGCTTGCGTCCGCCTTGCGGTGGAACGTTCGCGATCGTGCCTTCGAGTATTTTCAGCAGGGCTTGTTGTACGCCTTCGCCCGAAACGTCCCGCGTGATGGACGGGTTTTCATCCTTCTTGGAAATCTTGTCGATCTCATCGATATAGATGATGCCTTGCTGGGCTTTGGTTACGTCACCGTCGGCCGCCTGCAAAAGTTTCAAGATAATGTTCTCGACGTCCTCGCCGACGTATCCTGCCTCGGTGAGCGTCGTCGCGTCCACAATGGCGAAGGGGACATCCAACATGCGCGACAGAGTCTGCGCGAGAAGCGTTTTGCCGGTTCCGGTCGGGCCGATCAGAAGGATGTTCGATTTCGTCAATTCCACGTCGCCCGGCTGGCGGTTCAGGAAGATGCGCTTGTAGTGATTGTAAACGGCCACAGCCAGCTTCTTTTTGGTTTTATCCTGGCCGATCACATAGCCGTCGAGGAACGCCTTGATTTCCGGCGGGCGCGGCAGGCGCTTGTTTACCGGATTCGCTTGCTCGCGCTTTTCTTCCTCAAGAATTTGTTCGCAGACGGTCACACATTCATTGCAGATGTAGGCGCGCGGGTAGTCCGAAGGTGAACTGATCAACTTCTCGACCTGCTCCTGCGTTTTATGGCAGAAGGAACAGCGCAGTGGTTCGTCAGTGCTGAGTTTTCTCAACGGTATGTCGCCTTCCGCCGGTCGAGCCTCAATCCTGGCCGGTCAACACCGATCAAGGATACTACTCCTTGCCCTGCGGATTATTTTAGGCCCCTTTTTCATTTCCGTACACCGCCGCGTTTGTTTGTTACTAACTGATTGGAACGCCGCTAGCGGTGCTTGGTAATGATCTCGTCAATCAGTCCGTAATCCTTGGCTTGCGCCGCGGACATAATAAAATCGCGTTCGACATCCTTTTCCAGAGTTTCAAGCGGATGCCCGCTGTGTTGCGCTAGCAGGCCATTGATGACCGTGCGCATGCGCAAAATTTCTTTCGCGTGAATATCGATATCGGTGGCCTGGCCCGACAATCCTGACATCCACGGCTGGTGAATCAGGATGCGCGAGTTCGGGAGCGAAAAGCGCTTCTTCGGCGCTCCAGCTGTCAGCAGCAGCGCGGCAATCGACGCGGCTTGTCCGACGCAGATGGTTACAACGCTCGGCCGCACGAATTGCATCGTGTCATAAATCGCCATTCCCGCGGTAATGGATCCGCCCGGCGAATTAATGTACAGCGAAATATCTTTTTCCGGATCCTCCGCTTCCAGAAACAGAAGCTGAGCGGTAACCAGATTGGCGACGTGGTCGTCAATCGGCGTCCCGATGAATATAATATTGTCCTTCAGCAAGCGCGAATAAATATCGTAAGCGCGCTCTCCCCGATTCGTCTGTTCGACGACCATGGGGATTAGTGTTGTCGCGTACGGAGTCATGTCGTCTTTAAGGTTCATTGAGTTTTTTAGGCAGCGCGGAGGACCCCGGCCGGAACCAGTTTATTTCTCCTTGGTAATGGTCCGTGTTCGGGAATTGCTGAAGAGCCAATCCAGAGTTTTTTCACTCCGGATCTTAGATTTCATCCTATCCAGCGCTCCTTGCCTTGTCAAGTTCGCGCGAACGGCTGTGGCGGATTCGCCACTCCGCTCCGCGATTGCTGCAATTTGTTTTTCCACTTCTTCCTCAGCCACGTCAATTTTTTCCGCCGTCGCGATCCGGTCCAGCAGCAACTCGGCCTTCACATCATCGATCGAGCGCTCTTTTTGCCGGCTGCGCAGCGCCACCCAGTCCACGTTTACGGCTCGCGGATCGACGCCTTGCGAAGCGAGCGACCGCACCGTTCGTTCCAGGCGCGAATCCATCTGGTGCTCGACCAGCGCCTCCGGGACAGGGAACTCATGCGACTTCACGATTTGTGCCAGCAACTTTTCACGCCCTTGTTCGCTTTGGCGATGGGCGCGCGCGGCTTCTAAACTTTCGCGCAACTTCTTGCGCAACTCTTCGAGCGAAGTCGCGTCGCTTACGTCCTTCGCGAATTCATCCGTCAGCTCGGGCTGCTTCTTTTCCTTGATCCCCAGAACCTCGACCGCATACGTATATGTTTTACCCTGAAGCTTCGGATCGGGATAGTCAGAGGGATAGGTCACGTCAAAAGTCTTGTGATCGCCGGTGTTCGCTCCGCGCAGATTCTGATTGAACGGCTCCATGGTTTCTTCGCCGCCCACATGGCAAAGGACGCTGTCCGCCTCGATCGGCTCGCCGCCGCCCGCCGGGATCCCCTTCAACTTCAGTTGCGCGTAATCGCCGTCGGCGACGGCGCGGCCTTCTACGGGAACAAAGGTCGCGTTGCGGTCGCGAAGCTCGTCAAGAGCTTTATCGACATCGGAATCTTCGATCTTGAGTTCATCGACTTCAACTTCCAGGTCCTTGTATTGTCCCAGCTCAAATTCAGGCAGGACCTCGAACGTCGCGCGGAATTTCACCGGCCCTGTTTCCGTGAAGTCGACTTTATCGACTTGCGGCTGCGTCACCGGAACAAGCTTGCTTTCGGTAACAGCGCGCTCGATTTGTTCGGGCACGAGAGATTGCAGCACTTCACTCTTAATATCGTCCGCAAAACGGCGCCGGATCAGTGTGACCGGGGCTTTGCCCGGGCGAAATCCAGGGACACGCGCGACGCGGGCAAATTCCTTGGCCACGCGTTCTACGGCTTTTTTCACGGTTTCGGCGGGAATTTCAAGCTCCAGTTCGCGCCGGCAAGTTGCTTCGGTCATAGTCAAGCCTTCGGGATCATGAATTGCAATGTTAGTTGATCGAAATTAATCAGGAACCGCCCTAAAGGTTCGCACTTCTACTCTTTGCCGCTTCTCGGTCCGGAAAAAATGGAAACGGGAAAGAACTGCGAGCGGGGTACGACGAAAGGGAAGTATAGGGGAATCAAGCATCGACGTCAACTCACACGAGGCTGCTTCAGAAATTATTCCATCGAACGAATCCACTGCGAAAATATTGAAATGGTGCGGAAGAAGGGACTCGAACCCCTACGGCCTTTCGGCCACCAGCTCCTAAGGCTGGCGCGTCTGCCAATTCCGCCACTTCCGCGTCGCAACACAGTATAACTGAACCTGAGCGGCGCATGCCTTAGCTTGCGGGGGATCGTACCTGTGAAGATCAAAACCTGCAAGCGCGCGCCACGAACCCCGTCACGTTTCAAAGTTCGGTTCAGGTTGGGGGAGTTTGTCGCCGTCCCTTGCGAGCCACACGTACAGGGTGGGCAAAATAAAAATGCTCATCGCGAGGTTAACCATCAAGCCTCCCACGATCACGATTGCGAATGGACGCTGGGAATCAGAACCGATCGCGTGCGATAGCGCGGCCGGCAACAGGCCAAGCGTCGCGACAAGCATGGTCATCATGATGGGCCGCAGCCGCAGGACAGCCCCGTCAATCGCGGATTCCTCGATCGTGCCGCCTCGCGCACGGAGCTGATTAATGTATTCGAGCATAATGACGCCCGTCTGGACGGACACGCCGAAAAGAGCCAGGAATCCAACGCCCGAGGAAACGCTGAAGTGGGTTCGGGTCACCAGCAGAGCCAGCAATCCACCTACGCTGGCCATGGCCACAGTGGCAAGAATCAGCGCAGCCCATTTCGGAGAGCGGAACATGGAGTAAATGATCATATAAATCACGAGAATGGTCAGCGGCACGATGACCAGCAATCGCGCCTGCGCCCTCTTTTGGCTCTCGTATTCGCCTTCCCAGTCAATATGATAGCCGCGTGGTAACTGTATATTGGCATTCACATTTCTCATTGCTTCTTCGACCGCGCCGCCGAGATCCCGTCCCCGCACGCTATATTTGATCGCCACGTAGCGCTGATTCTCTTCACGGTAAATTTCCGAACCTCCATCCTGTTCTTTTATGTTGCACAACTGAGCGAGCGCGACTCTTTCGCCCGACGGCGATAACAGGCGAATGTCTTCCAAGGCTTCCTTCGTCGTGCGGTATTGCGGGAGATAGCGTAAGACCAGGTCGTAGCGTTGTTCGCCTTGTAGCACCTGCGTCATGGCGGATCCCCCCACCGCCGTCTGGATGGCATCCTGAATATCCGCGACGTTAATCTGGTACCGTGCGGCCTGTTCGCGGTTTACCTCGAAATTTATATTGGGCTGGCCGAGAGCGCGAAAGACTCCGAGATCTTCAATCCCCCTGACCTGCACCATAACGCTGACAATCTGATCGGCTTTTTCTTCGAGAACCTTCAAGTCGTCGCCATAGATTTTAGTGGCCAACTCGCCCTTCACCCCGCTCACCGCTTCTTCCATGTTGTCTTCAATGGGCTGCGAGAAGCCCCAGTTGACTCCGGGAATCTTTTCCAGTTCGCGATTCATGGCGGCGATCAATTTGTCCTTATCCTGGCGAAACATTGGCGTGAAGGGCGAACTTGCAACGAAGGTTTATGGCGACGACTTGAAAGTGCTTGAGGAGAAGGCCGACCAGATCGTGAGCACGATGCGCCAAGTCAAGGGAATCGAGGATCTCGGGGTCTTTCGCTCTCTGGGTCAACCGAACATCAACTTTGAGGTGGACCGCGACCAAGCGGCGCGCTATCAAATCAATGTCGCGGATATTCAGGACGCCATCCAAACCGCCGCCGGGGGCACCGCTCTCAGTCAAGTATTACAGGGCGAGGCGCGATACGACCTGGTCCTGCGGTACCTCCCGCAATACCGCACGACGAAGGAAGCCATAGAGAGCATTCGGTTGCTCTCGCCCTCGGGCGAACGAGTGTCACTGGCGCAGCTTTGCAAGATCGAGGAACAGGACGGCGGTTCGGAAATCTACCGTGAAGGAAACGAGCGCTATGTCGCGATCAAGTACAGCGTGCGCGGACGGGATCTCGGCAGCGCCGTCGAGGAAGCGATCAAGAAGGTAAGCGCACAGGTTCAACTGCCGCGTGGCTACCACATCGATTGGGAAGGCGAATACGAAAGTGAGAAGCGCGCCCAATCGCGGCTGTTCCTCATTGTGCCGTTAACCATCCTGGTGATCTTTCTCATTCTCTACACCATGTTTCGCTCACCGAAGTGGGCGGCGCTCATTCTCGCCACTGTCGCGATGGCCAGTATTGGCGGGCTCTTCGCCCTCCTTTTCACCGGAACGCACTTCAGTGTTTCGTCCGGCGTCGGTTTCCTGGCACTGTTCGGCGTTTCCGTTCAAACGGGCGTCATCATGCTCGAATATATCAACCAGCTCCGCGCGCGAGGCCACTCCATAGAGGATTCCGCGATCGAAGGGGCCGTCCTGAGACTGCGTCCCATCATGATGACGATGCTGGTGGCAACCCTGGGTTTGCTGCCTGCCGCGCTGTCCCACGCCATTGGCTCCGATTCACAGCGACCCTTCGCGATTGTCATCGTGGGAGGACTGATGGTCAATTTGGCAATGAGCATTTTTATCCTGCCGACGCTCTACGTTTGGTTCGCGCGAGAAGGCGACAAACTTCCCGAGCGGGAGGAATCCTTTGAGAGCTAAAGCGCCACCCGGCGCTAGAGGTGGTCGCCGTTCACGAGGTGCTGGGAATCGAATTCAGAGTCGGCGCACGGGGCATTTTCTATGATTTCGTTTTTGCTGGGGTTGGAGACGCGCGCGGTCATCACCCAGGGCTTGGTGAACACATTGGGATCTTCCACGGTTGCTTGATAGTGGAGGCCGTCGGCATCGCGGGAAATGCGCTCGGTCACATGCATGGCGGTGCTGTGAAACCAGCCGTCGAGGCCGAGCCAGGTGTCGTCATTGAAATTGACGGTGTCCACCACCAGGGTGTCTCCCTGCCAGTGTCCGACGGAGTCGCCATTGTATGAGGGGTCGGCGTCGGGGTCATGAGGGCGGCCATCGGTGGGAATAATGCGATAAAAATTTTCGTCCTCCTGCTCATAGAAGAACACCACGCGTCCGGTGGCCTGAACAATCTCGACGGGAGGCCCCACGCGCACAAACCCCGCAGGCCGGCAATGAGCGATGGGATCGAGTTTATTTTCCTGCTCGTCGAGTTGCGCGACTTTGGCCAGCAATTCCGGTTTGTAGGGAGGCGGATTGACGGCCTTGCGTTGCGCGGCGGTAACTTTATGCGGCGGCCGATGTTCGTTGGCGTGGATTTCAAGGTGATCGCCGACTTTTACGGTATAGGTATCTTCACCGGCGCGGGAACCGCCACCCCACAAGCCATTCAGGTCGGGATGGCCATCGGCGAGACGCGCGACTGGTTTGGGCGGCGCGGATTTGTCCTGAGAAGCAGCCGGCCTGGGGGCCGCGAGAAGGAGCAGCGAACCTACTGTCGCGATCACGGCGTATCTGACGCGAAAATTCATACGAGAATCCTCCTTGGCTGCTTTAAGCATGCGATTGGCAAGGCCGAACGGTCACTTCGGCGGATCTGGCGGAGCATCGGGGTTGTTGTAGTTGAACTCCGTGCCATCTTGAAACTTGATGTGCCGGAGACCCGCTGGGGCTTTTGTTCCGTCCTTCGCCGGATAGGCCTCGATGGTGATGGTCTGCCCCTCGACGAACATCGACCGCTTGGCTCCATAGCGGTGCAGCGCGACGGTGGGGCCGGTCTCGAAAGCCCAGTTGGTGACTTTCCCGCTGCTGTCTTTCACGTCCACATAAAGGAAAACGTGAGGGTTGATCCAGTCTACTTTTGTAAGGATTCCCGTCAGCGTGATCTTCTTGGTGCCGTCATACTCCGCGGTGAAGGCGTGATGCGCCAGTGCCGGAGCCGCGCAGACGAACAAACCGAGAAGCGACAGGACGCCAGCGGCAATTTTGAATTTCATATTCGAAGGATCCTCCCTCTAAATCGTTACGGCGTTGACGCGGAGTTTGCGATTTCAGCTTTGTCTGGAAACGGCTGCTCATGGGTCTTCTTGGAGAAGACCCATGAGCGACCCCGAACCTAGTTGGACTTCTTGGGAGCGATGCAATAGTTGCAGTAGAAATAATCGTCTTTGGTGGGCACGGAAATGTGTTCCGGCTCGGTGATTCTGCAAGCTGTCGGTTGCAGGAAGTCGGTGTCTGTGGCAGTGGAGTGCTTCATGCGCCGAGGCCGAATCACCCATGGCTTTGCGAACATGACCGGGTCCTCAACCGTAGCTTGCCAAGTGAGCGTGTCCCCGCTGCGAGTCCAGCGTTCAATGACGTGCTCCTTATCGCTATGGATGATCGCGAATTTCGGGGCGCCGAAGCTTCCGGCCAGCCAGGTGTCGTCGCTGAGGCCGGCGGTGTCGACCACCAGCGTGTCGCCTTCCCAGTGTCCGATGGAGTGGCCCATTTGAAAGGTGTCGAAATCCTCGGGATCCGGATGGCCGCGCCCGTCGGTATAGACCAGGCGATTATTCAAGAGGTTCTCGAAGAAAATCGCGACGGCTTGAGGGGTTTGGACGATTTGCATGGCGCCCCCAAACGCTCCGCGGGGAACGCCAAGCGGCGTGCAATTGTAGGCGGGGTCGTCGCGGTTGGCCGCGCCGAAATCATTGGCGGCGATGGCCCGCATTTTTTTGTCATATTCAGGCTTGTAAGTGGGATTGTCCTCGGGTTTCGCGGACCCTACGCTCCAGCCCTCGCCGTCCCCCGTTTGAATAGCGGAACGGTTTTGCCCTTGCGCGTTGATGTCGGCTCCCCCAAAGTCAAACAAGACCGAGCCGTCGGGACTTCTCTCGGAGATGTGGTTGCCGCCGGGGTCGGCGCCACCGCTGAGCCCGCCCCAGAACCCGTTCAGGTCGGGGTGCCCATCCGGCGTCCGCGGCGTTGTCTTTCCGTCCGCCGAACAGCCGATGCACGTCGGCTTCCCGGCCGGTGCCGCGTTCTGCGCAACAGCCGGCGTGAAGGCCAAAAATGACACGGCCATTACCACTGCCACTGCAAGTACAGCATAGCCAATCTGGCGATATTTCATTTTCATCTCCCCATTTCCTCTCAGCGAAACAAGTTTCTGAGAGCGTACGCTTGCAGCATTTTGTCTGTCAAGCACTGGAAAGCGAAACTGCCTCTGGTGGCGCGGGGCGGCCCCTCGACCCTGCTCCGCAAACCTTTCGCGGGCACACAAAACATGTTGCAATGACGGTATGGAGAAGCGCGCGTCCCGCGCCGCGATCCGCAAATGAGGCGGCCGCGAGCGCCCTGGCACAATGCGGTGCTCCAGAGTCGCCAGGAAAGAGACCGGGCCATCGCACAGGTAACGCGTCTGGGATTGCCTCCGGCATCCGATGCGCCCAAGAACTGGGACAGTCTCGCGGCTCTGGATTGCGTGCTGGCGCATACCGACAAGCGCGCGCGCGTGCTCGATGCCGGGGCCGAGTTGTACTCGCGCACACTCCCGTGGCTGCGCCTCTATGGATACAAGCGGCTGACAGGGATCAATTTAGCCTTTAAGAAGCGAAAAAGAGTGGGGCCGATCACCTACGCGCACGGCGATCTGACGCGCTCCGGCTACGACGCGGGAACGTTCGACGCCATTACCTGCCTTAGCGTGCTGGAGCACGGAGTCGATCTTGCGGCGTATTTCAGGGAAATGGCGCGCATTCTCAAACCGGGCGGCGTGCTGATTACTTCCACCGATTACTGGGAGACTCCCATCGATGCCAAGGGCCGGCAAGCGTATGGCGTCCCGGTGCATGTGTTTACGCGGCGAGAGATTCGCAAAGCCATAAAGATCGCGGGGCGCAACGGCCTGGTCCTGACGGGACGGCTTGATTTGGCCTGCGACGAGAAAGTGGTGCACTGGCAAGAGGCCGACTTGGACTTTACGTTCCTCGTTTTCACATTTAAGAAAGTATAGTGACCAGGCCGCCCTAGGGGACCCAAACGCACGCGCACTGCCGGCCAATCATGGCCTGAGATTCCTGGAGGATGATCTCAGGTCCGAAGAGTCTTCGCGGGGGGTCATCGATACCACGGTATATTCCCGCTCCTTTTCGTCAGTTTCGGGGAGGCGCAGCTTCATCTTGTCTTTATCGATGCGAAATTCCGCTGTCTCGCCGACCGGCAGGAGCACCGGATGTTTCTCATCTCGTGGACGAATCCGATAGATAACCCGGTCCGTCTGGAGGACGTATTCCTGGCACAGCAATTCCTTAGTATTTTTCTTCTGGGAATCAGTTCCCAGGAGTTCTCCAGTGATCGATTTGCCGCCCTTTTCCGCGTACCCGCATGAAGCCGAGTCCATCCGCAACAAGACCCCCTTGTCGTACCCATGTGAATCCTTTGCCAGCGCGACCCCAGCGATCAGCAAAAGGGTTGTGCACAGGATGGTTGCTTTCATTGACGCACCTCCGACGCTGAATGAGACTTCCTCCCAATAAGGGTACAACCGCGCCGGTTTGATATAGGGCGTGGCCGCATTTTTTGTAAACTATCGGTTAACCCCAAGCCACACATGCGCATCTATAAGGAGGAGATCTTCGGCCCGGTGCTGGGGAT
>Ga0207007_1334_pt1 | contig 9685 bp, 9 predicted proteins | sample Alteio_BWMinCont_85_FD_153487 | JGI IMG/M metagenome (GOLD analysis project Ga0207007, IMG submission 153487) | Enriched cells from forest soil in Barre Woods Harvard Forest LTER site, Petersham, Massachusetts, United States -... | ecosystem: Environmental > Terrestrial > Soil > Temperate forest >...
ATTCCGAGGGGATTGCCCTCGACACAAATGGATTCGTGAGCGAAGGCTCCGGTGAAAATATCTTCGTCGCCATGGACGGTGTGTTGTACACGCCGCCTGTCGGAAATAGCGTCCTGCCTGGCATTACCCGCAGCACGGTCATCACGCTTTGCGAGGAAATGAAAATTCAGGTGCGCGAGCAGATGATTCCCCGCGAAATGCTCTACATCGCCGACGAAGTTTTTTTCACGGGCACGGCGGCGGAAATCAGCCCCTTGCGCTCGATCGACCGAATTAAGATTGGCAAGGGATCGCGCGGCCCGATCACCAAGACGCTGCAGGAGGAATTCTTCGCCATCCTCAACGGAACCAAGCCCGATCGCCACAATTGGCTCACGCCGGTCAGCGTGCCGCTCGGTGCCGGCACACGCTGAGCATCCCCGGGGGGTTGTCGGTATGCGTTTTTGTCAGAACACATACCGGCGGGCTTGCCATAATTTGCGACCGCAAAAACCTTCAGGGTGGCGGTGCCTCGGTCGCTTTCTTTATTGCAACTTCGAGCCGGTAAATTTTTGCGGAATTGACCATGCGCTGCATATGTTCGCGCACGCGGAAAATGGCGGGCCCATTCTTGGTTTCGTAGCAGCGCACACCCTCGAAGACCGCCGAGGCGTAGCTGACCACATGGGAAAGGACGTGAATTTTCGCGTCATCCCAGTCGATCAGCTTTCCGTTGTGCCATATTTTTTCCGTCGGCTTCATCGGCATCGTCGATCTCCACGCTGCATTTCAGTGCAAGATTTGCGCTGCATTTATTAGGACTGAGAAATTATAGCACAGCGTCTCGGGTCGCCTGTCCCGTGCGGCCGCTTTCCCCTTGGAACCGGCGATGCCAATTTGACTCCCGGAATCCAGAAGAACGCGGCGATGTCAGTCGGACCGTTCCATGGTTTGTCCTGAATTCCGTTTGTCGCGAGCCCCGTGCCGAGCGCCCCGCACCAGAACCGCCGTAGTCGAATCATACATTTCGTAAATCCCCCGGTAGATGTCGGGCTTGTTGCCGTACAGGCGGCGGCGAAGCGGGCGTCTCATTCTTCGGCCCTCGGCGGAGAGTGGCCGCGGCGGAATTGGAGGCGCCGAGAAATTCAAAAAGTTCATGGAGATCGCGCTCGGCGCGGCAAGACAGATGAACGCCGTACCGCATAGTTTCGCCGCATTTCCCATTCCGCAAGATTTGTAATCTTGAAAGCAGTCCGAATGCCCTCGCTGGAATATGGCTCGGAATGATTGAATCGCAGGCCGTGAACGCAGGTGGATTTGCTAACGCTCGATCCGTTCCATCGTGTACGGTTCGCGAATCGATTGCAGATTCTTCATGGCGTGGCTGCGGAGATCGCCGTTCACGGTTTCCCATACACCCAGCAAGAGAAACGGAACAACTGCCGCGGCGGCCCAAAGCTTGGCCTGCCGAGGCGCTTTAGTTTCCGGCTCCCAGCGGAAAAGCTGCGCCGCGATTGCGAAGGCGATCAGGGCGCACCCGCCGAGCGAGGCCAGATACATTCCGAGGTTCGCCAGTGAAGCGTGGTCGATCATCGAGCGCTGCAATCCGCTGACAAGGTAGGTTGCCGGCAGGAAGATTGCCACCGCCTGCACGGCCCGGGGAAGAAGCGGGAAGGGAATCGTCGCACCCGAAATAAACAAAAAAACGAACCAGATGATTTGATTGATGATCTGTGTTTCCTGCATCGTGTTGGTCACGCTGGCCACGATCAGGCCAAGCGAAGCGAACGTTACGGTCCCGATCGTCACCAACACGAAAATCGAGAGCACATTGCCGAGCCTCGCCATATGAAACACCGAGCGAGACAGGAAAAACTCCACGGCAATCGTCGGAAGGGTTAAAAAATAATTGGAGACCAGGCTCGAAGCCAGCATTGCGCTCGCTCCCACCGGAGTCACGCGAAACCTTCTCAGAATGCCCTGCTCGCGAAACGTCACGAGCTGCACGCTGAGGCCCCAGAAACTTCCCATCACCGTGAGCGCCAGGACTTCGGCCAGCAGATACGGCACGGCCTGCGCCCTGCCTCGCCCGAAAATTCCCGCATAGATAAACAGGAATGCCAAAGGCATGATCAGGCTGAAGAATAAGAAGGCGCGATTGCGCATGGCAAGGCGCATGCGGCTCACCGTGAGTGCCCAGGTATGGCCAAGGACGTGGCTCAATCGCGCAACCTTCTTCCGGTCAGCTCGAGAAAAATGTCTTCGAGCGAAGGGGCGGAAATGTCCAGGCTGATCAGTTCATTGTTCTGTTCTTCCATGTGCTTCACGAGGGCCACAATGGTGCGCGGCACGCGAGTCGAGTACAGCAGATAATCTTCAGCTTCCGTCCGGCATTCGGTCACGCCTTCGAGGTTTCCGAGCGCGCCGTTGGTTTCCGGTCTGGCCATGCGCACCGTGATTCGCGTTACGGCCCCGGAGCGCTGCTTGAGTTCGCGCGGGGTGCCGAGGGCGATCACTTTTCCGTGGTCCACAATTGCCACGCGATCGCAGAGCTTTTCCGCTTCCTCGATGTAATGCGTCGTGATCAGGATGGTTTTCTTTTCTTTTTTCAACTCTTCGATGATGTCGTAAATTTCGCGCCGCACCTGCGGATCGAGCCCGGCGGTGGGTTCATCGAGGAAAACGACGCGCGGGTTGTTGACGAGCGCCATGGCCAATGCCAGGCGCTGCTTCTGTCCGCCGGAGAGCTGAGAATAAAATGCGTTGCGCTTTTCTTCCAGGCCAAAACGCGCAAGCAGCTCCTTCGTGCCGCGGCGGTCAGGGTAAAAACTGCCAAACAGGTCGAGGGCTTCGTGCACGCGCATCTTGTCCGGCAGGGCAGTGGCTTGCAGCGCCGCGCCGATCACGTATTTGAATTCTGCGCCGCTTGTCTGCGGATCAAGCCCGCATACGCTTACACTGCCTGAGTCGGGAGTGCGCAGCCCTTCCAGAATCTCGACAGTGCTCGTTTTCCCCGCGCCATTGGGCCCGAGCAACCCAAAAACTTCTCCTTCGTTGACGGCAAAGCTTACCCCGCGCAACGCTTCCACTTTGCCGTAACGCTTCGTCAAGTTCGTGACTTCAATCGTAGCTCCACTCAGCATGAGGCTTTATCTATAACACAATCCGCGCGGGCGGCGCGAACCCTGCCAGGGTCCCGAAGTTTGCCGAGACTCTGCGCGGAGGGCTTGGACGAGGGAGTCTCAAATACGAAACACGGTTCTCGAAATCTTGGTGCATATGGATCGTTTTTGATGGATTGTAAGACGTCGGCCAGGGGGAAACTGGTGCCGGCAAGAAACGCAAAAACGTAGATGGAAAAACCGGGGATCGTCGGACGGGTGTAGTCGATAAAATCCTCTAGGAATACAGAGGGCTATGGAGATCACCTCAAACTTTCACATCGGGCCGTTTGAAATTCTATATCCACTGAAACCTTCTGTCCCTTTCAACCAATACGACGGAAAAAATATCTTTCCCGGAAGACTTTTTGTTGTCGAAGGGATAGACGGATCAGGCAAATCCACGCAGCTCAGCCTGCTTCATAAGTGGCTTGAATCGAAGGGCTATGGAGTCGTGTTCAGCGAGTGGAATTCTTCTCCGCTTGTGAAAGACACCACCAAACTGGGCAAGAAAAAGAAATTGCTTACTCCCGCGACTTTTTCCCTGATTCACGCGACGGATTTCGCTGATCGAACCGAACGCAGCATTCTCCCGCTTCTGAAGGCTGGCGCCGTTGTCCTGTGTGATCGATATGTTTATACCGCATTTGCACGCGACGTAGCCCGCGGAATGGACCGCGAATGGGTGCGCGATCTTTATGCCTTTGCCGCGAAGCCGACAGTCGCGTTCTATTTTCGAGTTCCATTGGAGACTGCGATCGGGCGCCTTTTAGGCGCCCGTGACGGCTTCAAATATTACGAAGCCGGTTTAGATTTAGGATTGACCGATGACGCGGAGGATAGTTTCCGGCTGTTCCAGGGACGTATTCTCGAAGAGTACGAAAAAATGATTCCAGAATTCGGCCTTGTTGTTATCGATGCAACGCTGCCAGTCGAAGTGCAACAAGCGCAAATGAGGCAAATCGCGGGGAAACATCTCGAGAGCGCAAAAAATCTGAGGACACGACCATGAGGCAAACCTACGGAAAACAGCTTCCAGCCATGACGCTTTCAGGCCTCGCCGGCAAGCTGATTGTGATTGAAGGTACAGACGGGGCAGGGCGCACCACACAGATCAATCAGTTGAAGCAGTGGCTGGAGGAATTGGGACACGCCGTCTTGGATACTGGCATGACCCGTTCTCGACTTGCCGGCGAAGGGATACACCGGGCGAAGGAAGGCAATAATCTCGGCCACGTGACCCAGAGCCTTTTCTACGCCACCGATTTTATTGACCGCCTCGAAAATGAAATCATTCCCGCATTGCGTGCCGGCTTTATCGTTTTGACCGATCGTTACATCTATTCCCTGATGGCCCGAGCCACTGTTCGCGGCATGGACCCTTCCTGGTTACGCAGCATCTACAGCGTCGCGCTAAGACCTGATGCGATCTTCTATTTGCGCATTGGACTCGATCAGCTTTTGCCGAGAGTCGTGTTCTCACGCGGATTCAATTACTGGGAGTCCGGAATGGACCTATTTCCGGGCCACGATATGTACGACAGCTTTTGCATGTATCAGACAGCGCTGCTGGCGGAGTTTGATCGTCTCAGCGAGGAATATCACTTTGAAACGATAGATGCATCAGCGGATGCCGAGACGGTTTGCAAGCACCTGAAAGCAAGAATTCTTGAAGCTCTGGGGCCGCCCGCGCCGCAAGCCGTTGCTTTGCCCATATACCTCGATCTCATGGAAACGCTGGATGAAAGGCTGGCAGGGATACTCACCCCCGGCCGAGATATTGCTGAAGAGCAACCGCCTCAAGACATGCCAGTGGCATTGCATGCGCCTATTGCACAGCCCTTGCGAGAGACCGGCCTGTTGTAACTTTTTCGATGGCGGGCTAATAGCCACTTCCAATAAGAGTCCATGCGCCGTTGGCGGGCTACAAAGCATGAACATAGAGTCGGGGCGCAGGCAATCCGCACTGAATACAAAGCGCTTAGCTCTATTTTCATCGCAGAAGACTGGGGACTCGGATGCTGGCGCGAAGCTCGCGGATTAGGACGGTTGGGCACGAAGGACAGCCGGCCGTACGTAGACGAAACGCAAGCATTTCACGGCTGCCTATTCTCGGTGCCGTTACTTCTGTTCCGTGCGGGTTTCTGAATCGATGGCCCCAATTCAGCCTCCTGACTTTCACTTTCTGCACTATTCGCGCAAAGGGTTTCGGATTGGGTTAGAGCCGCAGAATAGAAGGTACGCGCGGAGCGATCCTCGTTTTTTGGAAAGCTAATGGACCCTTGCCGATCATCAAATGTATCGTCTGCCACTCCATTGTCGATACACCACAAATAGTTCCGTAATTTCCCAGAGTGAATGTGCGCCGATAAGCAAAGTTCACAAAACCACGCATTATCGATGAAGACGAAATAGCGAGCACACGTTCCCCGAATATCCCCTTTACAGAACTTCATATCGCCGATCATCGTCATCAACTGGTCGGCCGAGTCCCTCCCAGTCGCGTCCAAATCCGCCATACTTCCGGTTAAAGTGAACCTATCAAGTGGGTGCTGGATTATCTCAAAGTGGTCCAATGTTTATTTTCTCCGACTGAATTTGGGTAATATGCCGGGGTCTGCAACAGTCCGTTCGCCGTCCCTCGGAGTTGCGCCATCGTGTCCTTCCCTCGCCCCCTCCTTCGCCCGGACATTTTCTCCGCTTGACTTGGGAGACTGGTTCATTCGAAAGCAGACCCCGGCATGTGAGGCTTTATATCTAACGATTGGCGGCTTCCTTGTATGTTCACTTTTATACACTTGTATAATAAATTATATCTTTAGTTCAATATACAACATAGGTTACACATGACTCCTTGGCCGGGCGACCTAATTCCTTTGCGGCGGACTATTCTACGATACGCTTTGGGCTGCTGAATTTGGTCTTCCGCGCGCGGGATTCTTGAGTTGGGGCTTGTTCTATCTGTGGAAGAAAATGGAATTGGTCATCCTCCAAATTCCATCGAAGTGCCTTGAACCAGTCAGTCACAACTATCTTCCGGAGAAGGCCGACTGCCGAATAAACGGTCTCGGAACGTGGCCCAAGGTATTTCAACCGAAAATCCCACATTCCGACAATGGGCTCACCGAAATGTGGCCGAGGCTTCCTGAACTCCCAAAAGAAATCATTCCGATAAGGGTGCTGCTCGAGACTTGGTTTCGTCTTACGATTTGGACTTTTTTCCATCGGCAGGAGACACGTACGGCCCCCCGGGCACTCCCCAACTCCACTTCGGCATGGCCATGGCTGAATCCGCAACCGTACCCGACGGGAGCTTCGAATTCATAACTGCGAGTCGCGACCCCCACTCTATGTACGCCACGAGCGCAGATCGAAACTCTGGATCGCCAGGAAGCCCAACCTCGTCGGCGCTGTCAAGCAGCAAGCTCACCCACCGTCGCCGCTGGGCCTCTGAAATGTTTCGCCCAAAGTGATGTTGCAACATGGTGGCATGGCCGCCGCGGCTCACCGTATATGCCTCGGATCCCCCCATCACCTCGCCCACAAAATCCGCTACGTGCCGAGGGTGGTCCACCGGCATTTCACCGAACAAAGGCCGCAACAACTCGTCGCCAGACACGCGCTCGTAGAATTTCACCATCAACGCATTCAGGACTTCCGCTCCGCCCAGCCACTCATACAACGACGGAACTCCATTATTTCCCTCGGTCATGGGTTTCACTTTCCCTTCTCCCCGCAAAGAGGTTCAAAAACATCCTCAGACACCGAATCGTGCCTTGGATTCAGACCTTAGCGGGCGAATTCGCAGACGTCTAAGACCCTAATTTCGCACATAGATTCTCAAGGCACAACGATTGCCATTAGGCGATTGGAGTAGCTCCAGAACGTATCGTCGGCCAAGTAGTTCGCCCAAGTTCTCACGGGATTATCGGGAATCCGATCCGCGAGGTCCAAACATCACCTTGCGTTAAGAACTTATCACTGTTTGGTTGACCCCGTCGCCAAGCCCTCGCCCGAGAATGGCTTCCGAATGCTGTTTTAATACAAGTCGGTGGCAGGGTTGGCTTAAATTCTTCAGCGCGAAATATCACGGAGAATAACGTCAGTATACGGACAGCCTGACAGCCTTAGGACATCCGGCTTCCCGCAAACGCAATTTTCAGGTCTGTTCAATCTCCTTTAACGAGTGCGCCCTCAACGATTTCCTTGTCGCGTGAGAATTTCTGTGCAGTTGGTGCCAACCGTGCATTCAACCTCAAGTCGGCAGAGCCGCACACTCAATGGAGGAATGAAAATGCTAAAAACCAAAGGCACGCTTCCAAGAACTCACAAGCTTGCTCTCTACGCTTTCCTGATTGCCGGTTTGGTGGTCGCGGGAACCACGCTCGGATTGTCTGCCGACAAGGCAGAAACGATTGACGCCACTGCCATGGGCACGGGCACCCAGATGGGAGAGCGTATTAACATCACGCTGAACATCTATGATTACTCCACTCGATCAGACAAGCAAACGTTGGTGAAGGCATTCGCGAGTGGCAAGAATCAGGGGTTGGTCGACGCGCTCAGCAAGATGAAAGCTGCGGGTCACATCGAGATCACGGGCACTCTGGGCTACGACTGCAGCTACATTCGCATGATTGCGACCCAGACTGGACGCAAGATTCGCTTTGTCACTAACCGCCTCCTCAGCTTCGGTGAGGAGTACCGGGATAGTCGGTCTACTGCATACAACTTGACGGCCGGCGAATTCGACTTGAACGATACAGACAAGAACAAGAGCACCGGCGTTTTGTATCCCGCGGCCGAGTTCGAGATCGACAAGCAAGGGGAATTGCAAATGAATCTCATTGGAAACCCCTGGCAATTGACTGGCGTTATCGATTGGAAGGGGACGCCCGGCGTCAACTAGATCCTGCCGTCGACAAATAATCCGTGAGAAAGCTAAAACGCTCTCGTCCTGCAGTGCGACGCACTTTTTGGCTCAATCAGCGAGGCATTCAGACTCGCATCTGAGGCAAAAACCGAGATTCCGTTGCGCCGAAAGGAGCGAAATGAAATGTTGGGGGGACCCTAACAGAGGGTAGTTCGTGGTGAGGAATGGATTGAGGGATGATGAAGATATAGAATGAGGCTGACCGCCGCGCCCCGCGCGGGTGCCAGCGTATCCGAAAGGATTGGCGAGGTTCGTTTTGGCTTCGGCGGCGCGAAATCGATGCCTGGCTGTAAATTAACGTGCGACTCTGGTCATTTGGAGGTGGTTTATGTCTACCAAAGTCAATCGTCTCACCGTAGACCTCTCGCAATATCCCAAGCTGGCTGTCATTTATCTCGGCATGCGCGTCAATCGCCTCACGGGACTGAAGACGCTGATCGGTTTTGGCCCGCAAATCGCGAAATCGGCTTCCGACCGGCCGGATGGTTTGCTCTCACACGAAAACATGCTCTATTCGCTCTTTCCCGCGCACGTTGTCATTCGACAGTACTGGCGCGACATGGAATCGCTTCTGAAATGGAGCCGATCGGAGCCTCATCGGCTGTGGTGGAAGAACTTTCTTCGCGATTCCGGCGGCACGGGGTTTTGGCATGAGACCTATCTGATGCAGGGCGGCATGGAAGCGATTTACGACGATGTCCCGGGCGCCATTGGATTCATGCGATTTGCGTCGCCCCAAGCCGCGCGGGGCGCGATGTTTGGTGCGACAGACCGCGTTTCCCGAGGGGATGGTGGCGATTCCGTAGTCAGCGAGAAGGAGCTGTACGGACCGTAGCATCGGGTGCGGCGGCGAGTCGTTGAACTTAGACGCCGCTGAGCGGCCCTCCAGCTTCGCTTAGATGGTTTGCGAGGTATCGGGGCAATCGCGCTCAAAATTGCCAGGAAGTGGCAACGGATGGGGCCAGGGAGGCGACCCGGAGTTTCGCCTCCGGGTGGCCGATACCGGGGCGATTGCAGGGGCATGAACGGCCCAGCCGGACGAAGAAGTTGCTCGCGGCTTTTGTCACGAGGGGTGACTGCCGGCTTTCCTCGGACCAGATTTGACTTGGAAACTTTCGAATCATAATTTAAGTCGACTGAATGCCATTGTGCATAGACATTTGCATCTGGTTTCACTTCGGCGATTCGTCCGCTTTCCTGAAGTCGTCGAGGCCCAGCAACTCCCACCGTTGCAATGACAACGGCACATTGCCGTTATTCCACAAGTAATCGTGAAAGTCGCGGAGGTTGAATTTGTCGCCCAGCTGGAGCCGCCGGTCGGCGAGCATGCGCTCGATCTGTAGCTTGCCAATTTCATAATCGATGGCCAGTCCGGGAGCGGTGGAAAAATCCGCAGCTTCGCCTTCGGCCGTTTTCCTGTCCATGGGGACTGCGCGGGCAAGGTAATCGGCGGCTTGGGAGATGGTGAACTTCCCGAGCGCGAGCTCTACATCGACCTCCACGCGCAAGGCCGGCAAGCGCATGAAATTGTAGATGATCTCGCGCGAGCGCGGAGTATCGTCATACAGCCCGGTTTGCAGCATCAGTTCTTCCGCGTAAAAACCGATTCCTT
>Ga0207007_1336_pt1 | contig 9666 bp, 10 predicted proteins | sample Alteio_BWMinCont_85_FD_153487 | JGI IMG/M metagenome (GOLD analysis project Ga0207007, IMG submission 153487) | Enriched cells from forest soil in Barre Woods Harvard Forest LTER site, Petersham, Massachusetts, United States -... | ecosystem: Environmental > Terrestrial > Soil > Temperate forest >...
TTCCTTCCAGGTCCCGGAAACGAACGAATTGATTGCTGCCGGAATCGCATTGAATAGGGTCAACCTCTGCATTTCGCAAGGACAAATATTCATGAGCGTCAACGAGCCTCCGGGAAAACATGTTCGGCAGCTTCCCCGTCTGACCATTGGGGCGCTCGCTGCCAGAGACCTTTGAAAGATAGATCACTACTGCATCAGGCGGAGTGCCTACTTCCATGCTGGCTTCCGCCACTTCGATGGAACAATATTGAAGACCAAGTTTTTCCGAATATCATGGTTGGGCAGCCGCGACATCGTGTACATCGAGCGCTACGTCACCCGCGGCATGGAATATCTACTTCGTCGTCCGCGACGCATGAGAACGCTTACCAGATCGTCCATACACAGATGGGACGGTCCTTTTGAAAACAAAAAAGAGACTGAATGCCGCAGCAAAAAAGATTATCCCTGCGATCCAGCCGCTAGTTTGAATATGGAAGATTGCCCCAGAAGCGAGCGTAATGAGCATTGCCAGGAAAACTATTGCCATCTTGAAAAAGACCCGCAGCGGAAGGTCAGTCCATTTGGTCACCGCGTGATCGTATCGCAATTCGTGCCGCTTCTGCATGGGGCAATGATTGACCGCCAAATTCTGATGAGTGCGTCTTCTCGGAGGCTGGCTTTTGGCAAATTCCCAAATGCGGACGCCGTTTTTAAGGCACTGGCCCGATTACCCGATTCCTTTGGACTTAACGTGATATAACACCGATGTTGGAAGGGACAGCACTATTAGCCATAAAGACAAAAAGCGTGGGACCACGACTCGACGAATCGCCGGATACGCAATCGATAGAGTCATGCCGAAGGAGAATATCACGAACAAAATTAGCGTAGAAATGGGAATCTGTCCGAGATGCAAGAAGCCTCTGAACCTATCCCACCCAGATGTGGTCGACTATAGAGGTCAGCGTTTTCACTCTGAGTGCGCCGATAAAGCCGAGGCGACTACAAATTCACTCAATCGAAACCCAGCAATTCGTAGGGTCCAATAGACCGTTAACTCAAGCCGAGCCCGCTTTCCGTTCGTTCAATCGGCAGGCGTCCACGATTTACGATGTCGCTCCGAGCCGCGACCGCTTCAAATCTCTACTACCGGACCTGCAAAACCTGACTGTTAGCGAATAATCTTCGCAGTATCCGGTTGCCGAGAATCCCGTTTCACAGGGTGCGCCGGGTTAAACCGGCATGTTCCAGGGAATGAAAGAGTCCTACAGGAAAGCAGCCAGCGACTCCATCTTGGCCCTCAGTCTTGCAGGCGTCATCGCGAGATGTCGCTTGAAACGCAAACAGGGGTATCGGTGGGCCGGGCGATTGAGCTTCGAAAAACGCAACAACAGGACGCCGACTCCCCGTCGGCATTTGACCCAATCCATCTGGTGCGAAGAGCCGAGAAGACGGGCGGTCTCGGAATCTGGCCAAACAGCGATGTGGTGTTTCAGGAATGTCGCGGGAATTTTCCAACAAAGTTCCAGCTTGCCGGCAAGGAAATCTCGTCCGAGGAGAACTTCTGAGCGGGGGACAATATGCCCCGAAACTACGCTGGCAGACTCGCGGTATTCCACCAGCGAAAAACCACTGCCGTGATTAACATCGAATGGTATTCCGCATCATTTATTCTTCGTCTGGGAACACGGGCAGAACCAGCGAATCCACCGTGGCTGGGTCATCCCGGAGCTTGATATATAAGAGCGTCCCGTTTGGACGTGGCACGCTTAAGGTAGTGTCCGGGAAACCTGCCGGCACAGAGATAGCATGAGTGAATTGCGGGTCGGAGGCAACGGAATCGATCAGAAACAAATTGGATCCGATCAGCCTGCATTGTTTATCAGGGCTCTCCGGGCAACGAAGTTCCTTTAGGGTAGGAATCCGGACGAGGGTTGCGAGTGGCTGCCAATCCCCGTTCTCACGGTCAATTTCGACTGGCCGAAAGCGAAGCGGGCCGAATGCCGATGGTCCAAAACTTTTGAGTGGATCGAGTATGGCAAGCGCCGTTTCCGAATTTTGTAAGATCAGATTTCCGTCAGCTACGCTCAGCAATACATGAAACGAGTCGTCAAGGCCAGATACCTCGATCTTTTCAGTGCGCGGAAAACTGTCTGGTACTTCCGATTTCAAAAAAAACGAGAGCCGCCCATCTTGGGGAAGCTCATCCTGGTCCTTCAGGTGGACTGCGGAGCGGGTCGACCCTGGCTGCACGCTTTTGCTAATCAACGTGACCGCTGGACGCGGTTTTTCAACCGTTGTTTGCAGATCCAAAATGCGGCCGTCCTTCAGGTCGACGTGCGCAACCAGTTTTTCATTGGCCTGTAAAGCGGTAGAGGGTAGTGCAGTGCTCGCAACTGCTAGCTGGAGCTCATCTTTCTTATCGGCGCGGGACAATTTCGTCGGCACGAAGCGAATGCCCTTCAGTTCGAAACTGTTTACTTCGTCCAATCGCGTGCCTGTTAAAACGCCCTGCTTGTCACCTGCATTAATTTTGAAATAATCCAGTTCGGCTGCTTCAGCATATGCATGTAAAACGAGTTCGTCCGAAGTGGCCGCGCCAAATTGTTTCACCATGATCTTGAGCGGGCCGGCCCTTTCGTCTTTCAAGGCGACCTGAATTTCCAGTTCATCGGGCTTGAGGGCTTTCCAGGTTGTTTCAACGTCCTTATGTTGGTCGTCTTGGACGGTCACCTCATCAACACACACGGCGCATTCGGACTGCAAATGAAATGTATCCACCCGGCCCACGATAAGAGCGCCCCGATCCCCGGGCATCACATTCCACATTGTTGGATGGGCGTTTCGCAGATGGAAAGCAGGCCCTTCGAAAGAATCAAATCCCCAATTTCCTCGAAGCGCCCCGCTCACATCCGAATCCAGGTTGGCGTTGAGGAGCGCGCTGCCGTCGATCACAAATCCGCCACGCGCCGGGTCCGGCGTTGCAGGCAGGTCCATCACGCTTCCACCTTTTCCCTTGATTCGAAGGACAAAATCATGTGCGATCTCTGTTGAAAACACCAAGGGAGCGCCATCAATAGGAAGAACGAGAGGTAATTTTTCGAGACAGAAGACTTGTTCCGGATTGACCGAACGAAGTGGTGGCAGTTGCGCCACTTCTACTGCCGGCAGACCTACAACTAAGACCGATTTGGGATTACGAAAAGAAGGCGGGTTATTCAGCCGAAGGTTTAGGTGCGAGCCTTTTGGCAGCGCGAGGGCTGGGATGTACTGGTAAGCCGCCGTGTGTAGGTTGCCCAAGATTCGCGCTAAGTCTACGACTGCTCCTACATATGGACTGTAAAATCCTCCCCCAGCCATCGACGTAGCGCTGAGTGCTCCCATCAAATCCGAAGCTGGTCCGGAAGTAAGCGCAGCTACCATTGATTGGGTATGTCCATCGTCCAGGACCAGCTGATCGGTATTTTGCGTCAGGCAAGTTGGTTGCTCTTCGGGAGGCTTGTCGAAGCACTTCTGGTCAAGCTTGATGCTCAACGTGCGGGCAAGAAGAACGGATCGATCGTGCAACGCCTTCGGGTCCAAATCGGAACCGCTGTTTATGTCGTCCAGGTACCGATCCGCCCGCGTGCGGTCTAGGCTTGCTTGATTCAGGTCCTGAGCCGCCCTTACGAAGACGCCGGGTTTGCTGCGGACGGCTGAACGCAAACTACTGAAATCTCCGCCCGTTTCGGGAGCTAAGAACAGCAGGGCCTGCTGTGCATCCTTTGGAACGGTAACGACAATCCCTTCCGCTATTATTTGCTTGTTCCATGTCTCGGCTCTCGTGAACCAATCCTCTGGTGGCGGGTTTGTGGAGCCACGCAAGAATGCGATGACAAGCAGGTAATGTACAGCTTGGCTGTCAGGAAGGTTGACGTGAACCCAGAGCCGGTCTCCGGGCAGCAGGTTGGGCACATCAGCAATACCCAATGTTTTGCCACCGCGAGTCACATTTATTTCTATCTTGGGCCCGGACAAATCAAAGACATTATCCGCACTCGCGAAGCTTGTCCCTACAATCGCCAATATGGCAATCAGTAGCACCAAACAATAAAAAAGAAGCTTAGAATTACGCCGATGGACCATCGTCCCGACCACCATATGCTCTTCCTTTCCCCATAAAAATCAGCCCTGCAACACAGCCGTCAAAATTATGATTCGCAGAGAAGATGTGTGTTTGTTGGGTGCAGCCGGGTGGGCAACTGCGATTCTACCCGTTAACAATTGCAGATTCATATTGATTTTATTTTATTTATTTCACGAAGCAGGCACGACCGGACGGCTGAGCGCCCTACTGCAATCCTCGCCTCTCCCTATAGAACCAGGCTCGAAAACTGTCGAGTGTTTCGTCATCGATACGCACGCCGCTGCCCGGGCAAAGGCAACGAAGCGAGACCAGTAGCCAAAAAGCCACATTCCGAGAAATCGGCTCGTCAGCCAATCGCCCCGCTGCAGAACGAGCGTGTCGGGAAGCCATGAATAACTGAACTTGATGAACCTTGCTAAGTGGGCGGCAATGACCTGGCGGGAACGCGACCAGTTTAGGAAGACGTCTGAGGGCGCGGCGGTCAAGGAGCGTTACAAAGCGCACATTGAGTCGGCCCGCTAAACATATTCAGTTAGGCTAGGATCGGCGCCCCTCATCTTTGCGCCACAGTTTCCGCTTCGGATGTTGCGCTACTGAATCGGCAGCCAGCCCTTGCAGTCGGAAGCGGCGAGAGGGGCTTCCCAGGGCGCGCCGGGCTTGGAGCGGATGACTCCGTCCGAGGTGGAGCAGAAGTTGCGTGCGCCGGTGTTGGCGCTGACCGGGACGGCAAGGAGGACATATTCCTGACAGCGGCGCTGCGTGCAAACGGCGCCCAGCTTGAAGCGGAATCCGCTCTTGATGCAAAAGCCATCCGAGTCGCAGGGTTCGCTCGTCAGCGAACCGGTCAGTAGGTCTGCGTGGTCCGGGGACTGGGCGCGGGCTCCGCTCGGATCTGGCCCGAGCGTGGGTAGGCTTGCGGCGTATCCCCTCTCAGGGAAGCTTGCTTTGTAAATCGCCTGCGCGGTGTTGACCGTTCGCACCGCGGCGACCGCGGACGCTTCATTTGCGGCAAGCTTAGAGCGGAGCAGATTCGGAATGGCAACGGCGGCCACGATCAAAACCGCTTCGGCGTCAAACGCTGGGTTCGAACTCATTTCACGGATGGCGGAATCTTCGCCATAGATCCACGCGGCCGAGGGACTCGAATCTTTGCGGTCCACTGCCATGGAATCCGCCACCTGCGGCGCGAAGTTCCCCATCTGCATCATCGCCACCGCAACCGGATCCTCATAGAGCAATCCTGACGCGTTCAGCGAATGGCCCGGCGGGACCGAAGCCAGGAGCTTGCTGGACTTTGCGAGCGATCCGCCGGAGCGGTGCAATGCGACCGATTTGACAACCGCGTCCGGACTCGAGCCGACGATCAGGTGCCCGTCCACAAACGCGTAGGTGAGAGACATGACCGTTTTTGGCGTGGGAATGCGAAGCGAGTAGTAGTCGACTCCGCCGTCTTCGTCGCGGCGCGTTACAAAATGCGCGGCGGTCAGCAGTGTATTCAGGGTCCGCTGCAGGTGGTCGGTGTCCTTGACGCCAAGGATGGCTCTCCATTCGGGCTTAGGCGGAGCGGCGCTGTCCAGCTCCACGGTGATATCGCCTAGGAGCAAGCCGAGCAGATCGTCCTTCACGCTGAGATGCAGGGCCTGTTCGAACATCGAAAGCGATGCGAACGCGTTCGGATTCGAAAGGCTGACGAGGCCCTTCACATCGTCGAAAACCTGCGTCAGATCTGAAAGGACCAAGCTGGCTGACAGGATGGCGTCGGGCGAGACGAAGTCCAGGCTGTTCAGCGGGCCCGATTTTGCAAGCCAGGCCGCGGCGCCTCGCCGGGGAGCGTTGAAGCTCAGTTCGAATTGGCTGACCGACTTGCCGCCCACGCGTCGGTTTTCCCAAACGAGATATTTTACGTCGGCAAAGCCGCTCTGCTGGAAGGCCACATTCTGTTTCGTGGCGGCAGGGGCTTGATTGATAAATCCCTGCAAGTCCGCCGCGCCCAGGACGGTCACACCGTCCTGGTACTCCCGCGCGAGCCGCTTACCGAAGGGAGTCGCGGCAAACTCGCGGCCCTGCTGATCGAGGCGCGCGCTGAAACTCCGAAGCGCGGCCAGATTTTTTGCGGCCACAACAAAATCCGGGCGGACGAAAATGACGGCCTCCTCCGAAGCGCCTTTGTCGACAGCGGTGGCAAGCTCCTGCGGATCGAACACGCGGATTTGCGGCTTTGCGTTGCCCGCCAGGTCCTGAAACATCTGCTGAAGGTATTTCTTTAGGCCCGGCTTGCGGACCTCCGCGACTATGACGAAACTGGACTCCTTGCCATCTGAGGCGCCCGAAACAACGATTTCCTCGCCGAGGAAATCGTTGAGCGCAGAGAATTTCTCCAGCGCGTCCTCCAGCCTTGGACCCATCGTGGCCATCTCTCCATGATGCCACCAGTTGCGAAATGCCGCGTTGTCTTGCAGCTCCTGGCGGAGAATTTTCACTGCCTGATCCGATGCCTGGCCGTAGTTGGGAAATGCGGCGTAAAACATCGTCGAGGCAGGCAAGAGGGGCAAGAGCCGGCTTTCGCTTCTCGGCCCCGGGTATTGGATGTTGCGCTGGAACTGGTTGATGAGATTGCCGAATTCCTTCAGCAATTCGGGATTCTTGCTAAAGGCGTCGGCGAAAGGCGGTTGCGTTTGCGGCTCCGCGGGAGCGTTCTGAATCCTGACTTGAGCCCCGGATCCCGAAGCGGCGAAAAAAATTGCGGTGAAAACAGCGAAAAATCGAATGACCGGACGCATTTCCCGTGAGAATGTTTGCATGTCACCGGTCTCCGCGCTGCCGCAACCTGTATCGGAGTCAGTTTAGACTTGTCTCTAGAGTATTGATATGAGAACGCGAGGGAGAGATAACGCAATGGTAATCAGAGACGATTACGCCGCAGAAGTCGCCACCTTCAGTAAGCAGAACTTCACAGATGGGATGAGCAGGCCAGTCTCCAACGGGATGCGATATGCTCCCAATCGTCGACGCGCTCAAAGCGCAACGGAAAGGAGCCCAGCTTATGAAGACGACTAGTACTGTACAGGCAGGGAAGAGCAAACTTTTCAAGGAGCAGAGGCTGACGATCGGTTTGCATCTTATCAGGACCTGAAAAACGATCGGATATTCAATGCCCCTGTCTGTCAAAAGCCAGGACCTCCAGTGTCCGAGGGATGTTACGAGGCAGAGTGGTCGGCGGTTCACCACCACCAAGCCGGTCAACTAATGTTTACAGCTCGTGCCGTGGATTCTCGACTGGAAACAGCGGTGTCAGAACGGGATCATCGAGTTTTAAAACCAGTTCAACAGCATCTTTCGCTTGGACTGATGCAGTATCGAAAGAATATACCCGGATTCCGATCGGCCAATGGATTGCGTCTCTGAAATCATTAGTGTCGGGTTTTGGAGTGTGATTAGATTGAGCCAGTCGATGGTTTTCCATCCAGAATTCACATGCTTTCCATCCGGCGAATGTTATAGCCATGACGGTCGCCAATGTCGTTGGAGACGCGACATCGGCAAGCCATAATTCTGATGCTATGGCCAACGAAAATATAAGAATTAGAAGATCCAGCAGACAAGACCCGAATAACTTAGAACGGTAAACTCGTCCTAGCGGACGCGACAGAATATCGTTGAGCACGCCGAGGCGTCTCAAGAGGCGATATGGGGAGGTGCGCAGGGTCTCTGGAAGGTCTACCTGATTTGCCCACGTGAAAAAGACAGTCCAAACGATAATTCCAAAATCGAAAATCATGAAACTCAAGATGGGGTTGGATATCTCATTTCCCACAACAGAGAAAATAAACCAAAATCCAAGTAAGGGTACGGCGAATGAACGTAGCTGTGTGGCTACGTAGTTTGTAGCACGTTGGTGGTTTTCACCAAGAAGACGCTCATATACATACGTTGCTGCTGCATCTGTAAAAAATGGAGAAAGCCACAACAAGTCTAGTCCAATGCGCAACAAGGGGCGAAGATCGCCATGCAAGAACCACTCATAAAGAAATCCTTCGACAACGGAAGAATAAAACACGGACATGCAAAGCAGCGGCAAAATCGATGCCTTGCCAGTGGTCACGGAAGGTTTGACACAGGCAGGCACGAGCTCTTCTTCAATTTGCCAGCTAACCCACGCGCTTAAGGCGCCGAGTGGCATCAATGAAGGAAGCAGCAACGCAGGCGACCTCAACACAACATCGGATGTGAGCGAGAAATAGAGGTAACTCCCTAGAAGGTACACCCCTAGCCACCCTGCGACTGTCGCCGAAGTTTTTAACATTTTGGGCAAATATTCCGAGCGATTCCAAAACATATGCATACACCATGGGGAGAGGTTGGGGAGCAAGCGACGACAAACGTCCTCTGGGAGAAGACAACAATGCGGGATCGATATTGCTCCGTGATGAAGCAAATGTGAACGTCTGGTTACACCGGCGAAGCGGATCACTCACAGGAAATGACTCCAAAGATGCTTCTTCCTTATAGAGGTAGGCGCGAGTCCCTGTTCCTCATATTGCTAGATCGGTTTGGGCTCCATTTGTTATTGCGGATCCCTCATGCGTCCACTCTGCGCTCTTCGGCTGGGCCTCGCAGCCCAATTCAGTCCTCGCATGCAAATATCAAGGGGTTTGGAGTTGCAATCCTGTCGTCCTTGTCGAAACAAATGATAACCCGCACGCAAACGGGAAACCGGAAGCGGTTATTTGATCCTTATGCGGGCCGGATGGGCACAACTAGTGGCGCCAAGAAAAAACACGAGGTTGGACTTTGACAGCAAATTCCGATAACGCTGATCGGGACTTGACCTGTCCCAATAGGGGAGCCCTTCCGGTTGCCCCGTGAGAACGAAGCCGAAGATCAGCGGCAGCGCTGCAGAATTGCCATTTCGGCAACTGGGCGGCAGGGTCGGATTCTTCTCAGAATGCGTCTTAAAGGGTCTCGTCACCCTCGTCTTCGCAAAGTGTGTGATTGAGAACAAGATGCCGGCGAGCCTTCGTTCGTCAAACGAGCACGGCCTGGACCAAGCGGCGCGGACGAGCGCCGGCTGACAGCGTGGGATAGCGCATATAGAAAACGAAGGTTGGCTACCACGCTAGAGCAGGTGAAGAGGTTATGCGTGCGCTGCGGCCGTGGCGGGCAGGGTGAACTGAAAAGTTGTACCGCTCCCGGGACCACCGGTGGCCCACAATCGGCCTCCATGCGACTCGATGATCGACCGACTGATGGGCAGCCCCATACCAGTCCCCTTATCCTTGGTCGTAAAGAATGCCTGGAAGATCTGGTCCGCCTGATCGGGTGGCAATCCCACGCCGGTATCGCTAACCGAGATCAGCAGTTTACCATCGTCGACTTCCGACTTGATCGTAAGTTCACTTCCGCCGATCGTTTCTTTCATGGCGTCGATGCCGTTGAGCATGAGGTTCATGAAAACCTGCTGCAGTTGGACACGATCTGCCATGGCCTTGGGAAGATCCTCAGCAAGCTCGGTACCGATTGAGATCGAGTAGCGGTTTGCCTCGCTGCGTAGCAGGACA
>Ga0207007_1337_pt1 | contig 9607 bp, 9 predicted proteins | sample Alteio_BWMinCont_85_FD_153487 | JGI IMG/M metagenome (GOLD analysis project Ga0207007, IMG submission 153487) | Enriched cells from forest soil in Barre Woods Harvard Forest LTER site, Petersham, Massachusetts, United States -... | ecosystem: Environmental > Terrestrial > Soil > Temperate forest >...
GCGACGGCCGCGCGAGCGCCTGGGCCACAATCTGGCGAGCTCCGGCCGGTGCCTCGGCAAAATGCAGACCATTCGCCAACGGCACCGCGGTGGGGGTGGCAGATGCCGAAACGCTGGCCGACGCCGAAGCCGGACCCTGCATGGTCGCGCCAAGATCGCCAATACCAGCCGCGCCGTGCAGGCTGCTCGCCAGCGCAGCAAATCCCAACGCGCCATGCGCGAGAATCGAGCCCTCAAGCAGTTGGCGAAATGAAATCATTTTTCCTCTCATCTTCACTCAAGGACTTGTGCTGGACGGCGCGGTTTGGGATGCCGGCGCGGCCGTGAAGGCGATCGAAATATCCCGAAGCGACATGCTGAAGGAGGTGCCAGCGCGAGCGCCGCCCGCCGACGTGAATTGTTCGGCAGTCTTGCCATCGGCGCCGGCATCCCAAACCGCGCCGTCCAGCACAAGCTCGGCGGTGACGCCGTTGTTGTTCAGCGGAATCACCGCCGTCTGGCCCACGGTCAACGTGAGGGCTTGCGTGAAACTCACCGGGCCGATCGTGCAATCGAACGTGCCGGTGACTACGTCGGCCACATCGCCAGTACCCGGCACCGGGACCTGGGTGGCATAGATGGGCGGCGGAGGGACAGGCCGGGTGTTGGGCGTGGCGTTGGTGTATGGTATATCATAAAGCAGGTCGGTGCCGCCAGGAGCGGATTTCAGCCACAGCAAGGTGGTGGCGGGGGACATGGGTTGGTTGTTGTAGTGCAGCAGCCGGACCTCGAACGACCCGGCTTGCACCTCGGCGAGACCCTGCGCCCGACGCACGGCATCCAGGATGGCGGTCGAGGACGTGATGCCGACCGCCCCGACGCCAAGGGCACCGGTGCTGGCGAGGTTCATCACGGTGACGGTGCGAACCAGCTTGCCGCCCTCGGTAATCGGATAGTAATAGCGGGAAAACGTGGCGGCATCCAGGTCCGGGCCAACCACGGGCCGGCTACTGCCGGAAATGACATACTCGGGGATTCCCGGCTCGATCGCGACGTTGCTCTCGGCCGGCATATCAAGGCCGTTGATCCAACCGCTGGAGGTCAGCCCCTGGCGTTTGCGGCCGATCCGCTGGGCGACGAGCTGCGTGGCCTCGGCCGGCACCTCGGCAAAATGGAGGCCTTTGGGAGCTGCGGTTGGAGCGGGCGACACCGCCGCGACCGGGACCGGCCCATCGGCCGAAGATTCCGCCGCTGGCTCAGCCCGTGCAGCATCGGTTGTAAGACCACCGCTCGCACCTGGACTCACGACCGGCGGAACCGGGTGTTGCGCCCGTTGCCACCACCACCCCGCCAGCGCGGCGATGCAGAGGACAATCAGGAGATTGGCGGTTTGTTTGGAGTTCATGAGAGGAGGGCAGGGGAGAGGAAGAAGTGCCGGTCGCAGCTCCAATCGGATCGGGGTCTTCGTCGGGTTTGACGCCGGACCTTTGGCCAGGTTTCGAGTGGCTCGCAAGCTTGTTCGGAATGACCGGCGGCAATTGAGAAATGAGGGAGCATGGGTTCAGCGCGGATCGGTCACACACCCAAGAAAGATGCACGTGCCACTCTCGCGCAGTTGGATTGCGAAGAGGAACGGGTGATCCACATGCACCTCGATCGGGGTGGGGCGGGGAGCCGGCATGCCTCCCGGGGCGCTCATCACCACGGCGGTCGCGGCGGCGGCCTCGGTGCCTTCCTCGTCGAGGGCGACGAACGCTTTGTGGAAGACTTTCGAAATGGAAAGATACTCGTCTGGTGTGCGCGGGGCCATGCGATCAAAGTTGGCGCTGCCCATTGGCAGGTCGAAGGCGGTTTTCATCCCCAGCGCTTTCAACATTTTTGTAAGATCCACGGTTGCGCCCTCCATCCGGAATTTGGGCAGGTAGAGCACGACTTCATGCTGCCCCAGTTTTGCGCTGTCCCGAAACAGCGCTGGCGTGGCTTGGGCGGCGAGCGCGTCGAGGCCGACGGGATCGTCGGGCAACAGGACGAGAAACTGTAGCAAGCCGCCGAGATACGGCAGCGTGACGGCGGTGAAACCGGTGCGCTTTGCGTAGCCCAACGCCGTTTCCAATCGCATGGTGGGCACATTTGCGGCCTGCGTGCCTCCCACTTGGAATGGGCGATCCTGGGTGGCCAGCTTGCCAAATGGCACCGCCCATGGGGCTTTGAGATAGAGCGCGTTCACCAGCACCAGCCGCGTCAAATCATCCAATCCTTGCGGCGGGATGAGATTGCGGATCTTCTGGTGGGTCTGCTCTTCGACCCAGCCATTGATCTTGATCCGAGCCGGTTCATAGGCGGTTTTGAAATCCACCAATTCCAGCGGCGCGGCGTAATTGTCTTTCACGAAAGCCAGGAACGGAGCGCGGAACCCGAAGCCGGCCTGGCCGAAAAGCCGGTTTGCCATGTGCCATTCGATGGCGTCCATTGTTCCGCCGAAGTTCGTCGCGTCCGCCGCCTGGTTGGCGCTGGCCCTTGCAGCGGAGTCGAGCCTTCCGCGCAGCTTGGCGAAGTCTTCCGCGAGCGGCGCGTCGTCGACCGGATAATGCAGCACGCGGGCCATTTCCGTGCGCGTGTCGCCGTCGGCTCCCGCATAGGTCATTGCCAGCGCACTCTGGATCGAGAAGGGCGAGAGCAGGACGTTCCCACCGGGATAACTGGCGGCGACCTCGCGGAAAAGTTCAAGCCCCAGCTGGTTGGTGGCCGTGGTAGCAGGGGCCGGATCGGCGGCGGGCGGCTGGTCGGCGGCGATCGCGATGCCGGGCAGCAATGCGGCCAAGGCAAGAATGGGGAGTTTCATGTTTGGTGGGTGTTATTCGAGGTCACTTTTAAGAGAAATCCAAGCTGCAATGAGCGGTCCGGTGATTTGGCCAAAAAACGAGGGCTGGAAATTGCCTTTCATGGCATCTGGAAAACTCGAGATTTGACCGAACTTTGGGGCCGATACCCCCATCATACGCGTAAATCCGGATTTCCTTAGGAAAATTCGTCCGATGCTTCCTATCAATCGAGTTGCGAACCAACGTTGACGCTGGATTGTATCGATCATTCCTCGACCGAGATATCCTGTCCTGCCGATGATTCTCTCAGGCGAGCTTCTCGCGGAGAAAAGCGAGCGTGAGTGCCCACGACTCTTTGCATGCCGCGCGGTTGAAACTAAGTCGCTCGTCGCAGAAAAACCCGTGATTGGCATCGGAGAAGACCACGTTGACGAAAGGCTTGCCCGCCTGGCGCATGCTTTCCACGACTGCCGCGATCTGCTCCGGTGGAATGTGCTGATCGAGGCCGCCCCAGAAAAAGAGCATCGGCCCGTGCAACGCCGGCGCGCGCAGCAGCAATTCCGGCGCGATCCGACCGCCATAGTACGAGATCGCTGCTTTGAAGGGCAGCAACGAATTGGCGATCCAGGCCACCCTTCCGCCCAGGCAGTAACCGATGCAGACCACCGACCCTTTCCGCACCCCCGGCTGCAGCTCAACCCACTCCCACGCCGCCTGAATGTCTGCTTCCATTCCAGCGGTCGTCAGCGCCTGCAAGTGCGGCATGATCGCGGGAAAATCGGTGTAGCTGCCCTCGAATCCCGGCGGCGCGCTGCGGTGAAAAAGTTCCGGCGCGATCGCCACAAATCCTTGGCGCGTGAAACTCTCGACAAGCTTTCGAATGTGCCGGTTGACCCCGAACGCCTCCTGAAAAACTATTATGGCCGGACGCGGGCCGTCTCCATCCGGTCGGGCCGCGTAGGCGTGCATGACAGTGCCATCGGAAACATTCAGCATGACTTTGTCTATGACCATGGGCCGAATTGATATCCCGCGCGCCCGCTTTGTCCAGCGCAGCCAAGCCCCGGGCTCATCTCATTGTCTTGCAAGGTCAAATCGGTCGGATTGCAAGGACACACCATGCCATTTGAGGGTTATTCTTGGTTGATCCGCCATTGGTCATTGGACATTGGACATTGCGGCGCCCTCTGTCTGGCCACGGGTGCTTTCATCCCTTGCAAGAAAGTGAGTTGCGCCCTCAAGCCTTCAGCCCAAAGGCAGTTCCGGCTCCGCCGCCTCAGGCGGCTCCAGGCACTGCGGGCCTTCGTGGCGGCTGTTGCTCATGTGGCGGCTGACCTCGCGTTCTTGCATTCGTTCCGCCGCCAGCGGGCGCGTCAGCTCCCGATACGCCTCGGCTGGCAACGGCTCATGGCCCAGCCAGTGCGCCATCGTCTCGTCGGTGAGGATTACGGGCATGCGATTGTGAATGGGCGCCACCAGGGAATTGGGCTCGGTCGTGAGTATGGCATAGGTCGCCGGTTCGGCCGGCGCCGCATCGTCGGCGGGCTCCCAAATCCCGGCGAAAGCGAACGGCGCCTCATCTTGCAGGGTGAAGAGATGCGGAAGTTTTAATTTCCCCATCGTCTTCCACTCATAAAACCCGTTGGCCGGGACCAGGCACCGTCGTCGCGCGACAGCGTGCTTGAAGGCGCTTAGGCTTGCGGCGGTTTCGGCCTTGGCGTTGGGGAGCATCCGCCGCTGCGCCTTGTTTCGCTCGTAAAATGGCACGAGGCCCCATGTCATGCCCCGCACTTCCGGCCCCTCGGCTCCGGCGGCGATGACCGGCATGAGGTGCGTGAGGGTGACGTTGTAGCGTGGCCGCGACCATTCCGGCGGCACGAGCTTCCGGGCCAGCGCCTTGGAGATCGCCAGCATCGCCTCGTCATCCTTGTGCAGGGTGTAGCGGACACACATCTTGGGCGCAAGAAGCGCGGACTTGCGCCAAGTGACAAGTGCCAAGTTGCAAGTGGCAAGCAGGCACCCGCGCCATGGGGCGCGACCAATTACGAATCGAACAGAATTGGCAGAAGAAAGGGCTCAAAAGACGCAACGTAGAACCTTATCGAGCCCGGGCTCAACTTGAGCGCGAGGGCGGGTTGTGGCACGAGTTGAGGGCGTTAAATATAATGATCAACAGATCAAATCTTCGCGTCCGTGTCGCCCTTCGCCCCCGTGTCGAGCAACCCTCGTTCGAGCGCGGCCCAGGCCTGGGCGCGGTGGCTGATTCGGTTCTTCGACTCCGCGCCGAGTTCGGCAAACGTCTCCTCGTATCCGTCGGGCGCGAACAGGGGGTCGTAGCCAAATCCAGCGCCGCCGCGCGGGGCATCCAGTAGTCGGCCCCGGCAGCCGCCTTCGAAAACGTATTCCTTTCCATCGGGCGCGATCGTCACCAACACGCAGACAAAGCGCGCGCCCCGTCGATCCGCCGGAATGTCGCGCATGAGTTCGGCAAGTTTCTGCAGGTTCGCGGCGCTGTCGCCTTGCGGTCCTGCAAAATAAGCCGACTCGACCCCCGGGGCTCCGCCGAGCGCATCGACCGCCAGCCCGCTATCGTCGGCCAGCGACCAGGCGCCGGCGGGCAGCCGGGTCCGGAGCGCCCACGCTTTTTTGCGCGCATTTCCCACAAATGTTCCGGTGTCCTCTACGACCACCGGCATGCCGCCCACGGCCGCGGCGGAAACGACCTCCACTGCTTCGGCACCGCCCGCGCGCCCGCGCGCAGAATCCGCCAGGGCCTGGAATTCGGCCACCTTGTGGGGGTTACCCGAGGCCAGGTGCAATTTCATCGATCAGGATTTTTTCGGGGTAAACCACCCGGCCCCGCAGTAATTCGTCGTCGCCAAAAACTTCGTGCCGGGTGTCCGCCAGCCGCACCGCCTGCGCCAGCTTGTCCGGCCGGAGCCCGCGGAACACCCCCGGCGCTCTTTCGTCGGCCAGCAGGATGGGTGCACGGTAGATGAATAGGTAGTCGGTTTCCCGCGCGCGGAGCAATCCGCTGAGCAATTGCGCGCCCCCCTCGAAACAGACTCCGAAGATGCCCTCCGCCGCGCACCGCTGGCGAAAGGCCGAAAAGCTCACTTGTGGCGTGGATGATTCCAAGGTCCACACCGTAACGCCCAGCCGTTCCAGCTTGCGCACATAACCGAGCCCGCCGTGCTGCGTGGTCACCACGATCGTGCGGGCATGATGTTCGTCCGTGTAAATCCGGGGCATCGCGCGGTCCACCACGGTCCGCAAGTGCCCATCGAACACGAATCGCCACGGACACCACTCCGGCTCGCCGGACCGCCGGGAGGTCAGGCTTGGGTTATCGGTGAGCACGGTCTGGGCTCCCACCGCGATGCCCGGGAAGAGTCGGCGCCAGCGATGCACGTCGGCCCGCGCAAGCTCATTGGTGATCCATTGCGAGTCGCCTGAACGGCTGGCGATTTTTCCATCGAGCGTCACCGCCGCCTTGGCCGCCAGCAGCGGCGTCCCGCGGACGATCCAGTGGTTGAAGATGAGGTTGAGATCCTTGCATTCGCTCTCCAGGACGCCGCTTCGCACCTCAACCCCCGCCGCCCGCAGTATTTCCAGGCCCCGGCCGGCATGGGCCGGATTGGGATCGACTGTACCGACGACCACACGCCGCAGGCCCGACGCGAGAATCGCCTCGGTGCAGGCGCCCGTGCGCCCCGGTGTCGAACATGGTTCCAAGGTAACGTAAAGTGTGGCGTCGGCCGCCGGGGCCCGCCCGAGATTCGCCAAGGCAACGCGTTCGGCGTGCGGACCGCCGTCTCGCTTATGCCACCCTTCGGTGACGATCTGGTCCCTCTCGACAATGACCGCTCCCACCATCGGGTTGGGGTGGGTCGCGCCCCAGCCGCGCCGCGCCAGTTCGAGCGCGCGTCGCATGAAGGTTTCATCCTGTGTGTCAACCGCGGACATAGGGATTGCTGGCGCGTTCGGCCTCTACTGTGGTTGGAGGGCCATGCCCCGGATAAAGTTTGGTGCCGCCCGGTAGAGTGTAGATTTGGGTGCGAATCGAACGCTCCAACATTTCGAAGCTTCCGCCGGGCAGGTCGGTGCGTCCGATCGATCCTTGGAAGATCGCGTCGCCGACAAAAGCCACCCGCTTGGTGGCAAAATAGAAGAGCACGTTGCCGGGGCAGTGTCCAGGCACATGGCGCACCTCGGCTTCGAGCCCAAGTGCCCCGCATCGCGCCCCTTGTTCCACCCACCGGTTCACCATGAGGGGTTCCAACTCGCGATCCTCGTCCATGAAATCCCGCATAATGGCAGGAGTCTCGAGCATGGCCCGGTCGGCCGGGTGTGCAGTGACCTGCGCCCCGGTTTCCCGCACGATTTCCGCCCCGCCCTCCATGTGATCCCAGTGCCCGTGCGTGATCCACAGATCGGTGAGGCGGCATTTCTCCTCCCGCAAGCGCGGCTCCACCCGGGCCCAGATGCCTTCCGGGGCGTCTATCAGCAGCGCCTCGCCCCGTTCCGCGTTGGTCAGGAGGTAGCCGTTGGTAGGGAGCGGCCCGGCGGGCAGCGGGAAGAGTTTCACGCCGCCAATCCATGCGGGGCTCGCGCCAAGTGACAAGTATCAAGCGGGGCAAGTTACAAGCGGACACCCGCGCCAATGGCGCGACCAACCAGAAGGCGAACTTGGTTTTATGGCTCTTCGGCACGAGCATAAACCGTCTTCCGTCAATGTTGGTTTTGATGTTCGTTAGAATCTCCCCAAAGCGGCTTGCCACCTGCGAAAGTCGGGCTTCATCCTGATCCTTTATGCCCACTCTTAAGTTCGCCGTCCTGGCTGGAGACTACATTGGACCGGAGGTCATGGCCGAGGCCCTGCGGGTGCTCGGCCATGTCGCCCGGCGCGAAAATCTCACCCTGGCCCATACCGCCGCGGATGTTGGCGGGGCCGGTATCGACCGTCACGGTCAAGCTCTGCCCGCCTCCACCCTCAAACTGTGCGAAGAAAGCGACGCGATCCTCTTCGGTTCGGTCGGCGGCCCCAAGTGGGAGAAGCTTCCGCCCAAGGAGCAACCGGAGCGCGCCGCGCTTTTGCCGCTGCGCAGGCATTTCACCCTCTTCGCCAATCTCCGGCCCGGCCTGCTTTACCCCGAGCTGACCGATGCCTCTCCCCTCAAGACCTCCCGCATTCCCCACGGCATCGACATCGTCTGCATCCGCGAGCTCACCGGGGGCCTCTATTTCGGTCTTCCCAAGCAGACCACCATCCTGCCCGATGGCGACGTGCAGGCGGTGGACACGATGGTTTACCGCAAGAGCGAGATCGAGCGCATCACGGCCACCGCGATCACGGCCGCGCGGGCGCGCAAGCGAAAGCTCTGCTCGGTGGACAAGGCCAACGTGCTCGAAACCTCCGTGCTCTGGCGCAAGACCGTCACTGAATACGTGGCGGCCCACGCCCCCGACATCGCCCTCAGCCACATGTATGTGGACAACGCCGCCATGCAACTGGCGCGCGACCCCAACCAGTTCGACGTGTTCGTGACCGAGAACATGTTCGGCGACATCCTCTCCGACGAGATGGCGGTGATCTGCGGTTCGCTGGGGATGCTGTCGTCGGCTTCGCTCGGTACCGGCAAGAATTCGCTCGGTTTCCCCTTCGGGCTCTATGAGCCGGCCGGCGGCACCGCGCCCGACATTGCGGGTAAAGACATCGCCAACCCCTGCGCGCAAATCCTCTCGGTCGCGCTGATGCTCCGATTCAGTTTCGGGCTCGAAACTGTGGCCGCGCGGATAGAAGCGGCGGTGCGCAAAGCCGTCACCTCCGGCACCCGCACGGCCGACATCGCCTTCGGCGGCGCGAGCGTCGGAACCTCCGCCATGGCCGATGCCGTGATCGCGAACCTTTGATGCGGCACCGCATGGCTGGACCTTGATATCGGGAGCAGAGGCTGAGAGGGTGAGCGGCACATGGACGGACAATTCACTTTTCCCGCGTGGGCTTCCGATGACTTCGAAACGGCCTTGGGGCTGGCGGGGATCTGGCTGGTGTGGCGCCTCGCGCTAAGCCCAGCCGCCCGGGCCCGCAGGGACCAGGAGCGATTGCCGGAATGGCCGATCCGTTGGCTCGATTTCGGACTTTTGATTTGGGGCGCTTTCCTGGCGGCGAATGTCTGCGCTACCTTGGTCGCCCGTGCGGTGGGGGCGCCGCCAGCAGGGGGCGATGATGGCTGGCGCTTGATGGTGATCCAGGCTGCGGCCCAACTGGCGATGATCGCATGGTGCCTTGGTTTCCGGAAGATGGCGCCCAGCGGGCGGGGCTTTGCGCCTGCGATTCGCCCAAAAGCGGCGCTGGCCGGAGGTGCGGCCACTTTTTTGATCGCCGTGGCCTTGGTCGGGGCGGTGGGCTTGGTCTGGCCGATAATGTTGCAATCGGTGGGCTTGCCGCCCGAAGCCCAGGACACGGTGGAGTATTTTGCGGCGATAAAGTCACCCTTGGTGCGAGTCCTCTTCGTTCTCTTCGCGACCGTGGGCGCGCCGGTGGCGGAGGAGCTGGTGTTCCGGGGCGGCCTGTTCCACTTCTGCCGCTCGCGCCTGCCGCGGTGGGCCGCCCTCTGGCTGCCGGCCTGCCTGTTCGCGGCGTTGCATGGCAGTCTAACGGCCTATGCGCCCCTGGCAGTGCTGGGGGTGCTGCTCTCGCTGGCCTACGAGCGCACGGGCAATCTGGCCGTACCAATGGTCGCGCACAGCCTGTTCAACCTGCATACGCTGGCGATCGTCTTTATCTTCGGGGGCGGTTGATC
>Ga0207007_1338_pt1 | contig 9571 bp, 8 predicted proteins | sample Alteio_BWMinCont_85_FD_153487 | JGI IMG/M metagenome (GOLD analysis project Ga0207007, IMG submission 153487) | Enriched cells from forest soil in Barre Woods Harvard Forest LTER site, Petersham, Massachusetts, United States -... | ecosystem: Environmental > Terrestrial > Soil > Temperate forest >...
CACGCAAGGCTTGGGGCCCGAATACAAAAACACCACGATCCTCATCATGTCGGAATTCGGCCGCACCGTAAAACAAAACGGCAATAACGGAACGGATCACGGCCACGGCAATGTCGCGTGGCTTATGGGCGGCGCGGTGCGCGGCGGCAAAGTCTACACACGCTGGCCGGGCCTCGCTCCAAACCAGCTCTGGCAGGGTCGCGATCTGGCGGTCACGACAGATTTTCGCTCGACGATCGGCGCGGTCATCGCCGGCCAATTCGGCACGCCAGACAGCACCCTCCAGCAAATCATCCCCAATTATGTGCGCGATCCGATGCTGAGCGGAATCGTGGGCTAGAAATCGCACCGCATGCTATAGTAATATCTCTCCGATACACCCAAAGGCGCGCATGCTTGCTTTCAACAAAAAGTTCTGGCTTTTCACCGCCGCCCTCAACGGCCTTCTTGCCGTCATCATGGGCGCTGTCGCCGCGCATGCTGTGGCCGACTCTCAACTCGCCATGATGGCCGAAAAAGCCTCACTCTATCAACTCATACATGCAGTCGTATTGCTATCTCTTTCCAACCGCCCTGGTAAATTCACAAAATGGGCGCGCCGAATGTTCCTTATCGGCATCATCCTCTTCTCCGGCACGCTCTATATAAGAGCGCTTACAGAATGGGCTCCCATCACCAAACTCGCCCCAACAGGCGGCCTCAGCCTGATGGCAGGATGGCTCCTGCTCATGCGCGCATCCTTCAAAGAAGAATAGCCCTCCTACCGAAACACCTGCCTTTTTGACCTAAGTCAAATAAGCCCCGTGAAAAAAGCGCAACATCTCCGTTGATTAGGCACCTCCTCTCGCAGGGTGTGCATAAACCAACTTATTCAGGAGCTGTAAATGGCGCGTAAATATCTATCTATCCTGCCCGGCATTCTTGTGATCGTCGCTGGCCTGATAGTTATATCAATGACAATTCCCGCTCTCGCAGCAGTCACGGATATGGAAACGAAAGCCGCCCACGAAGAAGGCGATGTCGCCGCCAGTTCGCATGATCTGGTCCAGGGCTCACATGTCGAAGGCCATATCGCGTTTATGAAAGCAGAACTTGGCATCACGCCCGAACAGGAAATGTTGTGGGGCCCCGTCGCTTCCGCCATGCGCGAAGATGTAAAAAAACTGCAAGAAGCGGAAAGAAAAGTGGCCCGCAAACCCGCTCCCGATAGCGCGCTCGAATATCTCGACAACAGGGTCAATTTCGCCAATCTGCGCGCCGAAGGCGAAGTGCGCTTCTTGAACGCCTTCCGGCCTCTTTACGCCAACCTCTCGCCGCAACAAAAGCAAATAGCCGACGATCTGTTAATTCCCAACCAGCCGGAATGAGATCGAGGCCCTTACACAGCGGAGCCCAAAAATGTTCGCCAAACTCTTAAAGCTAAGTCTTGTATTTATGATTCTGGCGTGCACCTCATGTGTCGTCGAACCCTATGACCCCGGCCCCGCCTATCCCGCTGCCTATCCTGCGCCCGTTTACGGCTATGGTTACGGCTATGGGCCGGTTTATCCCTGGTATGGAGGGATAGGCATCGATATTTCCCGCGGTTACGGCCATGGCGGCTATTATCGCGGTGGCGGACGCGGCGGCTTCCGTGGTGGTCGCCGCTAAGCTTTTAAGTTGGCATAAATGAATGCCGCGGTATGATGCCAACAGGCAATCATAAAGCACGGTTATATGTCGGACTTCCAACTTCTGCGCGATAAACTGGCGGCATTGCCCGTCCACGGCATCATCGCCCCCGTTGTGCAGGATGTTCTCAATGGCCTCGTCACCGTGGTCGCCGCAAGCACAGGCAGCGGAAAATCCATGATGCTGCCGGGCGCGCTTGCCGATGCTTCCGATCATCAAATCGTCGTCCTCGCGCCGCGCCGTTTCCTCGCCATGGACGCCGCCTTCAACGTCGCCGAACTTTCCAACATCAGAATCGGCGACGAAGTCGGCTATGCTTTGGGCCAGATGGATGGCGAAAGCTCGCAACGCTCGCACGTCACCAAACTGCTTTATTGCACCTATGGCTATGCCATAAGCTCCGGCCTCATCAACAAAGCCCGCACCCTAGTGCTCGATGAAGTCCACGAAGCCGATGAACAAATATCGCTCGCCCGCGCCATTTTACGAGAACGCAAAACCGCCGCGCCTGATTTGCGCATTCTGGAAATGAGCGCGACAGTCGATGCTCCCACGCAAGCGCGTTACTGGCGCCCCATTGCCCAAACGTCAGTGCATGTGGTCGAAGGCAAAGCGCTCGATTGCGATGTCTTGTACGAATCCCCCATGCTGGCAGGCAATAAAGACCGCACGGCAGAAGCCATCGCCCTCGACCTACTGGAAAAAGGCCGCAAAGGCATCGTCCTTTTCCGCCCCGGCGTGCGCGAAGTGGAAAACTCCGTCGCCGAATTAAAGAAAATACTGACAGGGCAGGGGCTCGGTGATGTCGAAGTAGTGGGCATCCACGGCGGCACGCCTTCCGATGAACGCCGCATCGCGAGACGGGCGCCCGCCACCGGCAAACGCAAAATCATCGTCGGCACGAATGTCATCGAATCCGGCGTCAATCTGCGCTGGCTTGATGCCGGTATTTCCGACGGCTACCGCAAAATTCCCTATCACTGCGACGATACCGGAGCCGAAGCCCTGGTGCTCGAAGATTTGCCGCAAGCGGGATTGTTGCAGCAAATCGGCCGCGTCAATCGCGACCCCGTCGCTACAGGTTTTGCGCGCGGATTGTTCGTTCTGCACGCCAAAAAACCTTTCGATATGCGCCGCCCGCAAAACGGCCCCGCCATTCAACGCCAGTCCCTCAACGACATCGCTTTCCATGCCGCCAGCCTCGGCTATAACCCCACGAAATTAATCTGGGATGTCGTCGGCACGGCGCATACCCAAGCGCTCGAACCTCGCTTCGAACAAGCGAAACAAGAACTCATGCGCCTGCATTTGCTGCATGAGGATTGGTCGCTGACCAAAGAAGGCCAGTTCATCAAGCATCTGCCCGTCAGCCCCGAAACAGGTGCGATGCTGGTCGAAGCCAAAAATCTCGACGAACACCGCCTGCGCCAACCTAAAAAACCGCCGCGCGTCATGCGCGATACCGTCATTATCGCCGCAATCCTCGAAAGCCATGGTTTGCGCAAAGATCCCAAAGCAGGCCATAAGGGCGACCAGCATCGCACCTCCGATCTGCTCGACGCGATGAACGCTTTCCGCGCCATACGTAAAGAACCTATCGCGCAAAGCGTGCTCGACGCGACCGAGGCCTTCCTCGCCAGCGCGACGGAAGAACAACTGGCTATTCTGCAGCATCAAAGGCTGGAACTCGAAGCTCTCTGCCTCAAACATAATGTCAGCCTGACCGGCTTTATCGAAGTTTCACATCTCTCCGATGAAATCACCAGCCGCCTAAGTCAGCGCGACGCCGGTCTTCGCGTCGACATACGCGGCGATGACGATAAATACGACGCCGAACGTTATGGCGAACTCCAGCGCTGCATCCTCAACGCCAATGCCAACCGCCTGTTCATTTATGAGAATGACGGGCTGCGCGACCTGCTGCGCGACTATGGCAAACAACGCAATGATGCGGGCCAGCCCTTTAACGGCTACATCATCAGCCGGGATTCTATTGTCGCGCCCCCCAAACATGGCGCGCTTATGACGGGCAGCTTGCGCGAAATTCAAACCAATAAAAAAACCGACCAGCCGCCTTTGATCGTTTTGACCGAGGCCACCTCAATCCCCGCCGACATTTTTATTGCTTGGGCCGTTTCCCGTGCTGCCACGCATCAACCTATTCTTACAAATGGAGCGCTGGAAGGCGGCACTTTAACGGCCACCTATGCCGAAAAAGCCAACTTCGAGATACCCATCTCTCCGCAGATGCGCGCCGAATCCGCCCCCCTTGTCGACAAATAATCGATCGCGCGCGTTTGATAGATATCAAATCCCCATAGTATAATTGGACTATAAAGAGAGCGGTCACACACAACGCCAACCTTCACCTATGGACAAATTATGAAACGACTTCTTGTATATATCAGCCTGTTATGCTCCATCGTCGTGCTCAGCGCATGCGGCGCGGATTTTTGGGTCAAGTAACGCCATCGTATGAAATTCGAATTCTTTGACGGTTGTCAAACGGAGCCCGCGAAAACGGAGCAATCGTTTGCGGCGTCGGCAAATCCCTGCCGCGTTAAAAATGAGGTGTTAACATGCCACAACAGCAACAACCCAACCAACAGTCCGAACAAAACCGTCCGCAAAACGTAAGGGCCGACGCCCAACGTATGGAGGACAAGAAAAAACCTCAGCCTGATCAAGACAGAGATCGGGATCAGTCCGATAAGAGCCAGCAAAGCTATAAAAAGCAGTAAACTGGCCAGTATGGGAAGAGGCCGCAAAGCCTCTTCCCATATAGTTTTCATTTTGCGTGATTGACATCCTTCTTCAACAGATTCATTGTAATAAATGTTCCGCTCCTCATTGCGGGGACGATTTTGGCGGCACACGCCTGCATATCATAAAAGAATATCGGAGTTTCTTTGTCGTCCACATCTGAAATCGAAACTCATCCGATCAAAACTTCAAATCTTACGCTTTTGAGCTTGTCGGCCTTAGGCATCGTCTTCGGCGATATCGGAACAAGCCCCCTTTATACGCTCAAAACCGTCCTCGCTCTGACAGGAGGCACAGTCTCTCCGCCTGTCATTCTCGGTTCCCTGTCGCTCGTCATATGGACGCTCATCCTTATCACGACCGTCAAATATGTATCCGTTGCCATGCGCGTCGATAACGATGGTGAAGGCGGCATTCTGGCCCTGATGTCGTTGCTCGGCCTGAAAACCACCCGCCGCCCTATCATTATCGCAGTGGGCCTTATGGGCGCAGCGCTTATGTATGGCGACGGCGCGATTACACCCGCAATCTCCGTGCTGTCCGCGCTCGAAGGGCTCAACATCATCACGCCTTTTTTCGAGCCTTATGTGTTGCCGATTTCCGTCGTGATCCTTATCGGTCTTTTTGCCATTCAACCCAAAGGGACGGCACGCATCGGGCAAGCTTTCGGTCCGGTTATGGCGTTGTGGTTTCTCGTCATCGGCGTTTTGGGGGCATGGGGCATCATACAACATCCGTCAGTGCTGCTCGCCGTCAATCCGCTTTGCGGCCTGGACTATCTATTCTCCAACGGACTGACGGGCTTCTTGGTGCTCGGCGGCGTATTCCTCTGCGTTACGGGGGCCGAAGCTCTTTATGCCGATATGGGAAGCTTCGGCGCAAAGCCCATACGGCTGGCATGGCTGCTGCTGGTTTTCCCAAGCCTCATTCTCAATTATGCAGGGCAGGCCGGCCTTGCCCTCGAAGGAGCGCCGACAACGGACAACATTTTTTACCGGCTATGCCCAGTGCCGTTCCTGGTGCCGTTCGTTTTGCTGGCGACAATAGCCACGATCATCGCCAGCCAGTCCATTATCACGGGCGCTTTTTCGATGACGCGCCAAGCCATCCAACTCGGCTGGCTGCCCCGGCTCAAAATCACGCAAACCTCGGCCAAAGGCTACGGCCAAATCTATATCGGCACCGTCAATTGGCTGTTGATGGCGGTAACCGTTGGTCTTGCCATCGGATTTAGAAAATCAGACGGTCTTGCCTCGGCCTATGGCATAGCCGTATCGGCCACCATGCTCTCGACCTCCGTCCTTCTTTTCATCGCGATGCGTGAAATCTGGAATTGGAACCTGCTCAAAGCGGGAATAGTGGCGGGCTTGTTCATGATCGTCGACGCCGCATTCTTCGCCGCCAATCTTTCAAAGATCATGAAGGGCGGCTATATACCCATTTTGGTGGCAATCATCGTCTACGGCATCATGTATGCATGGCACCAAGGCACGAAAGCAATCGTCGCGCAGCTTAGAGAAGAGGTGGTGCCTATCGACGCCTTCATGGCAAAGATTGAAGAGAAGAAGCTGTGCCGCATAAACGGAACGGCGGTTTTCCTCACGCGCACGGAAACAGATACGCCACCCGTCATGATCTGGCACGTCAGGCAAAATCACGCGCTCCATCGGCAGATTTTTATTCTGAGAGTCAGCATGTGCTCGATCCCGCGCGTCAAAGACAGCGAGCGGCTCCTTATCAAAGCGCTGGGCCCCGGTATCTGGCGCGCCACTGCTTTCTACGGCTTTATGGAACATCCGGATATTCCTAAACTGCTCAAAAAAATCCGCAACTACGGCTGCGATCATGATCTCGAAGACGTGACCTATTATGTCGGCCACGAAACCACCATTCCCCGCGAGGATGGCAAAGGCGTACCCAAATGGATCGAAGCGACATTCGCCTTCATGCAACGCAACGCGCTGCATATCGGCGAATATATTCACCTCCCTCCCGATCAAGTGGTTGAGATCGGCAGACAAATCCAGATCTAGCCGCGCAGTCTCAACGACAAATTATCCGACAAGACATAAATCGCCGCCGCTATCAAAAAGAGCAAAACGCCGACCCAGAAAAACGGCGAATGATGAATTCGCTTCCAGCCGCCTGCCCGAAGCGCCGCAATTCTCTCGCGATGGTCTTTATGCATATAATTTCCTTTATATGACTATAGCCAACCCTTGCATGCTCCCTCTTTGATATTAATCAAAGTGCATCTTGTTTTCGATGCCATTGTATGACGGTCTTCTGTTCCATTTCCTCGCGAATAAAGAGCAAAGGACTATACGACAGCCCTCTACCCATCTTTCGCAAACATAAAAGGAACCCTAATGGCGTCAATTAATGATATTAGACTGAGAGCCCTTATCCAAAATCCGCTCATCCTTGTTCTGGGCGACAAGCCTTCGCTCAAAACCACATTGATAAGCCGCAATATCATCGTCGCCGGTCGTCGCACCAGCATAAGATTGGAACCCGACATGTGGGATGGGTTGCGCGAATTTGCAATCGCGAACATTCAAGCCTGCATAAAGTATGTACTTCGGTATCTTTACAGAAGCCCGAAAAATCATCGCTGACCGCTTCCATTCGCGTTTTCATCATGAGTTATTTTCGCCAGGCTGCGACCGAAGACGGGCATGGTAGAGCAGGACATGGCGTGAGCCAGACGGTAGGGTTGGTCGGTATGAATGCTCTGTCGAATTATGCCAGTCAGGCACCTAGAGAGCTTATCGAAAAAAGCTTTGCTTAACAGGCTTCTTCACGCTGAGGCCCGACTTATAGATACAATAAGCCGGGCCTCAGTATAATTTTAGCGATCTTTTTCTTTATCACGCCGCGCGTTTTACCGGGACCTTCTTTCCTTTTTTGCGCGCTTCGGAAAGACCTATGGCGATAGCCTGCTTACGGCTTTTGACCACGCCACCTTTACCTTCTTTGCCGCTTTTAAGCGTGCCTCTTTTAAATTCATGCATTTCGCGTTCTACATCTTTCGAAGCGCTGGCGGCGTATTTGCGTGGCATGGTTTTTCTCCTATAGGGTTGACAGATGAAGGGCCTGAGAGCCAGACGCCATCCATTAGGCGACCCTAATTTATATTTCCGGCGCTGTTTTTGATGAACGTCAAAAAATGCCCACAAAAATGCCGCATGCACATCTTGTCTAAACGCCCGGTTTGGCCGGAAAAGCATCCACCCTAACAACCGCGCTGCGCAGAGCGTCTGTGTTCTTCAAAAGATCGACTTCGGCCTGTGTTAACAGGCCGATGCCAAGGGCTTGTTCCAACAACTCTGCGCGACCGCCAGATTCCTTGAGCGTGCCTTTTTTAAGCGCGACGGATATTTTTTTCTCCACCGGTTCAGCCTCGATGCTTTTCGAAAAAGCTTCCGCCAACACGCCAAGCGGTTCCTCAAGAGAGCGAGGAAGGAAAAGTTTGGCGATGAATTTATCGCGCATCGCACCCGGCTCGCGGATACAATCTGCGGCGAGGCCGTCCATTTCATCCGTAGGCGCGGCATTGTGCTTTTTGAACGGGAAGACGAAGAAACGAAGCCCCTTGCCGATCAGCCTGCTCGGATGATTGAGCAGGGCTTTGTCAAGAGCCTCTTCTGCTTCAGACAAGGCTTCGGCGCAGGCCCAATGAACGAGCGGCAATTCCTCTGGCGGCCGTCCCTGCTTTTCATAATGCCACAGCACGGCAGAGGTCATATAAAGCATGCTGAACACGTCGCCCAATCGCGCGGAGATCCGCTCCCTGCGTTTTAAATCGCCGCCAAGCCGCATAAGCGTGGCATCGGAGACAAGATTGAAAGCGGCGGAGAGGCGATTGACTTCGCAGTAATATTTTCTCGTATCCCTGTCATCCACGGGCGATTTTCCGCCGCCCGTAATCCCGTACCACATACTTTTGAAAGCGCTTCTGAAACTGTTTCCGGCATGCTGCCCCAACAGTGATAAAAATTTGCGAAGGGCCTGCGCATCGTTCGGATCTTCAAGCGCCGCCATCTCCTTCAACGTATAAGGATGCGAACGAACAATCCCCTGACCGAAAACGATCAAATTTCGCGTCATGATATTGGCGCCTTCGACGGTAATCGCGACAGGGATGCTTTTGTAAATCTCGACCATAAGATTATGAGGTCCATTGCAAATGGCCTTGCCGCCATGAATATCCATCGCGTCATTAACGACTTTTCGCATGCCTTCCGTCAGGTGATATTTAACGATGGCAGAAGGCACGGCGGGCCGTTGGCCCTGATCGACCATCTGCAAAGTCATGGAACGCGCCGCATTCATCATATAGGTTCTGCCCGCCATGCGCCCCAGCACTTCCTCAATGCCTTCGAATTTGCAAATCTGCATATTAAACTGGCGGCGCACGCGGCTATAGGAACCGGTCGCATAGCATGACAGCTGCGCCGCAGCGACGGAAAGAGCGGGCAGGGACAAAGCGCGCCCCGTCGCCAGACATTCCATAAGCATTTTCCAACCCTGACCGGCCCGCTCCGGCCCGCCGATAATGCTGTCGAGCGGAACAAACGCATCCTTGCCCCGGATAGGGCCGTTCTGGAAAGGCAGATCCATCGGATGGTGGCGGTCGCCGATTTCGATACCAGCCGTGTTGCGCGGTACCAATGCGACCGTGATGCCGATGTGTTTCTCTCGGCCCAGAAGCCCGTCCGGATCTTCCAGTTTAAACGCCATGCCGATTAGTGTCGCGACGGGAGCCAGTGTAATATAACGTTTGTTGCAAGTGATGCGTATGCCGATCTCGCCTTTTTCATTTTTACAAACGATGCCACGGCTGGATATGCTGCCGGCATCCGAACCCGCGTCAGGTTCCGTAAGGGCAAAGCAGGGAATTTCCTCGCCGCTCGCCAAGCGCGGCAGATAATAATCTTTTTGCGCCTGCGTGCCGTAATCATGGATCAGCTTGCCGGGCCCCAGCGAATTTGGAACCATAACCGTCACCGCACCGGTAATGCTGCGGCTCGCGATTTTCATGATAATCGCCGAATGCGCCTGCGACGAAAAACCTTTGCCGCCAAATGCCGCTGGCAGCTCCAGTCCCATAAATCCCTGTTGCTTGATGAAGTCC
>Ga0207007_1335_pt2 | contig 9464 bp, 9 predicted proteins | sample Alteio_BWMinCont_85_FD_153487 | JGI IMG/M metagenome (GOLD analysis project Ga0207007, IMG submission 153487) | Enriched cells from forest soil in Barre Woods Harvard Forest LTER site, Petersham, Massachusetts, United States -... | ecosystem: Environmental > Terrestrial > Soil > Temperate forest >...
TTTGAAAGCCTTCCTGAAGACAGCGAAGTTGATAAAGACATGACCAAAAAGTATTTCAGCAAGCTCAAAAAGGAGCAGATCCGGAATATGGTCCTTGACGAACGTCGCAGGCTTGACGGCAGAAAACTGAATGAAATACGTGGTATATGGTGTGAAACCGATGTGTTGCCTACTGTACATGGATCAGCATTGTTCCAGCGTGGGGAAACCCAGGCCTTGGCGAGCATTACCCTCGGTACCAAGCTTGATGAGCAGATGATTGATGGCGCACTCTACCAGGGATATTCGAAATTCCTGCTTCATTATAACTTCCCGGGCTTTTCAACGGGTGAAGTAAAACCAAACCGTGCACCAGCTCGTCGTGAAGTGGGGCATGGAAACCTGGCTCTAAGGGCTTTAAAACCCGTTATGCCTGATATTGACGTGAACCCTTATACGGTAAGGATCACTTCTGATGTATTGGAATCGAACGGTTCGTCATCTATGGCAACGGTTTGTGCAGGTACATTGGCAATGTTGGATGCAGGGATCAAACTGAAAAAATCAGTTTCCGGTATCGCCATGGGACTTATTTCAGGTGAAAACGGTAAATATGCCATTCTTTCAGATATTTTGGGTGATGAAGATCACCTGGGCGATATGGATTTCAAGGTTACTGGTACATCTGATGGTATTACTGCCTGCCAGATGGACCTTAAGGTTGATGGATTGAGCTATGCTGTGGTTGAAGAAGCGCTTGAACAAGCCAGGCAAGGCCGTTTGCACATCCTTGGCATCATGAATGAAGTGCAGCCAAATGCACGTGAAGATTACAAATCATTTGTACCAAGAATTGAAAGGTTTACCGTTGAAAAAGAATTCATCGGGGCTATTATCGGTACCGGTGGTAAGGTTATACAGGCTATCCAGAGAGAAACAGGCACCGTTATTTCTATTGACGAGGTAGATAACATGGGCGTGGTTGAAGTTTCTTCTCCTGATAAAACGGCTATGGAAGCTGCTATCAACTGGATCAAAGGCATCATTACCGTTCCTGAAGCAGGCACAGACTATGAAGGGACTGTAAAATCTATTCAGGATTTCGGGGCTTTCGTTGAATTCTTACCTGGAAAAGAGGGGCTTCTACATATATCAGAAATAAGCTATGACCGCCTGCCAAGTATGGAAGGGGTATTTCAGCCGGGCGATAAAGTAAAAGTAAAACTGCTTGAAGTGGATCAAAAGACAGGCAAATTCAGGCTATCTGCCAAAGCTTTGCTCCCAAAACCTGAAGGTTATGTAGAACGCGAACGCGCACCAAGAAGCAACGACCGCGGCGGAAGGCGTGATGACCGTGGCCCGAGAAGAGACGATAGAGGCGGCCGCGACAACCGCGGTGGAGGATACAATGACCGACGTGACGATCGTGGCCATGACAACCGCAATGGCGGTAATAATAACGACCGCAATCATAATGATGGCCCACGCAGGGAAGATAACAATGCCCCTCGTGAGAATGCGCAGAATCATGACGATCGCCCACAGCACAATAATGGCGGTGGACAGCCTGCCTCGTCGGCAGACAGGGAGTAGGATTTAAGGTTTGTTTATTGTCTTTTGATGAACTGGTAGGTGGTTTGGGAAATTTTAATGAATTTTGCCATGTTTGATTGGCCCATCATTAAATTTAACAACCACATTGTCGCATCTCATAGCACCTTCCATTCTTTCCGCTGATTTTGCCAACCTTGGCAGAGATGTAGAAATGATCAACCGAAGTGAAGCCGACTGGTTTCATGTGGATGTCATGGATGGCGTATTTGTTCCAAACATTTCATTTGGTTTTCCCGTTATCAAAGCGATAAAAAAGCTTGCGAAAAAACCATTAGATGTCCATTTGATGATTGTACAGCCTGAACGCTATATTAAAGAATTTAAAGAAGCAGGTGCCGATATCCTTACAGTTCAATACGAAGCCTGTACCCACCTGCATCGCATCATTCACCAGATCAAAGAAGAGGGGATGAAGGCGGGAGTATCGCTCAACCCGCATACTCCAGTAACATTATTGCAGGATGTGATTCAGGATTTGGATCTTGTATTAATCATGTCGGTAAATCCGGGATTTGGCGGGCAAAAATTCATTGTACATTCCTTGACCAAGCTCAGGGAAACCCAAGAACTCATTTCGAAATCAGGTTCAAATGCCCTGATAGAAATAGATGGGGGCGTTAGTCTGGACAATGCATCAGATATAATCAGGGCAGGAGCGCATGTCCTTGTAGCAGGAAACGCAGTGTTTAGTACACCAGATCCAGAGGAGACGATAAAGAAGTTTAAGGGGATATGAAAACTATACATGTTAGATTTTGGTTAAAAAAATTATTGATCATAATAAAATGCCAACATTAAAAGAATATAAGGCCCCATATATCATTCAATTTGATAAGTTGGGAGATCCCTCAAGTGGCTATATTTCTGTGGGCCAAAACGACAAACTTCCTTTTGAAGTAAAACGTGTATTCTGGACATATTATACACCTGAAAGTGTTGTCAGAGGGAGACATGCGCATCATTTTACAGAGCAAATATTGATTGCTGCTTCAGGAAGGATTGTAGTTACTACAGAACAAGCCAACGGCAAAGTCGAATTCTTTGTACTGGATAACCCAAGCATGGGAATATATCTGCCGCCGAATGTCTGGCATACGATGCAGTATTCACATACTTCCACACAGCTTGTACTTGCTTCAACCTTATTTGATGAAAAGGACTATATCAGGGATCATAATGGATTTAAAAAGGTATGGCATAATTGATTAATCGAATAAATTCATGAATAAATTGGTATTTGTAACCGGTGGAAGTAAAGGTATTGGCGCCGCCATTGTAAAAAAATTTAGTTTGAGCGGTAATACTGTCGTTTTTAATTATTATGCTGATAAAGATGCCGCTGAAGATATTTGTAATCAATTTAGTAATTGTATTTGCTACCAGTGTGACGTAAGGGACAAAGAAAAGGCGGCAAACATAATAAAAGAAGTTACAGAAAAACATGGGCCAATTGACGTATTAATTAACAATGCAGGTTCTGATAGAGATGCCCTTTTTACAAAAATGGAATTCGACGTATGGGAAGAGATTATTGAAGTTAATCTTAAAAGCATTTTCAATTTCACTAAACCAATTGCGCTCCAGATGTCAGAAAATAGAAGGGGGCGGATAATTAATATAACTTCAATTGCAGGTGTTACTGGAGCGTTTGGGAAATCTAACTATTCAGCATCCAAAGCTGGTATTATTGGCTTTACAAAATCACTGGCTTTGGAACTTGCAAACAAAGGCATAACTGTAAATGCAATCGCCCCTGGGGCCATAGATACTGATATGTACAATAGAATCCCAGAAAAATACAGGGAAATAATTGTCTCAAATATACCTTCAAGGCGTATTGGGACACCCAATGAAGTTGCAGAACTGGCATGGTTTTTAGCTTCAGAACATGCTTCATATATCAATGGCCAAACCATCCACATCAACGGTGGATCCTTTATGAATTAAACAGAATAATATGATTGATTATACTATTGAAGATAGCATCGCTTTCATAAAATTGGATATTAACAAATACAACATGTTCTCCATAGGAACTGTGTCCGAATTAAAATCTTTGTTTGAAAAGGCTAAAAATGATGATCAAGTGCGTGGTGTTATCATAACTGGCAATGATTTATCTTTTTGCACCGGCATAGCCATTGAACAAATGTTAAAGGAACTTGACAAATCAATTATTTTACCATTTTTAGGAGATAATGACAATTTTCTGTTATACCTTTTTCAGTATCCAAAACCCATAATAAGCATCATTAATGGACATTCGATTGGTGAAGGATTATTACTCCAATTATGTACCGACTTTGTATTGATCGAAAACAATAGCAAGATAAAGATAGGCTTGCCGGAAATGAACATTGGCCTCTCCTTGTCCCCAATTATGTTTGATATTATTGAATTTTATATTTCAAGAAAGCAAATAGCCAGCCTTTTGTACGAGGGGAAATTTATCAATTGCGATTTCGCCAAAACTGTTCAGTTGGTTGATCAAATTGCTGCCAAAGATGATTTGCACGCTATAGCAAAAGACAAAATAGGTGAATTACTAAGGGCTGGCAAAGACCAGTTTGAATTATCAAAGTTATCGGTTAGGGATAAAACGATCAAACTAATGCAACGGCATATCAAAACTGAGGGTACTGAAAATTTTTTAAAGGCCCTGGTTGAAATGAAATGATAGAAAACATGCAGGGACAAAATTTATTAAATAGCGCTGGGCACTACGTTGATGCAAGGAAAAATAAACTGATCCATTATTCAAAGTATTGGAGCTATTTGAATATCAACCAAGCAAATTTATGGGAAGGCATGTTATTGCCAGAATTGTCGAATATTTTGCTGCATGGCACTGACAATGTGATCGTGGAAAGTACAGGGCATACTTATATCTTCCTTGTAGAAAGGGCAGGTTGGGAGTCCGGCTTTTTCAAGCGGAATATTTATAAGATCAAATATGTTTTGTACGGAGAAGCAACTGTATCCTTGCTTTCAAAAGCAATTGCGGTTGCTTTGGATGTATTAAAAGAGAGAGGGTGCGAATATTGTTACCTCGAAATACCTAGTGAGGACAATTTATTAATTCAAGCCTATTGCGAGTCTTCTTTTAAAGTGGTTGAAACAAGGTTATATTATTACAACAACAAGTTGCAGGATTTCCCCCATGGGGAAAGAAGTGGGGTAAGAATGGCGGAAACCCAGGATATACCTTCTATCAGAAAAGCGTCGATGTTGATGAGAAATGAATATGACAGGGTACATTCCGAAGTTTTCTTTGACAAAGAATTAGCCGATCAATATTTGGCGGCATTTGCCGAAGAATGCGTTAAGGGTTTTGCAGACTATACCATCGTGCCTAATGAAGGCGGTCTGCCTGCTGAGGCTTTTTTTGCAACTAACTATAACCAAAAAGATTGGGACAAAACAGGCGCTAAAATTGGCCAATTTGCATTAGCGGCTGTGCTTGCATCAACTTGTCGCGGCTGGTATGGCAAACTCCTGTCTGAAATTTGCATTCACATGAAGGGAAAGGGTATAGATGGCGTGATAACCATAACACAATCCACCAATAAGGCTGTTATTCATACTTATGAGAAGTTTGGATTTAAGTATGGACATACCTCGCTAATCCTTTCAAAAATAATAATTTAGTTATGGTTAAGTTTCTCGACCTTCAAAAAATAACTCGAAAGCATGCACCGGAAATAAAGGATGCTGTAAACAGGGTAATTGATTCGGGCTGGTATGTACTTGGCAATGAGGTTAAAGAATTTGAAAAGGATTTTTCAGCATTCTGTGGCGTAAGACACACAATTGGGGTTGCCAACGGACTGGATGCACTATGCCTTATATTTCGGGCATATGTTGAGATGGGGGCGATGAAAGAGGGTGATGAAGTAATAGTACCTGCCAATACTTACATTGCTTCTATAATGGCCATTAGCGAAAATAAATTGATACCTGTATTGGTAGAGCCAGATATAAGCACATATAATATTGATTCAAATAAAATAGAAGAAGCTATAACCTCAAAAACAAAGGCAATTATGATTGTACATCTGTATGGACAATCTGCTTATAACGAACATATCCAAAAAATCTGCCATACACACGGTTTAAAACTAATAGAAGACAATGCCCAGGCCCAAGGGGCATTGTCTAACGGAAAGAGAACGGGTTCTATGGGAGATGCTTCAGGAACCAGTTTTTATCCAGGCAAAAATTTGGGAGCTTTTGGTGATGCCGGAGGGGTCACAACCAATGAAGATGCCTTGGCAGAAATGATCAGGGTCCTAGCTAATTATGGATCAAAGGCAAAATACGTAAACGACTATGTTGGTATGAATAGTCGCTTAGATGAAATTCAGGCTGCTATTCTGGATGTAAAACTCAAGCATCTTGACGAAGACAATAAAAGAAGGAGAGAAATTGCATCAGCTTACAAAGGCTATATTGCAAATCCTGCAGTCATTTTACCAAATACAGTTAGCGAGCTAAACCACGTATGGCATGTGTTTGTAATAAGAGTTGAGAAACGGTACGCCCTTCAGGAATACCTATTGCAAAAAGGGGTACAAACCTTGATTCATTATCCTATAGCGCCACATTTACAAAAGGCTTATAAGGGAATGGGGTATAAAAAAGGTGATTTCCCGATATCGGAAGAGATTGCCAAAACTTGCCTAAGCCTACCGATATATCCTGGCCTTGAAGATGATGAAATTGAGTATGTTTGTAATACCATTAACAAGTTTTTCAATGCCTAAATTATCCATTATTATTCCGTGTTATCACAATGAGCTAAATATTTCTGTGACCTCACAGGAGTTGATAAGAAATGAAGAAAAATTCCCGAAAGATGTTGTTTTTGAATACTTAATGATAGATGATGGAAGTAAGGACAATACCCTTACCGAGCTAAGAAAATTCAAGGCAATGTACCAATACAAAGTAAAAATAATCAAGCTATCTCGTAATTTTGGGGCATACAATGCTGTTCTTGCAGGCATGAAGCATGCAACCGGAGACTGTAATGTGGTTATAGCAGCCGATTTACAAGATCCACCAGAACTTATGGTGAATATGTATGATTATTGGCTGAAAGGAGTAAAACTTGTAGTTGCCAACCGTCAGGAGCGAGAAGATGGCTTTGTTTCACGAATGTTTGCCAACCAGTACCAGAAACTGATGCGAAAGTATGCTTTGCCAAACTTGCCAAAAGGAGGGTTTGACTATTGCTTATTTGACAAGCAATTACGGGATCAGGTTGTAAGCATTAACGAGAAAAACACGAATACACTATATATGTTGGCATGGCTGAAATATGATTTTGTGGCAATTCCTTATACCAGGAGAAAAAGAGAGATTGGGAAATCTATGTGGACATTTAACAAAAAAATTCAGCTATTTATAGATTCTTTCGTCTCTTTCTCTTATGCGCCTTTACGTCTTATTACCATTGCTGGCCTTACCCTTGGTGTTCTGGCTTTTTTATATTCGATTTTCGTAATTATAGGTAAATTTATGGGACTTATTCCAGTGGCTGGCTGGACTGCAATGATGGTCGTTTTTTTGATTATTTCTTCATTCCAGATGATATCTTTAGGAATAATAGGAGAATACATGTGGCGGAATCTTGAAGCCTCTCGGAACCGCCCCAATTTTATAATAGAAGAGATGATATAGCGCGACTAAAACAATTAGGAGTAGATGGATGCAAAGTATGAGGGGCATGCTGCAAAAGCATATTTATTAAATTTGAAGAGTACCCTAACTGCAGTTCTTTGAATTAGTAAAAGTATAACCACATGACAGATTCTATAATATATTTTTACGCTACCTATTTGTTTGTCCCAAACTTGATTTTAGTTCTATGGGTTATATATTTGATTGTATTCGGCAGCAGGAATAAGGCACTTTACACAATTTTACTGATCGGATTGACTTTTCTGATCAAACTGCCAGGTTTCTATTATAACTCCTATAGTGTTGACGAAACCGGATGGATTGCATGTGTCCGTTCTCTTAGAGATCATTTTGATCCTTACATAAATGTCGATCCTACTACAAGTGGAATAGGTGCTTTGATACCGCTATACCTTTTTAGCCTGTTGTTTCATCTTGATTATTTTTCTATCAGGATATTTGAAACCATGATGGATCTCGCGACCTTACATTTTACTTATAAAATCCTGTTATCGCGATTGGGAAATAACAAAAGATTACTTTACGTAGGCTTGATCTTATTGTATTCTGTTTTGAATTTAAGCTTTATGAGAGAGTTTGATACCTACAATACGGAACATTTTTGTATTTTTATTTTTTCTGTATTGCTCTTCATTTTGATTAGTTTATATTTAAAACAAAGTGAAAGCAATGGGCAAATTACTAGTAGAAATACACATATATATATTGCCATAGCAGGCTTGCTTTTTGGTTTTTCATTATTTGTAAAACTTCAAAACCTACCCGTTATGTTTATATTGTTTGTTTTTTATTTGGTGTTCCTTTTGAGCAAAAGACCATTTGTGCAAACTATACTATTTGTAATTTATTGTATGGTTCCTTTGCTTTTCTGGTTCTTATTTTTCTTGTATAATGGTGCCCTGCATGATTTTTATGTTAGGTACCTTTTAACAAATTTCGAATATGCGGAAAATGGTGTTAAAAATACGAAGATTGGCTTGAGCTTTCGTAGTATCATCGAACACTCATCCTTTGTGTTTGTAGAAGTGTTTTCCATTGTTTTTCTCACATTTTGCGTTTTATTCTTGGCTAATTTAAGGCGCATTTTGAAAGGGTTGAAATCTATTTGGCCATTCTCTTTTAAGAAGTTTGACGGTCAATTATTATCCTACAAATTAATGATTCTTTTTATATTAATATTGGCTGCAACTTTTTTTGAAATAGTAAAAACAAAAAATTTCTTTATCCATTATTACTTACTGTTATACCAGCCGCTCATACTATTTTTTGTTTGTATAGCAAGGTTAGGGGTAAAAAAGTGGGTATTGGCTTCTATTGTGATGATCAATTCCCTGTTTATATGCGGGAAAAATTATGTATATGCTGCGAAAGACATAAACAACATACCAAAATATGTTCCATTCAAAGACATGCAATACCAATGTCATTTCAAAAGCATCTTTGAAGCAAATTCTAAATACCAGAACGAGGCTAATCAGCTTGATTCTGTCATAACTAATACCAATTGCGATAATAAATACATCATAGTTTGGGGTCCTGATATCCATATTTTGGCTTATGGGAATTTCATTTCTGCTTACAGGGATATCTGGAACGGTGGTCATTGGGCTCAACACGAAAGTTTATTAAGAAGTTATTATATACATGATTTCCTTTCTGACATAAAGAAAAATAGCAGGGGAGGTAAACTTGTTTTAATTGATCAACCAAACGATGGAACAATAGCAAGTTCCAGCTCGTTTTCAGCTTTTGTGAATGAAAATAATTTGGCCGGCAATTTTAAATCTATTCATTTGATTAAGTCCTACCAGGGATACGCTTTTTATGCTATTGAGCTAAATAATGGTTAAAACAGTTTCCAATCAGTTCATTTATTTCCTTTGGGATTCTTTTCTGATAGCTTGAGGGCAAAAGACGACATTTTTAGTTTGACTCAAAAAAAGGGTATAAACGCTGAAGTTTATCAGATAGTTTATGTGTTATCCCAGGGGCTCTGCATCTAATGAAAAGGTTAATTTAGAAAAGAAAGCGCATTTGTCAAATTCTTGGCTTTTTGGAACATCTACTCTTTATTATTTCTTAATTTTGACACGTTCCCTCCAAATAAAGTAACAAGAGAACAGAAGTGAAATCGTATCAGAACTAAAAAGATTACATTTCAATTTAGA
>Ga0207007_1284_pt2 | contig 9463 bp, 4 predicted proteins | sample Alteio_BWMinCont_85_FD_153487 | JGI IMG/M metagenome (GOLD analysis project Ga0207007, IMG submission 153487) | Enriched cells from forest soil in Barre Woods Harvard Forest LTER site, Petersham, Massachusetts, United States -... | ecosystem: Environmental > Terrestrial > Soil > Temperate forest >...
TCAGGAAATTGAACGGACCTCTCGCCTTCTCATCCCATTCGCGCAGATTGTTGCGCATCATCGGTTCTGCATGCGAGGTGCCGACCACGATGGCGTAGTCGCCGGCCAGGCGCGGATTGGCGGGATCGGCGAAGAAGGGGTTGGAGACGCCGTGCATGGCGGGCCACAGGGTGTTTGCCTTGAGCCGCCACATCAGCTCGAAGACGCGGGCATAGGTCCTGGGGCCGATATTGCCGGTCTTGGGGTCGTAGGTCTTGGCCGCCCAGGGCTCCAGCCCCCAATCCTCGTCATTGAGAAAGATGCCGCGATAGCGCACCGAGGGTTCGCCGGACAGAATGTCGCCGGACTCCACCGCCAGCTTCGCCACCTTGCGCGGCGCCACGTCGGCCCACCATTCCCAAGCCGAGACGCCCATCTCGCGGGTAAGATCGATCACGCCCCACACAGCGCCGCGACGGTCGGAGCCGGCGATCAGCAGATAGGTGCGGCCCGGCCGGCGCAGCACCAGGCGGCGATATCTCTCCCATTGTCCCGCCAGCGCCGAGAGATCGGCGCCGGTCTCCTTGGCCACCGCCGCCACCAGCGGAGAATCCTGGACGCCGATGACAATGCAGAGCGCGCCGCAGCGGTCCAGATCGGCGGTGACCTCGGCGGTGCGGCCGGTCAAGGAGGCGAGGTCGTGCGCCAGCAGACCGGCGGCCAGGGCGGCGGTGGGGGTGTCCTCATGGACGATCGGCGCGACATGGCTTCCGTCGAACAGCTCGACCGTCTCGGCGCGAGCCGGCAAGGCGACGAGCGCCGTCAACAGGGGGATCAGCAGCCCGGTCTTCACACCATCTCCAATTCAGTCAGCAAGGGGGTGAGCAGATCGCCATAGAGTCGCCAGCGCCCGATGGACTCTCGATAGATCGGACGGCGCACCTGGGCGGCGCTGGCGGTCCTGACCGGCCGCCGGGTCTCGTGGAAAGCCAGGCAGGCGGGATCCCAGGCCAGGCCGCAATGGGCCAGCAGCCGACGGGTCTGCGCCTCGGGATCGGCCACCAGCGCCTCATAATCGACCTCCAGGAACACCGAAGCCGGCAGGACCGACCGCCAATGCGCCATCAGCCGCGCATAGGCGCGGTAATAGCGCCCAAGCTCGCCGAGATCGTAGGTATAGGCCTGTTCGCCACGAAACAGCTTGGTGAAGCAGGACAGGCAGGTGTCGACGGGATCGCGACGGCTGTGAATGATGCGGGCATCGGGCAAAGCGAGATGGATCGCCCCGGCATGCAGGAAGTTGCCAGGCAGCTTGTCGGTGACGCGGATCGCGCCGGGCGCCAGGATCCGGCTGCGGGCCAGATAGGCGGCGCCCAGGGCCTGGAAATCCTCGCCATCGAAGGCGGCCAGCAAGTCGGGGAAGTCGGGGCGCTCGTCGCCGCCATGAATGTCGGGATGGCTGGCCAGGATCTGTTCGATCAACGTGCTGCCCGACCGCGGCATGCCGAGAATGAATATGGCCGTCTCGTCCGGCTCGCCCTGACCCGCCATCCGCGCCAGTCTGTCGCTGGAGAAATGCTGCTCGGCCCGCGCCATCGCCGCCAGCGCGGCCGTCTCGTCATAGACCATGGCACGGCGCTTGAGACCGTTGCCGCGCGCATAGTGACGAAACGCCCGCGCACCCTCGCCGCAATCCTCATAAGCCTTGCCAAGCGCGAAATGCAGCGGGATGCGGGCCTCGCCTTCCAACGGCCCGGCCTCGGCCGCCAGCCGCTCCATGGCGGCGATGTCGCCGTCCTCGGCGCCGAAGCGGACCAGATCGGCGAGATTGGCATAAAAGGCGGGATCGGGCTCGCAGGCCAGGGCGCGACGATAACGCCGCGCCGCGCCGGCGAGGTCGCCGTCCTCCACCTCCATCAGTCCGATGAGATTATGGGCCCGGCCATAATCGGGCTGGCAGACCAGGGCGGCGTGGCAGGCGGCCAGCTTGTCCGCGGCCGCCGCCCCGCCCAGCGCGCCGGCCAGCGCATACCAGGTCGCCGCCGCCCCCGGACGCAGCACCAAGGCGCGCCGCAGCACGGCCGGCTCGGCCTGCGAAGCACCGAGATTGGCATAGGCTTCGGCGAGGCCGGGATCGCACAGGATGGCGCACCGGAAGGAGGCTGCGCCGTCCTGTCCCAATATCAGGCCCAGATTGGCATGCCCTGGGGCGGAGTCGGGAGCCAGCGCGACGCCGCGCCGCAACGCCGCGCCGGCGCGCCCGGCGCGTCCCAGTTCGCGCAGCGCCAGCCCGAAATCGATCCAGCCGTCGGCGAGATCCGGCCGCAACAGCACAAGATTTCGGAAGCAGGCCGCCGCCTCCGTCATCCGGCCCTGACGGCGCAGGATGTCGCCGAGGCTGGCGTGGTAAAGAGGGGATACGCCATCGTTTTCCAGCGCGGCCATCACAAGGCGACGGGCATCGTCGAGATGGCCGGCCTGAAGGGCCAGCACCCCCAGCAGATGCAGGCTCGCGGGATGGCCGGGATGATGCTTCAGGATATGCCGATATCCCCGCTCCGCCTCCGCCAGGCGTCCGGCCCGGTGCAGACCGGCAGCGGCGGCGAACTGCTCGTGCAGGGCCTGATAGGGGAAAGCGGGTGGGACAACCATGGCCCCCACGATACCTGAAGCGGCGCTTTGGATCTATATGCATGACCTATGTAACACCATGACGCCGCATCCGTGGACGCGAGTGGCCTGACCACATTTTATAATTGGCCTACCATAGATAAGCGCTAACGTTTTACACCCCGTGTGACATCTTCGTCCCTGAGACGACCACCCGAAATAACAGGTAACTAATTGATATATATTTATATTTTATGTGACATCACCCAAAAGCCACACCCACTTCACTTGCCTCGGCTCACGGAATCTCGGCGAGCGTCAAGTTTAGATTGACGCGTTTTTGGTATGACCGCATTATGACAAATAAGTCGGTTTGTGGTCCTATCTGGTATTACAATGGACATGTAGGACATATGAAGACCCGAGCGCCGGTCTGGGGACCGCGCCGCAACCAAAGGGGCCGGGGGCCTCTGGCAAGCAAGAGAGGGGGCAAGCATGTCGGTCAAACGTTACGCATTGGTCAGCACCGCATTGACGGGGCTTTGTATGATGTCGGCGGCATCGGCGCAGACGGCGCCGGCGAGCGGCGACGTTTCCGAAATCGTCGTCAGCGGATTCCGCAAAAGCCTGGAAAGCGCGCTCGAGAGCAAGAAGAACGACGACCGTGTCATCGACGTCATTTCCGCCGAGGATATCGGCAAGCTGCCGGCGGAAAACATCGCCGAAGCGATCCAGCGCATCCCGGGCGTGCAGATGCAGAACATCAATGGTCGCGGTTCGACGATCAGCATCCGCGGCCTGGCGCCGAACTTCTCGTCGACGACGGTGAACGGACAGGATTTCGCGACGCCGGGCTACACCAACGGCTTCCGCTATGACCTGATCCAGCCCGAATTGGCCCAGGGCATCGAAGTGGTCAAGTCGCCGAGCGCCGACATGGATTCGGGCTTCCTCGCCGGCTCGGTCAATATCAAGACGGTACGCCCGCTCGATCTCAAGGATCCGACCCTGGTGGTCAGCACCAAGGGCCAGTGGTCACCCTTCGCCGATAACGGCGCCACCCCGAAAGGCGCGGTGTCCTATGCCGACCAGTTCTATGGCGGCAAGCTCGGCATCTATCTCGGCGCCGCCTATCAGGAACTGAACGACCGCGCCGACTACGCCTTCATGGACAAGTGGAATTACAGCGGCGCCTTCGGCAATCCCGGCGACGACCTTCTGTCGCCGAACCGCATCCGCTTCCGCCGTATCGACCGCGAATCGAAGCGTACCCAGCTGGCTGGAACGGTAGAGGCCAAGCCGACCAGCGATATCGACATCGCTTTGACCGGCCTCTATTCACGCGACCAGACCTTCGAGGACATCCAGCAGCAGGTCATCTTCTTCGGCAGCTATGGCGGCCAGACCCTGCCCTACAATACCCTGCAGACCAGCAATCACACCGCGACGGTGATCAGCGGCAATGCCGGCGTCGAGAACAATCGCCAGGAGGAGGGGACCAATCTCCGCACCGAAATGGTGACCCTGGACGGCAAATGGACCCCGTCCAGCAACTGGGAAATCAAGAGCGCCCTGAGCTATTCGGAAGGCCAGTATTACGACAATCAGCAGGCCGCCATCGCCGCGGAAATCCTGAAGAACGTCAAACTCGACATCAGCAATCCCGACAACCCCACCTTCTCCAGCGGCACCGCCCTGACCGATCCGTCGGGCTATCAGCCGGGCGTCAATCTGCGCGACGAATTTCCGGATGGCTCGCAGACCACGCAGAAGGTCAGGAAGGACTCCGCCCAGCTCGACGCCAAATATTATCCCGAGCAGCTGCCGGTCCTGTCGGCGGTCGAGGTCGGCGCCAAGATCAAGCAGGAACATTTCGGCCAGTACGAGACCCGCGTCGACTATTCCTCGATCGGCGCCCTGCCGACCGCCTATCAGCCGGTGTGGGGCAGCGGCAACAGCGTCGTCAGCAACTTCCTCAACGGCAATGTCGGCATGCCGTCGGGCTGGATCAACCCGGACATCGACGCCTACAAGGCGCTGCTGGCCAAGGAAGGCGTCTCGCTGCCGACCGAGTTCGATCCGACCAACACCTATCACGTCGACCGCAACATCTATTCGGCCTATGTGAAGAGCGACCTCGAGACCAAGATCGCCAACCTGCCGGTTCACGGCAATCTCGGCGTGCGCCTGGAACAGACCCAGCAATCGATCGGCGGCTACAACGCGGTGCCCTCCGCCAATCCCAACAACACGGTCGGCTACGATCCAGCCGGCACCTTCGAATCGACGCAGCATTATTTCAACTATCTGCCGTCGATCAATCTGACCGCCGACCTGCAGCCTGACCTGCTGCTGCGCTTCGCCGCCGCCAAGGTGCTCGAGCGCACCTCGCTCGACGCCAACAGCAGCAACTTCACCACCCAGATCAACCGCTCGGTCACCGGCGGCATCACGACCTACGGTATCAATGAGGGCGACCTCTTCCTCAAGCCGCTGACCGCAAAACAGGCCGATCTCAGCCTGGAATATTATTATGGCGCCGGCAGCGCCGTTTCGGCGGCCGGCTTCTTCAAGGCGGTCAAAAACAGCTCGGCCACCTCGACCATCTGCCCGGCCACGTTCGGTGCGATCAGCCTGACCCAGACCAGCAGCAGCTGCGTCGGCTCGAACGGCGCCGAATATGTCATCACTACGACCGCCAACAACAACGCCACCATCAACCTGGCCGGCGCCGAGCTGTCCTGGACCCAGAGCCTGGACGCGGTCCTGCCGATCGACGGCTTCGGTTTCACCACCAACTACACCTATGTGCAGCAATATGCGCCGACCGACGCCACGCCGCTGCACCAGTTGTCCAAGCACACCGTCAATGGCAGCTTCTACTGGGCCGACGATCAGTTCAGCGCCCGCCTGTCGGCCAACTACCGCAGCTCCTATTACCAGTACAGCTACAATGAGAGCTTCTTCGCCCGCGAAGGCCACACCATCAACGGGCGCACCCAGCTCGATATCGAGATGGGCTACAATTACGACAACAAGCTGAGCTTCACCTTCACCGGGCAGAACATCAATTACGCCCCGCTCGAAACCGCGTATGACGGCCTGTCCTCCCGCTGGCAGGAAACCGCCTATGCCGGTGCCGTCTACACCATCGGCATGACCTATAAGTTCTTCTGATCTCCCTGAAACTTCCGCCCCGCCCTACTATGGCGGGGCGGGTATTTTTACCGACGGGGATCCGATTGCGCATTTCACTGTCTCGTCGTCATCTCATCAGCTTGCCCGCCGGTCTGGCCGTGGCAGGGGCGGCCGGCCGAACCGCCGCTCTCGAGTCCAGCCAACCCGCCCGCGACGCCTTGGCCCGTCTGATCGGACCGCGCGCCGGCGATTTCGAATTCCATCTCGATCCCATTCCCAGCGACCGTCCCTGGCACCGCGCAGTCGCCCGCGGCGGCACAGTGCGGATCGAAGGCTCCGACACCATCGCCCTGACGCGCGGCGCCTACGACTTCCTGAAACGAACCGGTGCGGCCTCGATGAGCTGGGAGGGCGACCGCATCGCCCTGCCCGCCCGCTTCGCCGATCTCGACAGCGGCCGGATCGAATCATCGTTCCGCCACCGTGCCTATCTCAATCCCTGTACCTATGGCTACACCACGCCCTGGTGGAGCTGGCCGCGCTGGGAACGCGAGATCGATTGGATGGCGCTGCATGGCATCGACATGCCGCTGGCCCTGGAAGGTCAGGAGCATGTCTGGCGGGCGCTCTGGCGCGAGACAGGCCTGACCGACGAGCAATTGTCCGGGCATTTTTCCGCCGCTCCCTTCATCCCGTGGGAGCGCATGGGTAATATCGAAGGCTATCTGGCCCCCTTGTCTTCCGCCTGGATCGACAAAAAACGCGAGCTGCAAGTGAGGATTCTCGAAAGGATGCGCAGCTTGGGCATGAAGCCGGTGCTGCCGGCCTTCGCCGGCTATGTGCCGGCCGCCTTCGCCGAACGCCATCCGGAAGCCCGCATCTATCGCATGCGTTCCTGGGAAAGTTTTCCCGGCACCTATTGGCTGGATCCGGCCGACCCGCTGTTCGCTCGGCTGGCCGCACGTTTCCTGTCGCTCTATGGCGCGACCTATGGCGACGGCGACTACTACCTCGCCGATTCCTTCAACGAGACGCTGCCGCCCCTGACCGATGACGGGTCGGACGTGCGCGACGCCCACTATGGCGACGCCACCGCCAACCGTGGCGACGCGGCGGCGCCGGCCATATCGCCCGAGCAGCGCGACGCCCGTCTGGCCCGCTATGGCCGGGCGATCTACGACTCGATCCGCCAGAGCCGCCCTGACGCCACCTGGGTGATGCAGGGCTGGTTGTTTGGCGCCGACCGCACTTTCTGGAGCGCCGAGGCGGTCAAGGCGTTCCTGTCGGGCGTGCCCGACGATCGGTTGATGGTGCTGGATATCGGCAATGACCGCTATCCCGACGTCTGGACCCGCGCCCAGGCCTTCCACGGCAAGAGCTGGGTCTATGGCTATGTGCATAATTACGGCGGCAGCAATCCGGTCTATGGCGACCTCGATTTCTATCAGCGCGACCTGAAAGCCCTGACCGAACGCGGCGATACCGGCAATCTCAGCGGTTTCGGTGTATTTCCCGAGGGGCTGCACAGCACTTCGGCGGTCTATGAATATCTCTACGACCTCGCCTGGGGCAGCCTCGACATGCCGCCCGCCGACTGGCTGCCGGGCTATCTCGCCGCCCGCTATGGCAGGGTGACGCCGGCCCTGATCGAAGGCTGGTCCGACCTGATCGCCGGCTGCCTGCGCACCCGCTATTGGACGCCCCGCTGGTGGCGCGGTGAAGCCGGCGCCTATCTGCTGTTCAAGCGGCCGAGAGTCGAGCTTGCCGAGTTCGAAGGCCATCCCGGCGATCACGCCGCCCTGGACCGCGCCGTTCGCCGACTGGCCGGACTGGCCGCCGCTTATCCCGACGGCTCGCTGCTGCAGTACGACCTCATCGACGCGACGCGGCATCTGGCCGGCATCGAGATCGATACGCTTCTGCAACGAACCCTGACCGCCTATGGAAAAGCCGATTTGGCGGCGGGCGACAGGGCACGCCGACAGGCGGCTACGCTGGTCACCGCGATCGACACGCTAATCGGCACGCAGCAGGAAACGCTGGCCAGTTGGACCGCCGATGCCGCCGCCGCGGCCGGCACCACCGCCGAGGCGCGGGATTTTGTTCACCAGGCCCGGCTTCAGGTGACCGTGTGGGGCGGATCGGGCGGCCTGCATGACTATGCCTCCAAGGCGTGGCAGGGTTTGTATTCGGACTTCTATCTGCCCCGCTGGACGCGGTTTCTCGACGAGATGCGCCGCGCGGCGGCGGCCGGGACCGCTTTCGACCAACCGGCTGTCACGGCCCGCATCGCCGACTGGGAACGGGAGTGGGCGAACCACGACGCCGTCGAGCGCCCGCGGCGGCCAGCCCATCCGCTGCAAGCGGTGCGCGACCTGCTCGGCCATCTCGGCCGGGCCTGAGGAGAGGCACATTGTCCAATCCGAAACCGCGGTTCCTGTCGCTCGATGTGTTTCGCGGCGCCACGGTCTGCCTGATGATCATCGTAAACACCTCGACCGGCACCGGCACCGATCCCTTCCCCTGGCTGGTGCATGCGCGCTGGATCGGCTTCACCGCCGCCGATTGGGTGTTCCCCACCTTCCTGTTCGTCGTCGGCAATTCGATGAGCTTCGGCGATCCGCGCGCCGGCGGCGAGGGCGCCTTCCTGCGCAAGACCTTCAAGCGCACGGCGATCCTGTTCCTGCTCGGCTTCCTGCTCTATTGGTTCCCGTTCGTCCACCAAGGCGCCGACGGCTCGTGGGCGGCCATCCCGCTGGGCGAAACGCGGGTGACCGGCGTCCTGCAACGCATCGCCCGGTTCCGCGGTCAGCAACTGCCACAGGGTCACCGCGCCATAGAACAATCCGGCCGGCTGCGAGGCGGCGACGGTGACGCCCTTGGGCGAAACGGTCAGGCGGTAGGCTTCCTGTCCTTTGACGCTTTTGTCGGTGACGAAGCGGATGGCCCCCTGACCGTGCCCCTCATGCAGCGGAACGGCGCCGCTCTGCGTCACGAGATCGAGGAATCGGATGGCGGCGTCGCGGGCCGCCTTGTCGTGGCCGTCGCTCTCGACCGGCGTGGCGGCCGAGACGATGAAGCTTCCCGCCGCCGGACGGTCGGAAGCCGGAAGCGGCACCACCGAAGGCTCGCCGGCCTGACCGGCCGCCGATAGCATCCAAAATAGGACCAATCCCCTGAAAACAGATCGCATCGACACATCCCTCCCGTTTTCAATATGACGAGAGGATAACGCGATGGCGACTTAAATCTGTCGTGAAGGAGTCAGATTTTAAGAACGACTTTCCTGCGGTCCAGCCAGAAACCAACACTCCAGCACAGCAACATGAAACTGGTCGAGAACAGCAGGACGCCGATCCTGCCCGGCACGAAAGGCAGGAACAGCGTGGTGGCGGTCCAGTCGTATAGGTGTTGTTTTGGTCCGATCGGAAAGGCCTGGGAACCATAGGCCAGAAGCTCGGACAGCAGATAGAGAGCCAGGGGATTGCGGCCGAATATCTCGAAAAATTTCGTGCCGGCGGTCTGCTTCCGGATCTCGATCCACCACACCAGGGCGGCAAGGACCAGCATGTCCAAGCCGATGGTCAGCACGACATAGCTGCTGGTCCACAGCTTCTTGGCGATCGGCAGCAGCGGGGTCCAGGCCAAGGCCAGCGCGATCAGGGCGATGCCGGCCACCGACAGATGCCGCACCGAGCGGCGGAGATCCGGCCCGTCGCGCAGCAAACGGCCGCAC
>Ga0207007_1331_pt2 | contig 9445 bp, 8 predicted proteins | sample Alteio_BWMinCont_85_FD_153487 | JGI IMG/M metagenome (GOLD analysis project Ga0207007, IMG submission 153487) | Enriched cells from forest soil in Barre Woods Harvard Forest LTER site, Petersham, Massachusetts, United States -... | ecosystem: Environmental > Terrestrial > Soil > Temperate forest >...
TTCCTGAGTCGCATCTCCTGTGGAAACAAGGATTTCGCTCAGTTTGACGCTTTCCGGCTGCGTGTAGTCCTGCTTGTGCTGTTCGAAGTAGCGCTGGACTTCACCGGGCGTGAAGTTGAGGTGGCGGCCTACCTCGTCCCGCATCACCTGCTGGGTAATGATCTGATTCCGAATGTTCGCCTTAAAGTCCTCAAAAGAAACACCCTGCTCCACCGCCGACTTCTCCAGATCCTCCATAGTCGCCAAGTTGTATTGCTTGCGGATTTCGTTGAGTCTGTTGATCAAATCGGTTTCGCCGTTGATCCCCAGTTCCTTGCCTTTGGAGAGCCAGAGCTGCTGATCGATGAGGTTGCGCAAGAGGTCCTTGTGCAACTCAGAGATCTGCTGCATGGTAGCGCCGTGCTGGCGGGCCTCTTCGTCAATTTCCTTGGTGGCCCGTTCGTAATCGGAGCGCGAGATGATCTGGTCGTTGACGCGGGCGATGATGTCTTCCACCGTGACGCCGCCGTAGGGGCTGGCAGGTTCGGCGGGACGGGACTGCGCCAGAGCGGAGGATGCAAGCAGCATCGTGCTCAGCACGGACACCGCGGAAATGCGAAGGAATCTTAAGGTCATAGGTCGGCAACGGCAGGGGGCACTCGAACTCCACCTGGGTTATAGACGCCATTGTAAATGGCGGGGAAGCGGAAAGGCAGGTAACAGTGAACAGTGAACAGTGGGCGGTGAACAGAAAAACGGTGAGAAAGTGAAAGGTGAAAGAGTAAAGCAGTGCATAAAAGCAGGGAACAGGGAAAAGGAGCAACCCTGCCGGCGGGTGAGAACGCAAATTACCTAATTTGCTGGGGACGAGAGGGCGAGGAGCGAGGTTCAGGACCAGGGGGGCGAAAATGAGGGTGGTGGAAGGTCGGGACTCTTGCCCTGTCTGCCCCACCCCTATTCCCTCATCCGCTACCTTTGGGGGATGGACGGCGTCCATATAAACGAGTGCTATACTCTAGCTCAAGGCCGCCCTGCCAGGCGTGTATCTCCCCGCCCGCCGCATCTGCCGCCGGAGGTTCCAACCCCCTATGACACCCCGCGCCCGTCGGGCAATATTCTCAATAGCCCTATTTTTTGCTGTTTGCGCCGTTATCGGCAGTGTTCTTCAACGGAAGGTCGGTGCGCAGTCGTCGGAGGACGAGAGCCAGATCCGCGACAGCCTGAAGGCGTTCACCAACGTGTACGCGCTGGTGGAACAGAACTACGCTGAGCCGATTACCGGCGACAAGGCTGACCTGGCTATCTACGACGGGGCGATCCCAGGGATGCTGCGGACGCTGGACCCGCACTCAAACTTTTACGATCCAAAGGCTTACGCCAAGATGCGCGAGGATCAGCGCGGCCATTATTACGGTGTGGGCATGGTGATCCAGCAGCAGCGGGACCCCGCGGGCAAGGACAAAGTTTATGTGATTACGCCGTATGAGGGCACGCCCTCGTTTCGCGCCGGCATTCGGCCTGGAGATGTGATTGCGGCGGTTGACGGCAAGGCAGCCGACGGCATGACGTCAGACCAGGTGGCGAAGGCGCTGAAGGGTCCGAAGGGAACCCATGTGCAGGTGACTATGGCCCGCGAAGGCCAGTCCAAGCCGCTGGTGTTCGACCTGGTGAGGGACGAGATTCCGCACCCGTCGGTGGACCTGAAGTACGAGATCAAGCCCGGAATCGGCTACGTCCACCTGACGCAGTTCCAGGAGACCACGGCGCAGGAAGTTCTGGATGCCGTGGACAGCTTCAGCGACCTGAAGGGGCTGGTGTTCGACCTGCGAGGAAACCCCGGCGGCCTGCTGAGCCAGGCTGTGGAGGTTTGCGATCACCTGCTGACCAAGGGACAGGGGATTGTGTCGCAGCGCGGCCGGGCCTACCCGGATCAGAATTACGTTGCGACGCACGGAAACGACGGCAAGGCGTTCCCGATCGTGGTGCTGGTGAACCGCAACACGGCATCGGCGGCAGAGATTGTTTCCGGCGCGCTGCAGGATCACGACCGGGCGCTGATTGTGGGCGAGACGACGTTCGGCAAGGGCCTGGTACAGACCGTGTACAACCTGAGCGAGAACACCGGCCTGGCGCTGACCACCTACCACTACTACACGCCTTCAGGAAGGCTGATCCAGCGGAACTACAGTGGCGTGTCGCTGTACGACTACTACTACAACCATGCAGGGGCGCAGCCGGCGGACAACACCAACCGCGAAGTGAAGTTCACTGATTCGGGCCGGACTGTCTACGGCGGCGGCGGCATCACGCCAGACGAGAAGATCGAATCGCCGAAGTCGAACCACTTCCAGGAGGAACTTCTGTTCCGCGCGGCGTTCTTCCACTTCGCGCCTCACTACCTTGCCAATCGCACGGTAGACAAGGATTTTCAGGTGGACGACGCGGTGCTCGCGGATTTCAAGCAATTCCTGACCGGCAAGAACATTGCTTGGACCGAAAAGGACATCACCGAGAACTCGGATTGGCTGAAGGTGAATATCAAGGAAAAGATCATGACCAGCCAGTTCGGTCAGTTGCAGGGATTGAGGACGCTGGCGGATTGGGATCCCGAAGTCCAGAAGGCGCTGACATTCCTGCCCGAGGCACAGGCGCTGGAGGATAACGCGCACAAGGTGCTGGCGCAAAAGGCTCAGGCCCGCGGGGAGGCTCCGCCGGCTCAGCCGTAAGATTCAAGTAAGAGCGGTAGGCGAAAGCGGACAGGCCGATTGGCCTGTCCGCTTTTTTGGGGTCGCCTGTAGCACGATTCAGCGCTTATGTGGCCGCCGGCACAGCTGTTCATGACGCGCGCGGTTAGATGAGAGGTTAACCATGACTGTTGTCGCCACTGAAAGCGCAGTTCTGCTTGAGAACCTGCGCACCGCATAGGTGAGCGAGTCGAACGGCCATTCGCGCTATCAGGAGTTCGCCACAAAGGCGGACGCCGAAGGGTGGCACGTGTGGCCTGCCTGTTTCGGGGCGCGGCTATCGCGGAGCAGATCCACTCCGACAACCATGGGCGAATTCTTCGCCAGCTAGGCGGCGAGGTTGAAATCACCCCGCATCCAGTCAACTCAGGAATCACTCTTGAGAACCTCAGGACCGCTGTAGCGGGCGAGGTGTTTGAAGTGGTCATCTTGTATGCGTCTTTTGTGGAGCTGGCCCGACAGCGCCGCGATGTCGTCGTGGAGCGGGCGTGTACGTGGGCGCTGGAATCCGAAAAGGCACCCGCGCGGCTGTTCAAAGAGGCGATGGCGCGAGTGGAATCGGAAGGCGAAGAGTCGTGGATCTCGCTGGCCGACGGATTCTACGTATGCCCGGGTTCTGGCTACACAACAGAGCAGCAGCGTGAGGCCGACAGGTGCGGCGTTTGCGACTGCCCACGGAATCGGTTCGGGATAATCCGTTAACGCTGATTTACCGCTGACTGAGTTCGCCTGCTTCGACTTTCCGGTTGAACTCCGCGGATTTGTTGCGCGGAACGCTGAGCGACTGCCAATGCTCGCATGCGAAATGCTTGGCAAGCAAAACGATCTGGCCCGCGTGGTGGGGATAGTGCGCGACCTGGCGGTTGATGGCCTGCATGACGGAATGCGCCTCGCCGCGGATGGTAACGGTGCGGGTAAGGTCGGCTTCCGCGAGCGACTCGAGAGTGCCGAAGACCCGCGACCATCCGTCATCCCAGTCCGCCATCAGAGCAGCGCGCGTGGGCAACGGGTCGACGAATTCGCTGTCGCGATTGCGTGTGGGCTTTTCACCGTCGGTGGTAAGGAAGTCGGTCCAGCGCGAACGCATGTTGCCGGTCATGTGCTTGACGATGATGGCAATGGAATTGGATTCGACATCGAGGGTGGCGAAGAGGTGCTCGTCGGAGACCTGCTGCATGGCGCGTTCGGCGAGCTTCTTGTAATAACGGAGCACTTCGATGGAGTCTTCCAGATACGCCGTGGTGATCTTGAGCGCCATGTACGATTCTCCCGTGAGTCGCGCTCACCATTTTAGCCTGGGCCTTGTTTGTATACCAACGGTCGGCAAGTTTGATGTATGAGCAACCCTCGTCTCCGCTGGTGTACGGATGAATTCCTTTCTTTTCCGTGGGGCCGCAGGGAATCCATCTGTGTTCATCTGCTGGCACACAATATAGGTGGCCGGTCGAATAGCCTCTATCCAGGAGTCCAACCGACTTTACGATCAGGAAGGCGTCACCTTTAGGCTGGCCAGACCTTCGGATTCCCTGAGTTAGGCCGTTCGTCCGGAATAGCTTGCGATATTGGTCCCAGCGTGTCTGCGCGATCCCTATTGGTGAATTTATGCTTTGCTCCCCTCCAAATCGTTCGAGCCACCCTGGGTCGATGACCGCCATTTCCGAATCTTGATCGGAGATTAGGACGATCTCCTCCAAGGCCTGCCTTTTCGCCGGAAACTGTCTGGCAAGAGTCCGTACAGAAGGTGGGTCGCAGCTGGAGATCAGAAGGAGAAGAGCGCTGACCAGCATCGCTAACACGGTTCCACCCGCCGCAAGCAAAGCGCCAATCCAGGGGAAAGCGTAGCCTGCCAAATGGCCGATTCCCGATTGATTTCGTATGGGGTGGGTCGATCCGTCTTGCACTGTCAATTCCAGTTTCCGGCGGTCCATGTCCGATCGGAAACTACGCTGCACCCAACCGCTGACCGCCATGGGGACGAGAACTAGCGCGCCACGTTCGTTGCATGTTCCAACGGAGTGAACGCGAAGTTATTTACTATCCACTCGATCGATGCGGCAGCGAGGACTCCAATTCCTAGAGCTGCGAAGGAGATTGTTACGATCCAATAGGAAACGTGCCACAAAGGGCCGCGCTTCACTCGCGAGCCGACGAGGGCAAATATCGATCCGACAAAAACGGCGGAAAAGAATAGAACCGGGCCAAACACGAGCCAGGTCCCCCTGATGTACCAGCGGATTCACCGATCACGAAGTCAAAGAACTCCGCGAGCCGGAGATACAGTTCCAGCAACGCGAGCACGACCAGATAAACGAGAATCGGCCAGCGGAGCTTAGCGATCGAGGCCGGGATCATTTGAATGCTCTCCCTTACGAGTTTGGCCTTCCGCCGCGGCTGGCTCCAGCAGCATACGCGCAATCGCCTTGCAGAGGACAGCGGCCGCATTGCGGCTTCCGTTTGCAGATCGTCTGACCGTGAGTCTTCAAGAGCAGGAAGGCGCGCTGACGGGCGTGAAACTGCTCTGGGACCTCGGACTCGATGAGTTCTTGAGCTTCGCGATAGGTAACGCCGTAGTTCTCTCGTTCCAGGCCGAGGACGATGCGCACGAGCACGTGAGGGCAATTGGATGGCACCGCGGCGACAGGAGCTTTGTGGGCGAAGAGAAGGATGCGGTCGACGCCGGGGTCGGCAATATTGGGAAACCCTTTCAGGGTTTTGCGTACAGCGGCGATGGGTCCAGTGAAAAGCGCATCGAGGTTGCTGCCGTATTCGTTTACTACGCGTTGCGCGATCTGCTGGAGCCGCGTGGCGCGGAGTTCAGCCACCATGCCGCCGGGTTTGAGCGCGGCGGCTAATTGCGCTTGTGAAGCGGAGAGGATGCGTTCGGGCTCAATGGTGACGGCGCTCTTCAAGGAGGTCCAGCCGCGCGCGCAGCGGTCGTCGCTGGCGGGATACCCGCAGTGCCACCAGATGAGGAACTCGTAGGGATCGATGGGCCAGCATGGTTCCTGCGGCCCGTAGTGCGATTCGAGCCGGTCGAGGAGATTTGGAACAGATGTCGCCGCATTCCCCGACATGGTTCTCCTGTACGGCGGCATTCGCCGGCTAAGCAGCACTCACCCGGGGGCCCGCGCTCTGATCGCCGAGACCTGCGAGCAGTCCGGCGATAGACACGTCCTCATGGAGCGCGTCCCAATGCAGGCTTCGCGAGCTGATCCTCACCTGCTCGCGCTGCTCCGGTGCGCTGTGGAGCAGGTTGGGGAACCACGCCAAGGGCACCCATGGATGAGGCCGTCGCTGAGGTCGACCCACATGTTGTCCTCATCGAAGCAGACCTTTGTTGCGCTAACCGAAGAGCTCATTCCATGCTCTTTCGATTCGATCCCCGTTCGCCCGCACAATGGCCTCCACTTCGCGAAGGGTACGAGAATTGTATCCATCATTGTAGGCCACATGCACCTCTGGATTTAGCCAGAATTCGCTTCGCTGTCATCCTTCTCCACATGAATGTGCAAGGGCTCGCGCGGAGTGCCTTCGTTCGGATGGAAGAAGAACCTGAAGCCCCGCTCCAAGAAAAACTGTACGCATGGTGGTTGCAATCCTAACTCGCGAGAAGCGGGTTACGGTTCGTCGCTATAAACGCCGACCTGGATCTTGCCGCCCTCGACGAGTCGGGCGCGGTACATGCCGGATGTATTGAAGCTCCACGCCAGCTGGCCGTCGGGGGTCATGGCGATGATGCCGCCGTCGCCATGCAGGTCCTGCAACTCCTTGTGGATCACGTGATCGGCGGCTTCCTGCAAATTCATGCCCTTGAACCGCACCAGGTCGCAGACTTCGCGGGCGACGGTGAGGCGGATGAAGTACTCACCTGTGCCGGTGGCGGATACGGCGCAGGACTGGTTGGAGGCATAGGTGCCGGCGCCGATGATGGGTGAGTCGCCCACGCGGCCCCAGCGCTTGGCCTGCGTGCCACCGGTCGATGTGCCGGCGGCGATGTTGCCTTGGCGGTCGAGGGCCACGACGCCGACGGTGCCGAACTTGTGAGCGTCGGCAGATTCAATCTCGGAAACCGGCCCAGCAGGCTCGGGTGGCGCGCCGGTGGGTCGCGCCGGAATGGGGCGGCCTTCCTTCTTCAACTGCTTGATGAGCGACTGCCATCGACGCTCGGTGAAGAAGAAGCTGGGCTCGACCTGTTCAAGCCCCGCCTGCGACGCGAACTCGTCGGCCCCTGCGCCGATCAGCATCACGTGCGGCGACTTGTCCATGACCGCGCGTGCCAGGCTGATGGGATGCCGCGTGCGGGTGACGCCGGCCACCGCGCCGGCTTTCAGGGTGGCGCCGTCCATGATGGCGGAGTCCAGCTCATTCTTGCCGCCGGCGGTGAAGACCGCGCCTCGGCCGGCATTGAAGAGCGGATCGTCTTCGAGAATGTGGATGGCCGCTTCGATGGCATCGAGTGCGGAGCCGCCGTCGTCAAGCACTTTGGCCCCGGCTTCCGTGGCCTGCGTCATCGACGCGCGATAGGCGGCTTCGGTGTCGGGTTTCGTGGTGGCGCGTTCAATGACGCCTGCGCCGCCGTGGACCACGATTGCCCAACGGTGGGCTGGTTGCGCCTGCTGCGCGATTGCCGCGATTGTCATCCCCATCATGGCTGCCCCGATCAGAAAGTTCGCTGCCTTCATCGCTTTGGTCCCCTCGCTTGTCGTAACTATCCTATAACTCGATTCCTGTAACTCGGTGCGGCGGGATTTACCATCGTGAGAAATGGTCACTTTTATGCGCCGAATCATTTCATTCTGTGATCCGCATGCTCGAGGATCACCGCTTCCCGGTCGACGATGCCATCACGCACATCGTGCCCATGGATGAAGCACCCGGAATCCTTGCCGCATGGAATCGCGACCCCGCGCCCTTCGGCAAGATCGTGATCGAGTTGAGCTAAGCCCTTACAAAGCCACGACGCATCTAAAGTTGGCCTCGCTGCAGGTGGAGTTGGCCCCACCGCAGGTGGTGCTTACCAGGGATGCGTGGCGCGCAGTAGCAGTCCCGCCAGCACCGCGCCCAGGAGCGGCCCAATCACCGGGATTGGCGCATATCTCCAGTTCGAACCGCCCTTGCCGGGAATCGGCAGCAGCGCGTGCGTGAGCCGCGGTCCCAGGTCGCGCGCCGGATTGATTGCGTAACCCGTCGTGCCGCCCAGCGAAAGTCCTATACCCCACACCAGGCTCCCCACCAACATGGGCCCCAGACCGGCCACTGGCCCATGCTCCGCCACGCCCGGCGAAAAGATGGCGCCCGCAACAACCACGAGCACCGCCGTTCCCAGCACTTCGCTGAACAGGTTCGCCAGCGGACTTCGCACCGCCGGTCCCGTGCAGAACACGCCCAGTTTGGCCCCCGCGTCCGGAGTTTGCGCCCAGTGCGGCGCGTAGTGCAGCGCTACCAGCGCCGCGCCGCACATCGCCCCCAGCAACTGCGCCGACCACATCCACAGCACCTGGTCGTACTTCCCGCTCAGCACAGCACCCGCCAGCGTGATTGCCGGATTCAGGGCGGCATCGTGGCTGCCGAACCCTTGCGCCACCATCACTCCGCAGAGCACGCCCAGCGCCCAGCCAGTCGTTATGACAATCCAGCCCGAGTCCGCTGCATACGATTTGCGCAGAGTCACCCCGGCATTTACGCCATTACCCAGCAGCACCAGCACCAGCGTACCCATGAACTCACCAAACCATGGAGAATGCATCAAGACTCCTTCGAACACGAGTAATACCTTGAATGAGGGACCCAAGCATTCTGCACTGAGCAGCGGGAATTCGCCAAGATCATTCGTAACCAGCGCACATGGCAGTTCAATGACCGCATTGCGTATCAAGGCTTCGTGTCATCCTCGTGAGTACCAGCCTCGGCGGCCGCATATTTCGACCAATGTTTAATCAAGTCGTTCACCACCGTATGACCCACAGAGTACGCGGCCTCAAGGGCCGGCAGATAGGCGCTATAGTTCCCAATGCGTTGCCGCGCCAGGCTCTCGGCCGCAGTAAGCCCACGTGGCTGCTGATCGTAGTTGCTCACGGTGCGCAGCACCAGGATCCGGTTCCAATCCACGCGACCAGCGTTCGCCAGGGAGCGCAGCGACTGCAGCGTTCCCGTGTCCTCCATCGCAGTGGTCGCAAACTCGCCTTTGCCTTCGCTGAAGTACCGCATCCACTCGGCGGCCCACGCGTCAGAAAGCTTCCCATGCCAATAGCGCGACCCGGTCACTTCATCGCCCATGGTGACGAACGGTGCACGATTCGCAGCAGCCCCATCGAACTCGCGCCGCACTTCCTTCAGCCGATCCGAATCGGCCAGGTGAACTTCGCGGGTCAATCCAAATGCCCAGGATGCCAACCGCGCATTCAATTCGAACACCTGGCCTTCCAGCGCCGCCGGCGGCGTCTCGTAGGGCTTCGTCTTGCGCAACGGGATGTATCCAGTAGGCCAGTCCTTCGGCATCTCGCGCGCATCAATCTCGTAGCCCAGGTCGCCATCCACCACCCATCGCGCCCATGCCGCGGAGCCCAGCGAGACCCGTTCCGGACTGCCTCCCGCAATTCCGGCGACAATCCAATAGGCGTGCGTCAGGTCGAATCGCGGATCGAGCCCCAGCGCCATGATGGTCGACGCCGCGTGCGCCGTACCCTGCCCCGTAAGCACCGCCATTTCACCGGCGTCATTCA